>Ga0209164_1002340_pt1 | contig 20510 bp, 19 predicted proteins | sample MTBNYHSulfiMetaG_FD_187458 | JGI IMG/M metagenome (GOLD analysis project Ga0209164, IMG submission 187458) | Enrichment culture microbial communities from rom New York Harbor, USA that are MTBE-degrading - MTBE-NYH (New York Harbor Sulfidogenic)... | ecosystem: Environmental > Aquatic > Marine >...
CCTGGATAACTGGCTCTATCATAAAAAATCGAATATCCTAAACTTTCCTTCTCTCAACTCTTTCTTCGAGTTTTCTAAATCAACCCACCAAATAGAAGACTTCAACCAATATTCTTCAATCATCAGAGGTTATTATTTTTGAAGGTAGGTGGAAGTTTCAAGCTAACCTTTTGACCGGCGATATTTCTGGGAAGCTGAGGATGTCTTCCTAAGGGAGAGATTTGACACGATAGACCGAAAATTATAGATTGGTATTGGAAATGGTTAATTAAGAAGTCATATACGTCCGCGCATTAATTCCAGTATTCCTTGCCCTTTTGTTGCATCCTATATCTGTCTGTGCCGTGTGCTTTAAGCCTGACCCGAAAGTTTGTGCCGAGTTCTTTAAAAGCGACGCTGTCTTTGTGGCTACAGTTGTTTCTGAACGAACCGTCCTTGATAAGGGTGGCTTCATAGATGGATGGTGGTATCGCCTTAACATCCACAAAACATTCCGGGGCGCAAGACAAAAAACCGTCGATGTCTATACGGGAAATGACAGTGGACGCCTTCGTTTAGAAGTTGGCCACGAGTATCTATTATTTGCAAAAAAGTATCGTGGCCGATTGCAGATCACTGGCTGCGGCAACTCAGGACTAATGTCCAAAAAGAAAGAAAAGCTCCAAAATATTGAGCAAATCAAGAAGACAACCAGCGGGTCAATTGAAGGCCATGTTGCTTCGCACCCATCGTGGATTGGTGTGGCGGGGATACAGGTCATAACAAAGGGGGAAGGAAATATTTACACCACTGTTACTGACCAGGATGGATGGTTTCGAATGATCGTTCCGCCAGGGAATACAGTATCCAGGTCGAATCTCCTCTGGTTTCTCCATTTGACCTCAGCTACGACAACCCAAACGAGTTCATAGTCCCGAAAGGAGGTTGTGCCCAACTACAATTCATCTCTACTTCCGAATAGGTATGTTATATACGTATTGTACTCAAACTTTCGGTAATCGTTATCTTCAAAACCTGACAATACCTCCCTTCATATCGTACATATCTTGTGGTCCTTTTCGCTTGACATAAAATTCTATTTTTTCGTATATTTATCACAATCGAAAGCCAGTTCTAATCATTCCACACTATGGCGGGGGATACAATCCAAAGCCACCATGAGTCATTACCTGGTTCCTTCCAGAAAGGGATCCAGAGACCCTCATCAGTTTCCCTTATTGAGTGCCTGGAAGAAAGGATGAAAATATGGTCGAGGAGACAATTACCCAGATTGAAGCGAAGATCAAAAAGGCCAAGTCTTTAAATGACGAAAGAAAAAAGGAATTACTAGATCTACTTTCCACTTTGAAGACCGAAGTTTTCCAACTCTCCAAGACCGACGCCGAGGACGCCCAGAGTATTACCGGTTTTACCGAAGTCTCAATTCACGAGGCAATCCGTGAGGAGAAAAACCCGCAACTTCTCAATCTATCCTTGAAGGGGCTTTCTACCTCTGTGGAAAGGTTCGAGAATTCCCATCCTAAGCTCGTGGGGATTGTCAATTCGATCTGCAATATCTTATCGAACATTGGAATATAAAAGAGACGACAGAGACTGCCGGAATTGAGAATTAGGAATCGGTTGTGTTCGTGTAATTTCAAAAAAATGAGGGTGGAAGCAGATCCATTATTTGTCTTTTGACAGATCCTTCAAAATCCGAATTCATATCAAGGTAAATCTGTCGCGTGGAGGAGATCGCTCAGATGGTAACCATAAATGCGTAGATTAATAGATGTCAAAAAAGCAATAAAGGATTTTTTTAAAGGCGGAAAAGAGGAAGCCCTAGATAACCTGGTGAGGAGCTACTATCTCCTGCCAGAGAATGAGAAAATAGATTTTTTCGCCATGATATCCGAATATGGTTTGTCTTACAACGATTTTTGTGAGATGGCTGCTTCTTTCTCAGACAGTAAAGATTCTGCTTTCCATTTCCAGGAAAAGCTAAGGATCATAAAGAAAAGGCTAGTCTCACCTCGGGAGAGGTTCTTCAAATCTTTTATCAATGTCAGAGGTGGGCTCAAGTTCTTACTAGATCTTCGTGGTGATCTTTTAAGGTTAGCCAGGCGCGTGGAAAAGTTTGACTGGCATGAAGTAGATCAGGATATTGTCTCACTCTTGGACATGTGGTTTATAGAAGGGTTCCTCTACCTTTCAGAGATTGGATTGGATACTCCTTACAGCCAGATAAGTTTCATCAAAGAGCATGATATGGTCCATCCCATGACGACCATGGAGGACATGGTCAGACGAATGGGAAAAGACAGGTTGTGCTATGCTTTATACCATATCCTGTTGCCCGATGAACCGGTGATCTTCATTGAAGTAGCCTTGACGGACGGGATAGTGGGCTCCATCAGGGAGATCATGGAAACCTTCAGACCATCTAAGAGAAAAGATACGGCCGTGTTCTATTCTATCAATAACACACAGCAGGGCCTTTCAGGACTGGGGTTAGGGAAAGTTCTCATCGCCAGGGTGGTCGAGGAAATCAGAAGGATGTACCCTCACATAAAGAATTTCTCTACCTTGAGCCCCATCCCTATTCTGTGGAAGAGTTATATGGAACCCCTCTTAAAGAGAGAGGGGGCTAATTTCAAAATGAGGCCCGAAGTGATCGAGAAATATTTCTCCAAGGAGGGAAAGGGGGCCATCCTTTCTAAATATATGGCACAAGGGGGAAGGGAGAGTGATTTCCTAAAGGTGCTCCACGAGATTTTGCTCGATACGAAATGGGTAGAGGATAAAGTGTACATGAAGTACCTGGAGAAGCCGCTTCAGAGAATTGTCTATTTTTATCTAAACGAAGAGAGGGACGAAAGAGGGAAACCTTTTGACTCTGTGGCCAGATTTCACCTGGAGAACGGAGCCACCCTTTCCCTAGAGCATGTGAGGTTTAGGGGAAACACTTATGAATATGGCGTCCGGAGTTCCCTTTCCTTCATGGTGAACTACATCTACCAACTCAGTTGGCTAGAGCATATTAAGGAAGCCATCCCTTCTCTTCGGAGTAAAATTAAGTACGTATTTCCATCGAAAAGGCTATGAGTGATGGGTTCATATCCCATTTTTAAGCCGCCACCAGCCTGCTTCAAGGTGGTCTACTCATATACAAAATATTAAATCCATAATGAAAGTCTGTATTCAATTGTCAAAGGAAAGGCAGAGTCAGAAACGGCTCTGCCTTTTTTATTTTTCATTCACCATTTCAAATAATAATCTTCAATCCTCAGATGCTACTCCAATTAAAGCTTCGTAGATACTATTTGCATCCCCTTTTAGAAAATAACTGAAAAAGTGATTTTTAAAACTCACCCCACAATACTATATTTCGAACGGAAATAGATAAGATATATTTTGTTGACTTTCCAATTCACAAGGAGTAGGCTTGTACCCATTATAGGATTTCAAATCAAACCTCCCAACCCAACCTCAACCTTCTTGTACCAAGTTATGAAAAGAGGTTTCTATAAGATGCCGATACGAAAAACTCTATGGCTTACTACAACCCTTACGTAACTTATGAATCATATTAAACTGTGGTAATTTCTAAAATATTCCAGTAAACGGAAATTTGGTTGGCCTTTGAAGCAATGAGATGACCCTTGGAGGGGGGCGTTTCGATACCGATATGAGAGGAGGTATGGTAATGGCAACTTATATCATGCTTCACCGCTATACGCAAAAAGGCACAGAGAAAATCAAAGAGAGTCCGGCTCGGCTGGAGGCAGTCAAGAAAGCGTTTAAGGCCCTGGGCGCAGAGTTGAAACAGTTCTATCTGGTGGCGGGCCAGTACGACATCGTCACGATTAGCGAAGCGCCGGACGCTGAAACAATAGCTAAGTGCGCTCTCGATCTCGCTTCAAAGGGTAACGTCACTACAGAGACCCTTCGCGCCTTCACAGAGGATGAATACCGGAAGATCATTGGTGCTCTTCCATGAGCAGATGTTTAGCGAATCCTGTTAGAAAATCCTTATGTTGCCCCCCTCAAACGTAAATCCCAGGCAAGTTATTAGCATTCCACGATTGAATAAGATCTGCTAATAACGTCATGATTTTAAAAAAGTTTTAAAATCCATTAGCACATACACATAGGAGATTAGGACTTTAGTCTGTAAGCTCTTCTAAGGAAATAGTCAAGACTTTTCATGATACCCTCGTAAAGGCTGAAGTCGCTTGCTCTTTTTTCAATCAATAATCATTGAATTCCAAAACTAAATACAATTGAGCATTTGTACCCGTTCATCCTCCCCATCAGTTCATTTTGAAAAATTGGTTAAGGGAAACTCCGTTTGTTCCTTCTTAAAATCTTGTTTTTCGATTTCTACTCTTCTGTGCAACATTTCAAGGGGTGATCTACAATTAAGTCTAATGTCTCTTTTATTTTGTATTGATGGAGAGGGCAAAGCAAATTTTTCCGAAATGGTTACAAAAATTGTCAATTTGACCATAGCATCATAATAAAAATCCAGGCAATTCAATCACTTATGGTTTTCTATATTTGGCACACAATATGCTATATTATAAGGGTGACGTTTAAACCTGTTCATCCCCCCTCCTTTCTAAACACCTTTGGGGGTGGATTAGGTAAACCCCCCAACAAAACGCTGTCTAAAAAATAGGAGGTATCTAAATATCTTCAATGGAAAAATACGTATTTTCGTCTGAAAAGGAGTTTATTCCTTCTGACCAGATAGCCGAACCAACCTATATTTGGAATTTGATTGCTCTGATTATTGCAACCATTTTCTGTCTCTTTTTGTTCCAAATCATTTGATCGTGAATCGGACTTCCGAAGCCTATAAAAGACTCAAATGCTCTCGTAATTTTGTTGACTCCTTCCTTGTAATCGTTACCAACACAATTTACATAAATAGTGCAGATTTCAACCCGTAAGAGTTATTCTCCAGACCTATAGGAATTTGGTTTGTAGGCCCAAAATGGTGTCCTATTAACCGTGAATCAAGAGTTTAGTTCTTGAAAAGGAACTTAACTATTTATCTTGACTTTCATCAGGGAAAAATGTCCTTATCAATTTCAATATCTCACAAAAAGAAGTTTGACCAATGATGTATCGCCTTTGGTGGGAAAAGTTCCTGCAGTTTGTTGGTTTGCCCAGCAGAGCGATTTTCGATAAACCGTCCTACCTCCAATTGCTTGCCGCTGGTTGGTACGGAGTCTACTGAAAAACCTTTTGCCCATTTTTCGCCAAATATGCTATAAATATTATTAGTAGAAGGGAGGATGAGATTATGAAAATTAGGTACAAAGGGTTTTTTAGGGAAAGGATACGCAAAAATCCGATCACCATCAATCCCAATACATCTTTTTTTGAAGCTCGAAACCTCATCCAGGACAAGGGAATCCGGCATTTACCGGTAGTCGACGAGAACAATAGACTACTTGGAATCGTTACAGAAAGCGACATTCGGAAAGCCGGCCCTTCCGATGTGGATATGCTTAGCATTAAAGAGGCCCCTTATCTTTTAAGAAATTTGAAAGTCTCAGAGTTTATGACCCCAAAGCAAAATTTAGTCACGATTACTCCCGACACGCTTATTGAAGAAGCAGCCCAACTGATGCATGACAATAAGATAGGAAGCCTTCCTGTTGTTGAAGGAGAAAAACTGTATGGAATCTTTACGGAAACTGATGCCATGGATCATTTTGTTGATATATTTGGTCTCAAACAGCAGGGTACCCGTTTGACCGTCGCTCTTGAAGATAAACCTGGTATGATGCTTGGGGTGTTTGAAATTTTCAAAAAGCACACTGTGAGTGTTACCAGTATGGTATCGCCCTCTTTTATGGTGGAGGGAATGAGGATTGCTGCTATCCGGATTGGAACAGAAGAATACAAACCTATCGTTAAAGATTTAGAAAAAGCTGGCTATAAGGTGTTATCGATAGGCAAATGGTATTCCGTACATATGATACCTCAAATCAAAAAAATTCTTTATGCTACGGATCTCAGTAAAAATTCTGCTTACGCCTTCTTTTATGCGGTTGATATGGCCCAAAAGCATAATGCAACCATTGTCATCTTGCACAGCATCGAGCCTATTCGTCGTATCTATGGTGACGGGGGTATTGATATAGAAGACGTGCTGAAAAAAGCCAAAAAACAGGAACAGGAGGAGAATATTGAGGACATCAAAAAAAGCCTCCAGGAATTTTGTAAAAAAACGGAGACTCAAATTGGCCCTCCATGCTCTGAACTGGTATCTAAAATCCTCGTTCCATTGGGCCACCCGGTAGAAGAGATTTTGAATGCAGTGGATGATGAAGGTTGCGATGCAATCGTCCTTGGAACTCATGGAAAGGGGCTTTTGACGGAGACCTTTCTTGGAAGTGTAGCTGGTTCGGTATTACAACGTAGCCGGAAGCCGGTCTTCGTTATTCCCTTGCCTTCCGAGAAAACCAATATTGATTGGGATAAAATCTGATAGGTTTATATATCTCAATCATTAAAGGCAGGGTCAGAAATGGCTCTGCCTTTTTGTTGTGTGCCGAGCATGTTCGACAGCTCGGGGGTGAAAGTCCCCTTGACAACCTGATGGAGGTGAAGTCATAGCGAAGCGCAAGGGCGTTCCGGTGACGGAGGGTCTGAAGGAAGCGTGGAGCAAACGTACGAGCCGATGTATAAGAATCGGATTGGAGGCATACGGTGCCGGGCGAGCGAGCAACTGATCGCGAAGCGCATATCCATCAAGGGCACTGGTTGTAAATTCGGCGGTTGCGTACGGAAGGCGGTCGAGCTTACCTCGGGAGATCTGCCGTTTGTCCCGGAATCGGGACTGAGGGTGGAGTGATCCACCTTGATCGGGCGGCAGAAGTCAGCAGAGGGTATAGTAATCCGGCGACGGATGAAGACCCGAACGGTCCCCCGAGAGGGGATGAAGGGGGTGGCGAGTAAGCCACGCGACTCATGAGCGACAGGCGGCAGAAGAACCAACTGGAGTTGGCCTTTACGGACAAGAGTAGGAGTGAAGCTCCGAGGACATCCGGGAGAGGGACCGAATCGCTCAGGGCGAAGCGGAGGGCGGAAAGCCCGGCCATGGGTGAACGGTTGATGGAGGAAGTCTGCGAGCGGGAGAACTGTAAGCGGGCATTAGCACGAGTCAAGGCCAACAAAGGGAGCGCCGGCGTGGATGGGATGACCGTCCAGCAGTTGGCGGAGTTTCTAAAACAGCATTGGCCAGCGATCCGGGAACAGTTGTTGAGCGGGACCTACGAGCCGCAGCCGGTAAAGCGGGTGGAAATCCCGAAGCCGGACGGAGGGAAGCGGAAGCTGGGCATCCCGACGGTGCTGGATCGATTTATCCAGCAGGCAGTGATGCAGGGACTGCAAGACAGATGGGACGGGGCGTTTTCCGATCATAGCTTTGGGTTTCGGCCCGGGCGTTCGGCGCATCAGGCGGTAGAACAGGCACAGCAGTATATTGCCGAAGGCTATCGCTGGGTGGTGGATCTGGATTTGGAGAAATTCTTCGATCGGGTCAACCATGACAAACTGATGGGTAGGATCGCGAAGCGGGTCAGCGACAAGCGGTTGATGAAGTTGATCCGAGCATATCTGCGAGCCGGAGTGATGGAAGGCGGGCTGGTTTCTCCGGTGGATGAGGGGACGCCGCAAGGCGGTCCGTTATCCCCATTGCTGAGTAACATTGTGCTTGACGAGTTGGACCGGGAGTTGGAGCGACGTGGTCTCCGGTTCGCCCGATATGCGGACGATAGTAATATCTACGTTCGTAGCCGACGGGCAGGGGAGCGAGTGATGGGGAGCATGGTGCGCTTCATCACGACGAAGCTCAAGCTTAAGGTGAACCAGCAGAAGAGTGCGGTGGCACGGCCGTGGGAGCGGAAGTTTCTGGGCTTTAGCTTTACTTGGAATCGGGAACCCAAACGGCGGATAGCGCCAAAAGCGGTGCTGCGGTTCAAGGAGCGAGTCCGGGAACTGACGTGCCGGACGAAAGGGGTCAGCATCGAGCGGATGGCTGAGGAACTGACCCAGTATCTACGGGGTTGGATCGGCTATTTCGGGAGATGTCAGACGCCCTCGGTGCTGCAAGGTCTTGAGGAGTGGACCAGGCGTAGGCTGCGGTCTGCGATCTGGAAGCAGTGGAGACGGGGTACGGTACGATTCGCTGAACTGCGGAAACGGGGAGTGGGCAAAGACCTCGCCGCGCAAACGGCGGGCAGTGCTCGTGGGCCGTGGAGGCTGGCGAACAGCCCGGCGCTCACGGTGGCGCTGCCTAATGCTTACTTCAACTCGCTCGGGATTCCGAGATTGACTGGTGATCGATAGCTTAACCCGCCGAACCGCCCGGTACGGACCCGTACGCCGGGTGGTGTAACAGGGAAAGCGGGCGACCGCCTACCTATGTTAATTCTTTCATTCGTAAATCCTCAGTTTTCATATTTAAATTGAGTTGAAGTAAGTGAATTTCACAACCCCCCTTTCCTGTGGACTTCTCCCTCTAAAATATTCTGTTCTTTAATTTTCGAAATTGATGTATATTTCAATGTAAATCAGCAATTGTATAAAAAGATAAAAGGTAAACGCATAATGAAACAGGAGCCAAATGGAATCTCATTGAATTTTTTCTCAGATTTTTATGACTACCTGACTTTTACTGAAAAGAGCAAATTTAGGAAAAATCAGATTGGATTAATGAATATTCGTAAAGGCGAAAAAGTTCTAGAGGTTGGTTGTGGAACGGGAGCATTGTCAATCCTAGCAAAAATGGCAGTCGGTGAATCTGGTGAGGTGGATGGAATAGATATTGCTCCCAAAATGATCACCATCTCACAACAAAAGGTCAGAAAATCAAATCTCAAAATTAATTTCAGAATCGCATCTATTAACAAATTACCCTATCCTGACAATTTTTTTGATCTTGTCATTAGTAGTCTCATGTTTCACCATTTGCCCGTAAAGGTAAAAAAGGAGGGATTAGAGGAAATCCACCGAGTTTTAAAAAAAGAGGGAAGGTTATTTCTTTGTGATTTTGGTTCTCCACATATCCTGACTTTTCCTTTAATGTATTTGATTTTAATATGGATATCTCCAACGAGATACCAACTGTTCGGCAGACTTCCCAAGTTAATCAATGAGTGCAAGTTCAACCATGTGGAGTTGAGAAAAAAGGGACTATTTCTTGAGTATTATTTGATAACGAAAAATTGATGGGATGTATTACCGTCGCCTGGCACTAAATTGCTACTCCTTGTGAAGTCCCCTTCCCTTTTCCCGTGGATTCCTTCCTCTTCTAAGCAGCATCGTTATGTTTTCCCAGACCAGTGCAGATTTGAATCTGTATTCAATTTACTCTAATAGAGAATAACTATTTGCCGACAAACATCCAGACACCAATTGCGATGAAGGCCAGGGCAGCCACCTTCTTAAAAATATTCTGAGGGATCACGGCAATCAACCCCTCACCGAAGAGAACTCCAGCCAACGTAACGAGACACAAAGCCAGAGATGCCCCTGTAAATACAGAAAAGGGAAGTTTTGTCTTGGAAGTCATCATGATGGTCGCCAACTGTGTTTTATCGCCCAATTCGGCTAAAAAAATCGTCCCGAAGGTGGCAAGAAAAATCTTCCAATCCATTGCTTTTCCTCCTCAAATCGTATGTTGTTTCATAGAAAAAGCTTCTTATCTGATGCCAGTAGTATATTGTAATATCACCCATGTCTGATTGTAACAAGGCTCTTGAGATAAATCCAAGGTCTGCTTCGACCTACCACTGTCGTGGAAGGGCCTATATGGGTAAAAGCCAATTCGGTCAGGCGATCTCTGACTTTAATAAAGTTCTTGAGATAAACCCGAAGTTTGCGTTGGCCTACTACGATCGAGGAAGGTCATATTACCACAAGAAGGATTACGATAAATCTTGGGAGGATATCAAAAAGGCACAAGATTTGGGGTGGAAAATTCCTCCTGAATTTCTTGATGAACTTCGTAAGGCTTTGGGAAGGTAAAATTGATAAAGAAGATTAACACTCTTTCAAACCGAAATCTTCAACTTCCGATATAGCATCATCCTGACTCTTTGTAAGTATTACCTACACTGCGGATTCATTAATTGATTGAAATGTTTTTGTAATAAATATAAATTTTATTTTATAATGCCAAAATGGGTTCAAATACTTTGTTTATACAACTAAAATAAGTGTATTTCAGATAAGTTTCCGATATAACGACTGATGTAAAATAATGCCAAAAGAGGAATTGTATGGAACAAGACCAATTGAAAATAATTGAAGATATTATTGATGGAATTAAATGTCCAAAAGACTTCAAATGTTATAAAACGGGATTTGAGAATCTTTGCGAGGCCAAAGATTTTGGTTTAAGTGATTTTCTTATTTGTTTGGAGAAAAGCCCAAAAGAATGCAAATTTTCAGCGCCCTATGGGTCCTGGTATTTATGCCAATGTCCTCTTCGTATTTATATTGCTAAAAAGTTGAAGATGTAAACCTTAGCATTACACCAGATAGTATAGAGATTATAGGGGTTAGCCATACTTCTCCCAAACCGCCCCTAAAGAAACGATCTTCCATGATCTAATATTGTTATGCTTGCTTTCTGTCCATAATCGTCAACTCCCATATCTGCCTGCTATTGAGGATAAGTAGATACTATGCTAGATGGTTAGCCCCCTTTATACTGTCTCTATTAGAAAACCATAGAAAGGAGGCTAACCATGAAGGGAGAATTTCAGAACAGTAAGGTTTTGGTCAGAGGCAAGGAAGTTTTTATTGGTGTGGATGTCCATAAAGAGAGTTGGCATGTTACAGCACGGACGGAGGGAGAAGAAGTTTTCCATGGGGGTCTTCCCAGTCAATATCATGCCTTGCAAAGGCTCTTTGATCACTTCAAGGGTTGTAAGGTGAAGGTGGCCTGTGAAGCAGGTCCCTGCGGTTTCTGATTATATGATAAACTTACCCAAGATGGGATAGAAGCTATCGTTGTTCCTCCTTCTCTCATCCCGATTGAGTCTGAGAACAAAGTTAAACCGGGCCGATAAAAAACAATTGAGGAGGTGTAATATGTCCCCCTTTGAAGTAATATGAATAACGTGAGGCGATTCCGAACCGCCAACAGTTAGTTGGCGCATGCTGAGATTTCCTGATAAAACTCAGGTCCGTGTTAATGGTTTGAACGAGATACTGGCCGACCTTTACTCTGAAGGCAGACACCGAAGAAGGAGACCGCCGAATAAATCCTCGAAAGGCTGGAGAAAAATAATAATTATATCCCGCCCTCCGCCCGACGGGATTACAAAAATGTCCTCCTTAAGGAGTACAGGGACTATGTTGTGGACCGGTAAAATAAGGCCCCATAAAGAGTGCGTCTCTCGAGTTGGCCTCTATGTATAGGAGAGACATGGTTTCCTTGCAGTCAGAATTACGACATTGCAGAGGTTTGAATTGTTGGCGACAATCGAAAGAGAGCCAAAAGTAACATGGGTGGTCCCCTGCGAATTAGGATGAGAACGCAAAATTCCATGAGGAACAAAGGCGGTAAAGGTTGGGTTGCTCCTATAAAGCTTGGCCGATGAGGACAACAAAATTTATTCGTAAATATTCGTCTCTACAATTTCAACCCTCCTGTTCACCAAATCGATCAGTAATCCATTTGGCCAGATGCTTTGGTTTGTTAGAGGTCAAAATAGGACTTGCTTTCTCAGCCAGAACTTCATCCTGGCCTAATTTCAGCTCATACTTTTTCCCCCCGTTAGCTGGATATTGGGGGTTCAATCCAATGATCGCCACCCCACCACCAAAGGCAGCGGGGAAGCTAAATGTCAAGCTCTGCCCATTTTGGAATTGCTCCATCTGCTTTATAATTTCCTGTGTGCTTAACTTCATTTCCTACCTCCTTTTTCGTGCTAAGGTCCGATAAGGCCAAACGTTTTGACTTGCTTAACTAGAGAGAGTATCTAATAACCATTTTCCCCTTGACAACTCCATAGGAAAATCTTCAAGAGTATTTAATGGAATTTTTTTCTCGATCTCGGTCTTTCCTCATTGACGAAACGAACAGAAACCTAAGCTCTTCCTCGCTTGGAGCAGACGCTTGCCACCCTTCTTTTTTCAACTTAGCAAATCGGATCAAATAATGAAAAATTAAATTAGGGAGGAATACCAAATGTGTCTTTTTAACAACGAAGGATGGGTTTTCTTTGATTGAAAGGAGATGTTAGAAGCAGAAAAAGAGAATTTTTTTTGATGGAATTGATACACATTGCTGAAATAATAGAAAAAATACTTGGCCCAAATACTTTCAACCTGCTTACAGAAGTTCCAAGTAGAAATTCCTGGTCAAAATTTTCAAGTTTTAGATTGTGGGAAATAAAATCGGCCGATGCCAAAGAATAGTATTGATAGTAAACAGAAGACACAACAATAAATAAGGAAATTGCTACAACCAGACAGATTTGGATTTGCTTTCTTTTCATAAAAAAACTAAAACTGATTATTATAATGACAAAGCTTATTCATCACTGTCAGCAATTTATTAGTACAGTTTACCATAATCTTCTCAAAATGTCAATTGCCTGCCCGGGATGAACCAGTATGAACGAATTCTGTTTTCGGCTTTTACTTATGAGAATCTAAAACAACGGACAGCTACTCCAATTCAATTGCTGAAACAAAACTCTTGTCAGGTCCTGTAACACTCACAATATTCATAACAACAGGAGTCATTTTGTCTTGATTTGTTTTCCATACCGAAGCCTTATGAAAATAGCAATTCTTGGCAACAAATCCTCGGGTTAAAAATTCGTCATCGTCACTCCGTTCGTTATTAAAAGTTGGATTCTGAAAATTTACTCATTAAAAAAAGTTTCAAGTAACAAATACAAAAGATAATTTTCACAACTTCATTTTTCAATTGACAAATTCGACATTTTTTGATATGTGAATAATGTTGGTAAATTGGCTCACCCGATAAAGCTCAACCCTTCGTGAGAAGAGGGCGGAAAGCGGCGGGTCTATTAATTAAAAGATGGCCGAGCTGCCGAAGGATGAACCTCCGGTAAGTTCGGCCTTTTCATTTTTAACGGAGGGACATTCTTAATATGTTTGTTATTATTAATTTCCGACCAATTCTATATTCTGTTTGCCTCATCAATGGTCCTGGAGGTCAAGATAATTCATCTGAACTTGCTTATCTTCATTCAGAGAAGTTAGGTGGAATCCATAACTAAACAAGTTTTTAAAAAGAAGGGAGGCTGTAAGATGAATACAAGAAAAGAATTTTTGGAAGCTGTGATGAAGATAGCCAACTTAAAAGATTTGAAACAAGCCGATGATGCAGCCCGTGCAGTGATTTCCCTAACCAAGTCAATCATTGGGGAGGAGTTGTCCCAAAAAATTGCAGATCTCTCACCTTCGGATCTTCGTGAAGGATGGGAATCTATCAGGGCCGCCCAAATGGATGATTATGAACGTGATGAGCTCCTTTTCGAAACCGGGGAAGTTACAGAAAAAAGATATACCTAAACTCACGTAAGATTTCATAACTCAATGGAAAAAAGGGAGGATAGAAATGGTATCAGCTGAAATCCTAAAAAGTTTTAGTTTGTTTAGTGGGTTAAGTGAGGCGGAGTTGACAGGAATAGCCAAGCTTTGCCGGGAGCGAACTTACGAGAGCGGTTCAGTGATCTTTACTATAGGTGGTTCGGCAACAGATGTCTATCTGTTAAAAACCGGGAAGGTTGACATCCAAGTTGAGTTTAAGATTTATGACTACGAAATGATGACCACCATCTACACCGTGGGGAAAGGGGAGATCTTTGGCTGGTCAGCTTTGGTTCCACCTCACAGGTTAACGGCATCCGCCAGGTGCGAAGGCAACGCCGATGTCATTATGATCAACAGTAAAGAATTGATGGAAATCCTCGAGAAGGACAAACGTATTGGTTATGTGGTGATGAAGAACCTGAGTGGCCTTATAAGCGCAAGGCTTGCTTCAACCACCATTGCCTTACGCCATGAAATTCAAATACTGGTCAAAAAATAAGTGGTATGTTGAATGGATTAATGCTCTCATTCAAAAACACGAAGATCATCACCATTGGCTAAATTTGTCATTTATAATTCTTTCAACCAAATGTTTCGCCAAATGAGATTTTTATGAAAGCCGTCATTGTATTTGCAGGAACAGGGCCTATTTTGATTTTAACCTCTTATCCTTCGATCGATGATCCCAATTTCATCAATAAATTGAAGGCTAAGGGGATAAAAAAATTCATCGCTTTTGAGGTCCCTGTTGACCAATGTGAAAACCTCTACGGATACAGTTACCGAGACATCGTTGAGGATCTTCAAAAAATAGGCGATATGAGGGTCTTAGATTTCGATGGACATCATATCTTTAATAATTTCTCTTTAAAAAAGATTGGGGAGCCTTTTATTTTTGAAGAGTAGTTTTGTACTTTTAAGGTTCGGTATATGTTCAAGTTAACCCTTGTGAAATATTTTATATAATCAATGTGCCCGTCAAACTCATACAAAAACATTTTTCTTGACCGAAGAGTTTGGTCAATGGTGCCTGATAAACGCAGACGGAATGAGCCTTCTGATTCCGACACCGCAAAAAAACAAGGATTCGATTTCCATATATTCTTATGGGATACATGCTACCAGTAATCGTTGATCCTCAGCTTCATCTCAGGCTATAGATTTGCAGGTGAAAGTTCAAAGTAGGTCTTTTGCCAGACGAAATTTTGGGAAACCAAGGATATCTTCCTCGTGGATTTTAAATTTCGTGTCAAGGTGCTATATTCCAAATGGAAATCAATAAATTCTGTTGTCTCAAACTCTTCCAAAGCCGGTTCAGTGAATTAACTTAATAAATTTATAAATAAAAAAATAATTCTCATAAATTCATTTTTGATCTGTTTCTCTTTGTCACAATCCTTAGTGCCCTTTGTCTTTATTTCGTCTGTATTTCAAAAAGTTGGTCCGCCTGGGCATTAAGGAACATTGTGTCGGTGTTTCAATTCACCGCTGACATTTTTGTCATGTATTAAACAAAATTGTTCACTCCATTTTCTTCTCCCAAGGAAACGATGGTTCTATATTTTACCCGATTTGCAGCAACTTAACCCCATTCAACTTCAAAAACAACCAAAAATCAAAATTACCACTTGGCATTCTTTTTGATAAATTTTTCTGGATATTGAGTTTTAAACGTCTAATTTATTTTTATCGTTAAGATTCAGAGTTTAATTCATCATTCTGGTTAGAAAAGGAGGCATCTAAATATTTTCAATTGGGAAAGATATCGTTTTGGCCAAAGAGGAGTTTAATCTTTCTGACCAGATAGCCGAACCACTCTATTTTTGGAATTTGATTGCTCTAATTATTGGAATTATTTTCTGTCTCTTCTTATTTCGAATCATTTGATCGTAAATCGGGCCTACAAGGTCTATATAGAACTCAAATGCTATATTCAACTCGTAGACTTAATCTGACTGAAGTCTACAAGTCGAGAATGCATATCGCTTTATTGGCATAGATGTTGGTTCGCTTTTAAAGATTCTATGTATGCTTGTTGGTAGAGTCATGAAAATGGACCGAATCCGTTTCTTATTCAAAAAAGCACTCACCCCGATCACGATTATGGTGATTCCTCATGAGGACCTAAAAACCCTGAATCTAAAAGTCCCATTCGTTGGAATCCTTCTCTTTTTGTTTGTTTTGATGCTTGGGGCCATTCAAGCCTATAGACTTTTTGTGAACGGGCTGAAATATCCGTTTCTGGTCCATAAGGTGGATTTTTATAACCAAAAGTTTTCCGAATGGAATTCTACCATTGCCGCCTTAAAAGAAACGGAGAGGGATTTTCACAAAATCTTCTCCCTCAAGTCCAAAGATAAGGTCCTGGACACCATCGATACTTCCTACTCGGGGGACATCGACATCCAGAACCTCATGGGAGAGATTCAGAAGACAGTTGAGAGGGTCGATGAGATTAAGGACTATCTGCGTATCCAGAAAGATCTCTATATGGCCACCCCTAAAGGATATCCGGTGGAAGGCAATATCAGCTCTCCCTACGGGAGGAGAAACAACCCTATAAGCGGAGAACGGACTTTCCATTCCGGGGTGGATATATCAGCTACCCCTGGAACGCCCATCCGGGCCACCGCTGATGGGGTAGTCAGCTATTCAGGCTGGACCCAGTTCAGTGGATATGTGGTACTCATTGAACATGGGTGTGGTTTCTCCACGGCCTACGCTCACAATAGAAGCAACGCGGTTAAAGTGGGACAAAGAGTGAAGCGAGGAGAGATTGTCGGTTATATTGGTTCAAGTGGAAAATCGACAGGCCCCCATGTACATTACGGAGTATGGGAGAAAGGGAAGACAATCAACCCGAGCAAATTTCTTCAAGGGAGGTCGTAATGCTCTCCAAGGAAACGGACAAGCTGGAATCCTTCTTGGGGATGAATTCCAGTTTCAAGGGGGAATTGAACGTAAGAGGAACTTTGAGGGTCGATGGCACAGTTGAGGGGCAACTGGATGCCGACTATGTGATCCTGAGCGAAAGTGCTGAGGTGAAGGGAGAGATTAAGGCCGAAAGGATTATCATCGGTGGGAAGGTGGACGGAAACGTGCGTGCACAGGAATTGGTGGAGATCAAATCCAAAGGAAAAATTTTTGGGGATATCTTCACTCCAAAATTGGCCATAATGGAAGGGGCAGAGTTAAACGGAAAGGTCGAGATGAAAAAAGAAGAAAGAAAAGTAATCGAGTTAGAACCCAAGGCGCGGGAAATGGGTAAGGGTTGAAAGATCTTCATTTTGAATACAATCTTTCAACTGGTAATCCTCGGCTCTCGAATGTCTCTCCCAGCAATGACTTGTGCAACGTTGAATGAGTAAGGAGGGTTTTCGTGCTCACCTCCCCGATAATCCCTTATGTTCCTCCCCCCTAATTCTTCTTTTGAGGTAGGGGGCTAACAAGTAAGTTCCCCAATCCTGCCTTCGTCTATTTAATTAGCTCAACAGGCTTGTCCCTTAAAATCGGGATCCTTCAATTTTCCGAGGAGCACCTGCTGATTATGGGGTGAAGTCTTCAGAAGGGATCTTCTGAGTAGGGCATCTACACGGAAAAAAAGTCGATAACCCCATATCTTTTAAAAGAAATCTTCAATCTTCGGGGTAATCCCCGTTAATCCATTGTGGGTCTGCCTGTCTATTTTTAAGGCAACCAAGAGGGTAGCAATGCAGTGTTGCTTCCTGAACTCCTCAAGACGAGAATCCCTATCGCTATAACAGATTTCAAGTAGCAATACTTAAAAAGATAATTTTCACAAGACATTTTATTGATTGACTTGTTCAACATTTAATGATAATGGTTTCGTGAAAAGTAAAACAAAAGAGGCTCAGCTAACCTAACTACCTAACCTCCAATTTTTGGAAGGCCTGAAAAAAAAGAATAGACCCGGTTGTGATGGTGGTTATCTGGGTGACCCTTATGCCGATCCCAAGCTAAAGAGCTATAATAGAAGGAGGGATAGCTACGGATATACTATTTTTGAAAAAAAGAGGAGGCAGTTATTTTAAGACGTCAATAAAAAGATTATTTGTAATCTCAACGTTGGCTATTTTGAGTATAGCGATTTTGGGAGGATGTACTGGAGGCTGGACCAAACCTGGAATGACTCATAGTCAATTAAGAACTGACGTTGCTTCTTGTAAGTTTCAAGTACGGCGAATGGTTGAAGAAGGTAAGATTCCTTACGAGCGGGAAATAATGAAACAAAAGTTCAATGAGTGTCTAATTAATAAAGGATATCACCAAACTAAGGAGGTGGAGGAGTAATTCTACTGCCCTTCGTCTAAACCGAGCAATCCACAGTGGGGATTCCTTTCTGAAGTCAACAATCCGGCACTTTTACAAAGTATAACACGATTTGAAGGTGTACTTGACAACTCCTTTTTTTAAGGACTCTTTCCTGAAGTGATCGGAGATGAAAGTTCCTGTTTTAGTTTTCTAACGGAAAGGGACAAATCGGCTCAGTAATAATTTGTTTTTCCAACTTCCCCTCGCTTGTGCTAAGATAAGCCATAAAATTCAAAGAGGAGGAATTCTTGTGGCAAAGATCGAAGAATTTGGATCCCTTGATGCTATGGCCCTGGCCGAACTGGTTCGAAATAAACATGTTAAACCTATTGAACTTGTAGATGCGGCAATCGAGAGGATCGAGCGTTTAAACCCTACCCTTAATGCAGTTGTGACTCCCATGTACGAACAAGCCCGCACAGTGGCAGTTGGAAAAATTCCTGATGGTCCTTTTACTGGCGTCCCTTTTTTGCTGAAGGACTTGGGTGCCCCTTACGCGGGAATACCTATGACCATGGGCTCAGCAGCCATGCATGCATTTATTCCCGATCATGATAGCGAGCTGGTCGTTAGGTTGAAGCGTGCCGGCCTCATCCTCCTGGGCAAGACGAATACTCCGGAGTTTGGTATTTTACCAACTACCGAACCGCGATTATTTGGTCCCTGCCATAACCCTTGGAATATAAACCGCACAACCGGCGGTTCAAGCGGGGGTTCCTGTGCTGCGGTTGCTGCGCGGTTGGTTCCGATGGCTCATGCTAACGACGGGGGCGGATCTATCCGCATCCCGGCTTCGTGCTGCGGACTTTTTGGTCTGAAACCTACCCGGGGACGAAATCCCCTTGGACCTGATTTTGGTGATATATTTAGCGGCCTGGTCATTGACCATGCCGTATGCCGCTCGGTTCGGGACAGTGCTGCCCTCCTTGATGCCACTTCAGGTCCGGATGTCGGCGACCCATACTGGGCACCTCCCCCAGTTCGCCCGTTCCTCCGGGAGGTGGGTGCCAACCCAGGTAAACTGCATATTGCCTTCACAACGACCACGGGTTCGGGTATGACGGTTCATCCCGACTGTATCAGTGCTGTGCATGACGCCACGAAACTCTGCTCCGATTTAGGCCATGAGGTAGAAGAGGTAGCGCCTCTATTGGACCGGGAACTTATCACCCAAAGCTTCATGGTTTTGTGGTCAGCAGGGTGCGCCTGGACCATAGACGGTATTGGAATGGGGATGGGCAGGACGATTACCTCAACCCAGGTTGAACCACTTACCTGGGCTCTTTGTGAGATGGGCCGCCAACAGAGCGCATCAGCCTACTTACTCTCTTTATCTTTTCTCCAGAGGGTGGCACGGGATATTGCCCGATTTTTCCTTAAATATGATGTCTGGCTAACTCCCACTCTTAGTGAACCTCCTCTTCCATTAGGATCTTTCGATTCGCCTCCTGAGAATCCTCTGCAAGGTCTCCGGCGGGCCGAACAATTCGTTCCATTCACGCCGATCTGCAATGCCACCGGACAGCCAGCCATTTCGGTACCGCTTTACTGGAACGGAGAAGGCCTTCCCATAGGCGTCCATTTCATCGGTCGGTTTGGGGATGAAGCTACTCTTTTCCGTTTGGCAGCACAGCTTGAGTCAGCTCGCCCATGGGCTGGCCGTAAGCCACCCATTTCGGTTTGAACCAAGTTGAGAATTGACCATTCTCTTCCATTCACGAATCAATAAATCTCCTCGTGAAATTACCTGCAGATTTTGTAGATACTATTTGGAAACTCATGGATGTTTATTGCTGTTAACATTCATATCCACTGGGAGAATATTGAATTGAGCAGATGGAAGGAGTTCTGGATCGATGAACTTAATTATAAAGATGCAGTTATGGACAAACGAAGAATTCGGGGTTAGCCATGGGGATTGCGTTTCAATCGATCCTTTACCATGACCACTTGTTTTCGAGTAGCAAACAAGGTGAAGTTTGTATAGAGGAGCCCTGCCGATTTCCCAGCAGGGCTCCCATCATTTCTTGCCGTTCTTATTTTGCCTGATCAAGAAGAGCCTTCAACTTAGGGATCCGCTCATTTCTCCTTTTGGCAACCAGCGTAAAGTTTCTTGGAACATCTGCCATCAGATGCTTCGACTGTTCAGCCGCAACTCCATAGAAGTTTAAGATCTTTTCCTCCATCGCCAAGGCCTCTTTCAAAGCATCGGAGTAACTCGCGTCCTTTGATGGCTCTGCCTTCACCTGATAATCCTCTGGATTGAGATCAAAGGCAAAACACCCCTCAATGGCATCGGTGATTACGCCATAATAAGCTCTCTGAATCTGGGTGACATACTTCGCATTTTCTTTTGCAAAGGTTAGGAAGAGGTCTTCATCCTTTTCAAACTTCTTTGACAATTCCTGATAAAACTTGGCGGATTCATTTTCCAGTTCTCTTGACAGGCTGATCGCCTCAGAACACGTACTGATTCCCATTGGTTTACCTCCTCTGAACAAACCCTGAAACTAGGTTTTAAAATCTATTTTAGGTCACAACGATGAAGCCCGCCCCGTACCATATTAGGTTCAGGGCCCGTTTGGTCAACCCTCGAAGGG
>Ga0209164_1002342_pt1 | contig 20488 bp, 16 predicted proteins | sample MTBNYHSulfiMetaG_FD_187458 | JGI IMG/M metagenome (GOLD analysis project Ga0209164, IMG submission 187458) | Enrichment culture microbial communities from rom New York Harbor, USA that are MTBE-degrading - MTBE-NYH (New York Harbor Sulfidogenic)... | ecosystem: Environmental > Aquatic > Marine >...
CCCCAGCCGCTGAACAATAATGCCAGGTACGGGTATTCCGAAAGCTTGTCATAGGTGACGGCATCGGCGTCGAACCCGCGTTTATATCTGCTCTTCCCCGATGGCGTCGGTTCTTCGGTCTTCTTCCAGAGTTCATAATGGACGGGATACGCCTTGCCCCAGTTGGCAGGATCGATGTCCCCGTCCGCAATTTTCACCGGTCTTACAGGCTCGGTCTTCGGCGGCTGGCAGGCGAATATGGCAAGTGCTGTTCCCGCGACCAAAAACAAAAGAATCAATTTCTTCATCCTTCCCCTCCTCTTTAAAGCGTTTCTATCGTCCCTGTAAGCTTATGGGTTATTCTCCTGTGACATTCCCAGCATTTCCTTTCCTTATCGATCATCGTTACGGCAACTTCATGACAGCGGATGCAGTTTGCCTGGAGTACTTCCCGGCCATGTGAAGAGAGGGTAATCTGTTCCGGAACTTTCCCGGAATGAAAGGCTACCACATCCTTGACCCCGTCTATCGTCTTCCAGATATAGTGCATCGCCTGGTTGTCATTGGGCAGGTGGCAGTCTACACACTTGATCCTCCTGTGGGCGCCTGAGTGAATCCACGCTTCATATGCAGACTCCATCACATGGCACTTGATGCAGTAACCCGGTGAATCGGCAAATGCCAAAACATACCGCGGGGTCACTGTGAACAGAAGTAAAATTAGAATAAAACCGGCAAAAAACAGAACTGAGAACAACCCTTTGTTTCTTCTGACGGCCCGCAAAATATCACCCCCTCCAAAGAAATAATTGCATCAGATGGTAGAACAGAGAGCAAAAGGGATACCAGGCTCTAACCTGTTGAAATTTAAGGACACGCTAAGGTTGTCCTGTGCAAAAAAAAGGGCAATTTGTCCTGATCAGGGGAATTTTGTCCGGAGACTATACTTACTCATTGAGGAGAAACAAAGAAGACTTGTTATAATAGTGGGCGTTTTGACAGGCCATGATCGATTTGGTTAGATAATTATTTGCCATTTCTATTGTCGGATTTATGTCGAATAATGTGCAAAAAGATCCAAGGAGAAAGACAATGGGTAATAAAAAGCAAATCATTATTATCGGAGGTTCAGCTGCAGGACCTAAAGCAGCAGCGCGAGCACGTAGACTCGACGAATACGCAGAAATAATCATTCTGCAGAAGAGCCCTGAGCTTTCTATGGCTTCCTGCGGATACCCTTATTATGTCGGAGGTTTTTTTAATGACCGTAACATGCTGCTAAGCACCCCTACCGGAGTAACTCGTGACCCTGAATTCTATCTTAACGCAAAAGGAATTACTGCCAAAACTGAGACTGAGGTGATGGCAATAGACAGGGAAAGCCGAACTGTTACCTGTAAAAAAATAAAAACTGGCGAGGTTGAAACAATACATTTTGATAAGCTGATAATCGCAACGGGGGCGACCCCGAATATTCCTCCCATCCCCGGCATTAACCTTGAAGGTATCACAACCCTCCAGACCATGCGGGATGCCGACTATCTGCGCAAAATCCGTGATGAAAAGAAAGTGAAGAAAGCTATCGTTGTCGGTGGAGGACTTATCGGCATTGAAACATGTGAGGCACTCCATCTTGCCGGTATTCATATTACGGTCATTGAGCTTCTGCCCCAGTTGCTGTCATATCTTGACTGGGAGATTGCAAAGCTTGTTGAAAACCACGTGAAAAGCAGATCCGCCAATGTGATTACTCAAAATGGTGTTGTCAAATTTCTTGGTGAAAATGGCAGGCTCACTGGCGTAAAGTTGCAGAACGGGATCGAGCTTTCCTGTGAACTTGCAGTAGTTGCAGTCGGTGTTACCCCGAACGTTAAAATAGCCCGTGAGGCAGGTATTGCCATTGGAGAGACAGGCGGCATACTGGTGAATGAGTATATGCAGACTTCTGACCCGAATATCTATGCCGTGGGAGACTGTGTAGAAGCATACAATATTATTACCGGGAAGAAAGTACTGGCCCCATACGGAGACCTTGCCAATCTCCAGGGCCGTGTCGCAGGAGAAAATGCCGTTCTGGGTAACAGGGTAAAATTTCCTGGCACTATACAGACAGGAATCTGCAAAGTTTTTAGTTACGCAGCAGGTTCAACGGGACTCTCGGAACACGCATGCCTTAAGCTTGGCTATACTGATATCGAAACAGCTATCAACGCCGGTCCTGACAAGCCTGGCTTTATGAAAGGGAAACTGCTTATAACCAAGCTTGTTGCCGATAAAAAAACTGGAAAGATACTTGGTGCACAGTGTGTGGGGCCCGGTGATGTAAGCAAGCAGATTGCCCAGTGGGCAATGGCAATTAAAGGTAATATGACAGTTGATGATGTCGCCAATGCCGATCTTCCCTATGCCCCGCCGTTCTCCCTGGCAATTGACCACACTATTTGTACTGCCCATATAATGCAAAACAAACTTTCAGGGCTAATGCATGGAATCTCTGCATCGGCAGTCAAGAAGAAGGTCGATAAGAACGATAATGTCTTTCTCCTCGACGTACGGGACGACCATGAATATGAAGAAATACGCCTCGGTATCGGTGAAACATTAATTCCCATCGATGCTCTCAGGAGACGTTTGAGTGAAATTCCCGTCGATAAGAAAAAAGAAATAATCTGTTTCTGTAAAATATCCCTCAGGGGTTATGAAGCAGCCCGTATACTTATAAGTCACGGCTGGAAAAACGTGAAAGTCATGGAGGGCGGTATCAATGCATGGCCATATTCCAGAGAAAAATAGCCATTTGTCCTGATCAGGGGAATTTTGTCCGGAGACCATCTTTCCTTAAATAAGGGCTGATCTTTTCTATGTCGTAACGATTGTTAGTCATTATGCCCCGAAAATTTTGACCCACTGGTCGAATATCTGCAGTTTTTCTTTTCCGTAGCGGGCTATCCCCTTCCTGACCAGTTCGACGGGTTTTTCCTTTCGGAGGTATTCGGGATTTTTGGAGAAGAACTTGTCGGCGAAGCAAATAAGTTTCTCTTCAAGTGAGACCGGCGCCATATCGCGTTTCGGCACAGGGAGGTTCTTGCGTTCAATCTCCTGCAGCGTTATGCCGGCGCCTACGTGCCGTTCACATACAAGGGCATGTTCTGGCAAGCCTTCCTTCTCAAGGAGTTCTCTGCCCAGGAACCCGTGGCAGAGGTATTCCCTGTCGCCAAAACATCCGATTTGGGGTTCATTCGTGAAAAATATCCCTATGTCGTGCAGCATGGCTGCTTCCTGAATGAATTGTTCATCCGGATGGAGATGCCGCACTCTGTGGGCTGTCTTCAGGGCTTTTTCTGCAACCATCCTGCTGTGCGTGATGAGAAGCTGGTGTGCACGGGTGCCCGGAGGGTAATATTTTTCGAGTATGGCCAGAGGATCCAAGGGTCAATTCTCTGTAGAAAGTTCACCCATTACGGTCCTGATTGCATTGACCAGTTCCCCTAACGTATACGGTTTGGCAACAACACCTTTAAACCCGTATTCTCCGTAGTTTGCCATGATCGGGTCGTTGGAGTACCCGCTTGATACGATGGCTTTGATGTCGGGATCTATTTCAAGGAGTTTGCGGATTGTTTCTTTGCCTCCCATACCGCCCGGCACGGTCAGGTCCATAATCACAGCATCAAAAGGGCGTCCTGAATCCTTTGCTTCCCTGTATTGCTGAATTGCCTCAACTCCGTCACTTGAAAGTACCACATCATATCCGATTTTCATGAGTGTACGGGAGGTGAAATCGCGAAGAATTTCATCGTCATCCATAACCAGGATTTTCTCTTTCCCGGATGGTATAAGAGATATATCTTTTGTCTCTGTCGGCAGCGGAGATTGGCAGACAGGCAGAAAGATGTGGCAGGTTGTTCCCTTCCCTATACTTGATTCCACCTGAATATGCCCGCCATGTTTCCGGATGATGTAGTATGCGATGGTTAATCCAAGGCCGCTCCCTTTCTGTCTTGTTGTGAAATATGGATCGAATACCTTGCTGAAAACGTTAGGGGGTATCCCGTCTCCCCTGTCTTCAATGGATATTTTCACATAGGACCCCTGAGCGAGAGGAATGGACTCATTGTCTCCGACCGTGATATTTTCTCCACGGATTGTGACTACCCCCCCTTCAGGCATTGCCTGCACCGCATTCAGGATGATATTGTTCAGGGCCTGGTTTATCTGACCTTCATCGACTTCAACGAAAGCCAGTCCGTCAGGCAATTGCAAATCACACCGTACGTTTGGGCCGCTTAACACAAAACTGGCTGATTCATGAATCAGCGCAGAGGGAGAGGTTGCTTTTTTAATCGGCTCGCCCCCCTGTGAGAAGGTAATCAATTGCTGCGTGAGGTCTTTCGCACGAAGAGATGCTTTTTCTGCCATTTTGAGAGCATTGAACAATTCATCTCCGGGATCTATGTTCAATCTTATGAAGTCGATATTCCCGATTATAGCGGTCAACAGGTTGTTGAAATCATGGGCTAACCCCCCTGCCAGTAATCCGAGGGATTCAAGTTTCTGGGCTTTCATGCGCTCTTCCTCTGTTTTTTTCCGTTCTGTGATATCAACGCAGATCTCTGCGAAAAGCCATTCCCCCTCAGTGTTCTGAAAAGGTATCGTAGTAATCTGTACCGGCCTGTTCCCCTCTTTCGGCAATATTCCCTCGGTGGAGGTCATGGTCTTTGTTTCACAGGCACGGAGAACACCGCACGAGGGGCATACCTTATCCCGTCCCGTAAAATACTCGTAACACTTTTTCCCGGCTGGGTCTCCGTATATCTTCTCCCATTCAGGATCAATGTACCGGATATTGAAATCTTCATCGATAATATCAAGCCCTGTTTTTGTGGCGCCCAGAATAAACTCTATCTGTTGCTTGAGCGAATGGATTTCATCCTCTGCATGTTTACGCTCGGTAATATCTTTAAAATCCTCAACGATGCCGATGAGTTCACCTGACGGATCGCGGAAAGGGGTTGCGGTAAGGATGCAGTATATGTCCGATCCGTCTCTGTGTTTTTTTACCGTTTCGCATTCCACTCTTTCCGCGCTGTGCATGATTTTGTTTGCGGGGCAGAGCAGGGTACGGCATTGTACACCGGGAAACACGTCATAACATTTTTTTCCGACTGCTGCTTCGCTACTTGTCCCTGAAAGTTTTTCAAAAGTCTCATTTACCCGCATTATGGTGTAATCCTTGCCGATTACAAGCATGCCGTCAGCAGCCGACTGAAATATCTGGTTGAGTTCAGTAAAGGCACGTTTGGCCTTCTCTTCGGACCGTTCCCGCTCGAGGATATGCAGGTTCATAGGACGGAAAAGCGAGAAATACAGGACAAGGAACCCGATGCTGATTAAGATAAACGCATCGAGAACTACTTCGAACAAAAGGGGCAAAGGGGGCAGCAAGAGACCGAGAAACAACATGATGACTGCTTCGGCTACAAAAAGCGCTATTGTGGTGATGATGAGCAGTCCGAGAGGGGATATCCTTGCCATTGAGGTGCGGTCCATTTTCACCTATCTCTGAATTAAATATAGTATAAGTGTACCACAAAGGGAAATACGACTTTTTCTGATGCTTAAATCAGCTTTTGATTTAATTCTATCATAATAATTTACTTGACAAGGATATACTAAACTAATATTATATGATGAATAAACGGAGGAACAATGACGCCTGAAGGAAAAGAGTATTACAAGACTCTTGGTGTGAACAAGGATGCTTCTCAGGATGAAGTAAAAAAGGCATTCCGAAAACTCGCACGCAAGTACCATCCTGATCTGAACCCGGGCGACAAGGTCTCGGAGCAGAAATTCAAGGAACTGAACGAGGCGTATGAGGTTCTCGGAGATAAGAAGAAGAGGGCAGAGTACGACCAGTTTGGAAGTTCGCCCTTCGGGGCCGGCGGCCAGGGATATGAGGGATTCAGGACTCATGATTTCAGGGACGCCTTCCAGTCCGGCGGATTCGGAGATATTTTCTCGGACCTGTTCGGGTCTCAGCGGGGACCCGAAACATATCGCATGAAAGGCCATGATATGGTCATGAACCTTGACCTTTTGCTGGATGAGGCATTCTCGGGCGTCACAAAAGCTATCAGTTTTTCCCGGGAGGTCCCCTGCAAACAGTGTCAAGGGTCAGGAGGAGAAGCATCCCAGATATGCAATGTCTGTAAGGGGGCGGGGAGCATCAAAATGTCCAAGGGATTTTTCCAGATGTCCCAGCCCTGTAATGCATGTAACGGGACAGGGAAAAAGATCACGAAAGTCTGTTCCGTCTGTAACGGGCGCGGGAAGACACTTCAGACAGAGACTATAAAGGTGAAAATCCCGAGAGGCGCTGATACGGGGTCGAGGGTAAAAGTCAGAGGCAAGGGGGGCGCAGGAACAGGCGGCGGTCCTTCCGGGGACCTCTTTATCGAGATCAAAGTCCGTGCGCATCCGCTTTTTAAGAGAAAAGGAGACGACCTTTATCTTGACCTGCCGGTGACCTTCGGAGAAGTTGCGCTCGGCGCCAAGATCGAGGTGCCGACTATAGACGGAAGGACCGTAATGACCCTTCCTCCGGGCACACAGGGTGGTCAGCGGATGAAGCTTTCAGGGAAAGGGCTCCCCTCACCGAAGACCGGCACAAGGGGAAATCAGTATGTCGATATCAAGATTGTGGTACCGAAGGACCTGAATGCCTCGGAAAAAGAGGCCATCACACAGATCAATTCTTTTTATAAAGACGATCCGAGGAGGGGGTTATCGGAGAGATGAAACCTGCCCGTGACGGAAAAGAACCGGTATACATGATCAGCGTAGTATCGAGGATGCTCGATGTGCATCCCCAGACCCTCCGGCTCTACGAACGGGAGGGATTGATTTCTCCCCACAGGAAAAATCGCACCAGGATATACTCGCAGGAGGATGTAGAAAAGATAGCCATGATCCTCCGCCTGACGAGAGAACTTGGCGTGAACCGGTCCGGGGTCGAAATCATACTCCGGCTCAGGCGCCGGGTTGAAGTCCTTCAGAAGGAAATGGAAGAGATGATGAACTTCCTCGAAGAAGATATACAACAGGACTTTATCGATAGATTCAGGAGGATATTTTTTGAAGAGTAAGGAGAGAGACCATGGATAAATTTACCATAAAAAGCCAGGAAGCGATACAGGAGGCGCAGCGGCTTGCGGAAAGGAAAGGAAACCAGCAACTCGATGCGGAGCACCTGTTCCGGGCGCTCCTTGCCGACGAGGACGGCGTCGTTGTACAGATCCTGAAACGAATCGGTGTGAATACAGCATCCCTCGCAAAGGATGTTGAGGAAGCTATTGATAAATTCCCGAAAGTCAGCGGCGCCACCCCGATGGGACAGATTTATATCTCCCCGAGGCTGAAAGCAGTCTTTGAAAATGCTGAACAGAACGCCGGGCATCTCAAGGATGAGTATGTGAGCGTGGAGCATCTTCTCTCGGCACTCGTTTCGATAGGTGGTCCCTGTTCGGACCTTCTGAAACGATATGGCGCAACGGCTGACAAGATCCTCGCAGCAATGAGAGAAATACGGGGCGCTCAGCGTGTGACCGACCCCAATCCTGAAGAAAAATATCAGGCGCTCAAAAAGTACAGCCGCGATCTCACCGAGCTCGCCGGCAAAGGAAAACTCGACCCTGTTATCGGGAGGGACGACGAGATACGGAGAATCATCCAGGTCCTTTCAAGGAGGACGAAGAACAACCCGGTGCTGATCGGCGAACCGGGTGTCGGCAAGACCGCGATAGCAGAGGGGCTTGCCCAGAGGATTGTGGCCGGTGATGTGCCGGAAACACTAAAAGACAAAAAAGTCGCTGCGCTCGATATGGGTGCGCTTGTCGCCGGCAGCAAATTCAGGGGAGAGTTCGAAGAGAGACTGAAGGCCGTAGTGAAAGATATCGAGCAGGCCGAAGGTAAAGTGATATTGTTCATAGACGAACTGCACACCCTTGTCGGCGCAGGGGCCGCGGAAGGCGCGATCGATGCATCGAATATGCTCAAGCCCGCTCTCGCGCGGGGAGACCTGAGATGTGTCGGGGCGACGACCCTCGATGAGTACAGGAAACATATAGAAAAAGACCCTGCGCTCGAAAGGAGATTTCAGCCTATTATGATCAAAGAGCCGAGTGTCGACGACACGATCTCGATCCTCCGCGGGCTGAAAGAGCGGTATGAAGTCCACCACGGGGTGAAGATCAAGGATTCGGCGCTTATCTCTGCTGCGGTGCTTTCACACCGCTATATTACCGACCGGTTTCTCCCTGACAAGGCGATCGACCTTATTGACGAATCTGCGTCAAAGCTCAGGATGGAGATCGACAGCATGCCGATAGAACTCGATGAGATAGAGAGAAAACTGAGACAGTTCGAGATAGAGAAACAGGCGGTAAAGAGAGAGGATACCAAGGAATCCAAAGAGAAACTCGATAAAATTCAGCGAGAGATGGCCGATCTGCAGGGCAAGAGGGATGAATTGAGGGCACAGTGGCTGAGCGAAAAGGAGATAATAGCAAAAATCCGGGAACATAAGGAGCATATTGAAAAGACGAAGATAGAATCGGAAAAGGCGGAGCGAGAGGGAGACCTTAGCAGGGCTTCGGAATTGCGATACGGAAAACTGCTGGATTTCCAGAAGGCATTGGAGAACGAGAACCAGAAACTTGTCGAGGTCCAGAAGAGAAGAAAGATGCTGAAAGAAGAGGTTGACGATGAGGACATCGCAGAGGTTGTCTCCAAATGGACGGGAATTCCGGTCAGCAGGATGCTTGAAGGCGAAATCCAGAAACTGCTCCACATGGATGAGCGTTTGAGGCAGAGGGTGGTCGGCCAGGACGAAGCGATCGAAGCAGTGTCGAACGCGGTAAGAAGGGCACGCGCAGGAATTCAGGACCCGAACAGGCCTCTTGGTTCATTCATCTTTCTCGGACCGACAGGCGTAGGGAAGACGGAACTTGCAAAAGCGCTTGCGGAATTCCTCTTCGACGACGAGAATTCGCTGGTCCGGATAGACATGTCCGAGTACCAGGAAAGACATACCGTTTCACGCCTTATCGGTGCGCCGCCCGGGTATGTTGGATACGAAGAGGGTGGTCAGCTCACCGAGGCGGTAAGGAGAAAACCGTATTCGGTAATCCTGTTCGATGAGGTCGAAAAAGCCCATCCCGAGGTATTCAACCTGCTTCTGCAGTTGCTGGATGACGGAAGGCTTACCGACAGTCACGGCAGGACGGTGGATTTCAGAAACACGGTCGTGCTAATGACCTCGAATATCGGCAGCGCCCATATTCAGGAGATGCTCGAAGAGCAGTCAAAAAAGCCGGCTGCCTACTGGGTCGGCACGAATGCTGAACTGAAAGCAAAGATTATGGAAGCCCTTAAGGACTTTTTCAGGCCTGAATTCCTGAACAGGGTGGATGAGATCATTGTATTTAATCCACTTTCGAAGGAATTGCTCAAACAGATTGTGGATATCCAGGTGCAGAGGATGAAGAGGTTCATAATGGACAAGGGTGTCGACGTCAAGCTCACAGAACATGCAAAGGAATATTTCGCGGATATAGGGTTCGACCCGGTTTACGGCGCGCGTCCGCTGAAGAGAGCTTTACAGCGGGAGATCCTTAATCCCCTTGCCGTCAAGATACTCGACCGGACATTCAGAGAAGGGGATACCGTTGAGGTTGATTTCCATAATGACCGGCTGGTTTTTACAAAGGCCGCAGAGGCCGGGGTGGAGGCATAAACACCCCGCTGTCCGAAATATCATCAGGCATAAGGATGCAGCTAAAGTTTTGAATCGGAATACACTACCTTTATTTTTCTGCAAACCTTCCTCTGACTTTAATGGTAGTGAAATATCGAGGGCCGGGACCTCCGCTTTGTCATCGCTCTCATCGAGGTTGCCAGTGATTCCGATTCAAAAATTGAGCCGCATCCCTTATGTTTTTTTCCGGAAAAAATAAAGCCTCATATTTACTATTGAACCCCGCAAAAAAGACCTTTATACTTCATTCAATGTATTCCCTTGAAGTCGATACCGTTTCCAATACTGAGTGGTCCACATTACTGCAACAGTTCGATGATGCGACGATCTACCAGACATGGCCGTGCGGGGCTGTGCTCTGGGGGGCAGGCCGCTTGAGTCATGTCGTGTTGAGGAACGGGGATGAAGCGGCCGGAATCGCACAGGTGGCTGCAATTCAGACGCCTGTGCTCCGTGGTGGTACCGCGCTCGTCTTCTGGGGGCCGCTGTGGCGCAGGAGGGGAGGGACGGAAAATCACCGGGCCTTTGCGCGGCTTGTGGAATCGCTGCGGGTCGAATACGTCGGACGGCGTGGCATGTTCCTGAGAGTGATACCGAACGAGATGGGAAGTAACGAAAATGAGGTAAGGGAAACGCTTGAGCGTGCAGGGTTCAGTTGGAAAGGAAGGTTTTACCGGACGTATATCCTCGACATTTCTCCTCCGCTCGTTGACCTGAGAAAACAGTTGCGGCAAAAGTGGCGGAATTGTCTGAACCGTGCAGAAAAAGAGGACTTGACTGTGCGTGATGACACAGGAAACGAAGTCTACGAAACTTTTTATGCAATTTTTCAGGAGATGCAGGAGCGCAAGAAGATTGCCGAGATATCCATCGACCCCCTTCAGTTGCGTGAGATACAGAAATCCCTGCCGGAGGAATTGAAGACACGAATCTTTCTCTGCGAAAAGGAAAAGAGACCACTTGCGGGTGCGGTCATATCGGTAATAGGCGATACCGCGCTCCTGGTGCTTGCCGCAAGTAATGCAGAAGGCAGGAGTGTTATGGCGTCTTATTTCTTGCAGTGGAACATAATAGTATGGCTAAAGATGAAGGGTGTCCGTTTCTACGATCTTGGAGGGACCAGTCCCATACATCCGGAGGTCAATTACTTCAAGGCTGGTATCGGCGGAGAGAACGTCTCCCATGCCGGTTCTTTTGAGCAGTGTGCAAATCCCCTCAGTTCCCTGTTCGACCGGTCGCTGGGAATTCTGAAATACGGACGGAAGAGCCTGTCTAGAAAGATTTCCTGAGGGACTTGAGCAGGGATTTTTTTGCAGCGTCGAGCGTCCCTTTGAACGTATACCCCGCAGCATTTTTATGTCCGCCGCCACCGAAGGATACTGCGATCTCTGCGACATTGAGCGTGTCCTTGGAGCGGAGGCTGGCCTTCCAGTAAGCCTTGCCTATCTGCCGAAAAAAAGCCGATACCCTGACATGCTTCATCGTTCTCGGGAGGTTGGCGAAATTCTCGGTGTCTTCAGGAGCGGTTTCCGTTTTCCGGTACATTGCCTGGGTGACATGGGTAAACGCAACACCGTTCTGGATCTCAAGGGTATTCAGTGAGGCAATGAGCAGCGCAAATCTCTTTTCAGTCCAGGTGTCGTAAAGACTGTTTGATACGTATGACGGGGTAGCTCCCGCATCAATGAGTTCGGCCGCAACCCGTAATACCTCTGCAGTGGTATTGCTGTATCTGAATGTGCCGGTATCGATCGCTATGGCAGCATAGAGGTTCAGGGCGATGTCTTTTGTTATGACGGTTCCGAGTTGCCTGATCAGATAAAATATCAGAACACCTGTCGCTGCTGCATTGGGAACGATCCACCGGATGTCTCCAAAGTCTTTCTCGGTCTCGTGGTGATCTATGACCGTTGAGGAGCGGAAGTCCATCCCTTCGATACCGGCCCTGTCAGGGCTGTTACAGTCGAGCAGGACCAGATTGCATGATGAAGTCTGCATCCGTGAAGTCGAGTGTATGAATCTTTCATGCTTCGGGAGGAACCGGTAAAACTCAGGGACTATATCACGATCATATACCGTGACCTTTTTCCCGAGCGATTCGAGCGCCATGGCGAGGGCGAGGGATGAGCCGAGTGCATCCGGCTCGGGGCTGATATGGGTGGCAATGAAAAAATTGTCATTTTCCCGGAGGAAGGAGACAAGTTCAGGAGGAGCTATCATCTTTTTCTCCGATCTCTTTGAGCAGTTTGTCTATTTTATCCCCGTATTCAATGGAGCTGTCGAGTTTGAAATCTACGGTGGGTATGAATTTCATCCTCAGCCTTTTCGAGAGTTCAGAGCGGACAAAACTTTTTGCAGTCTGCAGGATATCAAGGGTAGGTTTTTTTTCTTCTTCTTTCAGGACGCTCACATAGACGGTAGCCATCTTGAGGTCGCTTGTTACATCGACGCCGGTGACGGTGATAAAACCGACCCGCGGGTCCTTCAATTTATACATGATGATATCCGCGATTTCTTCTCTGAGCAGGTCGCTGACTCTCTGGGAACGCTTGTAAGGAAGCATATTAACCTCAGTCAATAGTCATCAGTCATTTGTCATTAATTTGTGGATCTTTGAGTATGAGCTACTGTCTGTTGACTATTGATTTCTGACTGTTTCTATAGTTTTGTCGCTATTTTCTCAATGACGTAGTTTTCGATAATGTCTCCGACCTTCAGGTCATTGAAGTTCTCTATCATGATACCGCATTCATATCCTGTGTTGACTTCTTTCACATCGTCTTTAAATCTCTTTAATGTGGCGATTTTGCCCTCATATACAACGATGTTGTCCCTGATTACCCTTAACCCGTCACTTGCCCTGTGCATCGTTCCGTCGATCACATAACATCCTGCGACGGTACCGATTCTCGATATCGGGAAAATCTGGCGGACCTCGGCCCGTCCAAGGATTTTTTCCTTGAGGGTCGGTTCTAGCAGTCCTTCGAGGGCCTTCCTCACATCTTCGATTGCTTCGTATATTACGGTATAAAGACGGATATCCACTCCCTCTTTCTCGGCAGTTTGTGAGGCCTTGAGTTCCGGACGGACATTAAATCCCAGAATGATGGCGCTCGATGCAGCTGCGAGCATAACGTCTGATTCATTGATCCCGCCGACTGAAGAATGAATGGCCTTGACTTTCACCTGCGGGTGGGTTATATTTTCGAGCGCATCCTTCACCGCCTCTACAGAACCCTGGGCATCTCCCTTGATGATGATGTTGAGTTCCCTGATCTCTCCTTCTTTGATTTTCGCATAGAGTTCATCGAGAGTGAGTTTCCGTGACCTGGCAATTTCAGCAAGTTTCTGTTTCTGCTGCCGTATGAGCGCTATCTGTCTGGCCCTTTTCTCATCTTCAACCACGGTAAAGATATCTCCTGATGTCGGCACGTCTGAGAAGCCGATTACCTCTACCGGCATTGACGAACCTGCCTCATTGATCCGTTTTCCATTGTCGTCAATGAGGGCGCGGACTTTTCCTGCGTGAATGCCTGCTAAGAAGGCATCTCCGATTTTCAGTGTGCCTGACTGCACAACTAGCGTAGCAATAGGCCCTCTCCCCTTGTCGAGTTTTGATTCGATTATGGTTCCCCTCGCGTTTCTGTCAGGATTTGCCTTGAGTTCCATGATCTCGGCCTGGAGGAGGATCATCTCGAGCAGGTGTTCGATACCGATGCGGTTCTTTGCCGATACTTCGACAAAGATATTTTTCCCGCCCCATTCTTCAGAGATTATCCCACGCTCTGAAAGCTCGTTTTTTACTTTTGTAGGGTTTGCGTCCGGTTTATCGATCTTATTTATTGCGACAAGTATGGGTACGTTTGCAGCTTTTGCATGATTGATCGCTTCTATAGTCTGCGGCATCACCCCGTCATCGGCAGCAACGACGAGGACAACGATATCAGTTACCTTTGCTCCCCGTGCCCTCAGCGAGGTGAAGGCTTCATGACCGGGAGTGTCAAGAAACGTGATGAATTTGCCTTTCAGCTTAACATTATAGGCGCCGATATGCTGGGTGATCCCTCCTGCTTCAGTCTCGGTGACCTTCGTTTTCCGTATCGCATCGAGGAGTGATGTCTTCCCGTGATCAACATGCCCCATGATCGTAATTACGGGAGGACGAGGGACGAGGGTGCCGGTCTCTTCAGGTGTTTCGATATCGAGGATATCCTCTTCGATGGAGGCAATCTCGATTTTTGCTCCGAACCCTTCTGCAATGAGCAGGGCCGCATCCGTGTCAACAGGCTGGTTTATAGTCGGCATATAGCCGAGTTCCATGAACTTTTTGATGACGTCAGACAGTTTGACGCTGATGAGTTCTGCAAACTCTTTGACCGTGGTGCCTTCCTGAAGCTTCAAGGTCTTTTTCCTCGTGATGGCAGGCTGCACCTGCGGTTTCTGTTCTTCAGCAGCAAAATGCCTTCCTTTCCCTCCGAATCTCTTTGTCGGCCTCTGATCATGCCATCTCTTCGGCTCGATCTTCCTGATGGTTTGGAAAGCCCTCTGCATGCCAGGTTTTACCTTGAATTTCTCTACTTTCTCTGTTTCAATCTCTTTTCTGAACCGTTCGGGTATCTTTATTTCGTCTTCTTCTTCAGGCGGGGCCTTGGCCGCAGTTTCTGCGGGCTTCTTCTCGTCCGTCTGAATTTTTCTTTCGGGTTTTTCTTTTTTAGCCTTCTTTTCCTCTGCGGCGGGCGGTGTTTCTTTCGGCTGCTTCACCTCTTTCACTACTTTTTTCGCTTCCTTTTCCTCTCCCGGTTTCTTGACGGGAGGTTCGGCCGCCGCCTCATGCGCTTTTTTCTCAGGCTCTTTTGCAGGCGCTGGTTTTTTCACTGGCTCTGCAGTTTTTTTGCGAATGATATCCGCTATCCGCCTCGCAAGCTCGGGTTCAATGCTCGAAGAGTGAGTTTTCCCTTCGATGCCAAGTTTGTCCAGTTCGTTCAGGATATTCTTATTCGGAACGCCCAACTTTTTCGCCAGTTCATAAATTCGTATCTTTGTCATATATGTATGCCTAACCTTTTCAGAAATCTGATATCCCCTCTTGCCTGTAAGGAACGATCGACAGTCCAGAAAACTCTTGCTTTTCTCCTCAACAAGTCAACCAGAGTGGAAGATTTCACCCGCGGCAACAGAACGTTCTCTCTTTTATTGCACTTGTAACAAGGGATTTAACATGTTATCATAATAAACCTTTCGAATGCAATGAATTAAGGAGGTTGAAAACAGATGGCGAGTTGTGTTGTGTGCGGAAAACAGAGGGCAATCGGCAATAATGTCAGCCATGCCAATAAAAAGACGAAGAGGATCATCCTGCCAAACCTGCAGAGGCTCCGCGTAGTTACCGGCAGCGGCATCAAGCGGGTCACTGTGTGTACAAGATGTCTCCGCTCAGGAAAAATTAAAAAAGCTGTGTAGTGAAGAGGGCGGACTCCTTACTCGCGGGCGTTTTCAGGGAATTAGGCATAGAAGACGGCGTGAAGCTTGGGGAGATACGGAGGAGGTGGAACAGTCTTTTCCGGAAACCACTTCCCTCTCACATGGCGCCCGCTCTTCTCTCCCGTGGTGAACTCCTCATAGTTGTCGATTCACCTGTCTGGCTCCAGGAGCTTCGGTTCCGTCAGGATGATATTCTCAGGAAGCTCCGGCCTTTCCGGGTTGAGGCTGTGCGTTTCAAGCTCGGAAAAGTTTCCCTGAATGTGTCATCTGATGCACAGCGCCGTGCTCTGCAGAAAAAGCCCGGAATACTCGACGGCGGGGAATTGTCTCTGGTAGAAGATATGGTATCGTCAGTGGACGATGCGGAACTCAGGGAGACGATCCGGAGCGCGATCGGAAAAGCAATCCTCGCGGGGAAAACGAAAAGCTGAGTGACAACCTGCCTATGCTGATTCTGCCTGTTTCTCGTAGATCAGGAGAGGCTTCTCTTTTTTAGTGACGGTCTCTTCGGTGATCAGGCACTCCTTGATGCCCTTCTGTGAAGGAATTTCATACATTACATCGAGCATGATGTCCTCAAGGATAGACCGCAGTCCCCGTGCGCCGGTCTTGCGCCGGATTGCCTTTTTTGCAACGGCAGTGAGTGCGCCTTCCGAGAATTTCAGCCTTACGTTATCGAACGAAAGCAGCCTCTGATATTGTTTCATAAGAGCGTTCTTCGGTTCGGTTAATATTTTGATCAGGGCTTTTTCATCGAGTTCATCGAGGGATGCGACTACCGGCATCCTGCCGACAAATTCAGGAATAAGGCCGTATTTGATAAGGTCCTGCGGCTCGACCTGACTTAATGTTTCTCCTATTTTCCTTTCTTTCCGCGCAACAATTTCTGAAGCGAACCCGACTGTTTTCTTTCCGCTCCTCTGCTCGATAATGCTGTCGAGTCCGACGAAGGCCCCGCCACAGATAAACAGGATATTCGTTGTATCTACCTGAATATATTCCTGCTGGGGATGTTTTCTCCCCCCCTGCGGAGGGATGTTTGCAGTGGTCCCCTCAATCAGTTTCAGCAGCGCCTGCTGCACCCCTTCTCCTGATACATCTCTCGTGATCGAGGGGTTCTCGGCTTTCCTGCTGATTTTATCGATCTCATCGATATATACTATCCCCCGCTGTGCCCTCTCCGTATCGTAGTCAGATGTCTGGAGGAGCTTCAGGATGATATTTTCAACATCTTCTCCCACATATCCGGCTTCAGTCAGCGTGGTCGCATCAGTGATCGCGAACGGCACATCGAGCACCTTTGCCATGGTCTGTGCAAACAGGGTTTTCCCCGTGCCTGTGGGGCCGATCAGGAGGATATTGCTCTTCTGGAGTTCAACATCTTTCTCTGCCGGACTGTAAATCCTCTTATAATGGTTGTGCACTGCGACGGACAGGATCTTCTTGGCCCGCTCCTGGTCTATCACATAATCATTGAGGAAATTATGTATCTCCTTTGGTGTGGGAAGCTGAGGAAACGGTCTTCCTTTCGTTTCCTGATGCAATGCGTCTGCAATGATCTCATTGCAGAGTTCCACACACTCGTTGCAGATATATACCGTAGGCCCTGCGATAAGCTTCTTTACCTCTGCGTGTCCTTTCCCGCAGAATGAGCATTTCAGGGCAATTTCGTCTTTTTTAGCCATTACTTTTCTTTTCCTTTATGGTGGTGATCACTTCATCAACAACCCCGTATTCTTTCGCCTCCTGCCCCGACATGAAGAAATCCCTGTCGGTGTCGGTCTGTATCTTTTCGACCGGTTGCCCCGTATGGAGGGAAAGAATCTTGTTCAGCGTCTCCTTCATCTTCAGAATTTCCCGGGCATGAATTTCGATGTCGGTTGCCTGGCCCTGGAATCCACCCATGGGCTGGTGCAGCATGATCCGGGAGTGAGGCAGCGCGAACCTTTTCCCTTTTGTCCCTGCGGAGAGCAGGAGTGCCCCCATGCTTGCGGCCTGCCCGGTACAGTATGTTGCGATGTCGGGTTTTACATACTGCATCGTATCGTAGATGGCAAGACCCGAGGACACGACGCCTCCGGGGGTATTCACATAGATATGGATATCCTTGTCAGGGTCTTCCGTCTGGAGGAAGAGAAGCTGCGCGATCACTATATTCGCAATATGGTCGTCTACCGGAGTGCCGAGAAAGATGATCCTGTCCTTGAGAAGACGGGAATAAATATCATATGCACGTTCAGACCGTCCTGTCTGTTCAATTACAATAGGGATGATACTCATTTATTCTCCTTTTTCAGTTTTTTCAACTGAGGCTTTTGATAAGAGAAGGTCCAGCACTTTCTCCTGGAATATCGAATGCTTCAGCCCATCGAGAGACCCCTCTTTATAATGATAAAAGGTTTTGATTGCCTGTGGTGTTGCAGAAAGCCTCTTGGCCAGAACGGCAATCCGGTCGTCCACTTCGCTGTCGGTAACGAACACGCCTTCTTTCTTCCCTATTACATCTATAAGAAGGGAAGCTTTTACATTCTTTGCAGCTTTTTCTTTCAGTGCAGCGTCTGTGTCTTCCTTTTTATCCTGAGATTCAGGGGCAGCGGTCCCCTCTTCACTCGATTCTCCGGTGACAGGCGGGAGGCTGTCCGAATCGAGGTCGATGGGCTCCTCTTCCGCTGCTGCATCCTTTTGGTCCAGATTCTTGCTCATTTCGATCGCTTCAATCTCTTTCTGCAGCAAGGATTCCGGCACCTCAACGGTGTGGGATTCGATCAGTTTATTGATGATCTCTGCCTTCTGTATCCTCCGGAGCTGTTCTGCTTTCGCGTCATGAATCCTTTCTTTGAGCTTCTCCCTGAAATCCGCAATATTTTCGAACCCAAGGTCTTTCGCAAACTCGTCGTCCAGTGCAGGGAGCGCTTTCTTCTTTACTTCGGATATCCTGACCTGTATTTTGACCGTCTTTCCCGCGAGTTCTTTCGACCGGGTTTCGTCGAAGGTTGTGGTGAATTCTATGAGGTCCTCTTTTTTCTTCCCGAGGGCCTTCTCAATAATGTCAGGCGGGAAAATGCTATTCCCCATTTTCGATATGATTTCCTTGACGTCAGGAACGTCTTCGCCTTCAACGATTACGCTGTCAACATGCTCAAAAGTCGCGAAATCGTCCATCTCGATTTCTTTATCGGCAACTTCGTAGACTGCTTTCTGCTCCCGGATTCTCCTGGTCATATCCTCAAGGTCCGACTCTTCGACGCTGAGAGGGACATCTTTCACCATAATATTTTCGTAGGTGAGGTTCTCTATCTTCGGGACTATTTCCAGGGTGATGGAGAGGTTCAGAGGATTCTTTCTCTTGAATTCGAATTCTTCATCGAGGGTAGGAAGCGTGAGCGGGGTTATGTCCGCCTGCTGGAGTGCGAGGCGGAGGTGTTCCGGAATCAGCTTGTCGAGTACTTCTGCTTCGATTTCCTTTCCGTAGCGTTTCTCTATGATGCTTATTGGAGCTTTGCCTGGCCTGAACCCCGGTATTTTTACGTTCTGTTTCAGCCTTTCGAGTGAATTCCCGATCTCTTTTTCAATAATGTCCGATGGTATCTCGATCTTCAGGCATTTTTTTGTCGCATTGATATCTTCAACTGATTTCAGCAAATTCGACCTCCTGAGTATTTCTTCTAATCTAAACTACCCCTTTCTTCTTTGTCAATTTGCCCGGTTTCCCTTGTCATATCATTAATTAGGGTATAATCTTCTGTGGACCTTTACCTGATCGACGGCAACTCTTATGTCTACCGCGCGTATTACGCGATCAAAACCCTCACAAATTCCAGGGGATTCCCGACAAACGCCATCTACGGGTTCACCACGATGCTTCTCAAGATCATCCGGGACAAAACACCGGACGGCCTTCTCGTCTCCTTTGATTCACCTGTGCCGACCGAGCGGCACAGAATTTACGAGGCATACAAGGCCCAGAGGCCGGAAGCCCCCGGCGACCTCGTCGAACAATTCCCCCACATACGGAAGATTATCACTGCCCTGCATATTCCGATATACGAAATCCCGGGCTATGAGGCGGACGACATCCTCGGCACCATTGCAAAAAAAGCGGCAGCGAAAGGAGAGAAGGTCTTTATTGTCACCGGCGACAAGGACATGCTCCAGCTTGTCGATGAAACAATCAAAGTCTACGACCCGATGAAGGACAGGGTGCTGGACGAAGGATATGTGAAAGAGAAATTCGGGTTGAGTCCGGAGAGGATCCCTGAGTTCATGGCGCTGGCCGGTGACGCTGTCGACAATATCCCGGGGATCAAAGGCGTAGGTGAGAAAACCGCCAGGGAACTCCTCACCCAATTCGGAAGCATAGAATCCCTCCTCAGCAATGCCGGCCTCATAAAGAAGGAGAAACTGCGGCAGCTTGTTTCCGACAATGCGGACATCGTGAGGCTGAGCAGGAAACTCGCTACGCTCGATACGTCAATACCGCTCGATATCGATTTTGATGCGATGCGCATGCAGGAACCAGAATGGGACGCGCTCTTTTTGCTCTTCAAGGAATATGAATTTGTAACCCTGATGAAACTTATCCCCCATGAAAAAAAGACCGAATCGGAATGCGCAATTGTCCTTTCCCCTGACAAGGTCCGGCACATCGCATCATCAATAAAGGATATCTGCGCATATGATGTCGAGACAACGGGCAGGGACCCGATGAGCGCCGGGCTTGTGGGGCTTGCAGTCTGTTCCGAAAAAGGCAGTGCATATTATATCCCTGTTTCCCACACTTATCCTGAAGCTCCCGCGCAGGTCTCGCTCAAGGATCTTTCCGCATGTTTCTCGGGAACATTCAGGGACAGCCGGATGCCAAAGACCGGACATAACCTCAAATATGACATCATTGTGCTCGGTGAGCATGGCCTGGAGATTCAGGGCCAACTTTTTGATACAATGATTGCATCGTATCTGCTGAATCCGAACAAGCCGAACCACAGCCTCGAAGAAGTCGCACTGGAATATCTCTCCCGCCGGAAAAGGAAGTTCGAGGATGTCCTGAAGAAGAGACAATCGTTTGCCGAAGTGCCGCTGGAAGCAGCTGCTCCCTATGCCTGTGATGACGCCCTGCTGAGTTTCGATCTCAGGGAAGCGCTTTTTGCAAAACTCAGCGAGACCGGCCTTGACCGGCTTTATTTTGAGATCGAGATGCCGCTCATCCCCGTC
>Ga0209164_1002343_pt1 | contig 20487 bp, 19 predicted proteins | sample MTBNYHSulfiMetaG_FD_187458 | JGI IMG/M metagenome (GOLD analysis project Ga0209164, IMG submission 187458) | Enrichment culture microbial communities from rom New York Harbor, USA that are MTBE-degrading - MTBE-NYH (New York Harbor Sulfidogenic)... | ecosystem: Environmental > Aquatic > Marine >...
CTCTCGCACCCGGGCACCATCGCTTCCCCGAGCTTTCTGTAATACTCGTTCTTTTCCGCCCGCTTCGGGAAATTCCTCTTCGCCCACTCGCTGGTGAAACCAAGCCCCGCATATCGCTGCATCGCAAAATGTCCGTAGACCGTATGCGCTCCCGCAAGCGCATCCCCAAGGAACGGGCACAGCTCGCGCGTCCCGAAGTCATCCACGAACTTCTGCCCGGGCGAGTTCATCTCCGTCCCCATTATCACGGGCAGCTCCCGCTTCCGCGCGATATCCATGAACTGATACAGGTTCCTGCACTTGACATCCTCGCTGCCCTTGCCGGCCGTGTAGTTCCTGTCCGGTATCACATTGACCATCTCAACCCCCGTCGCCATCGCCACATCGAGCATCTTCTCCACCTGCTGCTCGCCCTCGCTCGTCCCGTCCAGCCACGTCATGCACGGCACGCCCCCCGCCGCCAGCACAAATTCATTCATCTTCGCCATCGTCGGGAAGTCCCCGCCATCGGGCTTCACATAACCCACGCCCCCCATCTTCATCGTCCTGGCCCGTATCGCTGCCTGCAGCGCCGGCCCTTCCGGCAGATCCAGCTTCTTCCTCTCAACGCCCAGCTTCTCCGACCAGAATTTCGCAAGCTCCTCCTCCCTCCTGAACACGCCCTTCGCCTTTAGCGCATACGCCAGGCAGATATGCCGCTCCGTCGCATTCCCCGAAGGCGTCAGCGAAAGAACATCATGGTCATAGTCGAGCTTCACGGGCGCAAGGTACTTGTTCACCCTCTCCACAAGCCCCACATTCCTCGCCTTGCTCGTCCCTGAAAGGGCCGCCAGAAACCTCTCCTGCTCGCCCCGCAGCACCGCCGTCGGAAACCCCACACCCATATGATATGTTATCCCCGGCTCTCCCGGCGAAGTCATCACCTTATCCGTAAATTCCGGCACAAATACGCGCGTCTCGATCCCCGTGCAGCCGCGAATCCCCACCTTGCCGCACGCCCCATGAAACTCCTCCAGCCCGTGAAGCACATCAAAGTCAACCGTCCCCACCGCTGCGAGGCCATTCTTCCACGCCAGCCACGCCAGCTTCGACGGCGAATAACCGTAAGCATTGTACGAATAGAACGTGTGCGAATGCATGTTCACCCAGCCCGCGCCCCGTTCCATCTTCACCTTCCCCGAGTGCGCAAGCTCCACAAGCTCCCCCAGCGCCTTGTGCCGCACCGACGCCTTGAAGCTGTCCAGCGCCTGTTCCTGCCGCTCTATCACTGTCGTCTCCTTGGAAAACGCCCACTATTCCAGACACGCCGCCCCATTATACGACCGCACTTGCTCTTTTCAACAAATCCTGCTCGCGTGCCTGTCGCACAGGCTCATCGCGTAACCCAGCGGCGACGTATCCGACGCACTGACAACAGGTTACGAGAATCTGGAGTATTTTTCAAAATTCCCGTTTTTACCCGTTGACGAAAAATGCGTTCTGTGATATATTGTTATGAAGTTTGATGATGGTAACCCGCTTCGTGCGGGTTGTTTTTGAGCCATATTGGCGTATAAGCAGATTCTAAACTACGCCATATTTCGCGGCACGATGCCGCCCAGAGGTCCCGTATGGATACGAACTACTGGGAGAGGATTGCCCCCCGCTTCGAGACCGAGATCTTCAGCGTTTCCGCCCACGACCGCAGGAACCTCATCACCTCCCGTATCCGCAGGCTCGGCTCACCTGACCACCTCGCCAGCGACCTTGGCTGCGGTATCGGCCACTTCCTCCCAGCCCTTTCGCAGGCATTTCGCCATGTCACCGCCGTCGATATCTCCCCTAAGACCATCAGACGCGCCAAGGTCGCCTGTTGCGACCTGGGAAATGTCACCTATATGACCCTCGACCTCTCCTCTCCAGGAGCCCGCCTGCCGAAGGTCGACTTTTGCCTCAGCGTTAACACCCTGCTCACGCCCCACCCCCGCAAATCGGCTGCCCTCCTCAATTCCACCATTCGCCACATCAAGGCTGGCGGCCATCTACTCCTTGTTGTTCCCTCCCTCGAATCCGCACTGCTGACCCGCTTCAGAACCATACAGTGGAATCTGAGGGACGGCCTCTCTCACAAAGCCGCCATTCGCGCCTCAGCAGCCACGCACGGCCTCTCTAACGATGGTGACCTGACGCGCGGCGTCGTCCCCATTGATGGCGTGCCCACTAAGCACTTCCTCGAAGAAGAACTGGTCGCGCTTCTGGCTGAGCGCCGCATGACAACCGTCGAGGTCAGGAAGATCGAGTACCCCTGGCACACCGAGTTCGAGCGCCCGCCAAAATGGATGAAAGCCCCATACCCCTGGGACTGGCTGCTCCTTGCCAAAAAATAGCTCCGGGAGCCTATTTTCCCACCCATAAACCCTTGTAACACAACGACCTACAACACCGCCTCCCTCACCATTAAATAGCTCCGGGAGCTATTTTTCTGGCATCTGCCTTGCCGCCCCGCCGGCTCCTTTTGCTGCCGGCTTTGCCACCGGCACCATTATCTCTGAGCTCATGCTGCCTCCGCCCCGTCCGCCGCCTTTAAAGACCTCACTCGCATTATCCATCGACCTATACCCGTTCTTGCCGATCCACTCATAGAGCCGCGCATAGATACCCGCATAGTCCATATCGCCCCCGGCCTTCTCAATCACCGCCGCCTCGTGCGGACCCACGCTCTTGACATCCGTCATCGCCCCCAGCGTCCCGGCGAGTTTCTTCGCCTCCTCGCCCACCGGTATGCGAATCTCCGTCAGCAGATGCTCCTGCGAAACAAGTGCCGGATTATTCAGGTACACCAGCGCCGGCCCACCGCGCGGCGCGATCCCATTCTTCCCAGCCAGCGCATAAAGCTCCCCTATCGGCTTGCCCACACCCTCATAAGGCCCGCGATAGATCGTATACAGCACCGTCTGCGCTTCCACCTTCCGAACCGATATCGCCGCCTCCTTCGCCTTCTCCTCCGCCATCGCCAATCCCGCCGCCACGCCAATAGCCGCCAAAACTGCCGCCACCACCATCTTCTTCATCTCTGTTCTCCTTTTCCCTGTGTGTTCGTTTCCACGATTCTTCCTTCAGTAATCCACGGCCACAGTTCACTTCTTCTTGCCGATTATGTCCCGCAGCGCCTTGACATGCTCGCTGAATGCATCACGGCCCCTGTCCGTCGCAGCCACGAACGTCTTGGGCTTGCGGGCAATGAATGTCTTCTCGACCTTTACGTATTTCGCATCCTCAAGCTTCGCCAGGTGCCCCCCGAGATTACCATCTGTCAGCTTCAGCAGCTCCCGCAGATACACGAATTCCATCTGCTCCCCCACGCCCAGCGCCACAAGGCTTGCCATTATCTGCAATCGCGCCGGCTGATGTATTACGCTGTCAAGCTCGCTCATACTCACCTCCATTTCCAGAGCATATAGAGCCCGGTCCCGAGCATTCCGCCGCCGAACGTCACCGCCATCCACACGCAATAGTACATGTGGTGTATCGCATAGACGCCCACCAGCGTCGTGATCGTCCCGGCGATGCCCACCACGACCATCGACCAGCTGCAGAACCATAGCCCCATCACTATTAGTCCGAACAGCGCCACCATGCACAGAAAGGCGTTCATTCGTATGCCATCCTGGGGCTTGAGCAGGGCTATCCATGTAAATGCGTAGGCGAAGGCAAGCAGCCAGAAGAAGTTCACCCGCATTGTCAGGCTCTTATCAAGTGGATTCCTTGTCGCCGGACCGCGCCTGCTCTCGCGCAGAAGCAGAATGGCAATGCCGGCGGCGCCCACACTGGCTCCTGCGGTGAATATCCCGCCGGCCGACTTCGGAAAGAAATGCGACGCCAGATAGCACGCCGTCCACACCATTCCCCACAACACCAGGATCGGACCGATCTGCGTCTTCATCACCGCCTTGCGAGTCCGCGATATCGTACCGTCGATCGACGCCAGCGATTCCTGCGCCTCTTGTTCAGAAACATTCATAGCCGTCTCCATATATCACAACCGTATCCTTAACACAACACTACAGAGTACTCTACATTGAAGAGTACTCTTTGTCAAGACCTTTTTTTGAAAATTCTTCTCATCACCTGCCGCCTAGCACGCCCTTGGCCCGGATTATCGGCCCAGAACCAAATCCCCTCAGCCTGCGTATTTTGGACTTGGCATCTATGCTATGGCGGTGTATCCTGCTCTGCGTATTGCCTCTCCCGTGGCCCGGCACCCTTGGCTGACAGTGTTGAGCGTCTCCAGACGCGTTCACAGAACCTCAGATTGTGGAAGGGATTATGAGCACTCACGACGCATTCAAGAAGACCGGCGATTTCATCCGAAACTCCGCAACGATAAAGATCATATCCATTGGCATCGTGGTGCTGGTCCTTCTCATCCCAACCGCCATGATCAGGTCCCTCATGAGAGAGAGGCAGTCAAGACGGGACTCCGTCGTCGCCGAGATCAACCAGAAATGGGGCGGCTGCCAGACCATCACAGGCCCGTATCTGACCGTCCCCTTCAAGGCCTTCTACAAGGATGACAAGGACAACGTCAAGTTCAACATCCGCCACCTTTATATTCTGCCAAAGGACCTTACTATCTCCGGTTCCCTCGCGCCTCATATCAGATACAGAAGCCTCTATGAGACGGTCCTGTATAACGCCGAGCTTAGCATGACGGGTAATTTCACCCTCCCTGCACTCACCGATACAGACATCGACCCCGCCAACATACTCTGGGATAAGGCGGCATTCTGCCTTGGTATTACAGATATGAGGGGGATACAGGACAACATAGCTGTCACGTTCGGCAACAAGACGAGCGAGGCGGGCCCGGGCCTGAAAACGTCTGACATCGCCTCTTCAGGAGTGCAATGTCCCGTCCTCATCTCCGGGGCTGATACTGACATGACGTTTTCCCTGCGGCTCAACCTCAACGGCAGCGACCAGCTCCACTTCGTACCCGTCAGCGAAACGACCCGCGTCACGCTGACCTCGCTGTGGCCGTCGCCAAGCTTCAATGGCTCTTTCCTGCCGGCCGAGAGGACTATCACTGACAAGGGTTTCTCGGCTGCGTGGAAGGTCCTGCACCTTAACAGGAACTACCCCCAGTTCTGGCAGGACAGCCAGCATGGTGTCGGCAACTCCTCGTTTGGCCTGCGGCTGCTGATCACGGCCGACATATATCAGAAGGCCATCAGAGTTCTTAAATACGCGGCAATGTTCATCGTATTCACATTCTCCGCCTTCTTCTTCTCTGAGATCATCAGCAGGAAGAGAGTACATCCGATTCAATACATGCTGGTTGGTCTTGCCGTGATGCTGTTCTATGTTCTGCTTCTCGCCATTGCCGAGTATATCAAGTTCGACTATGCCTATATACTTTCATCGCTTGCCATAACAGCAACCATAACGGCCTATTCGCAGGGTATACTCAAGAACACGCGTTTCACCGTGACCGTCTGCGGCCTGCTGGTCGTACTCTATGCCTACTTGTATATTGTCCTGCAGCTTGAGGACTACGCTCTCTTGATGGGCAGTATCGGCCTCTTCGTCGTACTCGCCGCGGTGATGTATATCACAAGGAATATCGACTGGTACTGCCCGAACAAAGCTCAGGACTAGTGGCAGTCCACCCAGCCGCCAGCCCGCGCAGATTCGAGGCACGCATCCATCACCCGTTGCGTCTTGCGTGACCACTCCGGCCACTCCTCATTCAGCCTGCCCGAAGCTATCTGCGCCGCAAAGTTGCCAAACATGTTCGCCTCCTGCGACATCGCCCGGTCGTCACCGCATTTCACACGCACCTCCGCCCCATTCAGCTCATACGATGCCTCGTGCGGGTCGTTGGGAAGCACAAAGTCGTCCATCCTGACCCAGCCCTTCGTCCCGCTGACATGAGCCCACTTCTGTATGGGTGACCGGAAAGAGCAGTAGAATGCCGCTGACGCTCCATAAGCAAACGCCATCTCGCCTGAGAACTCCGTCGGCACCGGCAAGCCCTTCGCCTCCGCGCTGTGTGAAGACCACGTCCGCCCGATGACTTTGACAGGCATCTGCCAGCCCATGGCCCAGAGCGCAAGACGTATGCAATACCACCCCAGGTCGCCCACACAGCCGGTCGGCTCAAGCCCGCTTTGGACACGAATGTTGCTCGCCAGGAAAGTCTCACTCGCGCTGAAGCTGAACATGGAGCTGATACGCCGGATGGCCCCAACGCTCGAGCCATCATCCAATACAGCCCGTATCCGCTCCTGCCGTGGGTGATGCATGAACATCACGCCGTCCATGAACTGCACACCGTTCCTTCGGCACGCCGCAAGCATCTCTTCGAGGTCGCTCTCGCTCTTCGCGCAGGGTTTCTCACAGAGAATGTGCTTCCCCGCCTCCGCCGCCCGAATGACCCACTCCTTCCGCAGCACCGTCGGCAGAGGGATATAAACCGCGTCAACATCCGGCGACTCTATCAGCGCCTCATAGCTGCCAAGGGCTGTCGGCGGCTTTTCGAATGCCGCTGCTGCCTGGCATTCGTCAATAAATCGCCTGCTCCGCTCAATATCGCGGCTTGCCACAGCCGTGATGACGCAGTTGCCGGCATCATGTGCCGCCCGCCAGTTCTTGCGGCCGATCCCAGCCGTGCTCAGAAATCCCCAGCGTAATTTCTTCATACATCCTGCTCCAATTCGATAGAGCTATACCCATAGTCTTGCCAGCTCGATTGTTCGCATCGAGCACCACCACCATCACTGTAACCGCTCTCTCCCCTCCTGTCATCCCTGAAACTCGGCTGCATCCCACGCCCAGCCGCGATGTGCTTGTCAATACACGGCTTTACGGAGCCCAGATATCTGGCCTAATTGTCCAGTACCCACCTCTACTATTTACTAAGTAACTCAGAATCCAAGACTTAGATCTCAACACTGACGCCAGCCCCGGCCACAATGGCCACCGTTCCCGCGCAGCTGCGACATTTCTCCAGGCGTTTGCGCATCGCCTTCGCCATCCATACTCACTCCCTCTTGACATCAAGGCCCCCGCGCGCCAGACTATTCCGTACAATCGATCATGGCCATCACTCATCCATCCAGCCGCTCCGGCCGCTTTTGCTGGCAGCTATCGCCCGTCGCGATCGCTCTGGTGTTTCTCTTCGTGCTTGCCTTTCTCGCCCGCAACCGCCAGATTACCCCCCTCTCCGCGCAGACAATGGCTCACGTTCGCGATTATCTCTCCTGCCTGCACCGCGCCGACCTCCTCTACGGCGAACCACTCGCCCCATCGACTCTCTCCCCTTACCAGCACAGACTCATGCGCATCACCGCCTTCTGCCCATGCGCCAAATGCTGCGGCAAATCCAGCGACGGCATCACGGCCTGCGGCCACAGAATACGCCCGGGCGACGCTTTTGTCGCAGCCTCATCAGACCTGCCCTTCGGCACGCACGTGCTCATTCCCGGCTATAACAATGGCCGCCCCGTCGAGGTCCTCGACCGAGGCACCACCGTGGACGACACGCGTCTTGACGTCTTCTTCAGCAACCACCAGGCTGCCCTCGACTGGGGCGTGCAGCATCTCATTGTCGTAATCGAGATCCCCGCCGGCACTGACATGCATTAGCAGCAAAACAAGCCTTCTTCATACGGTTTTCCCCGATACGCGCTTAGGGATTGCCCCTACTCAATAAACAGGTCTTGCCCCGATTGATATGCCCCCGCCGTGTCATACAATTGCTGTCGGTTGATAAGTGGCAATGAGAGCACTCGCCGAGGCACAGCGCAGCCCGCATTCGCCGCGCGTGAAAAGAAACATCCGGGGAAGCGCAGGTCCCCGAGTTAACGTCCACTTCATCACCCTCCTCCAAAGCGGGGGCTTGCCGGCCAGAACACGACCGACAAGCCCTTTTTTTCAGCGCAATACGAACTGCGGCATATGCCTTTGTCGATAGGGGAATCCCTTACGTGACATTTGCCTACAACCCCGACGTCAAAAACGGGCTATAGCCCTATTGACCGCCTCCCTTTTCTGGAATCAAATACTGTTTGCTCTATTGACACGATGTTCGCAGGATTCCTCGCGGGCATTATGAGTCTTCCAAAGGCTTGGGAGAGGATGGTGATTCGTCTTCAAAGACAGGACGTTGGTTTAGGCGAACGAAGATGAAAACACTAATGCTGGGATGGGAATTCCCGCCGGTCATAAGCGGTGGACTTGGCACCGCGTGCTACGGACTGACAAAGGCTATGGGCAATCTCGGGATACAGATAACTTTCGTGTTGCCGTGGTCCGGCGCCGCTTCACCGGCCAATGTGAAAATGGTCGATACGAACAATCCGTGGTCAGCTATCGAGACGGGCAAACTCAAGCACGTTCGCTTCCGTTTCGTCCCCGCGATGCTCAGTCCCTATCTCAGCGCCAAGACATACAGCCAGATACTTGCCGAATACCTCCAAGGCAAGAAGTCCAAGGCTGGGTCAAATCCCTCCACAACGCTTAGTGCCCGCGAGGTTCATTATGGCCACGACATCTTTCGTGAAGTCGATCGCTATGCCCATTCAGTGATGGATTTCGCACCGATGGAGGATTTCGACGTGGTGCATGCCCACGACTGGATGACCTATCCCGCCGGTATGGGCGTAGCCTCGATAACGGGCAGGCCCCTCGTTGTGCAGGTTCACTCGACCGAATTCGACCGCTCCGGCGAAAATGTGAATCAGATGATCTATGACATCGAGCGCGCGGGCATGCATGCGGCGCGCAGGGTGATCGCCGTCAGCAACTACACGAAGAACATCCTGATATACCGCTACGGCGTGCCTTCCGAGAAAATCGAGGTAATTCACAACGGAGTTGACTTCTCTTCCAATGGTCATTGCCCGCATCCGGACGGCACACAGAGCGACAAGGTCGTTCTCTACCTGGGCCGTGTCACAATGCAGAAAGGCCCCGAATACTTTATTCAGGCGGCGCGAAAGGTCATCGATGTATATCCCAACGTCCGCTTCATCATGGCAGGCACCGGCGATATGCTCTACAGGATGATAGACCTGGCTGCCTGGCTCGGCATAGGTCACAAGGTCCATTTCACTGGCTTCCTCAACGGCCCGCAGGTCCAGCGGGCATACGCCATGGCCGACCTCTATGTCATGCCCAGCGTATCCGAGCCCTTCGGCCTGGCGCCGCTCGAGGCGATGGATAACGATGTCCCGGTCCTCATCAGCAAACAAAGCGGCGTCGCAGAGATACTCACGCACGTTCTCAAAGTCGATTTCTGGGACATCAACGAGATGGCCAATAAGATAGTCTCAGTCCTCAAACGGCCGCCACTGCACCAGACATTGCGTCAGAATGGTTCATGGCAGGCCCGCAGGTTCCGCTGGGAGGATGCCGCGGAAAAGTGTAAACGGTTGTACGAGGCAGTCGTGGCGTAGGCGTAACCTTGTACCCTCGGTAGATGCAGCGAAAAGGAGAGCCAAAGAATGCCCGCAGTTTGTTTCTACTTCCAGGTTCACCAGCCTTTCAGGATAAGACATTACACCGTCTTTGACCAGGACACCCGCTACTTCGACGACAACAAGAATCAGTTCATCTGCCGCAAGGTTGCCAATAAATGCTACCTTCCGGCCAATCGCCTCATCCTCAAGCTCATCGAGAAACACGATGGCCGGTTCAAAGTGGGCTACTCGCTCACCGGCGTTCTTATCGAGCAGCTGTATCTCTACGCTCCCGAGGTCTTCGAGTCGTTCCAGCGGCTCGCCGAGACCGGATGCGTTGAGTTCCTTGCCGAGACGTATTACCACAGCCTTGCATCTCTGTACTCACCCGAGGAGTTCAAGGAGCAGGTCGTCAAACACTGCCAAACCGTCGAGAAGCTCTTCGGCCAGCGGCCCCACGTCTTCCGCAACACCGAGCTCATATACAACAACGACCTGCCGGGTATCGTAGCACAGATCGGAGGCTTCGACACCATTCTGGCTGAGGGCGCCGACCACATCCTCGGCTATCGCAGTCCCAACTTCGTCTATCGGCCTGTCGCCGCGCCGGATATGAAGCTGCTCCTGAAGAATTACCGTCTATCGGATGACATTGCGTTCCGCTTCTCAAACCGCCAGTGGGCCCAGTGGCCGCTTGTCGCCGACAAGTTCGCCCTCTGGGTCAACCAGGTCAACGGCTGTGGCACAAACGTCAATCTCTTCATGGATTACGAGACGTTCGGCGAGCACCAGTGGGAAGATACGGGCATCTTTGACTTCCTCTGGCATCTGCCTGACCACATTCTCCGCCACCCCGATAACAGCTTCAAGACACCGGGCGAAGTGGCTGCTTCCTACGACAGCGTCGCCGAGCTCGATTTCCCGCACATCGTCAGCTGGGCCGATATCGAGCGAGACCTGTCCGCCTGGATGGGAAATCCCATGCAGAAGAACGCCCTCGACCAGCTCTACGCCCTTGAGAAAAAAGTAAAGCGATGCGGCGACCCAGATCTGCTCGTCGATTGGCGCAAGCTCCAGACATCCGACCACTTCTACTACATGTGTACGAAGTACTTCTCCGATGGCGACGTCCACAAGTATTTCAATCCATACGATTCGCCATACGATTCTTATATCAACTTCATGAATGTGCTTGATAATGTCGAAGAACGTGCCGACCGCATACTGGGCAGAGAGGAAATGGAGCTCGCCTTGATGCCCCGCAAGGCCCATGGACACAGGCGGAAGAGGTGACCGTGCGGGTGCTTGCCTTGCCAGCCGCAATGATATAGACTGGGGGAAGGCAGGTTGTAGAATCTGAGATTAATAGCTTCCTTGAGCTTGCTTCGATACAGGTGGCATCTTGACGAAAGCGCAAAGATACTGGGAACATTTCAATCATCAGTCCGACGTCGGAGTTCGTGGCGTCGGTGAGTCCTTATCTGCAGCTTTTGAGGAAGCTGCGACGGCGCTCACAGCGGTTATCACCGACCCTGCCTCCGTCGCTCCCAGCAGAGTCGTTCCTATCTCCTGCCAGAATCCTGACACCGAGTATCTCTTCGTCGAATGGTTAAACGCTCTGATCTACGAGATGTCAACGCGTCATATGCTGTTTTCCCGTTTCGAGGTTGATATCGAGAATGGCTTGCTCAGGGCCAACGTCTGGGGAGAAAAGGTTGATCCAGAAAGACACGATACCGCTGTGGAAGTCAAGGCAGCCACATACATGGACCTGGCCGTCAGAGAGGAACGACCTGGACACTGGGTCGCGCAGTGTGTGGTCGATGTCTGACCGCGGAGCAGCACATGAACACCAGTGACTTCAGACAGGTAAGCCAGACTTGCTGGCAGATGGACCCGCGCGATGGCATGAATGTGCCGGTCATTATCTACGCAGATGAGAAGATCATCTCCGCCATGGATGACAAGGTTCGCCAGCAGGCGACCAATGTCGCCAGGCTCCCCGGTATCGTCAAAGCCTCCTTCGCCCTGCCCGACGCTCACTGGGGATACGGCTTTCCTATCGGCGGCGTCGCGGGCTTCGACCCTGATGCAGGCGGCGTCATTTCCGCCGGCGGCGTCGGCTTCGACATAAGTTGCGGCGTCCGCACGCTGCTGACAGGCCTGACTGTTGACGACCTGATGCCGTCACGGGTTGCGCTGGCCGATGCGCTCCAGAGGAAGATACCCGCGGGCGTCGGCTCCACCGGCAAAGTCCACCTTTCAGCCCGCGAAATGGATGAGATGCTTATCGGCGGCGCGCAATGGGCCGTCGACCGCCACTTCGGCATAACGAGCGACCTTGAGCGCATGGAGGAAAATGGTCGCATCGAAAATGCTGTGCCTGATTACGTCAGTGCAGAAGCAAAGACCCGTCAGAAGGATGAGACCGGCACACTCGGCTCCGGCAACCATTATCTCGAGGTCCAGAAAGTCGTCGAGATATACAACAAGTCTGTCGCACGTATCTTTGGTCTGGCTCTCGATGATGTCACGCTCAGCATCCATTGCGGCTCACGAGGCCTTGGGCACCAGATAGGCACTGACTACCTCAAGAAGATGGCCCTTGCTGCCAGGAGCATGGGGCTTGTTCTTGCCGACCGCGAGCTTGGCTGCGCCCCCCTCAGCTCAGACCTCGGTCGCCAGTATCTCGGAGCAATGCGGGCAGGCATCAATTGCGCCCTCGCCAACCGCCAGATACTCACTCACCTTGTGCGAGAGGTTTTCGAAAGTATCCTCCCGCAGGCCGATGTACGACTGTTATACGACGTCTCGCACAACACGTGCAAGGCGGAGCATCACACCGCCAACGGCAGGAAAAAGCTGCTCTATATCCATCGCAAAGGCGCTACCCGTGCGTTCGGGCCGGGCCATCCCGACCTGCCTGATGACCTCCGCCCTGCCGGCCAGCCCGTCCTCGTCGGCGGCACCATGGGCACCTCTTCTTACGTCCTTGTTGGAACCACCGACAGTATGGAGATGGCCTTCGGCTCAGCCGTACATGGCGCGGGCCGTGCTATGTCGCGCAGCCAGGCCGCAAAACAGTGGCACGGCCGTACACTTGTGGACGCCCTCGCCTCAAAAGGTATAATAGTGCGATGCCCCTCCTTCCGCGGTGTTTCGGAGGAGGCGCCAGGAGCATATAAGGACGTGTCGCTTGTTGTCGACGCCGCCGATCGCGCTGGCCTCGCCTCGAAGGTCGCGCGGCTCGAACCTCTCATCTGCGTGAAAGGCTGACTGCACAATGAGCATCGTGACAAAGACCGGCGACAAGGGCTGGACAGGTCTCTATGCCGGCGGACGTATCAGCAAGGATGATATCCGTATGGAGGCCTGCGGCGGTGTCGATGAGCTCTGCTCTTTCCTCGGCCTTGCCAGGTCTATTGTGTCGCGCAGGAACACGAAGCTCATCCTTCAGGATATCCAGCAGGACCTGTTTCTTATCGGTGCGGAACTCGGCACGGATCCCCGGCACCTTCGCAAGCTCACCCTCCGCATCTCAAGGTCTGACATCGCAAAGCTCGACCGGCACATCGCCCGCCTGGAACCCAAGGCCCGGCTCACACGACGATTCGTTCTGCCCGGTAGCAGCCTGCCATCTGCCATCCTCGATGTCGCCCGCGCCGTCGCGCGCAGAGTAGAACGTCGGGTCGTCACCCTGAGCCGCCGCAACCGTCTCAAGAATCCTCACATCATGGTCTATCTGAATCGCCTCTCCGACCTCTTGTTCATACTTGCACGCCGGCCCTAGTTCCATGCCGCTTTCGGTCTGATGCTCCGGGGTTGCCACGCACCGCTGTATATCAACAGAGCAGCAACACAGTACTAGTTGCTGCCCTGCCTCCAAGGTCACAAAAATCGCGCCTTTAGTCAAATAATCTATATTAAGTTACTACAATCCCCTATCCGCCCCTGCCAGTCTGAAAAGGCCCTTATCAGTAGTCCTATATTTGCTCTTATTTTCCCGGCGCGCAATGTACGATACTATATTAGAGGCTTTTTTATTGGCCCCTTGTCATACTGGCGGGTTAGTGGTACAATTCTCTTATACTGAGGATGTAGCACTATCTGGCTGGCAGCGCGAGGATCACGTGGGGCTGCATGCCCGGCGCCTGCCGGCGGCGAACGAAAGGAAGGAGTATGAGTGGCAGCCGCAAACACGGTTTCACTCTAATAGAGCTGCTGGTTGTCATAGCGGTCATCGCTATGCTGATCGCAGTGCTCGCTCCCGCGATGCACTCCGTCAGAGAACAGGCCAGGAAAGTCCACTGCGGCACGAACCTCAAAGGCATAGGTTTGGGGCTCGCTTCCTTTGCCAACGCTAACGACGATGCCCTTCCAAAGCCCTGTTACTCCACAGGCTCAAGCCCGATGCAGGCGTACGTCTGCTACGATATCTCAAAGCCCGAGACTCCACAGCAGTTCGCGCAGCTCCTGGATGAGGGATATATAGGCCCGAGTCCCCGCATCCTTTACTGCCCGTCTTTCAGCGACGAATATGAGGCGTACACATCCGATGGCCCGTGGGGCACCTGCTATCGCGATAACTACATCCGGGCGGCATATCACTATGCCCCGCAGAGCAAGGACCGCGATACGCTCGGACTGCCCATGATAAGCTCCAAGCCGCGACTATCTGAACTGGAACAGACTACAAGCATAGCTACCGACAAGATCGATACCTGGGATACCATCGCCCATAGGTCATCGCAGACACGCGGCATCAACGCCCTGTTTGTCGATGGTGCCGTCAGATTCTGCAATGAGCCCTGTGTTATCGATTTCGACCTCTGGCATCCCTTCGGACCTGACAGCGCTCAGGGGCCCAGCTCAAGCGACCTCGCCACCCGCGCCATCTTAAGCAGCATACGCGAATAAGCTCTCATCACTCCGGAGTTTGCCGCATCTCCTGTATCGCCTCTGTTGTCAGTATCCGTCCACCGATGCCGTCTTGTCACGCCCCCATACGGTCAATTCAGGCGACGCCGCCCTTCCCGGCAGAAGCAGGCTGAACAGATACCCCGACACGCATGTCGTCGCAAACGAGAACGGGAATCGATAGACCCATGCGACTTCCACGCTTGGCTGCATAAGATATGATGTCACCCCGATGCCCGCACACGCTCCCACAAGCCACCCCCAGAACGTCATACGCCTGGTCAGCGTCCCCATGACGAAAACGGCCAGTATGGGTGCCCCAAAGAGACCCATCACCGTCGCCCACGTCTCGATTATCGTGGTAAGGCTCGCCGCATAGAGCGCAACAATCGTAGCGACAACACCAATGACGAGAGTCAGGCCCCTTGCCAGATTGACGTCGAACTTCTCGCTCCGCGGCTGCTGCCGAAGCGGCCGCACAAAATCACTGACGATCACAGTCGATAGCGAGTTTATTCCCGAATCCATGCTCGACATCGCAGCCGCGAATATCGCCGTCACCATCAGGCCCGATATTCCCATCGGCATCGCATGTACTATGTAATATGGGAGCATGCTCTCGCCATCCATCGGTATAGACGGCTTATGCTCCGGGAATGCCACGAAATACGCGAGTATTCCCAGCCCGACAAAAAGCAGCAGCCCGTTTATCAGCACATCATTCACCGCGTTGAATACAATCGCCTTCACCACCCCTCGATACGTCGGCACCGCAAGCAGCCGCTGCACCGTCACCTGGTCGGTACCGTAATCGTTCGTAAAGACCAGGAACCACGAGACCATCGCCGAAACCGCCGTCATCTGCTTGAGGTCAAGACCCCAGTGGAAAACGTCAAACCTGCCCATCTCGCTCGCCGTCTGGAAGATACCAGCCGCTCCACCCGGCACTTTCAACACAAGGTCCGCCGCCACCCATATCGCACCTCCCACAAGAATTACGAACTGCATCACGTCGGTCCATATCACCGCCGAAAGCCCGCCGAGCACCGTATATGTCACGGCCAGAAGCCCCATCAGGCATATCGCCACGCGTATATCCATCGCGGCTACTACCGACAGCGCCTTCGCCGGCGCATATATCACCGTCCCCAGCCATCCCATCCTCGCCAGTATGAAAAGACAACCCACTGCGTATCTGGCAGCCCTCCCATATCGTGCCAGAATGTATTCATAGCTCGTGGTTACCTTCATCCTCCTGTAGAAGGGATAAAAGAGATACACGAGCACTGGTGCCACCAGCGGACTTACGATCACGCCGAAGAATATCCCCACATTTTTGTCGTGCGCGAATCCCGGCACAGCCATGTACGTCATCGCGCTGGTGAGCGAGGCGAACATGCTCATTCCCACCGCCAGCCACGGCATTCGCCTGCCAGCAAGGAAATAATCGTCCGTCGTCTTCTGCCTGCTGGCAAGAAATGCGCCCACCGCCACCATCGCAGCCAGATACACCCCCATCACCGCCCAGTTCAATGTACCGAACTCCGCAAGTACCGCCATAAGATCTCCATGATTACAGATTCTGCCCGGCTCTTATAGCCCGGAGAATATATCCATTTTGTTTCGTTTCGCAATTCCGTTTTCTGACAAGGATTGCCACTTAAAAGGTAAACAGAAACTCCCTCTTTGGTGTATAATATAATTAGTAAGGCATCGGGGGCAACAACTGATATTGGGGGTATGCTTTATGCAGAAGCCGCTCGAGATCACATTCCGTGGATTGCAGAAGATGGATGAAATTGAAGAACTGATCGCCGGGAAAGTCGCAAAACTCGAGAAAATCTGCAGCTATATCATCAGTTGCAGCGTGGCTGTGGAGAAGCCTCAACTATACCAGAAGAGCGGAAATCCGTTTAGAGTGCGCATTCGCATCCGCGTGCCGCATAATCACGAGATAGTCATCAGAAGGGAATGCACCGAGGGTGATATGCATGACTCTTTGCAGACGGTTCTCGGCCGCGCCTTTGATGCGGCCTTCCTTGCACTCGAAGAACTGGTTGAGAAACAGCACCACATTGTCAAATCACATCCGGCTCATCAGGATTCCGCCGCCATCATCCACCGCGTCGTCCCGGACAAAGGCTACGGCTTCCTTACTACGCCGGAAGGTCGTGAGATATACTTTCATCGTAACAGCCTGGTCGGCTATGACTTTGACCGCCTGCGGCTCGGCCTTGCTGTGCGCTTCGTTGAAGAGCTTGGGGAAAAGGGTCCACAGGCCTCCACAGTGGAGGTCGTAGATACCCTCCCGGCGCCTGTAAAGGACGTCCAGCCGCCTGCGGTCAACGAATAGTCGGCACACACCGGCAGATTGGAGAAACAGTATGTGGGGCAAAGGTATCACTCTATTCAAGCTCTTCGGCTTCAAAGTTAGAGCTGACCTGAGCTGGCTTGTCCTGGCCGTCCTTGTCACATGGTCGCTTGCCTCAGGGGTCTTTCCCGCCGCCTATCCGGACCTTCAGCCCGTTACCTACTGGCTGATGGGCGTCGCCGGCGCGATCGGGCTGTTCATATCCATCGTCTTTCACGAGTTCTGGCACTCCCTCATCGCCCGAAGGTTCGGCCTCCCGATGAAGGGCATCACGCTCTTTATCTTCGGCGGCGTCGCCGAGATGAGCGAACAGCCGGCCAGCCCCTCCGTCGAATTCTTCATGGCCATCGCAGGACCTATATCCTCCGTCGTCCTCGGAGGCGCCCTGTACCTCCTCTCCCGAGCGATGCCGCAGTCCATCGCTGGCAGTGTTCTCCGCTGGCTCGGAGTCATCAACTTCATCCTTGCCGGCTTCAATATGATCCCCGCCTTCCCGCTCGACGGCGGCCGTGTCCTGCGAGCCATACTCTGGGCTGCCAAAAAGGATCTTAGAGGCGCCACGCTCACCGCCTCTCGATTCGGCAGCGGCTTCGGAATATTCCTGATCATCTGGGGTGTCGTCCACTTCATCGGCGGCTACTTCATCAGCGGACTCTGGCTCGCTCTTATCGGGATGTTCATTCGCGGCGCCTCGCGCATGTCATATCAACAGGTCGTTCTCCGCCAGAGCCTCCAGGGTCGTCACGTCGACCGATTTATGAGGTCCGACCCTGTCACGGTACCAGCATCCACTACTGTCCGTGACCTTGTGGAGAACTACTTCTACCGTTACCACCACAGGATGTTCCCCGTCACCAACGGCTCGGGCCTCGCCGGCTGCGTCACCTCCAGGCAGGTCAAGGACCTCCCGCAGGAGCGCTGGGATACCATGACCGTTTCCCAGGTCCTCCAGCCCTGCTCGCCCGACAACACCATCAGGTCCGATGCCGATGCCGACAAAGCTCTGGCCCTCATGAACCGCACTGGCAATTCCCGCCTGCTTGTCGTTGACGGCGACTCGCTTGTTGGTATCATTACCCTCAAGGATATGCTCGACTTCCTGGCGATGAAGTTCGAACTTGAGGAATAGCCGCGAAGCTCCGCATAGTCCAGTGACCGAAAGGAAGGCCGTCATGAACCACTGCCGAACGAAGATCGTCTGCACTATTGGTCCAGCCTCAGACTCCCCCGAGGTCATCCGCCGACTTATCTCCGCAGGCATGTCAGTCGCCCGCCTCAACTTCTCGCACGGCTCGCACGACGACCACGCCAAAGTAATCGACTGTATCCGCGCTGCCAGCAGCGATCTCAATCGCCGCGTCGCCATCCTCCAGGACCTCTGCGGCCCGAAAATACGGCTTGGCACATTCGCTGAGGGCCCCGTGATGCTCAGCGCCGGCGACCACTTCACTCTCACCAGCCGCCCTGTCCCCGGGGATGCATCGGCTGTCTCGTTCTCCTGGCCTGAGCTCATCGAGGCTGCAGAGACCGGCCACAGAATCCTCCTCGGCGATGGCATCGTCGAGTTACATGTGGAGCGCACCACCGCCACCGACATCGTTTGTGTTGTCACCAATGGCGGCCTCGTCGCCTCCAGACAAGGCATCTCCGCTCCGGGAGTACCCCTCAAAAGTGCTGTTCCCACGGAAAAAGACCTCGTCGACCTCGAGTTCGGCATAGAACACGACGTTGACCTCGTCGCCCAGTCCTTCATCCGCACGCCCGAAGAAGTCCGGGCTATCAAGGATTTCATCAGGAGCCGTGGAGAGGATATCCCCGTCATCGTCAAGGTCGAAAAACGCGAATGCCTCACCAACCTCGATGTCATAGTCGCCCAGGCCGACGGCGTCATGGTCGCACGCGGTGATCTGGGCCTCGAGCTCGGCCTCGAACAGGTCCCCTTCGCCCAGAAGGAGATAATCCGCAAGGCCTCCTTGAAGGGAAAGCCCGAGATAACCGCCACACAGATGCTCGAATCGATGATGCAGAATCCGCGCCCCACACGCGCGGAAGTCTCCGATGTCGCCAATGCCGTCCTGGACGACACCGAGGCCGTCATGCTCTCCGGCGAAACGGCTGTCGGAAAGTACCCGGTCGAGGCCTGCCGCGAACTCGTGAGCATTGCCGCCGCTACCGAAGCCCACATCGACTACATCCAGCGGTTCCGCTCGGCCGCGATGGAGCGTGGCGACGATTATACCGATGCCATCGCACACGCAGCCTGTCACCTCGCCCTCGAGATAAACGCCAAAGCCGTCATCTGCTGCACACGCTCTGGCCTCACCGCCCGCCTCGTCGCCAAGTACCGCCCCGATTGCCCCATCGCGGTCGTCAGCCCATACGAAAAGACCCTCCGCCGCTGCATGCTTCTCTGGGGAACAGAACCTGTGAGAATAGAGATGGCCTCGGACACCGACTCAATGATAACAAATGCGAAGAAGGCCGTCCTCGAGGCAGGCATCGCTCAGCCCGGCCAGCCCGTCGTCATAGTCGCCGGCATCGCAGCACAGACCGACACCGCCAGCAATACCATCAAAACCGACTTCCTCTGAGTCGCCCGCCCTCTCTCTCCTCTTCTGTCTTCTCTTTCTCCTGTCTCCTCTCTCCTGTCTTCCTGCTTCTTGCTTCGTGCTTCTTCCTACTATCTGTTATCTACTATCTACTAGCTACTTCTTCTCATATGTTCCCCGCCTCTTCTATCGCCCCCGTAATATACCCCATCATCGTGAATATCATCTTTATTATCATCAGGCACACAAACAGATAGAATATCCTCGGCAGCCACTTCGCCAGCTCCGTGAATTTCCGCTCCGCGCTCTCCTCGTATCGAGCTGCCATCCTGGCCGTCACCGCATCAACATCCCCCGTCTCCTCACCAACACGCCACATCTCCAGAAAATCCAGCGGCAGCTTGTGCGAGAATCCTTCCGAGATGGCATTCCCCGCCTTCGCCGCCTCAACGCCACCTGCCAGCCGTTTGCCCATTGTCGCGTTGCCCGTAAGCTCCGATGCACTCTGCGCTGTCGTGACTACCGATACCCCTGCCCGCGTCATCATGCTGAATGCATGGCAGTAACGCGACAACGCCATCTCCCTCAGTGCTGAGCCAAGTACAGGTATCCGCAGGGCCACGGCGTCTATCACAGTCCGGATCACTCCTCTTCTGCTCGAGAGTTTTATCGCTGCGATGAATATCGCTATCGGCACATAAAAAAGCAGCAGTGTGCTCACCACCTGCCGGATATAAAGGTCGATATCGATGCCCGTCATTACAAGCTGAGGTATGGGATAAACGAAAGCCGCGATATTTAGCACCAGTATCGGAAGCACCATCCCGGATATGACCGTCCGCTTTATCCTGGCCATCAGCTCGTACCAGCCGGCCAGCATCCGCAGCCCCTCCGGCAGATTCCCCGAATTGTCCGCAACCTCCACCACCAGCACATCAAGCTGCGGAAATACACGGGGTCTCTGCCTCATTGCATCGCCGATAAGGCACCCTTCCTCCATGTCACGCGCCATTCCCGTCATCGCACGCGCAACATGACCGTGCATCCCCGAGCCGGCCGCCCGCGCAGCACGAACTATCGGCACCCCCGCCGCAACAAGATGCGCCAGATTATTATAAACCTGACTCCGTCTGACACTCATTGGTCCGTCCTATTATTCTTCCATTGTCGGTCTCACCACCGCTTAGCGCCCTCTTCACCCTATCTCCAC
>Ga0209164_1002345_pt1 | contig 20478 bp, 16 predicted proteins | sample MTBNYHSulfiMetaG_FD_187458 | JGI IMG/M metagenome (GOLD analysis project Ga0209164, IMG submission 187458) | Enrichment culture microbial communities from rom New York Harbor, USA that are MTBE-degrading - MTBE-NYH (New York Harbor Sulfidogenic)... | ecosystem: Environmental > Aquatic > Marine >...
AGGCCCCACCACGAAGAACCGGGTGGTGAAGGGTCGCCGGATCGGACGTTTGGGTGTCAAAGTTCGTGTCAGCTCACGAACCCGGCTCCAACCCTACCTCATCAGCACAACCTTGCGCACATCGGCATGCTTGCCCGCCTCGACACGAAGGAAATAGACCCCGCTCGCATGGCCATCCGCAGTCCAGTTCAGGAGATGCTGCCCGGGCGTGAGACGATTCCTTTGCATGGCAGCAACTTCCCGTCCGAGGATGTCGAATACTGTCATACGCACATCGCTGGTCCGTCCAAGCGTGACCGAGACCGCGACACTTGGATTGAACGGGTTGGGGTAAGCATGGCCAACCGCGAAGGCGAAGGGCTGCGCGGAGTGCTCGGGCACGTCAAGGTTGGTGCCATCGACCGGCAACAGCTCGGAGGCGGCTTCGCCCTGCAGGTAGAGTGCGACGACCTGGTACTCGTACAGCGCTTCCACCGGGAGGGTGTCTGTGTAATGCTGATCGCTCACAGTTCCGATCAGCTCGCTGTCACGGTACACCTCAAACTGTTCGAGTCCCATCTCGCCGATCGCTTCGTTGCGACCGTACTCGATCCGGATGGAGAGATTGCCGGGGATCAGACCATTCTGAAAGTCATCGAGATGTACCCAGGTCTCGCCATTGACTGAGATGGCTCCTCGACCCTGACGGGGGCTGTCAAGATCACGCGCCACCATGGTATGCCCTGTCTGCACCCACTCGAGGACTGCCCAGATCTCTCCACCCTCGCTCATCTGCAGTGCTTGATCTTCGAGGGAATAGTCAAGCCAACCGGTGGTGTCGGGGACAAACACCGGGCTCGAGTACACTGCCTCTCCGGGTAGATCGTCCTGGTTTGTGAAGAGGTGGAGACGGATCTGGCCGAGTGGGAAGGATGAATTCTCGTTCAGGAAAACGCGGATACCGTGAACAAAACCAGCCGCAGGGGCAGTGAGCCGTTGTGCGATTTTCGCACCTCCGGGAACGGTTCCATTCAAGTAGGTGTTCTGCTCCCAAGTGCCGTCATCGACAATCAGACTCTCATTGCGCCACTGATTCCAGTGTAACCGGATTTCGCGTGAGTCGATGTCGAGAACCTCGAAGCGAAGCATTTGCGGTGCGAGAGGGCCGGGCCACCAGGTCACAACTTCCGGATTGTAGATCGATTCACCACCGCTCCAGACTGCGCTGACGGAATAGGTGTACTGGACCTCCATCTCGGGCAATGTGTCGGTGAATGAGGCTGTCTCGGGTTCGCCACGCACCGCACCGTCACGATAGACCATGTAATGGAGCGGCTGCCCCGCGCCGGGGTCCACCTCCCAGCTAAGCGTCACTTCACCCGTCTCCGGATCGACCTCCCAGGCCAGATTGAAGGGAGCCGGCAGGGGAGAGGTCAGGACATGTGCGCTCATCAGGGGCGAGGAGGCGGAGATATTGACCACACCGACAAAGGTCGGATTGCCGTTGTAATCATCGCTGCTTGGCAGCGAAAGGGCATCGAAGGCTGTCCGGTTCAGCGAACCGGGGAAGGGATCGCCGCTATCCCCCGAGTTGACATTACGCTCAAGGTCCCACTGGCCATCCGCCTGCTCGAGGGCAACCAGAAAGTGCCCCGCATGCTCGTGGCCGGGGTACCACTCACTCGTATTGCCTGTATTTACAGTCTCATCCACATGCCAGAGCAGGAGGCCGTGGGAGGGCAGGGCAGAATCATAGCTGGTCTGCTGACGGTTTTCCACGAGGAAGTACTGACTCGGATGCATGGCGGCGGATTGCAGACGGAAAATGGAGGGTGATGTTGCCACGGCGGGGAAATCGATCAGGCCATTCGTGACGACATCAATGGGATCGGCAAAGCCCATCTGGAAACGTGACCAGGCGTCCGGTGCAGCGGGGGAACCGCCGAGTGTGCCATTCCATGAGCCGCCGGCCATCAGGCTCCAGCGTCCGACACCATTCGAGGAATAATCCGTGTCATAAAGGTCGGGCAGACCGAAGATCATGTGGCCCATTTCATGGGCGTACACGCCGCAGGTCATGTCGCCGTAATTCGACCAGTACTCGGGCTGGATGATGTAACGGCGGATGGTAACACCGTCACGTTCCTGCTGGGGAATGACCCAGCTATGCGACCAGATCATATCATCGCTGCCGGTGTATTCAGCGCCGCGACCGGCATGGACGATCATCAATCCATCGACAAAACCGTTTCCGCTGTTGTCATAATCGGAGAAGTCGACGAAGTCGTCGACAGCGTTGATGGCGTCAACCACCATCCCCTGCACATTCTGCGGATAATTGCCGTAGCCATTCTGACCATCGACATACCAGGCATAGGTTTGCGGCATCCTCAGCCACCCGATGGTGCTCGGATAGTTCTGGCTCACAACCTCGAACTCACCATACGATACGTTCTGGTAATAGTGTTTCACGGTGCCGAAGGTGGAACCGTACATCAGGCTGTCAAAAAAGAGAGCCTCGACATGCTGGACGTTGTCGCTGAAATCGAGGAGCAGGAGAAGCGTGTTGTACTCGATCTCATCGAGACCGTTGCTCCCGTAAGGGGTGATCTCTTCCGGGTTGTCGACACCCCTTGCCATAAGCTCGCTGCGGTGTTCGAGCGCGTAGGGCATGAGGATCTCACCATTCTCAATCCTCTCCAGCAATTCGGGATGGGGTGGCATCGCCTCGAGGGGCATGGCTGCTGTCAACAGCCCGAGCAGAACAAAAAACACGGCACATCTGGACATACTGCCTCCGACAGTCATGGCAACCCGAATTCTGGAAGAAACGGGAATAATGGCGGGTGAATGAAAGTATCCGGCCCTCAACCGGATGCTTTAACATACACTCGACAATCAGTCATTCTCAAAACTCTATCGCGATTGGTCGAGCGTCAGGTCTCCCCTGCGCGAAAGACCTGACACAACGTCCGTAGTAGCGTATTGTTGCAACATGGCATCGGTTGATCAGGAATAGGATTGGTTGCTCTCGGGCAGAAAGTGATGGGATGCAGGTTTGGCAAGAGTGTTGGTGATCGCCGCCCCAAAAGGAAACGCCACTTGAAGGCAAGTGGCGTTTGGTCGCGAAAGTCACCAGCAATCAGCTCGCGAAGACCTCGTAGGTCTCCACCGCACTACTCATCGGCATGGACCGGCCCTCTTCCCGCGCCTTCTGCATATCGCCGAAAGCGCGGGAATGCCCCTTCATGTAGGCACCCGATTCGACCCACTGGTTGAAGTCTTCCTCAGAATCCCAGAAGGTCATCACGATGTAAGGCTGGCCATCCTTTTTGGGACGCAGGATCTTTGCCTCGCGAAAACCCTTCTCCTTGTCCACCTCTCCTGCACGTGTGGCGAACATATACTCGAACTTCTCGATGTATTCCGGCTGAACCGTGATCCGGTTCATTGCGACAAACATGGTAGCAGTCTCCCACATGTTTCTTCGATCTGTCATCCCATCCGGCGGCCTACCGGGTAAAGCGATTCCCGATCCGTCAGATTCCAAAGAAACAGGAGTATAACCCCGGATGTTAGGGATTTCAAACTTTCGTCCGGATGGGGACTCCTGTCGGTCGGTTTCCATGAGACCTGCGGGAAGGCAGGCTGCTCAGTGGAATGAGTACCACGAGCGCAGGGGACGTAAAGGTGTGAGCGAGGTTGTTATGGAAATGAGTGGCAGCTATATTGCACCATATATCACAAGGCTGAAGAATCAGGGCCAGCCTCACAACAGTTTGCGAGGAGCCCAAATCAGGTTGTGTGCGTGGCCCCCTCACGCATATCGCTGGGATCGACTCACCCTTCAGAAGAGGTGGTGATGGCAGTGAGGGTCAAAGAGGCGGGCGAAACAGCCGCACGTTTGCTGCGTTACAGGATTCTCTTCCTCCTGCTGCTGGTTTCGCTCATCCCACTGACCGTGGTCAGCGTTGGCTCATGGCGAGTCTTCGGAGGACTGCTGGAAGAGCAGGCGATCAAACGTCACACCGCCCTTGTCCAATCCCGCTCCATCGCCATCGAAACCTGGCTCGACTCGCAGGTCCGTATCCTCACTCTCGCCGCTGAAACTCACTCCTTCCCGGCAATCACAGATCCACTTCGATTCCGTGAGCTCTTTCACTCGGTATCGAAGGTCTCGGGCGGGGCATTCATTGACCTCGGCGTGATCGACCGCGATGGCGGTCACCGCGTCTACGAAGGGCCGTTCGACCTGCTGGACCGCAATTACCGGGAAACAGAGTGGTTCCGTCAGGTGATCTCGGACGGCCTCTACATCAGCGATGTCTTCACCGGATATCGCCAGGTCCCCCATATCATCATCGCCGTGAAAATGGGAAGCATCTCAAATCCCTGGATCTTGCGCGCCACTTTGAACGGGCAGCAATTCGACGAGATGGTGGCTTCCGCCCGCATCGGATTGACGGGAGATGCCTTTGTGGTGAATCGTGAAGGGGCTTACCAGAGTTCGGCGCGTACAGAGACGTTAGCGAGTTGGATCACGGCGGAGATGCCGGACTACTTCAGCGGGGTGAAGAGTCGAACGATCCGGGGGGCGGACGGAAAGGAGTATGTCCGTGTCCAGAGCTGGATGCTTGGGGGACGCTGGCTGCTGGTTGTCACTCAGGCCGCAAGTGAGATCCGTGCACCGCTCAACCGGGCGATCACGCTGGGAGCGCTGCTGGTGCTCGTGTCAGTGATTCTGCTGGTGGGCACAACGATCTACGCGACCTGGAGCCTGACCGCACGGATCGAGCAGGTTACGCGGGAACGCGAAGAGATGACCGCTGCCTTCATGCGTTCCGCAAGGCTGGCTTCGATCGGCGAACTATCGACCGGACTGGCACACGAGATCAATAATCCACTGGCGATTCTCTCGGTCGAACAGACCAACCTCTCGGATGTGCTGCAGGAGACATCGCTTTCTGATGCGGCGCGAAGCGAGCTGCTGGAAATCCTCGAACGGTGTCGTCACCAGGTGCAGCGTTGTGCGGGGATCACACGCAAAATGCTGCAGTTCGGCAGAAAGCAGGCGTCTGTATTGCAGCGTGTTTCCATCGAAGAGCATCTGGCTGAAATCGCCCGGTTTCTCGAACGCCAGGCGAACATCCGCAATGTGCAGATTGAGCTCGATGTTCAGGATGATCTTCCTGAGGTTAAATTGGATCCGGACGAGTTGGAGCAGGTGATGACCAATCTCGTGACCAACTCCATCCAGGCGATGACACAAGGTGGCCGTGTGATCCTTCGCGCGAAGGCAGCGGCGGAAGAAGTCCGTATCGAGGTCGAGGACACCGGCCCGGGCATACCGGATGAGGTTCTCGAGCGGGTTTTCGAACCCTTCTTCACGACCAAACCGCCCGGCGAGGGAACTGGACTGGGGCTTTCGGTCTGCTATGGGATTGTCCAATCCTGGGGTGGCAGGCTGACACTCAGCAGCGAACGGGGGCGTGGGACGACTGCCTCTATCCATCTTGCGCAACATGTACAGCCTTCCGCCTGAAACGGAAGAGGTTGCAGGTCACATGTGGTGGTGAGGGAGTCGTTTACCCGGTGTGTAGCGTTGTGAGGAAGGTGTGGTTACCCGGAGTGCCCAGGCAAGCGAGCGAAGGGGGGGATATGTCCGAACGAGAACGGATACGGGTTCTGCTGGTCGATGACGAGGTGGATTTTCTGCAGGCGACCGCCACCGCGCTGGGGCGGCGGGGCTACGAGGTAACCACCGCAATGTCAGCGCTGCAGGCTCAGCAGAGTCTCAGTGATGCTATGCCGGATGTCGCGGTGCTCGACCTGCTGATGCCCGGAACGAGTGGCGAGGAACTCTTTCAGTGGATCGCACGACACCTGGCAGGGCTGCCTGTCATCATCCTGACCGGGCATGGGACTGTGCCTCACGCTTTCCAGATGAGCCGGGAAGGGGTCTTTGACTACGTCGCAAAGCCGGTCGATCTGGAAGTACTGGCGGAACGTCTCCGGGCGGCGGTAGCATCCGCGAAGCCCTCTTCCAGCACAGCATCTCCTGGCGCCGATTTGATGCTCGATGGATTGCATCTGCTGATTGTCGACGACGAGCAGGAATTGCTCGATTCGCTCACCACTGCCCTTGGACGGCGCGGAATCCTTGTTGCTACTGCATCCAGTGGCGAGGAGGCGCTCACACGCCTGTCTGAGGAAATTGTCGACGTTGTCCTGCTGGATATTCGCATGCCCGGGACGGATGGGCATGAAACACTGGGTGCTATCCATCGCCGCAAGCCGGATGTGGAAGTGGTGTTGCTCACCGGCCATCCCTCTGTCGCCAGCGCGGTCGAAGGGGTACGTCAGGGTGCCTTCGACTACCTGCTGAAGCCGGTGGATGTTTCAGTGCTGGTGCAGGTACTGCAGAAAGCCTGGCAGAAGCGTAAGTCCGCATCGGACGAGGTAAATCGCTCTATCGCGGATGAGACGATGAGACGAATTCCGGACTGAGCGGCATCCTGTACGGATTGTGTGGGGTTTGATCGCCTGGTGTAAGGGGGGGAGATGGAGAAGCCGATCCATTTGTTGATTATCGACGATGAGCCGGAGTTCCGCAGGGCGACACGCAGTGCGCTGGAACGTCGCGGATTTCTCGTCACTGAAGCCGAAAATGGCGTCGCGGGATTGGGATACATTCGTGAAGAGCGCCCGGATATCGTGCTGCTCGACCTGAAAATGCCAGGTCTGTCGGGGATTCAGACGCTCGAGGAGATCCGCTCAAAAGACCTCGACCTGCCGGTGCTGATCCTCACCGGTCATGGCAACCTGCCCGATGCTTTCGCGGGGATCAACCTGGAAATCATCGATTTTGTCCACAAGCCGGTCGATGTGGATGTGCTGGCTGGAAAAATCAGTGATCTGCTTGCGCGCGGCGAGGGGGCGTCATTACGTGAGAATGACGTTCGCGAGTTGATGGTCCCACCGGACCGTTACCAGAAAATCCAGGTGGATCAGCCGGTCTCGGAGGCTGTCAGAATCCTTGCAGGGCAATTTTTCGAGGGCGCGGACCGGTTCCGTGAGTGTCTGCGCTCCCTGCTGGTGTACGGCAAGGATGATCGTTTCGCCGGCATGCTTCGTTTCAACGATCTGATCCGGCTGGTGATGCCCACCTACCTCGGCGAATCGCCCTACGCAACATACCACAACGGCATGTTTGTCGCTCAGTGCAAGATGCTTCAGGAACGGCGGATCGGCGACATCCTCGGGAAGCGGGTGGCGATCTCACCGCACGCACCCCTTATGCAGGCAATCAGCCTGATGGTCGACCATGACCTTGTGAATCTGCCGGTGATGGAGGGGGAGAGGTTGATCGGCATCCTGCGTGAAAAAGATATCATACGGGAAATTGGTCGGAATATGGGGGTGGTGGGACAGCCTGCAGCGAATTGGAAGCAAGCAGCTATTTTCACATAAGGATAGTGGGTCTTCACAAGAATTTGTGCAGCATAGCTCGGCTGAAGAAGCTATCAAGATCGCCTGGAGGCCGCGCTACGCTTGTCTCTCGGCGAACTTGACAGCTGGATTCCTGCACAAATTCTCAGGAGGAGCCACTCAAATGATGCCCCGGACCACATGGCCATCCCTCAGGGCACCAGAATTGTCGAGGTGCCTCCAAAACTGTGATCGATCGAAATCCAAGTCCGGAGGCGGGAGGGGGAGAGGCGGGGAGAACTTTGCGAAAACTTCCGTAAATTACCGATGAGACCGGGTAATGAAGTACAGGAACATGTTCGCCCCCCGGCAGCCCGCAACCGTCCGGATCGGTTGGAAGGCTTGAGTGTCCATTCCGGATGTTGGGTATGCCATGGACATCCGCCTCAAGCTGGAGATACAACGTCAACCGGATGATACCACCTGCGGTCCCACCTGTTTGAACGCGATTTACGCTTACCACGGCGAGACCCTCCCTTTGACCCAGGTGATCGAGGAGGTTCCCCACCTTTCTGGTGGGGGAACACTCGCGGTACTCATGGGAATCCACGCCCTGAAACGCGGGTATCAGGCCACCCTGTACACTTACGACCTGCGCATGTTCGACCCCACCTGGTTCACCTCGAACGAGATGAGCCTGCCTGTGGCATTGATCCGTCAGGCGCGAGCCAAGCAGGATCCGAAGCTGCACGAGGCAACACACGCCTACCTCGAGTACCTGGACCTCGGTGGAAAAATTCTCTACGAGGATCTGACCCCGGGGCTACTGCGTCTCTATCTGAACAAGGATATCCCGATCCTGACCGGGCTAAGTTCGACCTACCTGCACGGCACCCCGCGCGAGCGAGGCTGGGATGACGAAGAGGATTCAATCCGCGGCGCATCGGCGGGCCACTTTGTCGTGCTCACAGGCTATGACGCACATGAAAAGAAGGTGCTGGTCGCAGATCCGATGCGTCGGCATCGTCGAAGCCGAGACCGGCATTACCTGGTCAATGTTCACCGTCTCATAGGCGCCATCCTGCTGGGCGTGCTCAGCTATGACGGCAACCTGCTGATCCTGGAAAAAAAGACAAAAGGCAAGGGCTGACATGGAACTGCTTGTTGTCGTCAACCACCTGAAGGATTGGGCGCTGGACATTCCGGGTATCCGACTTGTCACCGCCCGATCCTACCTGATGGACCCGGAGTTCAGCCGGATCCGACGTGCCCGAGTCTTCAACCTGTGTCGCTACTACCGCTACCAGTCGACCGGTTACTATGTGTCGCTCCTGGCAGAAGCGCGCGGGCATCGTCCAATGCCAAGTGTGATGACCCTCCAGGATTTGCGCAGTCCGGCGGTGGTACGTCTCGCCAGCGACGAACTCGAGGATCAGATCAAACGTTCGCTCGCACCCATCCAGTCGGATCGATTCGAGCTGAGCATCTATTTCGGGAGGAATGTCGCAAAACGGCACAACCGTCTTGCGACCGCGCTGTTCAAGCTCTTCCCATCCCCCTTCCTGAAGGCGTCCTTTCGCTGTGATGAGGATGGCGACTGGTCGCTTCACGGCCTGACCCCGATGCCGGCGAGCCAGATTCTGCCCGAGCATCTCGAATTTGCGGTCGAGGAAACACGCAATTATGTCACAGGCCGGATTCCGACTATCTCCAGGAAGGTGCCACCTCGGTACGATCTGGCCATCCTCTTCGACCCCAATGATCCGGTCAAGCCTTCGGACGAGAAGGCGATCCGCAAATTCAGCAAGGCGGCCGAAGAGATGGAGATGGCGGTTGAAGTCATCGGACGTGAAGATTACGGCCGTCTGAGCGAATTTGACGCCCTATTCATTCGCACGACCACGGCGGTGAACCACTACACCTATCGTTTCTCAAGGCGGGCGAGGGCGGAGGGGCTGGTTGTGATCGATGACCCCACCTCCATCCTGCGCTGTACGAACAAGGTTTACCTGGCGGAGATTCTCGCACGTGCCGGTATTCCCACACCGAGAACTCGTGTCGTGAACAAGGAAAACCTGAAAGAGGTGGTGGAGGAAATCGGCTATCCGATCATCATGAAACAACCGGACAGCTCCTCCTCGCTGGGTGTGGTGAAGGCAGAGAACGACAGCGAATTGAAGATCAAGTCCGGGAAGCTGTTTGAAACCTCGGACCTGCTGATCGTGCAGGAGTTCATGCCGACCGAGTTCGACTGGCGGGTTGGGATCATTGACCGTAACGCGCTCTATGTTTCCAAGTACTTCATGGCCAAGAAGCACTGGCAGATCACCAACCACTCGACCAAAGGGAATCGCGGACGTCACGGCGCCTGGGAGACTCTTGCGGTGGAGGACGCTCCGCCTGTGGGTGTGAAGCTCGCGCTGAAGGCAGCGAATCTGATTGGGGACGGGTTCTATGGTGTCGACCTGAAACAGGTTGGAAGAAAGTGGTATGTAATCGAAGTGAACGACAATCCGAGTATTGAGACGAAAGTCGAGGATCTGATCCTCAAGGACCAACTCTACCGTACGATCATGGGTGTCATTCTGCATCGTATCGAACGGCGCAAAGAAAGCAGGAGCACGAAATGACCAGGCGTTTTCCGCTGCGTCTCTTTGCCGGATACGGTATTGAACTGGAATACATGATCGTCGATCGCCACTCTCTGAGTGTCAAGCCCGTTGCAGATCGGCTCCTCGCCGCAGTGGGGGGCGTGGGGGCCAGTGAAGTATCTGTCGGAGCGGTCGGCTGGTCGAATGAGCTGACCCTGCATGTCTTCGAGCTGAAGACAGATGGACCTGTGCAGAGCCTGTCCGGGTTGGCTGATCTTTTCCTCGAGAATGTCCGTCGCGCCAATCAGCTCCTCGAAAGCGAGGATGCCATACTGATGCCCACCGCAATGCACCCCTGGATGGATCCGTTGGAAGAGACCCGGCTCTGGCCGCACGAGCAGAACGATATCTACCGTGCTTTTGATCGGATCTTCAGTGTCAGCGGGCATGGTTGGGCGAACGTGCAATCCGTACACATCAATCTCCCTTTCGGCAATGACAGCGAGTTCAGACGTCTGCATGCCGCGATCCGGGTTGTGTTGCCCCTGATTCCGGCGTTGGCTGCGGCATCCCCGATTGTGGAGGGACGTGTGACCGGCTACCTCGACACACGGCTCCGCTACTATCGTGTCAACCAGAGGAAAATCCCCGAGATCACCGGGCGGGTAATCCCGGAAGCCGTCCATTCGATCGACGAGTACCAGAAGAAAATCCTCGCACCGATGTACCGGGCAATCGCTCCACATGATCCTGATGGGATTCTGCAGGAGGAGTGGCTCAACAGCCGTGGCGCCATTGCCAGGTTCGATCGTGGTGCGATCGAGTTTCGGTTGGTCGACAGCCAGGAATCGGCACAGGCCGACCTGGCGGTTTCCGCGGCGATTGTTGCCTTGACAAAGGCGTTGGCTGAGGAGCGCTGGGTGAAGGTGTCCGCGCTGGACAAAATCCCAGTCGAAACCCTGGAGGCACTGCTTCTCAGGACGATTCGGGATGGCGAGGAAGCGGTGGTGGAGGATGAGAAGCTGCTGGCGGCCCTTGGCGAACGGGACGGCAAGCCGATCCGTGCCGGCAAGCTCTGGGAGCGGATGACTCGCACCCTGATCCCGCGAGAAGTGGCGGCAGAAGAGGAGTGGGATGAGGTGCTGGATGTGATCCACAGCGAGGGGACACTGGCGAGGCGGATTCTGCGAGCGGTGGGAGTGAACCACACCCGCGCGTCACGCACTCGTGTCTACGGTCGCCTCTGTCAATGCCTCGCCGAAGGGGAAGTTTTCCATGCGCCGCGCAGTTGAACTGCTGCTCACCTGCGAACATGGCGGCAACGGAGTCCCGCAACAGTACTCACTGCACTTCGCCGGGCACGAGGAGTTGCTCTCCAGCCATCGCGGGTGGGACCCCGGAGCCCTCGAACTCGCGCGGGCATTTTCACGAAGCAGTGGGTCGACACTGATCGCTTCGACTGTGACACGTCTCCTGATCGACCTGAACCGCTCGCCTGCCAATCCTACCCTGTTCAGCAACGTGACATGGTGTTGGTCCCCCGAGGAGCAGCGTACACTGATCGAGCGGTATCACACCCCGCACTGGAATCGTGTTGAGCATGAGGTGGGGCAGCGAATCGGATCAGGTGCAGAAGTGATCCACCTCGCGGTGCATACCTTCACGCCGGTGCTCGATGGTATTGAGCGTCTGTTAGACTTGGGGTTGCTGTACGATCCCGCTCGGGATCGGGAAGCCGAGTTTATGAACCGGTTCGGAGAAAAACTCGCCGCGATGGGAGACACTCCTGCCCCACGTATCGCTCACAACGAACCCTATTCGGGTGTTGCGGATGGCCTTGTCACGGTTCTTCGGTCACGGTTCACCGCGGATAAGTACCTCGGCCTTGAACTCGAAGTCAATCAGAAATACCCCATTGCGGATGGCCGGGAGTGGGAATCGCTGAAGCATCATCTGGTCGAGAATCTGCTGAGCGCCGTCGAGGAGTGGCGGCACACGTGAAGTCAAGCGTCAGCTGCGCCTGATCAGAAACGCAGGCTCAGTGTCGCAAGAGGAAGGGTTGGGTGTTCCGGACGGACACCGCGGTTATCAAGGGTAAAGAGTCCGGCGGGGTTCATCTGCAAGCCCAGTGTGACGCCTGAGCGGCTCGAATCATCCCGTTTCAATCGTGCCTTGTACATTGCACTGTAGCCAAGTGTTCCGCCGACTGTCGCACCGATCAGGTAGGGGGTCGCCTTTTTGCCATCGGGGAGCACGGCATAGACTATCCCGGCGCCGGTCAATCCACCCATCGCAGTACTGAGCAGGACCAGGTTTCCGCTCGTCTCGGTGAGATGGATTTTCGGACCGTTGAGCAAACCTGCGCCAATCCCGACAAGGGATCCCGTCACCAGGGAACCGGCTGCTTCCCTTATGGTCAGTTCGCCATCATTTGCGATCAGCAAGAGGGTGAGTGGATAGAGCGAGCCGAGTGCCCCGAGGGCTTGCGAATTTCGAACATCACCCACGGATAGATCAAAGTAGTGCTGGATCGGCACGGCGGTGGCGATTCCTACACCACTAAGCATCAGGGTAAATGCACTGCCGGCCGGACCCCCGAGTAAGGTTGCACTGGTCACACCCCAACCCCAGAGAAGCCCCAGGTCGCCCATCATTGCAATGGTCTCAACTTCACTCAAGCTGAGCCCATCCCTTTCCGCCCACCTCAGTCCATAAAACAACTCACCAAAACTCAGCACAACACTGAAGCCGAAATTGGAGAACCGGGTGTCGATGCCGCTTGCGAAACGCAGATTGACGCCATGGATAATGCCTCGCGTGCCGCCATACAGGGCGAGACGGCTCATGGCATCGGTCACTGGGTAATCATCGGTTGCGATATAAGGCAGGTAGAAACTCCCTGCGGAAATCAGCATATAGAGCGCGACTGCGCTGCTGGAATTGGTGACACTCAAGGAGAGTGGTAGCGCCCAGCCATAGTAGGTAAGGCCGAGGGTCGAGGTGCCGACAAGCAGTTGACTCCGTCCCTTCCCGCTATCCACTTCGCCCTTCGGTGCTGTGACGAAGTGGTCGAAGGCATCACGGATGGCATCCACTTCGGCCCGACTCAGCAGCTTCTTGACACGTGCCTGCCCACCGGGCTCCTGCAGGATAATCTCGACCTGGAACTCGTTTTCGGAAAGCTGGTAGAGTTCGGCGCGGATCAGGTTGGGATAGTCCGGAAAGAGGTGGAGCGACCGTTCAAGTTCAGGGGTGTAGATGTTGACCTTTCCCTGATGGTCAAAGGGGACAAGCAATTCCGCAGCGATCGCGGAACCATGGCAGGCGACCAGTAACAGCACAGGGACAATGCGGGCAATCAGTGTTGGGCGGTGCATTGGCTCTCCCGGTTAGTTCCCTGGCACAATATACATTCACTCTTGTTTTGGAAGGAGCAGGATGTTGTGGGCACCCCATCTCCTGCCGTCTGCGTGGAGACCTGCACGAACACCCAATCACCTCGAAGAGGTGGGTCATTGTGAGCCGCCCCTAAAGCGATAGTTTCCAAGACCTTGAGTTTCGGAGAAACTGTCACCGAAATGGGGCTGCGTGGCAATCTGTACTTGTCCGGAATGAGCCGAGCGGTGCCCACGTTACCCACGTTGCGGCGGGTCATTCGCGTAGCGGAGACCTGCCGCCTCAGCCGTTCCGCCAGATCCGCAGCAAAGACCCAAGCTCTGGCTACGATTTTTTCCGTTTGAAAAGGTCATCGTCGGGCAGGATTTTCATGCCACGGCTCAGCTCGACCAGCTTGATCCCCGGCTGGTTCAGGTGGTAGGTGTAGGTGAGGTGGATCATCAGGCGAGTCAGCCCTTCGATCTGGGGAGCGTGGTGAAGTTTGCCCACATCGAAACCGTCGAAGCCCATCTGCTTGCACATCAGCCCGACACGGTGTTTGGACTGGAGGTCATCGCCGACGATCAAAATGTCCGAGTTGGGGGGCATCGTGTGGTTCAGCAGCATGGTGGCGCTGACATTCTTGAACGCTCCGACGACATCGAAGTCATCGCCGAGGAACTCCTGGGTCTGCGCCGTGTAGGAGCCTTCTGGCGGCCAGATCTCGTTGAGATGGTTCTCCGGGTCGACGGGTGCGGTGACATCGATGATGAGCTGACGGTCATCCAGGTGCGGGGCGATGGCCTCGAGCACCGCCTTGTGGCCGGTGGAGGGGGCGACAATCCAGACCACATCCGCGCCTTTGACCGCCTCCTCGTTGGTTGATGCCTCGAAACGATCCGCCGGCAGCCCGACAAACTCCGGCAGGTTTTCGACCAGGATCCGTGCCTTCTCAAGGTTACGCGACCCGATCACCGCCGTCCACCCGGCGGAGGCGATTCGTGTCGCGATCCCCGCTCCCTGCCAGCCTGTCCCCGCCACCACCGCGCAACGCATACCCGCTCCTCAAACAATTGCCATCCGTTTACGATCCGCATAGGGTAGCAGGAATGGGAAAGGGTTTCAAGGGGAGTCGGTGAAGTTGGGGAGATCATGGGCGCTGCCCCACAATGGCAATGAAGAGAGGCGGAGACTTCCTGAAAATGTTTAGTAGTCCTGTCAGCCGTGTAGTACCATGCTCCTCAACTCAACCAAGACCACAGGACCATGGATGAACCGCACGTTCAAGGCTACGCACAAGCAGAGCAATGGAGAAGAAATCGCCAACAGCATCACGCACGGGATCGGGGCGGCGTTCGGGGTTGCCGCGCTGGTGATCCTCGTCGTTTTCGGCGCGAAACAGGGCGACCCCTGGAAAGTGGTCAGCTTCAGCATCTACGGCTTCACCCTGATCGCCCTCTTTATGGCGTCAACGCTGTATCACGCGTTCCGAGACGAGCACACGAAGGCCCTCTTCAAGTTGTTCGACCACATCTCGATCTACCTGCTGATCGCGGGAAGCTATACGCCGATCCTGCTGACTTCAATGCGGGGCCCCTGGGGCTGGTCGATGTTCGGGGTGATCTGGGGCATCGCGATTGCGGGCATTCTGCTGAAAATCTGGTTCCTCGGGCGCTACAAGGCGATCTCGGTGGTTGTTTACCTGACGATGGGCTGGGTGGTGCTGATCGCCTTCAAACCCTTACTTGAAACGATCCCGCACGGGTTTTTCCTCTGGCTCGCCATCGGCGGCGCCTGCTACACGCTCGGTGTCATCTTCTACGTCTGGCGCACCTTCCCCTACCACCACATGGTCTGGCACCTGTTCGTATTAGGCGGAAGCGTCACCCACTTCATCGGCATCCTGAAGTATTTTGCGTTGAGGGGGTAGGGGGTAGGTAAAGGGTTATCAGGGAAGCGAATAATTACCGTCCATCCCGCATTTGTCTTTGGAGACTTCTTTTTAATGATTAAAGACTATATAGCCCTAATTCTCTTATATTATCAACGACCTCAACTACTAGTATAGTTTTCATTTTAATATCATTATCATCTTCATAACCCAACATAGTACACATCAGACCTACGCCTTGCCATATCACATTGTCATTTAATGTTTTGTCTCCCCGTAAATTAAGAGGTTTATCAAATTGGTCGTAGAACAAACTCCTCCCATTGTATATGCCTATTATTTTGTCCATCATTTTACATTTCTCGTCTATTTTATCGATCTTCTCAAGATAATGATATGTTTTATTGACTGTTTCCATATATAACTCATTCATAATTGCATGGATTTCATTTTTATTCAAAAGATACTCGCATATATTTCTTTCAAATAATATTATTACTATTACAATGTATTCAATACATATATTTAACAATACGTTTTTCCCGTATTCTCTTATTTCTACTTTTAACGATGGTATTTCCTCTGTTGCTTTAAATGTTCCTTCCGCAACGGCATTGAATAATTTAATTGCATTTTTAGAGATTTTGTTGGATATATTATCGGAGTGGATATAGCTATGAATTCTTTTAATTAACTGGTGCAGGTACTGTTCCAACTCACCAGACATAAACTTATCTATCGCTACATCCCAAGGTAATGGTGTTCCTATAATCATGCCATTTTCTTTTATTAATAGAACTATATCTCTCTTTGTGTATGCCTTATCGAAATATTTAACACTTATAGCACATCTAATGTACATCCATAGTCTATGATACGACTTGTATTTTTTGTGAAACAACAATAATATTATATCTTTTGAAACTAACGCTCTGAGTCTGTTGTATTTGCTTCCTCTATGTACTGTATCCATGTTCTCCTCCAAATAACATTTGAGAAATAGGGGGACAGACGTAGTTTATTGTATCGGATGTCATGTCTGACCTTTAGTCTCCCCGACCTGCCCCAATTCGCGACAACTGCACATCCGCCAAAGTCTACAAACAAAACCACCCATCCGCAAGAACGGGTGATGGATCGAATCAGAGAGATTATAAATCGTACAAGCAGCCGTGAATCAACCAACCCCCACTTTCGCATCCTCGAGGTTGGGGGCGGCTACCTCATTACACTTTACAGGGGCTCACTGATTCGCTTCTATCTCATCCTCGTGCCAGCGTCCCCCTTTACATCGGCATCCTGAAGTATTTTGCGCTGAGGGGGTAGGGGGGGGAAGGGGAGGAGATGAAAGGGGTTTCCGGCAAGCGAATAACTACCGTCTGTCTCCCATTTCTACCGTCTGTCCCCCATTTCTGAGAATCACTCTACCGCCGCTTTTTAATTCCCGAGGTTGGGGGCAACTCCCTTCATTTTCTTTTCAACGAGCTTGCAGATTCGCTTCCTTCTCATCCTCGTACCAGCATCCCCACTTACATCGGCATCTTGAAGTACTTTGCGATGAGGGAGTGAAGGAGGAGGTTAAGGGCTATCAGGGAGGCGAATAATAACCGGTCTGTCCCCCAATTCCCGCTTGACTTTACTTATCATGGATGTCCCTATTTTCGTCAAAAAGTATAATCGAGGCGGTTTACCCAATCTGGTACTTAAAATGATTCAGATAAGAACTTACGTACGAGATCAGCCATCGTTTTTCCTAATCCTGGCGAAAGACTTTTCAATATATTCGAGGACTCCAGATAAGCTGGCAAGCTATTTGGAAAATTGTCTAAGTGCGTAGTAGTACTGCCTGTACAATCGAGCTTACACATAAACCGTGCTCGCTTATCCATCTTGCTCCACGGAATCAAGGTTAATCCGGCTGGCACCTTAGTGGAGCGACGAGAATAGTACATATCAAAATAAAGAATATACCTTTCAGAGGCATCTATTGAGACTAACTCGAATTGATCAATTGGGTTTGTTGCATTGGCAGGCTTAAGACTTCCAACTCGATGGTACATGAAGCCAACGCCGCTGCACGATCGAAGTCTATTTATATATATTGTTTCGCCTTCGGGTCCATTTACGGGGATAGGGTTGGTTGGTGATAATCCAAAATCTCCATACGAACTAACTATCTCATCTCGTCCATCTTTTAGCTGTAGGAATCCCATCTTATACATCGGTGAGTCTAATACGCTTTGCTTCTGGTCTGCGATAGGTTCATCGTCTGTTAGCTTCCCTCTAATTCGTTGCCACAGGGACATTTCTGTCTTCCTTTCAGTTCAGTGAATGGGAAATTAGGGACAGACGTAGTACCTACTTGCATAAATCAGAGTATGTATGTTTTGGGCTTGTTGGTTTGACATTCGCTTTGGTCCAGATGAACGGATGCGCGGTTTCGTTGTAGGCTGCGCAAAAGGCATCAATCGCTTGACGCACCTGGCGGGGTGAAGTCCAGCTGGCGCCTCGCAGTGTATTGAGCCACAGGATACTGAACCAGACCTCTACCATGTTGAGCCATGAAGCGTGGGTCGGCGTGTAGTGGAAGTGAACGTTTTTATGTTGCCGTATCCAGCGATCATGTTTTGGTTTATGGGTTCTAAGATTATCCAGCACGACATGGATTTCCTGATCTGGATACGCCGCAACAACCTCGTTCATGAAGGCAAGGAATTCGCGGCGGCGACGACGCGTGAAATGCTTGGCCTGAATCAATCCGGTTGCTACCTCCAGAGCGGCAAACAGCGTGGTTGTACCATGCCGCTTGTATTCATGGTTGAAGCCGGTCAATGCCCTGCCATTTGGAAGTCTCAGCCACCCTTGGGCACGCTCGAGCGCCTGAATCGCTGGCTTCTCGTCAACGCAGATGACCACGGCGTTTTCCGGCGGGTCCATGTAGAGGCCAACGATATCGGCTGCCTTCGGGACGAACTCCGGATCGGTGCTGATGCACCAACTGCGACGACGTGTCAGAGAAATCCTACGCTCGCGCAGAATGCGCCAGATCTGGTGTTCGGAGACATCGCCCAAGGCTTTGGCCAGTAAAGGCCCGGACCATTGGGAAAAACCCTTTGGCGGCGATTTGTCCAGCAACGCCAGGACACGACGAACTGTCCTCTCGTCGTACTTCGGTTTCGCACCGGGTCGTGGTGCATCCTGAAGACCCTGCAAGCGGTCTGTATGGAATCGCCTGCGCCATTTGGACACGGTTGCAACACGTGTCCGCTGCTTTTCGGCAATGGCTTTGTTTTCCATGCCGTCCGCAGCATCCAGAAGGATCACAGCCCGGTCCGCAAATCGCTTCTCGACGCTGGTGGATCGAGACCAGCGTTCAAGCACTTCGCGTTCGTCAGGTTGCAGATCGATAACAGGGGCTCGTCGACTCATGGTCCCAATATACATACTAACGGCTTTCAATGCAAGTAGGTAGTAGAACACTTCCAGCGATTGCGGCAGGCCTCCAAACCTGCCGCATTTTTGGTCAGGTTCTGAGGTCATGCCAGGAGACCCGACCGAGGGCCGTTCGCACCTCACGTAGATACATCCTTTGAGGCCGCACCAAGCGCCCCCCATTTCCGCGCTTCCCCATCCCACACAAACCTTTGGCCCCCGGATCGACAAACGCTATATTGCAGTCAGCCGCAAACCCGACCCGACATGGAGCCGCTGTGCTGTCGTTCCTCTCACGTGATCCCTACCGCCGGCTGAAACGCCGTATCGGTGCGCACAAGGTGCTGGACCGTGAGGAGGACCGCATGGTCTATGCGATCGACGCCTCCTACACCGCCCCGCCTGGCGCTCATGACCCCGACCTGGTCGTCCTCTGCGAAAATGAAATGGATGTGATCGAAAGCGTCCGCTTCGCCCGTGAAATCCAGATGCCGATCATCCCACGCGGCGCCGGCACAGGCATGAGCGCCGGTTCGGTCCCATTGGGTGGCGGGATGGTAATTGTCACCGAACGGATGAAACGCATCTTCGAGGTGAATGTCAACGAACGCTACCTGCAATGCGAACCGGGATTGACCACCGAAGAGGTGAAGCTCGCTGCGGCGAAGCAACGTCTCTTCTACCCCCCCGACCCCTCCAGTTACCGGATCAGCAGCATCGGCGGGAACATCGCCGAAAATGCCGGTGGACTGCGCTGTGTCAAGTATGGCACCACGCGCGACTATGTCCTCGGGCTGAAGTATGTCAATCCCGAGGGTGAACTCGTAGCGACCGGCGCACTCGCCGGGGAACGCCAACCCTTCGACCTTACCCCGCTACTCGTCGGGTCGGAGGGGCTGTTCGGGGTGATTGTCGAGGCACGACTCGCCCTCATTCCCGCACCGAAGGCGACACGCACCCTGCTCGCCCATTTTAATGACCTGGACAATGCCTTCGCCGTAATCCACACCATCCTGCCCGAGCTGGTCCCCTCAGTGCTCGAGTTCATGGATGCCGCAGTGATTGAGGCGATACGCGGGCATGATCCCTATCCCTTCCCGGAGGGGACTGTGGCGGCCCTCCTGATAGAAACCGATGGAGAACGTGAGCTTTGCGAACGTGAGGCGGAACGGATCTTTGAAGTGCTGAATGCTTCCGGTGCGCTTGAAGTTCACACCGCGAGCGATGAAAAAGAACGGGACCGTCTCTGGGAATTGCGTCGGCTTGTTTCGCCCAGTCTGTCACGACTCGCGAGTGGGAAAATGAATGAGGATGTCGTGGTGCCCATCAGCAGGTTGGGCGATCTGATCCACCGTGTAGCCGGGATCGCCGCGCAATTTGACACGTTGATCCCCATTTACGGTCACGCCGGGGATGGCAACCTCCACCTGAATGCGATGTACGATGTGAAGGATCATCGCGCGGCGGCACGTGCACATGATGCCATTGTCGAATGCTTCCGCGCCACCGTGGAGCTGGGCGGCACCATCAGCGGCGAACATGGCATCGGCGCGGCGAAAAACCGCTATATGAACATCCAGTTTTCCCCAGACGAGATCGAAGCGCTCCGTGCGGTGAAGTTCGCCTTCGACCCCGAGGGTGTATTCAATCCCCACAAGGTTTTCCCGACAACCGCGTGACCCGATGAGGCATCCCTCACGAAAACCTCTTCCCTGCAGCCATTTCCTCCTGCTGCCGCTCCTCCTGATTTTGTTCCTGGCATCAGGCGGCACCGCTGCCACG
>Ga0209164_1002346_pt1 | contig 20465 bp, 23 predicted proteins | sample MTBNYHSulfiMetaG_FD_187458 | JGI IMG/M metagenome (GOLD analysis project Ga0209164, IMG submission 187458) | Enrichment culture microbial communities from rom New York Harbor, USA that are MTBE-degrading - MTBE-NYH (New York Harbor Sulfidogenic)... | ecosystem: Environmental > Aquatic > Marine >...
CGTCGCGCAGCAGCCCGCTCACCCGGCGTGACGTGACCGCGAAGTACACGATCAGCACGACGAGGATCACGGCGTAGGCGGCGGCCACGTACTGCGCGGCCTCCTCGATGGTCACAGTCCGACCTCCCCGAGACGGTCCTTCAGATCGGCGATCTCGTCCCCGAGCCGCTCGGCGGCGTACTCGAGGCGGATCAGCCCGGCCAACAGCAGACTCATGCCGAGCACGCTGACGAGAAGGCTCAGCAACATGCTGCCCTCCATGCCCGCTTCGCCGGCCCTGATGACCACCGGATGGAGGCCCTCGGGCAGGAAACGCGTGGCGAAGAACGTGATCGGCACATCGACGAACGCGATGATGGCGAAGACGGCGGCGTACGTGGCCCGCCGCGCCTCTTCGTCGACCATCGAGCGGAGCACGAAGTAGCCGGCGTAGAGGAGACAGGCGATCAGGAAGGTGGTGAGCCTGGGCTCCCACGCCCACCAGGCGCCCCAGGCGACCTTGCCCCAGATCATCCCCGTGCCCATCACCAGGAGGCTGAAGAGCAGACCGAGACGGACGCCGACGAGCCCGAGGCGGTCGTAGCGCAGGTCCGGCGAACGCAGGTAGAGGATGCCGCTCACGAAGGCGACGCCGAAGGCGACGAGCGCCGCCCAGGCGATCGGCACGTGGTAGTAGAAGATCTTCTGGCTGAAGCCCATGCTCGAGGCGTCGACCGGGGCGTACCAGAAGGCGAGCAGCAGCCCGGCGGCCAGGGCGGCGCCCGCATACACGAAGAGGGCGGGCGCCCCGAGCAGCCGGCCGCCGCCGGCCGCGCCGCCCGCCGCGCCGTCGAGTCGCGCCTGCGAAGCCTGCACTCTCACTCCCCTATCGCGAAGTCGTAGGTACCGTACGCCGCGACCAAGAATACCGCGTCGAAGGCGACGAGGAAGACCAGGCGCACGCCGAGGTCGCCGAGACCGGTGTCGCCGGTGAAGACCGCCGTCGTCGCCGAGGTCGCCGCGATCAGCAGCGGCACGATCAGCGGCAGGAAGAGCACGGGCAGCAGCAGGTCGCGCGCCCGGCTGTTCATCGAGATCGTCGCCAGCAGCGTGCCGAGAGCGCAGATGCCGAGGTCGGCGAGCAGCACCACGCCGGCGAGCAACGGCAGGTCACCCAGGTAGCTGCGCTCGACGAAGAACAGGGTGAAGACGGGCACGGCGACCACCTGTATCGCGAGCAACAGCACCAGGTTGGCCGCCGTCTTGGCGAGGAAGATGGTCACGCGGTCGACCGGGCACAGCAGGAGCCCGTCGAGGCAGCCCTCGTCCTTCTCCTGGGCGAAGCTGCGGTTCAGGCCGAGCAGGGCGCCGAAGAGGAACGTCACCCACAGCATGCCGCCGGTGAAGAACGTGAGGTCGCTCTCGGCGCTCGCAAAGGCGTAGTGGAAGATGACCAGCGAGAGCATGACGAAGAGAAAGACCGAGACCAGCACCTCGCGGGTGCGCAGTTCGCGGGTCAGGTCTTTGCGCAGGATCGCGGAGAACTGGGCGGCCGCGCTCACGACGCGGCCCTCCCGGCGGCGGTCGCGCCGGTCGCAGCGCTGACGGCGAGCGGCCTCACTGCGCCGAGCCCTCCTGCACGTGCTCGTGGTACACGGCGCTGAACGCGTCGGCGTCGACACCGGCCGCGTGCTCGTAGGCCACGCGGCCGGCGTCGACGATCATGACCCGGCTGGCGAGCTCGAGCCCCTTGCCGATGTGGTGGGTCACCATGACGAAGGTGTGGTCGGCGCGGATCTCGGCGAGCAGACCGTCGAGGATGTCGACGGCGCGCGGGTCGAGACCCTCGTGCGGCTCGTCCAGCAGCAGGACCCTCGGGCGATGCAGCACCGCCCGGGCGATCGCCAGCCGCTGCCGCATGCCGCGCGAGAAGGCGCGCACCACATCGTAGCGGCGGTGCGAGAGCTCGAGGCGGTCCAGCAGCTCGTCGATGCGTGCCTCGCGGTCCTCGACCCCGTACATGTCGGCGTAGAAGCGCAGGTTCTCGTAGGCGGTGAGGTCGGGGTAGAGCAGCGGGCTGTGCGAGATCAGGCCCACCGCGCGACGCACCGGCATCGGGTCCTCGCGCACGTCGTGTCCGGCGACGCACACGCTGCCCGAGCCGGGCGAGAGCAGCGTCGCCAGCACGCGCAGGATCGTCGTCTTGCCGGCGCCGTTGGGGCCGAAGACGGCGAGGAACCCGCCACGCTCGAGCGCGAACGACACGCCACGCAGCACCTCGCGACGGCCGAAGGTCTTGCGCAGACCCTCGACCTCGACCTCGATCTCGGGTCGGCCGTGACCCGGGTGCGGGTCCGCCACCTGCTCCCCCTTAGGCCGTGGCACGCTCGAGGCGGCCGTCCTCACGGGCCGCCGCGGTATCGCGCGCCTCCTGCTCCTGGTGCTGGCCGCGGGGCCAGAGCGAGACCGCGGCCCCGACGCACAACAGGATGGAACCGATCCACACCCAGCGGATCAGCGGGAAGACGACGACGCGCACGGCGAGCTCCTCGGACTCCGGGTCGAAGCCCTGGTCGGTGACCACGAACACGTCCTCGAACGGACGCCCGAGGATCACGGCGCGCACCGCCGACATGCCCGTCGGGTAGATGTCGGTGTGCGGCTCGACGCTCCCGACCCGGTCGCCGCCGGCGGAGAAGACGTCGAAGGCGGCGTAGGTGCGCAGCGACCCCTGAGCGCCCGCCTCGCTGCGCATGCCGGTGAACATCAACGTGTAGTCACCGGCCTCGACGGCCGAGCCCGGGGTCGCGGGGACCGTCGCGCTCGTCTCGGCCTGGTAGACGGCCGAGCCGAGCAGGCCGGCGACGACGAGCACCATGCCGAGGTGGGCGATATAGCCCGCGGTGCGCGTGCGGCTCCCGAGCAGGGCGCGGCGCAACCCGGCCGCCCAGGAACGGCCGCCGGCACCGCGCCGCACCGACACGAGGACGAACTGCAGCACCGCGCCGAAGGAGAAGCCGCAGACGACGAAGCCCACGAAGCCCCAGGCGTTTGACTGGAAGCCGAGGTACAGCCACAGCGGGGCGAAGAGGGCGGTACTCGCGAGGGGCACGACGAGAGCGCGGCGCAACGCCGTGCCGTCGGTCCGCCGCCAGGCGAAGAGCGGGCATACGGCCACCAGTGCCAGCGTGAGCACACCGAGCGGCTGGGCGAAGAGGTCGTAGGTCGCCGGCCCGACGGTGCGCTCGAAGAGCAGCGGCACCAGCACGGTCGAGAACCCGATCGCCAGGGCGAACATCGTGAAGGTCAGGTTCATGAGATGGTAGATGAACTCGCGCGAGGCGAGCGACTCGAACTCGCGGTCGCTCTCGAAGCGCCGCCAGCGCCAGGCGATGAGGGCGGCGCTGAGGACCGCGACTCCGACCACGACACCGGTGAGGAACCAGACGAGGAGGGGGCGCTGCCCGAAGGCGTGCACGGACTGGATCACCCCGGTGCGCGTGGTCCAGGTGGCGATCAGCGTGAGCCAGAAGGTCGCTGCCGCGAGCCCCAGCGCCCAGCGCTTGAAGATGCCGCGCCGCGCGTACATCGTCATCGCGTGCAGCAGCGCGGTGCCGGTGAGCCAGGGCACGAGCGAGGTGTTCTCGACCGGGTCCCAGGCCCAGTAGCCGCCGAACGCGAGCACGACGTAGGCCCACCAGGCGCCGAGGCCGATGCCGAGCGACAGCATGAGCCAGCCGCCGACGGCCCAGCGGCGGGCGCCGACGACCCACTCGCGATCGGCGCGCCCGAGCAGCAGTGCCGAGACGGCGAAGGCGAACGGCACGGCGAAGCCGACGTAGCCGGCGAAGAGCGCCGGCGGGTGCAGCACCATCGCCGGGTGCAGGAGCAGCGGGTTGAGACCGATGGGCGAGCCCGCGCCGGCCGGCGTCGCGAGGAACGGGTTCGAACCCTCGTCGAGCACCATGAGGGCGGCGAAGAGGGCGACGTTGGCGGCCAGCACCATCACGGCCCCCGCCACCAGGCGGCGCAGCCGCGCCAGGTCGGCCGCGGCGATCACCACCGCCACGACGGCCAGCATGAGGAGCCAGAGCAGGAACGACCCCTCCTGACCGGCCCAGAAGCCGGCGATGCGGTAGAAGGTCGAGAGGCTCGGGTCGGAGTTCTCGAAGACATAGGCGAAGCCGAGGTCGGCGCGCAGGAACGCCTGCAGCAGGACGACCGAGGCGATCACCGTGGCGAGCGCGAAGCCGTAGGTCGCGTAGTACCCGTTGCGGATGAAGTCGCGCCGTGACGTCTTCATGCCGTAGGCGAGGAAGACGGCGGCGGCCACGGCCAGCACGAGGCCGAGAGAGAGAGCGATACGTCCAAGGAGCAGCATCAGGTCGTCCTCTCAGGGCGCCGGCGTGGCGGTCGGCGTCGTGCCCGCGCCCTCGTACTTGGACGGGCATTTCGTCTGCACCTGACTGGCCGTGATGAACCCTCCCGCAGCGGACTCCGAGTACGTCCCCAGCACGACGACGTCGGCCCCGGGACCGAACGTGTCGGGCACCTGGCCGTCGTACTCCACCTTGACCGTATCGGCCTGGCCGGTCAGGTCCTGAATGTCAAAGACGAAGCCGGAATCGTCGTGCGTGAGGGTGTCGCCGAGAACGCGGCCGCCGACCTTGACGTTCTTGCCGACGTACCCGCCGCCGGCCAGCTCGGCGACCTGCCGGTAGTAGGCCCCTTCGCGGCTGACCACGTAGACCACCCCGACGACGAACACCGCCACGATCACACCCGTGGCGATGAGGAGCCGCGTACGCGCCTTCGTGTTCACCCCGTTACCCCCGTGCTCGAGACCGTTGGCCACCAAGTGTAGCGACAGACGGCGCACGATGCCATTTCCATCGTCATCATGGTGCAGACCCACATAACGTCCATGCCGGCTGCGGCCCCGGCAGGATTCGCACCTCACCGCGGCGTAGCTAGCAGCATGCCGCTCACCAGGCGTCGCGACATCAGAGTCATCGCCGTGATCCTCGGCGACCTCCTGACCCCGGCGGACCCCGCGGCCGAAGGCCCCGATGTCGCCGCCGTCAGGCCCGTGCTCGACCGCCTGAACCGCCTCTTCGATCCCGCGCTCGCGGAACCCTTCTCCGTCGCCCCCGAGGGGCGCATCGACGGCGTGCTCGACGACCCCGCGCAATCCCCGCTGCTCGCCAGCGTCCTGCGCGAGGCGCTCGCTCCATCGGTGGTGCGCGTGGGCATCGGTGTCGGTCTCGCGGCGACGATGCGCGACGGCGGCGACGCCTACACGAACGCCCGCGAGGCGCTCGCCCTCGCCGCCCGCGACCGCGGCCTGACGCGCTACGTCGGCACCGGCGACGCGGGGGACGTGCTCCTCTCTGCGGTCTGCCGGCTGGTCGACCCTCTCCTGCAGGCACGCACGCCCAAGCAGTGGGAGGCGATCGCCGCCTACCGCGAGCTCGGCCACCAGCGCGCCGTCGCCGCGCGGCTCGGCGTGACCCGGCAAAGCATCGGGGACCGGCTCGCCGCCGGCCACCGCCGCGCCGTCGAGGACGCCGACGCGGCGGTGGCCGCCTTCCTCTCATACCGACAGCGCGAGCGCGCCGCACCCTGACCGTCGCCGGGCGGGGCGCCCGGCTGGGGAGCCGGAGCGTTCGACTGCGCCGGCGGCAGAGCTACGCGGCCGGGGCGTTGGACTGTGCGGCCGAGGTGCCCGGCTGCGCCGGCGGCACGGCGAGCGCGGTCTCGCCCCGCGGCCCCGGCCCGTACCGCGCGCCCCCGCGGGGCGCCGGCCTCAGGACGCGCGGCGCAGCCGGGCGACGAGCCCGTGCTTGCGGAAGAACCGGTGACGGGCGCGGCGGCGCGACTCGGCCGACTCCTCGACGCGGTCCAGATGGATCGCACGCGCCCGCGGCTCGCAGTAGGTACGCCACCCGGCGCGACGCAGCCGCAGCCCGAGGTCGACGTCGGCCCAGGCGAGGAAGAAGCCCTCGTCCATCGCGCCCACCTCGTCGAAGGCCTCGCGGCGCAGCAGCGCCGCAGCGCAGCTGACCCAGTCGACCTCGGCCAGGATCGGCGGGGCGCCGTAAGCGAGGCGAGGCGTGCGCTTGCGCCCGCGACGCGACCGCGGCACGGCCGTCCGCCACCACGCGCGCCAGCGGCGCCACAGGGTGGGCCTGAAGCCGGCGGAGAGCTCGAGCGTCCCGTCCGGCGCGGTGATGCGCGGCCCGCAGCAGGCGGCCCGGCGCCCTCCCGCGTGCAGCTGGCCGTGCAGTCGCTCGAGGGCGCCGGGCCGCAGCCGGGCGTCCCCGTGAAGGACCAGCAGGTACGGCTGAGTCAGCTCGCGTGCGCCCTCGTTGATCGCAGCCGCGAACCCGGCCTCGAGCGGGAGCTCACGCCGCCGCACCCCGGGGCAGCGCTCGGCGACGAGCGTCAGCGTGCGGTCCCTGGAGCCGAGGTCGCAGACGACGACCTCGGCGACCTCCCTGAGGAGGGCCTGCAGCATGCCCGTGACGTGGGCTTCGTCGTTGAAGGTGACGACCACGGCGCCGACCGTCTCGGTCGTGGCGGGCAACTCGCGGGTCGCGGCCGCGCGCCGCTCGATGCCCGCGCGTGCCGCCGCCTCGTCGGCGAGCTGTCGCTCGCGATCCGGCTCGGGGCTCACTCCGCGGGGGCGGGCGGCGCAGCGCAGTCACCGCCGAGGTCGAGCAGCTTCTCGACCGCGTGCGGCAGCGCCGGGGCGATCATCGCGAACTGTTCGCGACAGGCGTGCGGGCTGCCCGGCATGTTGACGATCAGCGCGCGGCCGCGCAGCCCGCTGACCGCCCGCGAGAGCATCGCGTGCGGGGTCTTGGCGAGCGAGCCGAAGCGCATCGCTTCGGCGAAGCCCGGCGCCGCACGGTCGAGCACGGTGAGCGTCGCCTCGGGCGTGACGTCGCGGCTCGTCAGCCCGGTGCCGCCCGTGGTCAGCACCAGCGTGGCGTGGACCTCGTCGGCCAGGCGCACGAGCTCGGCGGCGATGGCCTCGCGCTCGTCGGGGACGATGGCGCGCTCGGCCACGAGCGCGCCGGCGCCCTCGAGCAGCTCGACGAGGGTGTCGCCGCTCACGTCCTCGCGCTCGCCGCGCGAGCCCTTGTCGGAGACGGTCAGCACGGCGGCGCGGATCAGCGTCGGCACCTCGACGACCAGCTCGTCACCGGCGCGCACCGCGCCGCCCTCGAGCACCCGGGCGAAGATGCCCTCGCGCGGCATCACGCAGTCCCCCGCCTGACGGAAGATCTCGCAGCGGTCGTGGCAGACCTTGCCGATCTGCGTCACCTCGAGGCGCGCCGGACCGAGGCGCAGCCGGGAGCCGACGGGCAGGCGCACCACGGCGATTCCCTCAGTGGTCACGTTCTCCGCGAAGTCACCGGGCCCCACGTCGAGGCCGCAGTCGCGCATGGCGCCGATGCTCTCGAGGGCGAGCAGGCTGACCTGCCGGTGGCCCGGCCCGGCGTGGCCGTCGCCCTCGAGGCCGTGCCCGGCGACCAGCGTGGCCGCCTCGACGGGGGTCTTGCGCGCGCCCTTCTCAGGGGCGACGTTGACCGAGACGACACGGCCGTCAGGCGCGCGGGTCACCGCGGCCCCTCCGGCCCCACGTCGCGCCGCCAGTGGCCGCTCCTGCCGCCGCTCTTCTCGAGCAGGCGGACCGGGCCGACCTCCATGGCCCGGTCGATCGCCTTGCACATGTCGTAGACGGTCAGCGCCGCGACCGAGGCGGCCACCAGCGCCTCCATCTCGACCCCGGTGCGCCCGCGCAAGCGCGCCTCGGCCACGACGCGCAGGCCGGGGAGGCGCTCGTCGGGTTCGATCTCGACGCCCACGAAGGTGAGGGCGAGCGGGTGGCAGAGGGGGATCAGCTCGTGGGTGCGCTTGGCGGCCATGACACCGGCGAGCCGCGCCGCGGCGACCACGTCGCCCTTGGGCACCGCCTCGTCCTCGATCACGGCCAGCGTCTCCGGCGCCATGGTGACCAGCGCCTCGGCGACGGCGCGGCGGTCGGTCTCGGCCTTCTCGCCGACGTCGACCATCCGCGCGCGTCCGCGGTCGTCGAGATGACTGAGATCGGTCAAGGCCCTCACCCCCCGATCTGCGACATGGCGCGCTCGTTGGCGAGCGCCTCGCGACAGCGGTCGTAGCTCTTGCCGGCGAGCGCCTCGAGAACGGCGGCACGCAGGCGCTTCTCGTCGCCGAGCAGGGACCGCACGGCGACCTCCTCGCCCGAGAAGAGACAGGTGCGCAGCCGGCCGTCGGCCGTCAGGCGCAGCCGGTTGCAGCTCGCGCAGAAGTGGTCCGAGATGGCGGCGATGAAGCCGATCGTGCCGGGGGCCCCCGGCACGGCCCAGTAGCGCGCCGGCCCGTGGCCGTAGGGGCCGCCGACCGGCTGGAGGCCGTGCCGCGCGCGCAGCCGGTCGAGCACGAGAGGCGCCGCCACCATGCGCCCGTCGAGGACGAGGCGCCGGTCGAGCGGCATGAACTCGATGAAGCGCACGTGGAGCGGCCGCTCGACGGTCAGGCGGACGTAGGCGTCGAGCTCGTCCTCGACGCCCTCGAGCAGCAGCACGTTGAGCTTGACCGGGTCGAAGCCGGCGGCGAAGGCCGCCTCGAGGCCCGCCAGGGCGTCGTCGAGACGGCCGCCCCTGGTGATGGCGGCGAAACGCGTCGGGTCGAGACTGTCGAGGCTGACGTTGACCCGCCGCAGCCCGGCCGCGCGCAGGTCGGCGGCGTAGCGCGGCAGCAGCAGCCCGTTGGTCGTGAGCGAGAGGTCGTGCACGCCCGGCAGCGCGGCGAGCATGGCGACCAGGTCGGGGCACCCGGCGCGCACCAGCGGCTCGCCGCCGGTGATGCGCACCTTGCTGATGCCGCACGTCACGGCGACGCGGGCGAAACTGACGATCTCCTCGAAGCGAAGGATGTCGTCGTGCCCGCGCGCGCGCACGCCCTCGGCGGGCATGCAGTAGGTGCAGCGCAGGTTACAGCGGTCGGTGATCGAGAGGCGCAGGTAATCGACCCGTCGCGCCCGGACGTCGTCGCTCATGGGTCTAGTGTAGCCGACCGCGGGCCACTGCCGGAACGCGGCAGCCTGAGTGCGCCCGCCGCCCTACCGTTCGGCGCGGCAGGGCCCCGTCACTTGTCGATCAGGACCTCGGTCGCCTTGATGACGGCTCTGACGTCGTCCCCGGCCTTGAGGTCGAGGCTCTCGCAGGAGTGCCGCGTGATCGTCGACACGATGTCCTGCCCGCCGACGTCGACGACGACCTCGGCCATCACCGTGCCCAGGACCACGCTCTTCACCTTCCCCGTCAGTTGATTCCTTGCGCTCAACGTCATGACCCGCCTCCTCACTCACCCCTCGTGTCTGCGCCGCCGTCACTCTCGTGCCTCGAGAGCGGGTGCACAGCCGACGCCTTGATGGCCGCCACGACCGCGCCCCCGACTTCGAGGCCGAGGTCTTCGAGAGCCGCCCTGGTGACCAGTGCGCCGAGCTCCAGTCCGCCGACCTCGACGTCGACGCGCAACAGGCGCCCGGCCGGCGCTACCGCCTTGACGGTTCCCTCCAGCACGTTTCGCAAACTGGCGGCGTGCTCGTCGGGGCGTTCGGTGAAGAGGACGACGTCCTCCGGGGCGACGGCGACGACCGCCGGACCGTCGGGGGCGTCGGCGCAGAAGAGCTCGGCCCCACCCTCGAGCAGCAGCCGTGTGGCGCTGCCGGGCCCGCTCACGACCTGCCCCCGCAGGAAAGTCTCGAGGCCGAGGAACTCGGCGAACGAGGTCGTCGCCGGTCGGGTGAAGACCTCGAGCGCCGGTCCGGTCTGGACGACGTCGCCCGCCTCGAGGTAGGTGATGACGTCGCCGACCGCGAGGGCCTCGTCGCGATCGTGGGTCACCCAGATCACCGCCATCGCCGAGCGCCGGAAGATGCGCAGCAGGTCGTCGACGAGGGCGCGCCGGGTCGGTGGGTCGAGAGACGCGAGCGGCTCGTCGAGAAAGAGGACCACGGGCTCGACGGCCAGGGCGCGGGCGATGCTGACGCGCTGCGCCTCGCCTCCGGAGAGCTTGACCGGCCGGCGGGCGGCGAGGTGGCCGACACCGAGGAGGTCGAGCGCCTCGGCCGCGCGGCTCCGCGCCTCGGCCCGGCCCAAACCGCGCAGACGCAGGCCGCTCTCGACGTTGGCCTGGACCGTCGTGTTCAGCAGGTGCGGCTTCTGGAAGACGGCCGCGGTCGCGCGCCTGAGCGCCAGTCGCCCGCGGCCGCTGCGGACGGGACGGCCGCCGAAGACCAGCTCGCCGTCGGCCTGCTCGAGACCGTTGAGCGCGTGGAGCAGCGTGCTCTTGCCGGCCCCGTTGGGGCCGAGGAGCACGTGCACCTGGCCGCCGTACAGCGCGAGCCGGTCGACGGTGACGAGCGTCTTGCCGCCACGCCGCACGCTGAGGCCGCTGGCCCTCAGGACCGGGTCGCCCTCGGGAGACCCGCCGCTCACACGCGCCGCCCCTGCTGCTGGACGGCGGTGAGCACGACGTTGGCGGTGAAGGCGAGGCTCACGAGGATGACGGCCAGGGCGATTGCGTTGGCGAACCGACCCATGCGCGTCTCCTGCACGATGGCCCCGGTCAGCACCTGCGTCTGCCCGGCGATGTTGCCGCCCACCATCATCACGGCGCCCACTTCGCTGATGACGCCGCCGAACGCGGCCATGACCGCGGCCAGCAGCGCCACCCTGATCTCACGCAGCTGGTAGAAGAACGCCTGCAGACGGTTGGCGCCCAGAGCGGCGATCTGCTGGCGCAGGCCCACGTCGAGCTGCTGCAGCGCGGCCAGCGACAGACCGGTCACGATCGGCAAGGCGATGATGACCTGGGCGATCACCATGGCCCAGTTGCTGTACAGCAGCCGGAACTGGCCCAGGGGCCCGTTGCGCGTGAGAAAGAGCGCGACGAGCAAGCCGACGACGACCGGGGGCGCGGCCATCCCCGTGTTGATGACGGCGACGACGAGGCGCCGACCCGGGAAGGATGTGAGGGCCACCGCCCCGCCGGTCGGGATGCCGAGGATGACGGCGGCCGCGAGCGCCAGGCCCGACACCCACAGCGAGCGCAAGGCGATCTGATAGAGCGCTGCGTCTCCTCCGAGGAGGAGACGCAGCGCTTCGACGAAGCCTTCCCAGATCAGCTGCACGTGTCTACAGCCCCCCTACTGCCCTCGTGGGCGCGACGCCGTCAGTAGGAACCGAGTGTCTCGGCGTACGGCCTGAAGAGCGGCTCCCCGAACTCCTCTGTACCGTAGGTGGCAAGAGCCTCCTGGCCTGCTTTGCTCACCAGATACTGCGCGAGCCGCTCGGCGGCCGCCGCGTTGATGGCCGTGTGCCGGTTCTGATCGAGCAGGATCACGGAGTAGGTGTTCTGCAGGTCGGCGCTCTCCGGCGAGACGGGCACGAGCTCGAGAGTGTCACGCTGGGCCAGATACGTACCCGTGTCGGTCAGCGTGTAGCCCTCCTTCTCGCTGGCGATGCGCAGCGTGTCGCCCATGCCCTGCCCCGTGCTCAGATACCAATCACCGGACGGCTCGATGCCGGCGCTCTCCCAGATCTTCAGCTCCTTGCTGTGCGTACCCGACTCATCGCCGCGCGAGGCGAAGACCGCCCCGCTCTCGGCGATGGCCGCGAAGCTCTCGGCCGCCGTCGCCGTGTCGGCCACGCCGGCGGGGTCGCTCTCCGGGCCGACGATGATGAAGTAATTGTAGGCGAACTGCAGGCGCAGCGTACCGTAGCCGGCTTCCATGAACTCCAACTCTGCGGCGGGCGAGTGCACGGTCAGCACGTCGACCTCACCGCGCTCGGCCATCGCGATCGCCTCGCCCGAGCCGACGGCGATGACCTTCACCGTCACGTCGGGGGCGATCTCCGCGTAGGCAGGGAGCACCACGTCTTCGAAGAGGCCGGAGTCGTTGAGGCTCGTCGTCGTCGCCACGATCAGCTGGTCGCGGGCGATGGACTGCTCCTGCGGCTCCTCGGCCGCCTCGCCGTCCTCGGCGTCCGACCCGCAGCCGGCGAGCACCGGCAGCGCGGCAAGGAGCAGCAGGGCGAGCGCCGCCAAGACGAGCAGGCTGCTCTTGTGCATGGTTCTGGTCATGTCGTTCTCCATCCTTTCCTGCGGGACACGGCAGCTCTTCTCCGTCGCCGGCGCTCAACGAACGCGCTCCGACCCCGCAACGCGATGAGGCCTGCCGACGCGCGGGCAAGCCTCCCTCGCCCTCCTTTCCGCGCTGGGAGGCGCAGCCGTTTCCCGCCGCACCTGACGGCCCCGGCTCCGTAGGCGACGCACACCCGTAGGACTCCGGCGCTCGGAGAAGACCCGGTGACTCTAAAGAGAACCTTAACGGTTCCGCAACCGTTTGGGTGCGGACGTTGTCGAAGTCGGGACGGACCGATTGGACAACCTGTCACCGAGCTCACGAAGGGGAGGCCGGCCCGGTCGCCGTTCCGGTGCCGTGGGTCGGGCGGCCGGCGGGGAGGCGACGGCCGCCGCCGCAGCCGGGCGGGCGGGGCAGGTCATCTCCCGCACGAAAGCGGGCGGCGGGCCCGAGGGCCCGCCGCCCGTGCTGCTGCGTTTGGTGCGGCGCGTAGGCGCACCGCGTGCGGGGCGCCTAGCGCGCCGCACCACCTAAGTCAGTCACTTGTCGTCTACCTCCTTCCGTCGCGGCCTCCGGTCGCGACGCGCTTCATCCGCTCGCCGACGACCGCCGACATCTCACAGCATCGCGCTCCGCGGGCCGCTTGGCAAGTCCCGGGACCCTGCCGCGCACCGTCGCGAGCCGCGACGTCGGCCCTTCGGCCCTCAGGGCCCGAGCGGCTCGCGAGCACAGGCGTCCACCGGCGGGCCTCCGCTCTGCCAGTCCATCTCGCGGATGGCGACCATCTTCATCTCGGTCATCTCACGGATCGCGAAGCGCAACCCTTCTCTCCCGATCCCCGAGCCCTTGATCCCGCCGTACGGCATGTGATCGACCCTGAACGTCGGGACCTCGTTGATCATGACGCCGCCGACCTCGAGCCGCTTGGCGGCGTACAGCGCCTTGTTCAGGTCCCTCGTGAAGACACCGGCCTGCAGGCCCATGTCGCTGTCGTTCGAGATCTCGATCGCCTCGCAGAGGTCACGCGCCTTGAGGATGCTGAGCACGGGGCCGAAGATCTCTCGCGCGCAGACCTTCATGTCACGGGTCACATCGGTCAGGACGGTGGGCTTCATGCGGCCGTCGGCGTCGACCCCGCCGGCGGCCAGCGTCGCGCCCTGCTCGATCGCCTCCTCGACCCAGAGCCGCACGCGCTCGGCTTCGGCCGATGAGATCAGGGACGAGACGTCGGTGCTCTCGTCGAGCGGGTCGCCGAGCTTCAGCGCCTCGACCGCGGGCACGAGCCTGGCCATGAACTCGTCGTAGACCTTCTGGTGCACGACCACGCGCTGCACCGAGATGCACACCTGCCCGGAGTTGGCGTACCCGCCGGCGACGATGCGCTGCACGGCGAGGTCGAGGTGGGCGTCCTCGTCGACGATGGTCGCCGAGTTGTTGCCGAGCTCGAGTGTCACCATCTTCATGCCGGCGTCGCTCGCGATCTGCCGGCCGACCGGCGGGCTGCCGGTGAAGGTCACCATGTTGACGCGCTCGTCCTTGACGAGCTTGGCGCCGATCGTGCTGCCGGGTCCGACGACGACCTGGATGGCGTGCTCGGGCAGGCCGGCCTCGACGAGCAGCTCCGCCAGGCGCAGGGCCGTGAGCGGCGTCTGCGAGGCCGGCTTCAGCACGACGACGTTGGCGGCGGCCAGCGCCGGGGCGACCTTGTGCGCGGCCAGGTTGAGGGGGAAGTTGAAGGGCGAGATCGCCGCGATCACGCCGCGCGGCTCGCGGATCGTCCAGCCGAAGCGGTGCTCGCCGGAGGCCTCGGCATCCATCTCGATGATCTCGCCCGCGGTGCGCTTCGACTCCTCGGCCGCCCAGCGGAACGTCGACGCCCCGCGCGACGCCTCGATGCGCGCGTCCTTGAGCGGCTTGCCGCTCTCGTTGGCGATGAGGCGGGCGATCTGCTCCGCGTTCTCCTCGATCAGGTGCGAGGCGCGCTCGAGGATCTGGGCGCGGCGCCAGGCCGGCGTCCAGCGGAAGCTCTCGAAGGCGAGCCGCGCCCTGTCGAGCACCGCGTCCAGGTCGTCGGCGGTCGTGGTCGGGACGCGGGCCAGCTCCGCCCCGTCCCAAGGGCTGCGCAGGACCATCGCCTCGCCGCCGCCGACGGGGCCGCGCAGCGCGAACCCCGGCGCGAAGCGGTCGCTCACGATCTCGACGTCCCTCGTGACCAGGCTCATCCCCGCTCCTTCCCTCGCACCCGTCGCGCGGGTGCGCCTCGATGCTCGTGACGGGACTCCCTCGGGCAGGCGCGCGCCGCGGCAGTCGCTTCGGGGCGCTAGTACCCCGGGCGGGGCGCCCGCTCACACGGGCGCCCCGCCGCAGTCGTCACTCGCCGCAGTTGCGGCAGTAGCGCACCCAGCTGCCGCGGACCTCGTCGCCCTCGCCGGCGCGCTGGAACGGGCGCCGGTCGCTGAGCGGCACGACCCTGCCGCGCCCCTCACGCGGCGTCTCCTTGCCGCGCTGGTAGACGCCCATCGGCTGGTCGGTCATGTCGATGTTGATCTGCTTGACCTCGGTGTACTCCTCGAGGCCGAAGGTCCCGAGCTCGCGCCCGATCCCGCTCTGCTTGTAGCCGCCCCAGGGCGCCTCGCTGTAGGTCGGGTGGTAGGTGTTGACCCAGGTGATACCGGCGCGAAGCGCCCTGATCACACGCATCGCTTTGGTCACGTCCTTCGTCCAGACCGCGCCGGCGAGCCCGTAGACGCTGTCGTTGGCGATGCGGACCGCCGCGTCCTCGTCGTCGAAGGGGATCACCACGAGCACCGGCCCAAAGATCTCCTCCTGGGCGATGGTCATGGCGTTGTCGACGTCGACGAAGATCGTGGGCTCGTAGTAGAAGCCCTTGCCCTCGAGCCGGCGGCCGCCGGTGGCGAGGGTCGCGCCCTCCTCGACACCGATCTTCACGTACCGCTCGACGCGCTCGAGCTGCTCGCGGCTCACGAGCGGTCCCATCTCGCTGTCGCCGTCGAGCGCCGGCCCGACTTTGATCGCCATCGCCCGCGAGACCAGCTCGCCGACGAAGCGGTCGTAGATCGAGCGCTCGACGAGCAGGCGCGAGCCGGCGGAGCAGACCTCGCCGGCGCCGGCGAAGATGCCGATCAGGGCGCCGTCGATGGCGGCCTCGAAGTCGGCGTCGGCGAAGACGATGTTGGGGCTCTTGCCGCCGAGCTCGAGACCGACCTTCTTCACCGTATCGGCGGCCTTGCGCATGATGTGCTTGCCGACCTCGACCGACCCGGTGAACGCCACCATGTCGACGAGGGGCGAGGAGGCGAGGTGGTCGCCGACCTCGCCGCCCGGGCCGGTCACCACCTGGAACACACCCTTCGGCACACCGGCGTCCTCGAGGAGGCGCGCCAGCTCGAGCGTCGTCACCGGGCTCACGCTGGCCGGCTTGACGATCATCACGTTGCCGGCGGCGAGCGACGGCGCCGCCTTCCAGGCGACCATGAGGACCGGGTAGTTCCACGGCGTGATGCCGACCGTGACGCCGATCGGCTCGCGGACGACCATGCTCATGGTGTCGCCCGGCACCTCGAGCGTCTGGCCGTGCATGTCGACCGCCAGCCCCGCGTAGTAGTCGAAGGTGTGGGCGGCGTCGTTCATGTCGATGAGCGAGTCCTCGAGCAGCTTGCCCATCTGCCGCGACTCGAGGCGGGCGAGCTCCTCCGATCGCTCGCGGATCAACGCCGCGGCGCGGCGCAGCACGGCGGCGCGCTCGGCGGCTTTCATCCGCGGCCAGGGGCCGCGGTCGAACGCCTCGCGCGCCGCCGCGGTCGCCTTCTCGGCGTCGGCGACCCCGCCCTTGGGTACGCGGGCGATGACTTGCTCGACGGACGGGTCGACGACGTCGTAGGTCTCGCCGCTCGCGGCGTCGACCCACGCGCCGCCGATGTACATCTGGTAGTCGGCTACTTCTGACTTCGGCATCACGGTGGCCATCTCTCTCACCTCACTGAGCCCGCGCCGGACGCCCGGAGGGCGCAGCCGGCCGGAAGACGTGTCGGGCACTGACAGGTACTACCCGGCAGGTTCCCAGCCGCTGAGGGACGTAACCCTGCGACGGTGAGCAGACCTGCGGTGAGCGTGCGCGGGGCCGAGGGCACGGGGACGCGGGCCAGGGGACGCGGGCCGCGGGGTCGAGGGCACGGGGACGCGGGCCGCGGGCGCTGCGAGCGCAGGCAGCCGGGTCCGCGGTGACGGGCGTGGGGGTACTGGCGCGGGGGTACGACACGACGCCCGCCGCGAGGGCGGTCGAGCCGGGCCGGGTGCCTCAGCGCCTGTCGCGCGTCAGAAGCAGCCGAGCTGGCAGCCGACGATCTTGACGCCGAGCTCGTTGCAGGCGCGGCCGACCTCGGCCACCTTCACGCCGAGGTCGTCGGCGATGGCGAAGGCCCGGGCACACGCGAGGCGCTCGTCGTCGCCGGCCGCGGCGCGCACCGCGTCGAGGACTGTCTTGTCCGATCCGCTGGTCATGGGCAGCAGTCTAGCAGCTACCCGCGGGCGGCGCGCCGCCGCCCGCCGGGCGGCGGCGCGCCCTCGCGCACCAGCCCGGCGTACACGTGCAGCGCGACGTACACGAAGAGGAAGAGCAGCGCGAAGAGGGCGGTGAAGACGACGAGCCGCGGGTTGGCGAGCGGGTCGCTGACGCTGGTCCAGATCTCGTCGGCCTTGGAGAGCGGGTCGCGGAACGCGTCCCAGCTGTTCCAGCGCAGGAAACGGCCGAGGTAGATGCCGAAGCTGCCGAGCAGGGACACGACGACGACGAAGACCCAGCCTCCGGCCCGGCCGACGACGCCGGCGACGATCTCCTGCACGAGCCGCAGCGATGCGATGCCGAGCAGAAGCCCGGTCCACGCGAACCAGGTCAGCATCATGACGTCGTACCAGCCCGGCACGGTGTCGCCCATCGACCCCAGGTGGAGGAAGTCGGTGAGGATGTACGGCGCGTTCGGGAAGAAGAGCAGCCACACGAACGCGCTCAGGATGATGGCGACGTAACTGGCCGCGCGCCGCGTAGCGGCGAGGGCCCGGGCGAGCGCGGCGAAGCCGAGCGGCACCCAGGCGAGGAAGAGGTTCCAGAGCAGGAACGAGTAGTGCGTGCCGTCGGAGTAGACCATGCGCGCGCCGAGCAGGGCGACGCAGACCCCGGTGGCGCCGAGCAGCAGCGCGACCAGGGCGAGCTCGTACGGACGGCTGCGCGGTGCGGCCGGGACGTCTCGCGCGGCGACGCCGACATACGGCTCGCCGGCCCCGACATACGGCTCGGCGGCCCCGCCGGACCCCTGCTCCGCCGCCCCGCCGGGCCCCTGCTCCGCCGCCACGCCTCAGCCGCCGCCGATCGGGGGGAAGAGGTCGACCTCGTCGCCCGGCGCGAGCACCTGAGCCAGACCGGCGTGCACGCCGTTGACGAGGACGAGGCCGACGCGGCCGTGCAGGCCCAGAGACTCGAGCACGGCCGCCACGCTCGGCGCCTCGGCAGCCGCCAGACGCCGCTCGGCGCCGGCGCCCGGCACGGAGCGCTCGAGCCCGGCGAAGAGACGAACCACGATCCCGGTCTCGTCCATGCCCTCAGGGTACCACCGGCCCGGCGCCCGGACAGCAGGCGTGCAGCCGGCTCGGCGCCGGACAGCAGGCGCGCAGGCGGACCGCGCCCGTCCGGAGAGCGGCGTCACAGCCGGCTGCTCCCGCACCAGGCGCTCATCCCGCCGCATCCGGCTGCCGATACAGGCGGCGACGGGCGACCCCCGGCGCTCACGGCTGCGGCCGGCCGGGCGGTGCAGCGAGAGCGGGATGACGGTGAGCGACGAGACGACACGAGCTGAGAGGCGCGGCCGGCAGACGGCCGACGAGCGCGAGGCCGCGCTGCGCACCGTCCAGGCCGACCTGCTCAGCGAGCTCGACGAGGCCGTCGACCGGCTCGAGCGGGCACGCATCGGCGAGTCGACGCGCGAGCACCTCGAGATCCTGCGCAGCCTGCTCAAGGCTCAGGTGACGGCCTACCTCGACCACTTCGTCACCCGGCGCGCCACGCTCTTCTCCCACACCTCGGTGATGTACGCCGGCGACACCGGCTCCCCCGGCGTGCTGTCGACCACTCTGCGCGGCCTGATCGAGGGCCGCACCCTCTCGGGGATGCAGGCGGCGACGCTGGCGCGCTTCATCACCGACCGCCGCACGATCGTGATCTTCGGCGACCGGGCGACGGGCAAGTCCACACTGCTCAACGCGCTCTTCGAGCTGGTCTCGCTCGACGAGCGCTTCGTCGCCGTCGAGCGCGGCCCGGACCTGCCGGCCCTCAAGGAGCGGTCGTTCTGCGTGCGCCTTGGGGTGAACGACGACACCGACCTCGAGGCGCTCTTCGCCAAGGCACGGCGCATGGCCCCCGGCCGCCTCGTCCTCGGGGAGATGCACAGGGCCGAGTGCCGCGCGTTCTTCCACCTCCTCGCCGACGACGCCCGCGTCGGGGGCATGGCCACGCTGCGCGCCGAGAGCGCGCCGCGCGCCGTCGACCTGGTGGTCGGAGCCCTCGGGGGCGACACCGAAGCGAAGCGCCTGCTCGCCGCCGTCCGCCCCGTGTTCATCCATATGCACTCCGACGAGAAGGGGCTGCCGCGGCTCGCCGCCGTCTGGAGCGTGACCGGGCTCGACGGCGACGAGCTCGCCCTCGAGGAGGCGCAGATCTCGGTGCCCGCCGACGCCGAGCTCGTCGCCGAGGCCTGACCCGGCGGCGGCGGAGGGCCGATCCGGCGGCGGCGGAGGGCCGACCCGGCGGCGGCCGAGGCTCGACCTGACGGCGGCCGAGACGCCTCCGGCGGTCAACGTCACCGCGCCGCCCGCATCGGCACCCTGTCCGTCCGACCCGCTCCGCACTATGGTTGTGGGCATCGCGAGGGGCTGGTATCGTTCCGGTTCGCGTCGCCGCCGGGCGGCGCCGTCACCCCTGCTCCAGCAGAGAGGCTGGGGCCGCTGAGACCGGAGGAGGTGATCACCATCAACAGGTATGAGCTCATGCTCATCACCCACCCCGCGACCGAAGCCGAGCGGCAGGCCGAGATTCTCGACCGCTTCCGCGCCACGGTCGAGGCCGGCAAGGGTGCCGTCATCGGTGTCGACGACTGGGGCAAGCGCAAGCTCGCCTACGAGATCAAGCACGAGACCGAGGGCGTCTACACCATCGTCACGTTCACGGCCACGCCGGAGACCCTCGCCGAGGCGGAGCGCGTGCTCGGCATCACCGACGAGGTGCTGCGCTTCATGACCACGCGCCCCAAGGCGTAAGCGCACCATCCGAGTGAAGGGAGCGATCGTGGCAGGGTCAATCAACAGCGTCGTCCTGGTGGGCAACCTCACGCGCGACGCCGAGATGCGGACGACGCCGTCGGGGCTGCCGGTGTGCAACATGCGCATCGCCGTCAACGAGCGTGCCAAGGATCCCGCGTCGGGGCAGTGGATCGACCGGCCCAACTACTTCGACGTCGATTTCTTCGGCGACCGCGCCGAGCGCATCGCGCAATGGCTGACGCGCGGCAAGCTGATCGGCGTCGAGGGCCGGCTGCGCTGGCGCGAGTGGGAGACCCAAGACGGCCAGAAGCGCCAGGCCGTGTCGATCAGCGCCGGCAACATCGAGTTCATCGGCCCCCGCGAGGGCGGCGGTCCGGCCGGCGGCGGCGGCGACTACAGCCGCGCCACGGGCCCCGCGGTCGACACCGGCGGTCTCGACGCGCCGCGCGAGAGCACGGGCGACGACGACGACATCCCGTTCTGAGAGCGAGGCGCCGCGCCGCGGCGCCGCCTGAGAGGTACCACGTATGGCGACCACCACAGCACGACCGCGCCGGGCGAAGACGGCGAGCGACGGCGCCGCGATGCGGCGCCGCCCGTGCCCGTTCTGCGAGGCCGCGATCGAGGAGGTCGACTTCAAGGACCCCGCGACCTTGCGCCGCTTCGTCACCGACAAGGGTCGCATCCGCGCGCGGCACGCCACCGGCGTGTGCCGCCGTCACCAGATGCAGGTCGCGGCCGCCGTCAAGCGGGCCCGCGAGATGGCCCTGCTCCCCCACGTCAACAGCTGAGGAGGGTATCCCTATGGAGATCATCCTGCTCCGGGACGTGCCCTCGGTCGGCGAGAAGTGCACGCTGCACACCGTGAGCAACGGCTACGCGCGCAACTTCCTGCTGCCGCGCGGGCTGGCCGAGCCGGCGACCCCGGGCAAGATCGAGGAGTTCCGTCGCCGCGAAGAGGAGCGCAAGACCCGCG
>Ga0209164_1002347_pt1 | contig 20460 bp, 11 predicted proteins | sample MTBNYHSulfiMetaG_FD_187458 | JGI IMG/M metagenome (GOLD analysis project Ga0209164, IMG submission 187458) | Enrichment culture microbial communities from rom New York Harbor, USA that are MTBE-degrading - MTBE-NYH (New York Harbor Sulfidogenic)... | ecosystem: Environmental > Aquatic > Marine >...
TACCCGTTTTAAAAGAAGACCGGGAGTTGGATCATGGCGACCCTTCGCTTACTCTATGTACTGATGGCGGGCCCAATGGTGCTTGCGTGAAGACGGAAGAAATCCGAACGATCAACAAGCCTTTCGGCTACAAGAGCATGATGATCGGTCGAGACGCAGTTTCACACGACCTCCGTCTGAAGGACCTGCGAAAACACGCCTTTCTCAGTCGATCCGCGGACGAAGAAAGCATCGTCGAAACGGCTTCTCGCAAGCCGATGTTCGGTACAGGAGTCGCGCAGTTCTTTTTGCATCCATCCAAATCCATACCCGTTGTCGAAGGAATTCGACCGGCAGTGCGGGGCAAGTTTATATTTGTAGGCGATGAGAAGTTCTACATCCGAGGCGTGACTTACGGTCCTTTTCGTCCTGATGAGGAGGGCTGCGAGTACCACAATGTGGAGACCGTTGAACGCGACTTCAAGCAGATGGCTGAGAGTAACATTAACGCGGTGCGTACGTATACGGTGCCGCCACGCTGGTTGCTCGACGTCGCACAGCGCTGCGGTTTGCGGGTGATGATAGGCCTTCCTTGGGAGGAGCATATAACCTTTCTTGACGATAGAAGGCTCGCACAAGATATCAAAAATCGAATTAGAGCCGGGGTGCGCGCCTGCGCCGGACATCCCGCTGTCCTTTGTTACACCATCGGTAATGAGATTCCCGCCTCGATTGTACGCTGGTATGGAAGCCGACGGATCGAAGCCTATCTTGAGCAGCTCTATAGAGCCGCCAAGGCTGAGGATCCGGAGGCCCTGATCACCTACGTCAACTTCCCGACCACCGAGTATTTGCAGCTGCCTTTTGTAGACTTTGTTTCGTTTAATGTGTACCTGGAAACCAGGGAAAAGCTGGAAGGTTATCTGGCTCGATTGCAGAACCTTGCCGGAGATCGTCCGCTGGTCATGGCTGAGATCGGCCTCGACAGTATGCGAAATAGCGAGGATGCTCAAGCTGCGATGCTGGATTGGCAGATTCGGTCGACCTTTGCGGCGGGTTGTGCCGGGGTATTTGTCTTTTCTTGGACGGATGAGTGGCATCGGGGTGGGTTCGATATCGATGACTGGGGCTTTGGCGTAACGGACCGCAATCGCCGACCCAAGGCATCTATGGCGACGGTGCGCAAAGCTTTTGCGGATATTCCCTTTGCGCTCGATCTGAGTTGGCCCGGCATATCAGTGGTTGTGTGCACTTATAACGGTGGTCGAACGATTCGTGACTGCCTTGATGGACTGCGAAAACTGGAATACCCCAACTTCGAAGTGGTCGTCGTCAACGATGGTTCGACCGATGGCACCGGTCGTATTGCAGAGGAATACGGCTTCAAAGTGATCACCACCGAAAATCGCGGTCTGAGCAGCGCCCGCAATACCGGTATGCGTGAGGCCAAAGGAGAAATCGTCGCCTACATCGATGATGACGCTCGTCCTGACCCTCACTGGCTGACCTATCTCGCAGCGTCTTTCTTGCACTCAAATCATGTCGGCATAGGTGGGCCGAATCTTCCGTTTCCGGACGATAATCTGGTTGCCGAATGTGTCGCCAACTCACCGGGCAACCCCATTCACGTGTTGCTTACCGACCAGGAGGCAGAGCATATTCCGGGCTGCAATATGGCATTTCACAAAACCGCTCTTGAGGCCATTGACGGTTTTGACGAGCGGTTTCGCATTGCCGGTGACGATGTGGACCTTTGCTGGAGGTTGCAGCAGCGAGGCTGGACTTTGGGGTTTAATCCAGCTGCCATGGTATTACATCATCGGCGCAACAGGGTCAAAACCTATTGGAAACAGCAGCTGAACTACGGTAAGGCGGAAGCGGATCTGGAAAAAAAGTGGCCGGAAAAATACAATGCTGTCGGTCACGTTCCCTGGGCAGGCAAGCTTTATTTCAAAGGTTTCGAACAACTGTTCGGTTCTTTCAGGGGGCGCATCTACCAGGGAACCTGGGGCAGCGCTCTGTTCCAGTCCATCTATCAGCCGGCGCCGAGTGTGCTGTGGTCGCTGCCTATGATGCCGGAATGGTATGTGATCGTCGCGGTGTTGCTGGGGGTTTCACTCTTGGGCCTCGAGTGGTCGCCATTGCTCTTTGCTGTGCCGCTGTTTGCTCTGGCGGTGATTATTCCGGTTTTGCACGCCGTCGTGAATGCAGCCAGAATCACTTTTGACGGGTCTCAACGTACACGCAGAGAAATGCTTAAATTGCGGGCACTCACGGCCGGCCTACATTTGCTTCAACCGCTCGCTCGACTGCTGGGTCGTCTCAAACTGGGCCTCACGCCTTGGCGCCGGTGTACGGTACCGGGTATTTCTTATCCTTTTCCTTTGCCTCGTACCTTCGCCTTGTGGAGCGAACATTGGAGCTCGCCTCTCAGTTGGCTGGAATCGCTGGAATCGAGTCTCTATAGCCTGCGAATGGTGGTCTTGCGCGGCGGGGATTTTGATCGCTGGGACCTGGAGCTGCGCGGGGGATTGCTCGGTTGCGTGAGGATATTAATGGCGGTCGAGGAGCATGGCGGCGGCAAGCAGCTGGTACGGTTTCGAGCCTGGCCCAAATGTTCTTCCGGTGGAGTTTTGGTCACCTTGTTGTTCGCCTCTCTTGGTGCCCTGGCAGCACTCAGCCATGCCTGGATCACTTGCGGCGTACTTAACTTTTGTGCTCTGCTTTTCATGACGCACATTTTTAAAGAGTGCGCCTCGGCCATGGCGGCGGTCAATTGCGTTCTTAAATCGACTAAGAAGAAATGACAATGCGATGGAATAAGAATGCTTATGCCTTGGATCACCCCACTAAGGAATAGGTTTCATCTTGGAGAATATTGGGATTGATCAGGTCAACCGTCATAATCTCATTGGTTTCCTGGGTCAATGGAAGACGTATTCGACATGGAGTGCTCAGTACGAAAAGGCGTTACTTCGCATGACCTATTCCTCCTCTCACCTCAATATTCTTTAATATCAAACACTTGTATCGTTGATGCTGAAAATTAATCGGTAGTCCTCCGTTCCATCGTGTCAACAGGTGGTAAATTGCAGAATCTTCACCGCTTGCGGTCCAGCCGGATTTCATTTCCAAGAAGCAAGCTCTCCCAGTGGCAGCGATCTTCGATCGCATCCTTTGCACATGCTTCCAAAGGAGATTAACTTTTTGTAGTGCTGAGTGCGGAATGAGCAAGCAGGACGGACAGAACACGCTTGCTGCAATCCCGGCGTGTGCGCGAAGTAGTTCGGCCACCATCCGTATGTGCTATTGGGAAAGAGGCAGATTGGTCACCGCTCTGGACCAGTGAGAGTTTCCGTTACTTGAGGGTCAGCAATCCGGCTTGGCCCATCGAATGCATCTGGCATCTTCTCGGTGAGTAATAGCGTAGTGCTGCAACCGAGACACAGTATAAAGGGGTACTGACGGTATGCACGCCAAGGAAACGGTTCGACTTCTCTTCACGGAAAGTCCCGCCGACATCGATTCATTGCTGATGCGGGAATGGCTTGTAACCAACGGCTTGGGCGGGTACGCATCGGGCACCCTGGCCGGAGTGCCGACACGTCGCTACCACAGCCTTTTGACCGCAAATCTTACGTCGCCTCTTGGACGTCATGTCATGCTCGACAAGGTAACCGAGCTGATTCGTATTCCCGGGGGAAAGAAATTTCGACTGGGTGGTAAAGAATGGGTGAAGCAAGGGCTGGAACCGCACGGTGCGCGATATCTTATAGAATTCCGCCTGGAATCCGGAATTCCTATATGGAGATATCAACTGGGAGAGATCATACTGGAAAAGTGGATCCTCATGCCGCACCGGCAAAATACAGTTCATATCGGTTATCGCCTGGTGGAAGGGGAGGGACCGATTCGAATCAAACTTCGTCTTGGCGTTCATTTTCGTCCGCATGATGCACCGCTGGACACCCGGCTCCCGGAGAAGGGATATGTGTTTACGGCATCGGAAGGGCTCTACGAGCTCCACGCTCCTGCCATGCCGGCGCTGCGGCTGTGCCTGGGTGGCGAAAGAGGCGCATTCACTGTGGAAGGCCGGCGATTTACAGACATTCGATATCGCGTCGAAGAATCGCGCGGCTATGAATCGCAAGGCGATCTCTGGAGCCCCGGCTATTTTCGTGTGGATCTCTCTTCAGATCGTGAGGCTGCTCTGATAGCTTCCACAGAGAAGTGGGAAACGATCTTGGCGCTCGATCCCGACGCGGCCTTCGCAGCAGAGTTGAAACGGCGCCAACACCTTATCGACTCAGCACATCCCGCGCTGAGGAACGGCAGGACGGCACAGCTCGTGCTGGCGGCCGATCAGTTCATCGTTACGCCCGTGGAACGGGCTGTCGAACTGACCCGAGCACGTGCCGTCGGAGACGAAGTGCGAACCGTCATTGCCGGTTATCACTGGTTCACCGACTGGGGGCGAGACACCATGATCAGTCTGGAGGGGCTTTCCCTTGCCACCGGCCGCCATATTGATGCCGGCTATATCCTGCGCACTTTCGGCCGCTATGTGCGTGACGGTCTCATCCCGAATATGTTTCCCGAAGGGAGCGACGGCGGTGTGTATCATACCGCTGATGCAACACTTTGGTTCTTCCATGCCCTGGATCGTTATATTGAGGCTACTGGAGACCGGGTCACCTTGCGACGCTTTCTTCCCATGCTGCTCGACATCATCGAGAAACATTTGTCCGGAACGCGCTTCGGCATTGGAGTAGACCCGGCCGATGGGCTTCTACGCCAAGGGGATGCCCGTCTTCCACTAACCTGGATGGATGCCAGGATGGGGGATTGGGTGGTTACCCCCAGGCGCGGCAAGGCCGTAGAGATTAACGCTCTTTGGTACAATGCTCTGTGCCTGCTTTCTCGCTGGCTTGAAGAGGAAGAACAGCTGAGCCTGGCCGCACAAATGAAGGAGAATGCGACTCGCACCCGCAAGAGCTTCAACGAGCGCTTTTGGAACGAAGAAACTCAGCATCTGTTCGATATAGTGGATGGAGAAGATGGCGATGATGCCGCCTGCAGACCCAATCAAATTTTTTCCGTCTCTCTTCCCAACGCCGCGCTGGATCAAGCCCTGTGGCCGCCGGTGGTGGAAGCTGTTCGCGATCGGCTCTTGACTCCGATGGGCCTGCGGACCCTGTCGGCGGACCATCCCGACTACAAGCCCAACTATCGAGGCGATCTCCACTCCCGGGACGCCGCTTATCATCAGGGAACGGTGTGGCCGTGGCTTATCGGCCCGTTCATCGACGCCTGGCTCAAGGTCCATCCTGAAGATCGAAGCCGAGCTCGTGGTTTTCTTCATGCTCTTGTGAATGAGCAGTTGCAGCAGGCATGCGTTGGCTCCGTCAGCGAAGTCTTTGATGCAGAGCCGCCATTTATAGCCGCCGGCTGTATCGCCCAGGCCTGGAGCGTTGCCGAAGTGCTGCGGTGCTGGGTGAAAACCGACGAACGAGAATGGGACGAGCTGCTTGCCGAACGCTGACGGCTTTGACAGCGACGTTGGCTGCCTCGGTCAGGAGGTGAGAAAGGGGAAAACAAGCAATCACGGTGCCAGGAAGACGTGTCGCCCCGGCCCTGCCGTATCCGTTGGGTGCGACCTGGGACGGGTCCGGAACGAACTGCGCCCTTTTCTCTGCTCATGATCGCCATGCATCTTTCAAAGAAAAGGCCCTGAGTGAGCCCGGTTCAGGCTCACCCGGAGAAGGACCTGTTAGACTTGCTTGACTTCGATCTTTTTACGCTTGGCGGATTCCACCTTGGGAATCATCAGACGGAGCACGCCGTCCTCATAGGTGGCCTCGATGCCTTCCTCTTTGACCTCCGCAGGGAGCGTAAGAGTGCGGCAAAAGGAGCCAAACTGCTTTTCAATTGAGTAGTAGTTCTCGCCTCTCTGTTCCTCTTCTTTCTTCTTCTCTCCGCTGATGCTCAGAACATTTCCGGAAAGATTAATGTCGAGATCCTTGGCATCTATCCCGGGCAGATCAGCTCTAACGACAATGTGATCGTCTGCTTCCGAGATATCAAAAGCAGGCATCAAGTCCCGAATTCTCCAAGATTTGAAAAGAACCGGGGTGGCGACAACTCATTCATCAGGCGATCAGTCCAATCCCAAGATGGAAATCTCGCCAAAAGGTTTTCTCTTCTGCTACGTGGTATCAATCCGAGCATGCTCAATACCTCCTTATGAATTCAAGATACCTAACTGTTTACTTTCATCGAAAAAATAATCCGGTCCGCAAATCTGTCAAGGTGGGCGGCATACGTTCTGAATTATGATTATAAGTTGTGTATTCAGTAGGTTGTCAAATCGCGGAGCAAAAAGCATGGACCTTGGTCGACGCTTGAAAGTTAACGGACCGTTGGTTCGGTTTGTTGTCCAGGGGACTGATCGAACAGGGTAACCGGTTGATTTGTCTCGCGGGTTCCTCAGATTATGGCACAAGTTTCAAATCTTCAAAGGGGCAACGGGAGCATGAGAGTCAGCTTTGCGCCAATCCAGCATCAAATAACTGAAAGCTCAAAAATATCCTTCACTCTGGTTTTCATATATCTGGATCTGTTTTATTTTAAGCGGGCGCCATGAATATCGAATCGAAGTTGCGGTTACAAAGCACAGCCCATTTACCCTGTCAATATCTTTTCTTTTTGGTGCACCGTTTTTGCATTGTAAAGCACTTGAGTCAAGGCGAGTTCATGCTTATCACGCTGTCTACTTCATCTTTTGCTCAAGAACGCGCCTCAAAGATGACGTTAAGGTCTGCCGATTTATGCGGCCCATATTTGGCGATTTCATAGTCGCTTGGCGCACAATCGGAGGGGACGCAAAGCCCTCTCCCACAGCAATTTGAAGCTCCCTATTGGTAGAGGCGGGGTTTATCTCCACCCATCAAGGGCACGGGTGTTATGCGAAACTGCCGGAAGGGATCGTCAAATCTAAGCGTGAAATAATTGAAAGGTCTTGGAGTTATGGAACTTCCCGTTTCATTGAATGCGGAATACATCGAATCCCAGTACCAAACGTGGAAAACAGACCCTGGAGCGGTGCCCCGCGATTGGCGACTGTTTTTTGAAGGTTTCGAGCTGGCGGCCTTGCCCGATCGGGAAGCCGGTATTTGCGAAAGGGCTCAGGTACTGCGTCAGTCGCGAGTGGATGAGCTTATTTACCGCTACCGAGATATCGGTCATTTGCTGGCCTGCCTCGACCCTTTGGTGTCGTGTCCCACCCACCACCTTTTGTTGGAGCTCGACGCCTTCGAGCTGAGCGAAAAGGACCTGGATCGTACATTTTACACGCCACACCTGGCCGGGTGGAGCGAGGCAACGCTGCGAGACATTCTGCAACTGCTGCGAGAGACTTACTGCCGCTCAGTGGGTGTGGAGTACATGCACCTGCAGGACCCCGACGAGCGGCGTTGGCTGCAGAGGCGGATGGAGCCGGTTCGCAATCATCCCCGGCTGGAAACGGAAGAGCGGCTTCGTATTCTCCACAAACTTTGTGAAGCGACCCTTTTCGAGCAATTCCTCAACAATAAATACATCGGCCAAAAGCGCTTCTCGCTCGAAGGCGCCGAGACCGTTGTGGCAATGCTGGACGCACTTTTGACCCATGCTGTCGAGCACGGGTGCCGGGAGCTCATTTTGGGAATGGCGCATCGAGGGCGCTTGAATGTTCAGGTCAATGTGCTGAACAAGCCCTACGAGCAAATTTTCTGTGAATTCGAAGACAATTACGATCCGGTATCGCTGGTCGGCAGCGGCGATGTAAAATACCACAAAGGCTTCATGACTGAGGTCGAGGCCGGACCGGGTAGAGCCTTGAACGTTCTTCTTGTGAGCAATCCCAGCCATCTCGAATCGGTGGACCCGGTGGTTGAAGGCATTGCTCATGCACGCCAGGTGCAGCTGCGGGACAAGAACCACAATCTGGTACTGCCGGTCCTGATCCACGGTGATGCCAGCTTTTCAGGAGAAGGAGTGGTTTACGAAACGCTGAATCTTTCACAATTGGAAGGATATCGAACCGGTGGAACGATCCACCTCATTATCAACAATCAGATAGGCTTCACCACTCTTCCGGAGGACGCACGCTCCACCCGCTATTCCACTGATGTAGCCAAAATGTTGATGGTCCCGATCTTTCATGTTCATGGAGAAGATCCGGAGGCGGCTGTTCACGTCATGAGGCTCGCAAACGATTACCGACTTCAGTTCAAGAAGGATGCAGTCATCGATGTGATATGCTATCGACGCTACGGCCACAATGAGGGGGATGAGCCCTACTTCACACAGCCGCAAATGTACGACCGCATCAGGGAACGTCCGGCACCGTTCAAACTGTACGCGGAAAAGCTGATCGAAGAGGGGGCGATCACCCGCGATGATTTGCACAACATCAACGGCGGCATCAACGAATGCCTGGAGAAAGCACATCGAGCAGCCCGCGAAAGAACTTGCGAATTGCCGCCGGCGCGCTTTTATACAAGCTGGGAGGGGCTGCACTATGAATATTCACACGAACCCGTGGAAACCGGGGTCGAGCGAGAGAGGCTCGTTTCCATGGCTCGCAGACTGAATGACTACCCGAAAGGCTTCTCCATTTTCAAGAGACTTGACCGGGTTCTGGCGAAGCGGCTCGAAGTGATTGAAAAGGGTGAGGAGATTGACTGGGCCGGCGCTGAGATGCTGGCTTTTGCATCCCTTGTTCTGGAAGGGATACCGGTGAGATTGAGTGGACAGGACAGCCGCCGAGGCACGTTCAGCCAGCGACACAGCTCATTGGTGGACGTTTTAAATGGTGAGCATTTTGTTCCGCTGAACCATCTGAAGGACGGCCAGGCGCCGTTTTTTGTCTATGACAGCATGCTCTCCGAAAACGCCGTCCTCGGGTTCGAATACGGCTACTCGTTGACCGATCCGCATACCCTGGTCCTTTGGGAGGCGCAGTTCGGCGATTTTGCCAACAATGCTCAGACCATCATCGATCAATATATTGCTGGGGCGGAAGTCAAGTGGCAGCGCCGCAGCGGCCTGGTGTTACTGCTTCCCCATGGCTATGAGGGAATGGGCCCGGAACATTCCAGTGCAAGGCTGGAGAGGTTCCTGCAGCTCTGTGCCGAGGACAACATGCAAGTGTGCAACCCCTCGACCCCCGCGCAGTATTTTCATCTTTTGCGGCGCCAGGTCAAACGCAATTTCCGCAAGCCGCTGGTGGTTATGACTCCTAAAAGTCTTCTGCGCCACCCTCTGGCGGTTTCAAAGCTCGAGGAAATGGCCGCCGGTCATTTCAGCGAGGTGCTTGACGACCCAAAAGAGATCGAAAAACCGGAGCGGGTGCTGATTTGCAGCGGAAAAATCTACTACGACCTGGTTGAAAAAATGAGGCAGATGCAGAGATCGAATGTCGTCATCATGCGGATCGAACAGTTCTATCCGTTTCCGGCCGAACAATTAAAGGGCCTTATAGCGAAGCAAAAAAAGGCGGGGCAATGGCTTTGGGTGCAGGAAGAGCCTGAAAACATGGGCGGGTGGAGATTCATCCAGCCATATCTGCGCAACATGCTGAACAAAAGCGTCAGCTACATAGGGCGAAAGGCCGCGGCGAGCACTGCAACCGGCTTCCATGCAGTGCACGGCCGCGAGCAGGAGGAGATACTGGACATGGCCGTAGGCGGGCCTTCGGAAAAGTGATCATAACAGTGAGGGACAAGGAGTGAGCATGAAGTTGGATGTAAGAATCCCCGAAGTGGGTGAATCGGTTCAGGAGGCCGTCCTTGCCCAATGGTACAAGCAAGACGGCGAGAGGGTCGTCAAAGACGAAATCCTTTTCGTGATCGAGACCGACAAAGTAACCCTGGAGATAGCCGCAGAAGCAGCGGGTGTCCTTCACATTATGGTGGGCGAAGGGGAGACGGTGGCCATCGGGACCGTTGTCGCCACTATCGAGGTGGATGCGGAAGAGGGAAAGACAACAACGGAAGCCGCAAGAGAACAACCTTCGAAGGATGAAAAGCCGGCGAGACAAGAGGCAGCTCCCGAACCGGCGGAGAAAGAGCCCGCTCCAAGGCCGGAACTGCGCGAGCAGGCGGAAGAGGGGCCGCGACGGTCGTTATCACCTGCTGTGCGCCGGCTGGCGGTTGAAAGACAAGTGGATGTTTCCCAGTTGATCGGAACTGGTCCGGGCGGGCGAATCACCAAGGGCGACGTACTGCTCCATCTGGAAGAAGCGCGACCCGCCGAGAGCCGGCCTGCGAAACACCAGGCCCCTGCAAGGGTTAGGGCTTCCGAAGAAGAAAGTGCAAAGGCTGCCGTCGATCGGGGAGCTCAGGCCCCAAGCCGGGAAGCCCCTGTCGTATCCGAAGCCGTAATAACCGGTGAGGAACGAACCAGTCGCAAGGCGATGTCCCCCATCCGGCAAAGAATTGCCGAACGCTTGCTCACCGCCAGGCAAAGCACGGCCACGCTGACCACCTTCAACGAAATAGATATGAGCCGGCTGCAGGCCATCAGGGCCCGATTCAAAGAGAGCTTCAAGGCAAAATACGGCGTTTCCCTGGGTCTCATGTCTTTCTTTGTAAAAGCCTCGGTGGTTGCCCTCAAAGAGTTTCCCCAAGTCAACGCATTCATCGAAGGAAAGGATATTGTCTACCATCACTATCACCACATCGGTGTCGCGGTTGGAGCCGAACGGGGGCTGGTGGTGCCTGTTATTAGGCACGCAGATCGGTTGACTTTCGCTGAAATTGAGCGGGAGATCTTGGACTACGTGCAAAAAATAAAGGAAAATCGCCTGGATCTCGCCGATCTGGAAGGAGGGACATTTACCATCAGCAACGGCGGCATCTATGGATCGTTGCTGAGCACACCCATTCTCAACACTCCCCAAAGTGGAATTCTGGGCATGCATAAAATCGAAGACCGTCCAGTGGTGGTCGATGGAGAGATCGTTGTGCGGCCTATGATGTACGTTGCCCTCAGTTACGATCATCGCATTGTGGACGGCCGGGAGGCGGTAACGTTTCTCAAGCGCATCAAGGAATGCATCGAAAACCCCGAACGGATCATGATGGAGATATGATATGGCGGTTCAGGAGAGCTTCGATCTGGTTGTCATAGGCGCCGGCCCGGGCGGATACTTGGCCGGTGTCCGAGCAGCCCAATTGGGACTCAAGGTTGCCTGCGTGGAAAGAAGCGAGCGTCCAGGCGGTGTATGTCTCAATGTCGGCTGTATCCCGAGCAAGGCCCTGCTCGATTCCAGCGAGCTCTATTATCTGGCCGGGAAGCGGCTGGCAGATCACGGAGTGCGGATGGACAGGCTGCAGCTCGATCTTCCGACTATGATGGCAAGAAAAGAGCGGGTGGTAAAAGAGCTTACCGAAAATGTTCGGAAGCTTCTCGAAGGAAACAAAGTAAGATTAATAAAAGGTTTTGCCGGCCTGCTCGATGGAACAACGATCGCCGTGAAAAACTCCGACGACAAGGACATGGAGATAAGGGGGAACGCAATTCTTCTCGCGACGGGCAGCGAACCGGTTTCAGTACCCGGCCTTTCCTTCGACCGCGAGCGCATTGTCAGTTCCACCGAAGCCCTCTCTTTCGAATCGGTGCCAAAGCGTCTCGGGGTTGTCGGAGGTGGCTACATCGGGTTGGAATTGGGCTCTGTCTGGAGCCGGTTGGGGTCGCAGGTCACGGTGATCGAGATGCTGCCCAAAATTGCTGCCGCGCTCGACGGGCAGATGTCACGTGTTCTGCAACGTATTTTATCCAGGCAGGGACTCTCCTTTCAGCTCCAGACCAAAGTCTCGAGTGCTCGAGTCGAACGCGGGGAAGTTGTTTTGGAGCTTGAATCCGGCGACAAGAAAGAGGAGCTGACCTGTGACCGGTTATTGGTTGCCGTCGGCAGGCGGCCGCTGACCCGCGGACTCCATCTCGACAAAGTGGGTATAGAGACCGATCCCAGGACCGGTCAGGTGATTGTGGACAGCAAATACAGGACCAATGTGGCAACCGTTTATGCCATAGGGGACCTCATCGCGGGACCTATGCTGGCCCACAAGGCCTCGGCTGAAGGCATTGCGGCGGTTGAGGGGATCGCCGGCCTGGCGGGCGAAGTCAATTACGATACGATTCCCGCGGTGATTTATACCTCCCCTGAAGTCGCCAGTGTAGGCTTGACCGAAGAGCAGGTCAGGGAGCGAGCCATCGAGTACTGTGTGGGCTCTTATCCGTTTTCGGGTGCGGGCCGCGCCCGCTGCATGGGAGAGACGGATGGCCTGGTCAAAGTCCTTGCACACGGAAAAACGGATCGTATCCTGGGCATCCATATTATTGGCCCTCGCGCTTCGGATATGATTGCCGAATGTGGGCTGGCAATGGAATTCGGCGCAAGCTCCGAAGATATAGCTCGAACAGTGCACGCCCACCCCACATTTGCTGAGGCACTACATGAGGCTGCGGTGAATGTGCAAAATTGCTCCATCTATGCTTCATGACCCACCTGGCGAAACCCACAGGGTGCTCTTTAGCTTCGAAAACCGGTCATCTGGCAAGGGAATAAGGTAAATTTACAGTTGATCCGAAAAATGTAAAATTTGGCAAGAGCTCCTTCTAATGAAAAGTCTCAATGGGAAGTCTTAGTGCAAGAGTATTCTTCAATTTGGTGCGTCTGGTGAGATTGGCTTGCAATTTGCTAAATATTGAAGTTGAGAATTGCTTTGGTGGAACTTGAAAGATCAGGGAATGGAGTTATGCTTTACGCTCCGGATTCATTCTCGTGTTGAACCTGATCGGAGGCAAGAACAACATTTAGAGTCCGTAATTTCGGACGGCGACAGCGATTTTTCGAATGTGACAAAAGGGAGACTAGGGCTGATGGAATGGTATGCGATCACGATGTGTAACGGCTCGATTCATGCTGCAAGCTTCTTTGGTGCAATTCAACTGATTATTGTAGCTGCTATCTGGATTTTCGACGTGGCATTGCCCAAACCTGAAAAAGAATGAGATTGGGGGAGCTTGCGCGATTTGAACTATTATTACAAACCAGTGCCGAGGGGTGATCTTGCCGATCCTGCAATCATCACTCGGCAAACAGTTCCGTGCTGAGGTAACGCTCACCGGTACTGGGAAGAATGACTACAACTTGCTTGCTGTTGTTTTCAGGTCTTGCGGCTACTCTTAGGGCCGCCAAAACTGCGGCGCCAGAAGAAATTCCGCATAAGACTCCTTCGAGCTTTGCCATATCTCTGGCAACCTCGAAGGCTTCCTCATTCGTTACAGTGACAATTTCGTCGATGATTTTCGTATTCAGAATCTCGGGAATAAAACCTGCTCCTATGCCTTGAATCTTGTGCGGCCCCGGTTTACCGCCGGATAGCACAGGGGAGGCTGCCGGCTCAACGGCTATCGCTGTAAAAGAGGGTTTTCGGCTCTTGATCACTTCAGCAATGCCGGTGATGGTACCTCCAGTTCCCACCCCCGCTACCACAATATCAACGCCTCCCCTGGTATCCCCCCAGATCTCTTCTGCCGTCGTGCGGCGATGAATTTCCGGATTTGCCGGATTTGCAAATTGATTCGGCATGTAAGAATTGCTGACCTCCTTGAGGATTTCCTGAGCCTTGCTTATGGCCCCCTTCATGCCCTCGGCTCCGGGAGTGAGAACCAGCTCTGCACCGAGATGCTTCAACAATTTCCGACGTTCGATGCTCATGGTTTCGGGCATTGTCAGGATTAGACGGTATTTCTTGGCGGCACAAACAAAGGCAAGAGCAATACCGGTATTGCCGCTGGTCGGCTCCACGAGGGTGGTCTCTTTAGTGATCAGACCTTGAGCCTCTGCGGCATCGATCATGGCGACCCCGATACGATCCTTCACGCTGCCCAGAGGATTTTGAAACTCCAGTTTGGCTGCAATAGTCGCCCCAAGGCCACCCGCGATTCGCCTTAACTGAATCAGTGGTGTAGACCCGACGGTCTTCGTGATGTCCGAAAGGATCGCATTAGCCGGAAGAGGCTGCCGGCTTTTCGATGTCGAGCGAAATGGGTGTTTGTCAGAATCTGAGGAAGCCTTCACTTTGATTTTCCTTTATAGATCAGTTCGGGTCGCTTGGCCATGACTTTGGTGTCGGGAGGGACGGATTCCGTTATCCACACATTGCCGCCTATAATCGATCGGGCGCCGATTACCGTCTCGCCTCCCAATACCGTGGCGCCCGAGTAGACGATCACATCGTCTTCTATGGTCGGGTGTCTTTTTTGATTTCTCAGGCGCTCGCCGGCGTCCCTGGGTAAAGAGAGAGCGCCGAGGGTGACTCCCTGGTAGATTCTAACTCTGTCTCCGATTTCCGTTGTCTCGCCGATTACCACTCCGGTGCCATGATCAATGAAAAAGCTTTCCCCTATGCGCGCCCCCGGATGGATGTCAATCCCGGTCAGACTATGCGCAAATTCCGAAATGATCCGGGGAAGCAATGGCACATCCTGCACAAAAAGCTGATGAGCGAGGCGGTATACCGTTACGGCAAAGAGTCCGGGATAACTGAAGATGATCTCGTCATAGCTTTTAGCGGCGGGATCGCCCTCGAAGGCGGCACGCACATCCTTGCCCAACATTTTCCGCAGATCGGGCAGCTTGTGCAAAAAGTCGATGGCAAGCTCCTGACCGCGCTCCTCGCACTGCACACACGGCTGGTCGTGCCGGATGCAATCGTGGCGGATGGCGTGAGTGATCTGTTCCGAGAGCGACTCGAAAAGGGCTGTTATTTCGTTGCCGAGATAAAAGTTTAAGTTCATCTGGTCCAAACGATTGCGCACGAAGTATCCTGGAAAGAGTATGAGGCATACTTTATGAACGATATCGATCACCGATTCCCGAGAAGGTATCGGTTCCGGGCCGACATGATCAAAACAACTTTGGTCATTGCAGGACTGAACCAATCTGCTGACAATTTGCGGAACCTCTTCTCTGGCTTTTCGCCTTGCTGCAACTTCCGTTTTGCATCTTTCCTGTCTGGAAGACTCACTCATGGTATCATCCCCAATAGATATCAATCTCAGTCGAAAATGTGGACTAGCCGGTTGCGCAAACCGTTTCGTCAACATTCCAATAAGGAGACAATTTTCTCAATTTCTCGATTACTCCAGGCATTTTTTCCAGGACAAAGTCGATTTCTTCCTCACTATTATAGATGCTCAAGCTGAAACGAATAGAGCCATGCGCCATTGTGAAAGGAACACCCATGGCGCGCAATACGTGCGATGGCTGCAGGGAGCCCGAAGTGCAGGCGGAGCCCGAAGAAGCGCAGATGCCAAACTCATCGAGCAGCAGCAGAATAGCTTCTCCCTCAACGAATTCGAAGCTGATGCTGGTTGTGTTGGGAAGACGATGTGTGCGGTCGCCGTTGACTCTGCTGTTAGGGATGCGACTGAGTAGTCCATTCTCCAATCTGTCCCGCAGCTCCTTGACTCGAGTGTTTTCCAGTTCCATGTGCTGTGCGGCAAGCTCGCAGGCCTTACCCAAGCCGATAATGCCGGCAGTGTTCTCGGTGCCGCCGCGCCTTCCTTTTTCCTGATGACCGCCGATCAAAAAGCTTGAGAATTTAGTTCCCTTGCGAACGTACAAAGCCCCGATCCCCTTTGGAGCGTGCAGCTTGTGACCTGAGAGGGAGAGCATGTCGATGGCGGTGCGACGCAGGTCGATGGGAATTTTCCCAACGGCTTGAACGGCGTCGGTATGAAACAGAATCCCTCGCTTGCGAGCCATCTCCGCCGCTTCCTGTACCGGAAAAATAACACCGGTCTCATTGTTTGCCCACATCAGGCTGACAATGGCAGTATCGGCGGTCAAGCTCTGTTCATAACGTTTCATGTCCAATCGGCCCAAATTGTCCACCGGAGCTTCGGTTAACCGATAACCTTGCGTTGCCAAAAACGATGCCAGAGATCTTACCGCCGGGTGTTCGACCCTACTGGTAACGATATGGCGGCGGTCGGGGTAAGCCAAAAGGGCCGAGCGGATGGCTGCATTATCGCTTTCGGTTCCGCAGCTGGTAAAAATGACTTCATCTGGGCTCGCTCCAATCAAACTGGCTATCTGCTCGCGAGCCTGGCGGATTTTTCGGCCTACCTGCCCGCCAAACGAATGCATGCTTGAAGGATTGCCGTATAATTCGGAGAAATAGGGCAGTATCTCTTCAAACACTTGCGGGGCGACCCGTGTCGTGGCGTTATTGTCAAGATATATGGTCTTCACTGGCTCACCTCCTCAACCACAAGTTCAGGAGTCACTAGTTCCCTAAGCTTGATCTCCACAAAATGTTTCATGGTCTGCTCGGATGCCTGGCATGTTGCGCATGCGCCACGTGTGGCCACCATCACGCGATTGCCCACCACATCTATCAATTCAATGTCCCCGCCATCCTGCCTCAGAGATGGCCTGATTTCGCGATCCAACGTCTCTTCGATCATCCTGATCTTCTGGATATTGGTCAGCTTCGGTTTCGCTGCAACTTCTCTTTTCGGTAATGCCCGGACTCTGTCGATGATCTCTTGAATTGCCTGATGGCAGTTTCCGCAGCCGCCACCAGCTTTTGTATAGTCCGTCACATCTTCAATGGTGCTCAAATTGTTTTCACTGACTGCCTGCTCGATTTCTTTATCCGTTACTCCGAAACACTCACAGACTATCTGTCCCTCGGCTGCCTTTCCGGGAACTCCACGGTAGTTGGCTATCGCTTTGTCCAGTGCCTGCCTGCCCATTACGGAGCAATGCATCTTTTCTCGTGGAAGCCCGCCAAGATAGTCAGCTATATCCTGATTGGTGATTTTCTCTGCTTCTTCCAGAGTCTTCCCTTTCATGATCTCGGTCAGAGCCGAAGCGGTGGCGATAGCGCTGGCACAGCCAAATGTCTTGAACCTGGCCTCCTTGATCCGCTTGTTTTCATCCAACTTAAAGGAAAGCTTCAAGGCATCGCCGCAAGCGATTGATCCTTCTTCGCCGACCCCGTCTGGATCTTCTATTTCTCCAACGTTTCTTGGGTTGAGGAAATATTCTTTTACCTTATCCGTATATTCCCACATGAGCTCGCTCCTCTATTAGGTGATGTCGATGAAAATACCAGAAGCATTTTTCTAGCTACATTTACATATATAAGTCAGGTTTGATGGAATTTCCAGGATGTGCAAGAATTGTAACTCGTTGCGCAAAAAACGTCTGTGGAGTTGTGGCTTCTGTTTGATGAGCTCGTGTATCGGTGCTTTCGGAAAGGATTTACAGCTTGGCACGATTGTAGCTTAGGCAGTTCACCTCTACTATTTTGTGATGGTATGATCAGGCTCCCCAATGTGAGGGCAAATGCAACGATACAGGAAGTTAGTCAAATATGCTTTGCAGCAATGGCGTTCTCTGCTTTTGATACTCGCGCTGAGTCTGCTTGCGTCGACGATTACGGCCTTGCAGCCATGGCCGATGAAGCTGCTGGTCGATTGTGCACTGAGCGGCTCCGCTGTACCGGAGATGATTCAGTCGTTCATCAGAGCACTGGCACTTCAGGTTAGTCCGGCGTTGATTATTCTTCTGGCAGCTCTCGCCAGTCTGGGGTTTTATGTACTCAACAGCATGATCGATGTGGGTCTGAGCTGGGCGTGGACGGAGGCCGGACAGAAAATGGTTTATAATCTGGCGGCGGATCTCTTTCGTCACTTGCAGCGACTCTCTCTTTTATTCCATAATCGACACGGCGTAGGCGATTCTCTGAGTCGCCTTACCGGTGACACATGGTGCATTTACACGGCTACAAGCCAGCTTTTGATTTCACCAGCAAAGAATCTGCTTACACTTATAATGGTGAGCTCCGTTGCATGGCAACTGGATCATCAATTGACTCTGCTATCGTTAGCAATCGCTCCGTTCCTCGGTTGGTCGGCGTTATTCTTCGGACGACGGTTGAAGACTCGAACGCGTGATAATCGCGAAGCTGAATCGAGCCTCCTTATGTTCGTGCATCAAACTATGGCGGCTTTGCCTGTGGTCCAGGCATTTACAGCCGAGGACCGCAATGGTCGGCAGTTTCGTCGGCTCGCTAATAATGCCGTCAGGTTTTCTCAGAAAGGTGCGCTCGTCAAGAGCTCTTTCGAATTTGCCAACGAATTCATTCTCACATTAGGCACGGCCATAGTGCTTTATATCGCCGGAAGACGCGTCTTGTCCGGCGCTTTGACATTGGGAAGCTTACTGGTTTTTCTGGCTTACTTGCGCTCCTTGCAGGAAGCCTGTCGCAGTCTATTGAGCATTTATGGCGGAATGCGCTCAGTAGAAGCCAATGTTGACCGCGTTCTAGAGGTATTGGATACCGAGGAAGGGGTGCGGGATGAGGCTGGTGCTCGTGATGTGGCGTGGGGTAGAAGGGGAGTTCGAGTGCAATTTTCAGGAGTGAGCTTCGGCTATGAAGCAGGCCGTGAAATATTGCATGGCATAAATCTGGAAGCCCTTCCCGGTGAGACGATAGCATTGGTTGGGACTACGGGGGCGGGGAAAAGTACGCTGGTCTCTTTAATTCCGCGGTTTTTCGATCCGTGGCAGGGAGCCATCAGCTTTAATGGTACGAATATACGGGAGATCAAATTGGCGAGCTTGCGCGGACAGATCTCCTTGGTATTGCAGGAGCCCTTTTTGTTGCCGTTGACGGTAGCGGAAAATATCGCATACGGACGACCTGGAGCAGGCAGAGAAGCGATAGAGGAGGCTGCTCGGGCGGCCAATGCCGATGAGTTCATTCGGCGACTGCCGCTTGGCTATGATACGGTTTTGGGCGAGCGTGGAGCGAGTCTGTCGGGAGGAGAAAGGCAGCGGCTGTCGATAGCACGAGCCTTGTTGAAAGACGCCCCGGTATTGATACTGGATGAGCCGACTTCATCGTTGGATGCCGGTACTGAAGCTTTGTTGCTGGAGGCGCTGGATCGATTGATGAAAGGGCGCACCACCTTTATCATAGCCCATCGATTGTCGACCATTCGGGGGGCTGACCGAATACTGGTGATGGAAGATGGAAAGATCATCGAAAGCGGCACCCATGAGGAACTGCTGGCGGCCCGGGGCGCCTACTTCCGGCTGGATGCTTTGCAGGTCGCCAAAAAGCCTCTGGAGCTGTGTGCATGATGGAGTCTGCTTCCAAATCAGGCTATGAGACGGCAGGAAAAGGGATCGTTGGTCCCCTGGCCGTGCAGACAAAGGGAGTGCAAGCCAGATCTGCCAGCCAAAGACGCACCCTGCCATGGTGGCTGCAACTGGTCTATTTTGCCAGGCCTCACTTGGGCGGGCTTTCCTTTGCCATCCTACTGATGCTCGTTGGCATTGCAATCGATACGCTTAAACCGTGGCCCATGAAATTTATTGTCGATCAGGTGCTGCAGAACCAGCCACTACCGGCCTACCTCGGTTGGCTCGGCGGACTTCCCGGTGGCGGGTCCAAAACGGCACTGCTGGCCTGGTTGGCCGCAGGCACTGTTTGCTTTTTTCTTGCAGGCCAGATTGTGCGATTGGCCCGATCCTATCTTGAATCGGGTCTTGGCAGTCGCATGGTTTATGAGCTTGGAGTCAGGTTGTTCGAACATTTGCAGTCGCTGTCACTTCATTTTCACGGCAAAAGGACAAAGGGAGATCTGGTAAGAAGAGTGACCACCGACAGCACTTGCGTGAAAGAGCTTGTCATGTGGGTCCTGCTTCCGATAATAACTTCTCTAGTCAGCCTGGCGGCGATGTTTGCGGTCATGTGGAAGCTGGATATTTCCTTGTCTTTACTTGCGCTTTTTATCGCCCTGCCCTTGGGAGTGTTCATTAAGGTTTTTTCGCGGCCCATGAGTAAGCGCACCTATATTCAGCAACAGTTGGAGAGCGAAATAATGGCGCTGGCAGAGCAGACTCTTTCCGCCTTGCCCGTGGTTCAAGCTTTCGGCCGTGAAGCATATCTAGACAAGAAGTATCGCGAGCTGTCCGATCGTACAATCCGGGCCGCTTTGCTGACGGTTTTTTCCCAGTTGCAGTTCAAGGTAAGTACCACAGGCGTGACCGCAGTGGGCACGGCGGTGATTATGGCGGTAGGCGGATTTCACGTACTGCACGGCTCCCTTACGGTGGGCACCTTATTGGTTTTCCTGTCTTATCTCGCCTCATTGTACACCCCGCTGCAAACTCTTGCCTATGTTTCCTCGGGTTTTGCTTCTGCAGCTGCGCGCGCTCGACGCGTTCTAGAGGTATTGGATACCGAGGAAGGGGTGCGGGATGAGGCTGGTGCTCGTGATGTGGCGTGGGGTGGAAGGGGAGTTCGAGTGCAATTTTCAGGAGTGAGCTTCGGCTATGAAGCAGGCCGTGAAATATTGCATGGCATAAATCTGGAAGCCCTTCCCGGTGAGACGATAGCATTGGTT
>Ga0209164_1002348_pt1 | contig 20451 bp, 20 predicted proteins | sample MTBNYHSulfiMetaG_FD_187458 | JGI IMG/M metagenome (GOLD analysis project Ga0209164, IMG submission 187458) | Enrichment culture microbial communities from rom New York Harbor, USA that are MTBE-degrading - MTBE-NYH (New York Harbor Sulfidogenic)... | ecosystem: Environmental > Aquatic > Marine >...
TCTGCTCCAAATCCCCACGCGGACGAAGCCTTCAGTTTAGTCCCCGACTGGAGCGCTTGCGCCAGCAAGCCAGCCAACGGCTTATCTCACCCGAAGGTAGAACATTGCGTTCCCGCAGGCTGATCGAGGCGGAAGCAGTGTTTGGTTTGCTGAAACACAATTTGAAATTCCGTAGATTCCACCTGCGCGGGAAAGAAAAAGTCAATACAGAGTGGGGATTACTGAGTATTGCCCACAATATGATCAAAATGGCGGCCACTTAACCGCCATTTTTGTCTAATTTTTTTCTTTTTGAACGGATGCCGATTTTTTTTGTATCTTTCCCTTACTTTTTGGTCAGCCTCCTACCATTGCATTGTACGAAACCACCTTCAATTACTTAGACTTCTTTTATGTATTTCATTTTAGAAGTAGCTTACATTAATTTCAATAGGAGATACACCCAATGCGAAAACTCATACTTTCGACCTTTGTCACCCTGGACGGCGTAATGCAGGCGCCCGGCTCCCCCACCGAGGATCCCTCCGGCGGTTTTGAATACGGCGGCTGGCAATTCCCTTTTTCCGACGAATTCTTGGAAGATATCGAGAAAGGAATTCTGGAATTTCCCTTTGACCTGCTGTTTGGGCGAAGGACCTATGACATCTTCGCCAATTACTGGCCTTATCAGGACGAAAAAACCAACCCGTTCGCTGAACGCTTGAACAAAGCCAAAAAATACGTCGCGTCGCACTCACCCCTCGAGCCCGCATGGGAGAATTCCGAGCTTATTGTTGGAGACGTCGGGGAATTTGTCAGGAAATTGAAATCAAGCGAAGGCCCGGACATACAGGTGATCGGCAGTGGAAAACTGATCCAAACCCTCTTCAAGAACGATCTGGTGGATGACCTCTGGCTGCAGCTCCACCCGCTCACTTTGGGCACGGGTAAGCGCTTGTTTGCGGAGGGCGTCATTCCCGCGGTCTGGGATCTCATCGAAACCAAGGTTTCGCCCAAAGGGGTGATCGTGGTACATTACAGGCGGGGCGGAGAGTTTAAGATGGGATCGTTTTGAAAGTCAATTTTGAAAAATCTGATCAATACATAAACATTAACTCGTCATTTGGTTTGTTGGAAACCAACCGAGACCCTTCGCTACGCTCACTCGACTCAAAGAGCGCAAAAGAAGCGGAGTGCTCTCTGCTTGCGCCCTTCGGGTCGAGCAGTATGACAGAGATAAAAATTTGTCATCCTGAACCCTCAAAGAGGGTGAAGGATCTCGGTTTAGATCAATCAATCTTATTAATCGAGCCGAGATTCCTATGGCACTCGAATGTCGTGAGGGTGTTCAGGGCTAAAGCCCTCACTCGAATTGTGCTCTCTGCCTGCGCCCTTCGGGTCGAGCAGAATGACAGCCTTTGTGGCTTTATCTGTGTGAATCGGTTTAATATCCGAGTCAACTGGGAACCGTCCCCGAATGGGGATCTGTGGTTCCAGCTACCTCAATAAACCAAGATTTCGGAATCGCAGACTATAATTACCCCCACAAATTCATTCTTTTATAAGGAACCTATGGAATATCAAACCTTTTTCACGCGCCAATTTGAGATCTCCCTACCTGACACTTACATCGGGGGCGACCCGATCAAGGACAGGCGCGCCATCAAGCAGGAGATCAAGGAACTGCGCCTAAGCGAGCAGTCCATGTTCCAGCGTTTTTTCAAGCAGGCCGTCTTTTCCTTCATGGCCGCGGACACCAACCTGTTCGACGGGCAGACGAAACCCACCACCTGCTCGGTCAACATGATGAAATCCCCCTCGCGCTACGCGGACCTGACCGTCGAAGAACTGCGGAAGAGTATGGTCAGCCAGCTGGAAGGCAATACGGACGTACTGGAAGCCGATACCATTGACCTCAACGGAATGAATGCCGTACGCATCATCACCTCGCGCCGCAATCAGCGCGGCATCTTCGGCGTCACCCTCGGCACGCGCTCCTACCGCGAGGATGGCGAACCGCTCGTGGAGAAATCCGTAACCTTCATGTTCGTCCACGCGGGCATGTTCATCAGCATAATCTTCACCACAGAGCCCGGATTCTTCACGGAACTGATACAGCAGTTCACGGCAAGCGCGGCATCCCTGAAAATCCACTAAAGCGAACGGCAATTTGAAAATCTGCCGTGTGAATCTAGCCGGCTGCGGCGCGGAAACAGACACCACGGTGGTGATCGACGTGCTGCGCGCCTTCACCACCGCCGCGGCGGTTTTTGCCGCCGGCGCAGAAAAGATAATTCCGGTGGGTGAAATTTCCGACGCTTTTCGGCTCAAAGCGCAATTTCCCGGGTCGTTATTAATGGGCGAAGATGGCGGCCGTTTCATCCCCGGTTTCGACTTTTCCAACTCACCCGCCCAGTTTAAAAGCATTGACCTGGGCGGCAGGATGCTTATCCAACGCACATCGAACGGGACGCAGGGGCTGATCGGCTCTCTGGCATCCACCCGCCTATTGGCCTGCTCGCTGGTCTGTGCATCCGCAACCGTGCGTCTGCTTCAGCGAATACAGCCAAGGTCGCTCACCCTGGTGGAAACCGGCCGATTTCCCGGGGGATATGGTCTCGAAGACACGGCCTGTGCTGATCTGATCTCGGACCTCCTTCTGGGTCGAAGATTAAATGCAAATGAGGTTCAGGCGAAAGCGCTCAGTTCTTCTACGGTTCGTCCCTTCCTCAACGCCGATGACCTTCACCACCTGCAATCAGACCTCGAACTATCCTTGCGGGTCGATGTGTATGATTTTGCCATGCAGGTTTTCCCGGAAGATGGGCTGCCGGTGCTGAGGAGTGTTGAAGTTTAGGCCTTCTCATCAGCTCCAATTTTTCCAATTTAAGCCTTCCTTCATAGATAAATGTTTACATATCATTAATGGAAATTCCCCCGCCAGCGACATACAGTAGTCATAGGCACTTCGAGGATTCATCGCACTGCCTGGGCAGTTTAGCGTAGGGAACCATTTTCATTACCTTCAAAAACCGCCCATGACACACCAAATCATTCAATCGTGAAAGGGAAAAATGAACAAACAAAAGATTTTCATCCTTTCCTCGCTCTTGATCGTATTCACTCTGCTGATCGCCGGCTGCGCGGTACCCGCAACTGGCGGTGAGGTGGAGGATGCCATGATGGAAGAAGAGGTAATGGAAGAGGAAGCGCTGGAAGAGGATGCCATGATGGAAGAATCCACCCTGGTGGAATTCACCCTTACGACCGGCTCTACTGGCAGTGGATTGGCTTTCTTCGGCCAGGGTGGCGAGATCGATGGCCTGGTAAACCCAGTCCTGTCAGCTTCGGTAGGTGACACCGTGCGGATCACCCTGGTCAATGGGGACGGCATGCCGCATGATATCTTCCTGCCGGATTTGAGCACTCAATCCACCTTGACGACTGCGTCCGGCGAACAAGTGGTTCTGGAATTCCAGGTTTCAGAAGCCGGAGAGTTCGTTTACATCTGCTCAGTCCCCGGCCATCGTGCTGCCGGCATGGAGGGCACGCTGGTGGTCGCGCCTTAAGAACAACGGTATTGATCGATCACTCCCAACCGCTCATCAGGGGCTGGTTTGCCACTTTTCACCTGGCCTCTGAATGAGCGGTTCCTCGTTTAAAAAACACAGCCGCCTTTCGAGAAAATATATAATTGGACAAACATCACTCATTGGGAAGAATACATTGGAAAATTACACAGACTCATTTAACAAAGCGCTGGTCTTCGCTGCGAATGCCCATGGCTGCCAGAAAATTGACGGATCGGAGATCCCATATATCATTCACCCGGTGATGGTGGCATGGGAAGTCATCTCAATGATTGATCATTTTCCGGAGGAAGATCCCAAGCTTCTCATCCAGGCTGCGCTGCTGCATGATGTGTTGGAGGATACTAATACAACGCGCGGAGAACTGAGAGAAGAGTTTGGCGAACAGTTGGAAGAGATCGTTTTCCTGTTAAGCAAGCGAGTAATCGATGAGGATTATGAAATAGCCGATGATGGCTATCTGAATAGGCTGTCCAAAAGTCCCAAAGCGGCGCAGATCATAAAAATGGCGGACCGGATTTCAAATCTCAGACCACCGCCAGCGGATTGGTCAAAAGAAAAGATTCGCGATTATTTGAAAGAAGCCCAAAAAATCCTCCATCGGCTCGGCTCTGCCAATCAAGCCATGGCGAACCGCTTAAACCAGAAAATCGAACAATATGCACAATTTATAGTTTCCGGTCAATATTAATAAAACGATTGTAAATTTCTCCTCTGAAATAGTCTAAAATGACATACCCGTTATGGTGAATATGATGCTTCCAAACATAATAAATTTTTATTTCCTGACTGACCGGATCTCAGCCTCCGGACAGCCGACTGAATCACAGTTGGCGGAGATCCGCGATGCCGGGTATGAGGTGGTGATCAATCTGGCCTTGCATGATAATCCGGAGTACTCCCTACCCGATGAAAGGGGAACGGTGGAAAAACTGGGCATGAATTACATTCATATCCCGGTGCAGTTCGACCATCCCACAACTCAGAACCTGGAGGACTTTTTCCAGGCCATGCGCGAGAATGAGAATCGCAAAGTGCTCGTTCACTGCGCCACGAACTACCGTGTTTCAGCCTTCATGGGCTTGTATTTGCGTATTGTCAAAAAGATGTCTCACGCGGAATCCTTTACCCTAATGTGCAAAGTGTGGGAGCCGGATGAGGTTTGGGCGCCCTTCATCGCGGAAGCGCTCAAGTCACATGGGATCGAGGAGTGAGGATTCCCATGGAGCGAGCGTTGGGTTGGAAGGACGTCAACCCAACCTACTGCACCACAGGCTTTGTTTAAACCAAAAAAAAGCGTAGGGGCGCACGGCCGTGCGCCCCTTCCATACTGTTCTCAATTTTCATGATTTGTTTCGTAGAAACAAATCTCGTAGCCAATTGCAGGAGCAATTGGTGGAGACACCCGAAATCGCGAGTCTTCGGGACTCGCGAATGAAGGGTACTCCACTTTCTTGAAAAGTGTCAAAAAATGTCAGATTATGTCAGGTTTCGAACCCGTTTTTCTCCTGAATCACCCCGCTTCTTTGATTGACCCGGCTTTTCAGTCAGGATGCTTTTCTGTTTTTCCTTGCGCGCCTGGTCCTTCTCAACAAAAAGCGGCTGCAGCGTGAAGGGGTCCAGCCCGGTGTAGTACATTAGCGCAGAGTAGGTGGAAGGCAGCGGCGTGAAGATCTGCACCTGCTCGGGTGAGATGTGCAGCTCATGCGAAGTGAATTGCTTGAGCGCGCGCATGTCCTCCTCCGCGCAGCCCGGGTGAGCGGCAATCAGGTAGTAGGTTAGAAACTGGCGCTTGCCGGCCTCGATCGAGAACTGGTCAAATTTCTCCTTGAATTCCAGCAGTTTATCCGCGGAGGGCTTGCCCATTTTTTCGAGCACTTGCGGCTGGCTGTGCTCCGGCGCCACCTTGAGTTGGCCGGAGACGTGATGCACCGCGATCTCTTTCAGGTATTCATCGCCATGCTGCCTGTCCGCCAGAATCAGGTCATAACGCAGGCCGGAGCCGACAAAGACTTTCTTAATACCAGGGATACGCTGCAATTTGCGCAGCAGCTGGGTTTGGCGCGCATGGTTGATGCGCATGGATGGACAGACCTGCGGGTAAATGCAGCGCTTGTCCTGGCAGGCGCCCTTATCCAGCTTGATGCCGCACTCGTAACCGTACATGTTGGCGGTCGGTCCGCCCACATCCATGATATATCCCTTGAAATCCGGCAAGCGCGTCAACCGCTCGGCTTCCTGTAAAATGGACGCCTCGCTGCGCCAGCGCACGGTGCGCCCCTCATGCACGCTGATCGCGCAGAAGTTGCATTCCCCGTAACAGCCGCGGTGCGAGTTGATTGAAAAGCGGATGGTATCCAGCGCGCGAACGCTGCCTAACTGTTCGTAATATGGATGCTGGCTGTAGGTGTAGGGCAAGCCATACACTTCATCCATGCGCTGCTCCGTGAGGTGATCCGCCGGCTGGTTGTGGACCAAATATCGGTCGCCGTGCGCCTGGACCATGCCCTGCGCATTCAATGGATCGTTATTTTGATAAAACGTGTTGAACATGCGGATGAACGCATAACGGTCTGCGCCCACCTCCTCAAAAGAGGGCAGCTCCAGAAAACCGGCAGGAATCGCATGCCCGGCAAAACACAGACCGCGCATCCGGCTGACATCCACGCGCTCCCGAAGAAGGCGCGCAAATTCCACGATGGAGTCATCCGCCATACCGTAAATCAAGTAATCCGCTTTGGCGTCAAAGAGGATCGAGCGGCGGATGCTGTTGGACCAGAAATCATAATGCGCCACACGGCGCAAGGATGCTTCGATACCGCCCAGCACGACCGGGACGGTATGCTTGAAATTGCGCCGGATTAGGTTGGTGTAGGTGATGGCCGCGCGGTCCGGGCGCCGGTCGTTGACGCCGCCGGGTGTGTAATCGTCGCTGCGGCGCTTCTTGCGGCTGGCAGTGTAATTGGCCACCATGGAATCCACGCTGCCGCCGGTCACGCCCCAGAACAGCTTCGGTTCTCCCAATCTGGTGATATCTGCCGGCGATTGTGTGTCCGGTTGGGCAATGATCCCCACGCGGAAACCCGCCTGTTCCAGCACACGTCCGATCACCGACACGCCAATATACGGACTGTCGATGTAAGAGTCACCGGTGACCAGCACCACATCCAACGCATCCCACCCACGCGTAAGCATCTCTTCGCGTGTTGTGAGTAAATAATCTGATGTCATAAGCTGAATTCTAACGGAAAAGTGGGGCGGCTAGTTGTTGAATCTGCCGGTCAGCGCGATCTCCTCCAAAAGCACTAAATCCCCGGAACCGCTCAATACCAGATACTGGTCACCGGCGAGTGTGACAAGGAAATACGCTTGCGCGCCATCAGCCTGATTGCGGACAATGAACTGCACCGCTCTTTGGCCGCTTTTCAGGACAAGCCCTTCCTCACTGAGAATCTGGATACCTGAGGCTGCCCAGGCGTCGCGCATGCGGGTTTGGAGATAGGCATCCAGGTCATTTTTTGGATCCCAGTGGTAAACGGTCAGCGACAAAATGGATTCACCCTCAGGAACCAGATCGATTTGTCCGGCGGAATGCTGCCAGGAGGTGAATGTCGCGCCGGATGCCCGGCTGCCAAAATTCATCGCGTCCGCCATCCAATCCTGCGGATACTGGAGCTCAAATCCGATATCATCCAACCGATAGATCGCCGAAGAAAAACTTAATTCTGTGGGAGCCGCTTTTGGCTCAATGGTTGTATCGGAGTTAGGCGCAGGTTCAGTTATGGCGGGATCATCCCGGAGCATTTTCGGTTCTGCCAAATCAGTTCTATAAGCGGTCTCGCTGTTGAAACTACATGCTGCCAGCAAGAAGATTGAGGAGAGAAGGACTAATTTTTTCATCATCACCGATCTTATATATTCGAAATGGTCGTATTCTTGCTTATTACAAGACGGAAATACTATCGATTAGTTCCCCACCAGGAACAAGAATCCTTATTCCCCACTGACCAGCTTATAACCGGCTGCCTGCCAACCCTGCATGCCGCCTAAGAGCGCGTACACATTCTTGAATCCCAACTGATACATGATGAACGCCCCACGGGCGCTCGAGGCTTCGTCCGGTCAGGTGCAGTAGGTGATGTAAAGCCCTTCGCGGTCCAGTTCCGCGGTTTCATCTTCGATCTCGGGAATTTCTATGGAAAGCGCGCCTGGGATATGAGAAATATCATAGGTGATGCGGCTGCGAACGTCGATAAAAACGGCATCTCCGGCATCAAAGGCTGCTTTGGCTTCACTTAATTTGGCGCGCGGCACATCTGCATCTGACAGCACCGTCCGTTCCACGCCCTGCATGGCAAGCGGTTCAACCGGTGCGCTCTGGTCAAGCAGTTGGCTGATCGCGACCAACACAACGATCAGAATAATCCCAATCGAAAAGATCGCCAGATAACCCGGCTTTTTCCCTTTTGTCCTTGCTTTGGTTTTTGCCATTTGAGCCCTTTACGAGATGTTTTGGATAATCATATTATCGCTGAGGGGAATTTGGTATTAAAAGATTATTAAATCTAAAAAGCCGATTTACCCAGTTCCACGATCTCTTTACAACTTTTCCACCCTGGTTTCGAATGCAGGAGGATTGAGCCAACGCTGCTTCACCCAACAAGCATCGGCTGCTTTTTGAACAGCCGCCAGACGTTTCTCGGGAAAATCAGGCGGAAGATGGATGGTGAAGGTGATCCTCCCGGGATTCGAGCTGAGTTTAGCCTCGTCCGCTTCCTCTACGTGCACATCCATGCCGGTCGGTAAAGGCAATCCATTTTTATGGCAGTATCCATAAGCCGTGGATGCCGTGCAGGAAGCGACAGCGGCGTACAAATATGTCCCAGGTGTCGGCCCGATTCCCGTGCCGCCCTTTTCCACCGGCTGGTCCGTACGGATCGTCCGTCCACCGATCTCGACCTCAATATGCTTGAACTCTTCGTAAATGACGACTTTGAAATCCATTGAAACCTCACTATTTTCGAGTTGGACGGATTTTATCATTACCTTCTTATCAAAGGTTTATTCATTCTTAGCGCCATATATTATCATTACAACATCGATGAACTCAATGCGCAATTAATTACGTAGAGACACGGCAGGCCATGTCTCTATAATTTTGTTCGATTGGAAAAAATTATTATACGCTTTCGAGATATTTTTCCACTTCCCAATCGGTGACATGGATACGGTATTCGTCCCACTCCTCGAGTTTGGCGCGGCGGAAAGCGGTGTAAATCTCCTCGCCCAAGGCATTCTTGAGCACCTCATCCTTATCCAATTCAGCCAGCGCTTCAAGCAGTGAACCCGGAAGTTCCTTGATATCCTTGGCTTTGCGCTCATCAAAGCTTAGGTCATAAATATTGACATTATTGAGTGGTTTGGGCGGTTTCAGCTTGTTGTCCACACCGTCCAGCGCGGCTGCCAGCATTACAGAGAATGCCAGATAGGGGTTGCTGGATGGATCCGGGCAGCGCAGTTCTGCGCGCTGGGCCTTATCCTGACCCTTAGTGTAACGCGGAATGCGGATCAGCGCGGAGCGGTTTGTCTGTGCCCAGCCCACATAGACCGGCGCCTCATATCCCCGCACCAGTCTTTTATAGGAGTTGACGGTCGGGGCGATAATGGCTGAAAGCGCGCGAGCATGCTTGAGCTGTCCCGCAATGAAGGAATATGCAGTTTGAGAGAGATGGAATTCATCTTTGTCATCGAAGAAAACGTTATTGCCATCTTTATCGAACAAGGATTGGTGGGTGTGCATGCCCGAACCGTTGATGCCATAGATCGGTTTGGGCATGAAGGACGCGGTCAGGCCGTGCTGCGCGGCAATGGCTTTTACAGTGTACTTGAGCGTCAAGACATTATCTGCCGTGCGCAGGGCGTCCGCGAAACGGAAATCGATCTCGTGCTGGCCTAATGCAACCTCATGATGGCCCACTTCGACCTCAAGCCCCATCGAAATGAGCGCGTCCATCAAGCGGGTGCGGACCTGCGCCGCCTCATCATCGGAGGAGAAGTCAAAATAGCCGCCGACATCGTGTGGGACGGGATGCATGCCGCCATTCTGGCGAAAGAGGAAGAATTCCGGCTCTGGCCCTGTGTTGTAGGTCCAGCCGCGTTTTTTCAACTCTGTGAGCATGCGCTTCAACAAACCGCGCGGGTCGCCGACGAAAGGTTCATCTTCCGGGGTCATGATGTCGCAAAAGATGCGCGCCCGGCGCATTTCCACCGGTGTCCAGGGTAACACCGCGTAGGTATCCGTATCCAACCGCAAGTGCATGTCGCTTTCCTGGATGCGGGCAAATCCCTGGACGGAGGAACCGTCGAACCATACGCCATTATCGAGCGCGTCTTCGAGCTGGTTGACCGGCGCATCCACGCTCTTCACCTTTCCGGTCACATCCGAAAATTGAAAGCTGATGAACTTGACATCATCCGCCTTCACCCGTTCCATAATTTCTTTTTTATCCATAACGCTCTCATCTCCTTTGGCCATTAAAAATTGATGGGTATGCCAAGGGCATACCCATATTGATCTTATAAAAGCAGCCCTTCCAAAATATTAACAGAGTTTTTTTAAACACCTCTGGCCACTGCGCAGGCTTTGTCAGAGGCATCACTGCCCGGTTTTTCGCCTACGCTGATTCCGGAAGGATGAATGAAGCCCGTGGCAGGGCTTGGAGGCACCCGCTGATCAATTCGATTTTCTCCCGTTGCCGGGATTAGCGCTCCCTTCGCAGGAAGGAACCTCCTCCTCGTGATCTCCCGCGGGAGACCCAGCCGCTATTCATCTACCTATTCAGTTGTTAAAGATGGGTATTTTTATCACTTAATCAGATTTCTTGTCAAGGGAAAACCTAGAGGGTGTTGAAAATCAGATCCCAATTGATAAAGGATTAATATAATCCAGCCGAGACTCATTCCCCTTCGGGGAGGCTTCGCACTCACTGCGTTTAGAGTGACAATTCAGTCTAAGGTTTCGTGCTTAAATTCTTTGAAAAACAGTCTTATTGTCATGCTGCTCGACCCGAAGGGCGCAACACCCAAAGGGCGCTCGCAGAGAGCACTCTTTGAGTGAAGGCGAAGCCTGACTGGGAACCGTCCCCTTTAGGGGAATCATCTCGGCATATTTTTTCAGTATGGTCTGATCACAAAATCATTAGATCATTGTTTTTTCAACACTCTCAACCTATTTAGGGAAAACCTATTTATAATGACTGCCCATGGAAAAATACGATAATCGAAAAACCGTTAAGATCCTGGTGGATACGGAACCGATCGAAGCTCAAAAACAGCCGGACCGCAGATCTCAACCCCCGGAACGTTCGAGGAAACCGGCCAATAAGCGCAGGCGCGGCTGTTTGGGGTGCGGCTGTTCACCGCTGCTTTTCATCATTACGATCCTGGTTTATTTTCTTTTTCCGCTCCCCAATCGGTTCCTGCTGCTCGGGATTGACCGCACACCCGCCGGCACGATGACCGGACGCAGCGACACCATGATGGCTTTTTCCGTGAACCCGCTGCTGCCCACGGTGAAGCTGCTCTCCATCCCCAGGGACCTGTGGGTGACCATCCCGGGCGTCGGGGAGAACCGCATCAACACCGCCCACTTCTTCGCCGAAGCGCAGGAGGCTGGCACAGGTCCGAGAGCCGCCCTCAACACGGTCAACCAGAATTTCGGCTTTAACCTGCGCCATTACGCCCGCTTCAACCTGGAAAACTTTCCCGCGCTGATCGATTCGCTGGGCGGCATCACCATCAACCTCTCCCAGAACATGAGCGGGTACCCGCCGGGCAGTTATCAATTGAACGGCACCCAGGCGCTGGCATTCGTGCGCAGCCGCTCGGATGGGGATGATTTCTTCCGCATCCGCCAAGGGCAGCTCTTCATCGGCGCTTTTGTGCGCAAGATGCTCGACCCGATGACCTGGCCGCGTTTGCCGCAATTCATCGCAGCGGTCCCGGGCGCGCTGGACACAAACATCCCCATCTGGTTGTGGCCGCGCCTGGGTCTGGCGCTGGCGCGCTCAAGTATCACGGGCATCGACACGCTGGTGATCGACCGCACCATGGTTTCCGGGTTCGTCACCTCCGAAGGCGCACAGGTGCTCATGCCGGACTGGGTGAAAATTCACGAATTTCTCAACGCGAATTGGCGATAAAACTCGAATCATCATTCGGGCCATTTCAATAGTGTTGTAGTGGTTTTAGTACATTTGTACTATAATTATCCTGCTATATAATTTTTACAGAATAAATTAGGAGCATCGCATGGTCTCAAAGTCAACCGAAACCGATAAGAGCAAAGGATCGGAACCAATGGATGAAGCGAAAAAAGCTGTGTTGAACAAGGCGCTGGATGACATCACCAAGCGCTACGGAGAGGGCTCGATCATCCGCCTGGGCGAAGCGCGCCACCTGGAAGTGGCCGCCATCCCCACCGGCTCACTCTCCCTGGATATCGCACTGGGCGTGGGGGGAGTTCCGCGCGCGCGCGTGGCGGAGATCTACGGGCCCGAGGCCAGCGGCAAGACTACCCTGTGCCTGCACCTGGCGGCGGAAGCCCAGAAACAGGGCGGCACAGTGGCTTTCATTGACATGGAACACGCGCTTGACCCGGCGTACGCCGCCAAGGTGGGCGTGGATGTCGAAAACCTGCTCATCTCCCAACCCGACACGGGCGAGCAGGCGCTGGAGATCCTGCAGACCCTGGTGCGCTCCGGCGCGCTGGACCTGGTGGTGGTGGATAGCGTCGCCGCGCTTGTGCCGCGCTCCGAGATCGAAGGCGACATGGGCGACGCGACCATGGGCATGCAGGCACGTCTGATGTCGCAGGCGCTGCGCAAGCTTTCAGGCGCCATCAATCAGACTCGCACGGCAGTGGTGTTCACTAACCAGATCCGCCAAAAGATCGGCGTCTATTTCGGCAACCCCGAGACCACGCCCGGCGGCCTGGCGCTCAAGTTTTACGCCTCTGTGCGCATGGACGTGCGCCGCATCCAGTCCATCAAGGTCGGCGCGGAGATCGTCGGCAACCGCACACGCGTGCGGGTGGTGAAGAACAAGGTCGCGGCGCCTTTCCGCACTGCCGAATTTGACATCATGTACAACGAAGGCATTTCCAAGGCAGGCGACATCATTGACCTGGGCGCGTCACTGGACGTGATCACCAAACGCGGCGCCTTCTATTCCTACGGTGACGTGCGGCTGGGCCAGGGACGAGAGAATGCGAAGGAGTACATCAAGCAGAATCCGGAGCTGATGCAGGAGATCGAGAACGCCGTGCGCGAACAGGCGCTCGGCGCGGGACTGCCCTTCTACACATCTGATGACTCGGGCGGCGGCGCGGAGGATGAAGCAATTGGGATGGACGAATAAGATCCGTTGATCGTGCGAAAATCCGTATACTTCGACACCCTAAAAACGCTAGGGCAGGCGCTCAGTATACGGATTTTTTTTATTCCTTTCTTCTTAGTTATAAAAGAGATTAATAAAGAGGTGTAATGGACAAGGAAAAACAGGAAGAATTGATGCGGTTGGCCATGAGAGAAGCAGAATTAGCGGCTGAAGAGGGCAATTATCCCTTTGGCGCGGTTATGGTGGATACGGAGGGGAATGTGCTTGCTGCGGCGCACAACACCCAGGTGACCGAGCGCGACCCCACCGCCCACGCGGAGATCAACCTCATACGGCGGCTGGCGAAAGAATATGATGAAGCAGAATTCAGCCATTTCACCCTGGTGTGCAACGCCGAAGCCTGCTCGATGTGCTTTTCGGCTGCCATCAAAGCCGGTATCCGGTCGTTCATCTTTGGCGCGCCGAGCGAGCCGCACATGGATCCGTATCTGACCGTCGCAGAGGTCGCCCGCCACAGCCAGAGTACGTTGGAGATCACGAATGGGATATTGCAGGAAAAGTGCGTAAAGCAGATCAAAGAGATACGTGAAAAGCAAGGGCGGTTGGCGCAGTAGGAAAGTCAAGTCAGCCGGATTGATTTTTGAACCCCTCAACCGTCTACCGCCTCGCTGCGCTCGGCGCTAAAGCCCTTTCAAGAAAGAGAAGAACCGCCATTCTTTTTGGAGCGCCCGGTGGTTGGGTTACGCTCGGTTATGTACCAACCCTTTCTGCCACTTTTACCTTAAGGTGAATACGCACTCGCCAATAACAAAAAAATTAAGCAATTCTTGTTGGGTTGGAATCCCTCGTCGGGGCAAGCCCAGAGGAGGACAGGCTGCCAACCCAACTATAGCAAATGAGTTTATTTTGGTGCGTTGACGCAGGAGAGCATATATTTAGGTTTTTTTAATCATAAGAAGATCAAAATAATTTGCGCCAACGCACCCTACGATTAGGTTCGTTATAGATTCCGTTAATGCAGTGGGAACTTATCCTGGGTTATGATCGTCATATCTGAAATATACATTGGCAAAATTATTGCAACGGAATCATATAGATATGGCTGAGAAAAATCAGGCAAAAAGGCATTTCTCACTGCTGACAGCCGTGGGGATTCTGTTTGCCATGACGCTGTGCCTGCTGGCGAGCGCCATGGCGTATGTGGCGTTTCCTTCTTCGGTCCCGCTTCTGAAGCTGGTTTTCGGGGACAATAGCAACAATTCAGTTTTTGGCGCACCAATGAGTCTTCAAGTCGAAGCAACGCCCTTCCAGCCTGCTTATACTATGATGCCTGAAGAAACCGAACCACCGGCGCCCATTCCCACACCGACCCCCAAACCCAAACCAACGGCTACACCCGCTCCTGAGGAAGAATCCGTACCCTTTGTCGAGCCGGACCTGAATAACATTCCCGCTTCTCATTACCTCAGCGGAATTTACGGAACACCCCAGGACTACAACCTCGACTGCGAATCCCAAGCCGCAGTGGATCTCGCCCGCTTCTTCGGCGTGAAGATCAACAAACAGGAATTCATTGACACGCTGCCCCGCTCGGATGATCCCGAGGAGGGTTTTGTGGGCGACATTAACGGCCCGATGGGACAACTGCCGCCAGATGGCTATGGCATTTATGCCAAACCGCTCGCCAAACATTTACGTGATTTCGGTCTGGAAGCCAAAGGCGTGGAAGGATGGACATTGGACCAGATCCGCGCGGAAATTGCCGCCGGCCGGCCAATGATCGTGTGGATCGTCAACCTTCCCTTTGATATCGACGCGCAGATGTACACCGCTCCCAACGGCAATACCGTGCCAGTCGCGCGCTTCCAACACACCTGGATCATCACCGGGTACAACATGGGCACATTCACCGTCATCGACAGCGTCTGGACGTATAATGTCAAGGCCTCCACCCTGCAGGAACGTTGGGAAGTGTTTGGATCTCAGGCAGTCGTCTACCGCGGGGAGTAAGCGCGGAATATTTCCACCTGGTCAACAACCCAAAATCAAATCCTTCGTATATAAAATAGAAAATTTTCTATTCTGGAGGAGTCATGTCTGAAAATCATGCACCTTCCGGCGCCCGGCGCTTTGGATATTTCGTGACCATTCTGATCAATATTGCCATGATCTATGCAGTCAACAATCTGGTGAACTGGGGTTGGCCGCCATTCCTGACCAAGGATTATGTCCTTGTTTTATGGGCTGCGAATTTGTCCTTTGGCGCTAATATCTTCATCAATTTCATATTCATGTTCTTCGACAGGCGCTGGTTCCGCAGCCTGATGCAGGCATTCGGCAATGTCTTTGGCTTTCTTTCGGTGTACGTTTTCTGGCGTGTTTTCCCCCTTGACCTGCCTTCCGGTTTGGCCAGCACGGTCAACCTCGGCTTTATCATCATCATGGGATTGTTCGCGCTCGGCACCTTGGTTGAATTGGTCAGCGCCATCAATATCTACACACGCGGTAACAAGTGATCCAAACCTTTTTGGTGCGTTGGCAGAACCGATTGATCATTGAAAATCTCTTTCCAAAGAAATAATGTAAACTTTGCTGCCAACCCACCCTACCCATCAAACGTGGTTTAAAAGAGGCCTTTCGGCCTCTTTATCTATTTCGATTTTCCGTATCTGATCGCCGTCATTTCCGCCAGGATCGACAAGGCGATCTCCTCTTGGCTGCGGGCACCGATATCCAGCCCTACCGGCGCGTGAATGCGCTGCAGCTGTTCGCGAGTGTAGCCGGCTTCCTCCAGCTTCTGGTAGCGTTTGTCACGTGCCTGGCGGGAGGAAAGCATCCCGATATACTTCACCTTTCGGTCGAGAGCCAATTGAAGCGCCGGCAGGTCGAGTTTGTCGTCATGCGTCAAGATTAATACGTAGTCTTTTTCATTTAATCCAACCTCTTCCAACCCCTCATCCGGCCAATTTAGCAGCCGCTGGCCGACATGCGGAAATCGCTTGGCGGTGTTGAAAGCCTTGCGCGGATCGATGATCACTGTGGTAAAGCCGGTGATCTGCGCCATTTGCGTCAGCGGCAGGGCGATATGCACCGCGCCGATCGCGATCAACCTCGGCTGCGGCGCGTATACATCAATATAAATCTCTTGATCACCAACGCTAACGATCTGGCTGGTTTCGGTCTGCTCTAATAACCTGACCTGCTCAAGCAATCCCTGATCGAACCAGTCAGGTTCATCCGTTATTCTGGATTCGCTAGCCTTAATGAGTAGAAATTCATCCCTGGTATTGCCATCGATTGTCGATAGTGTGCTGAAAGGAATTCCAGCCTTTAAAAGCTCGGTCATGTTTGAGACAATGTTTGTATTGAGAATGCCCTGGTCGCCCTGTTCTATTTTTTGAACCAGCACCTTGATACTCCCCCCGCAAGCCAAACCCACGGACCAGGCGGTTTCATCAGCAATGCCATATTCCAACAGAACCGATTGGCCGGATTCCATCACCTTGAGCGCTTCCTGGACCACCGCTCCCTCCACGCAGCCGCCACTCACCGACCCGGACATTTCCATCGCGGAACTGATCGCCATTTTAGCGCCCACAGAACGCAACGCCGAGCCCTGCTTCCATACAACGGTTGAGAGAGCAGTTTGCTTTCCCTCTGACTGCCATTCCAGTATCTTTTGAAGATTTTCAAGAATTTCCATTGGACTCCAGACTTTACTTTGATTAATCATACAGGATAAAAGGCAGCCGGGATATTAATGATGCATAAGCTTTGATGCCTTCACCACTTATTGGTGCGTTGGCAGAGTTGAAAATTTCTTTTACTTGTTTAAAATATTAAGGATCCCTGTTGAATCCTGGCAACGCACCCTACAAGGGCGGACAGCGGTCTGACCCTACAAACCAATTAAAAAAAGACCGCGAGAATATCGCGGTCATATGAAAAACAATGTTGGATTTAAGTCCCGTGTTCCCAGGAATTGAGGTACTTTTCCTGCTCGGCGGTGAGTTTATCTATATGGATACCCATGGCTTCTAGCTTGATTCGCGCGATCTCATGGTCTATTTCTTGAGGTACGCCGTATACAGTTTTTTCGAGCTTATCCGCGTTCTTGACCATGTATTCCAGACTGAGCGCCTGGTTGGCAAAGGACATATCCATCACGCTGGCGGGGTGGCCCTCAGCTGATGCCAAATTGATCAAGCGGCCTTCGCCCAAAAGGTAAATGCGCCGGCCGTCCTTGAGCTGATACTCATCCACAAAAGGACGCACCAGCCGTTTGGAAGAGGACATCTTTTCCAGCGCAGGGATATTGATCTCGACATTGAAATGGCCGGAATTCGAAACGATCGCGCCGTCCTTCATCACCTCAAAGTGATGCTGGTCAATCACATTGATGTCACCGGTCAGGGTGCAGAAGAAATCACCTACTTTGGCGGCTTCATTCATCGGCATTACCTGGAAACCGTCCATGACTGCTTCCAACGCCTTGAGCGGATCCACCTCGGTCACCACCACGATCGAACCCATGCCGCGCGCGCGCATGGCCAAACCGCGGGCGCACCAGCCGTAGCCAGCAACGACGAAAGTCTTGCCAGCCAGAAGCACATTGGTCGCACGGATGATGCCGTCCAGCGTGGACTGCCCGGTGCCGTAGCGGTTATCGAACAGGTGCTTGGTCATAGCGTCATTGACCGCGATGATCGGGTAGTTCAACGCACCGTCATGCGCCATCGCGCGCAGACGGATCACACCGGTGGTGGTTTCTTCTGTGCCGCCAACCACGTGCTCCAGCATTTCACGGCGCTTGGTGTGCAGAGTGCTCACCAGGTCCGCGCCATCATCCATGGTCAGATGCGGTTTGTGATCCAGCGCGGCGTCGATGTGCTTGTAATAGATATCGTTGCTTTCACCCTTAATCGCGAAGGTTGGGATCTCGTAGTGGGAGACGAGCGACGCCGCCACATCATCCTGGGTGGAGAGTGGATTGGATGCAGTCAGCACCACATCCGCGCCGCCCGCCTGCAGCGCCCGCATCAGATTGGCTGTTTCGGTAGTTACGTGCAGACAGGCAGATACGCGCATGCCTTCCAGCGGGCGTTCCTTCACGAATCGCTCCTGAATCATACGCAGCACAGGCATTTCCTTTTCAGCCCATTCAATGCGCAACCGACCGCCTTCCGCGAGTTTCATTTCCTTGACATCATAATTTTCCATTTTCAATTTCCTCTCATTAATTTACCAGCGCATCGAGCGCGCCCTGGTCGTCAAATAATTTTCGATAGCGTTTGATGAACTCCGGAATCGTGAAAACATGATTCTGGGTACCGCGGTTCTCCAGACAGTAAGTAGCTGCTAACGCGCCCATCTGGCCGCAGGTCTGCCAGTCGAGCCCCAGCCGCAATCCACGCAGGAATCCGCCGCGGAAAGCATCGCCCACGCCGGTGGGATCCGCGATGCAAGAGGGTTGAACGGGCGGAATATGGTATAAGGTATCCTTCACCCATACATCCGATCCTTTTTCGCCCAGAGTGACCACCACAAAATCCACTGCGTTAACAATTTCCTTCGCGCTCATTCCAGTATGTTTCTGGATTAACTCGAATTCATAATCATTAATGAAAAGACTCTGCGCGCCCAAAATGCCTTCATGGATCTCATCCGGGCTGCTGCGCACCACTTGCTGGCCGGGATCATACACATAAGGTATGCCCAAGTCGCGGCACTCCCCGGCATACTTGCACATGGCAGTTGGGTCATTTGGAGAGATCACCACCAATTCGGTATCCCCCCTGTCCAGATCACGGATGGAAAGATCCTTGGAATAAGCCATGGCACCGGTATAGAAGCTGGCAATCTGGTTATTGGACAAATCAGTATTAGCGAAGAAGGAAGCCGTAAATACGCCGTCGATCCGTTCGACCAAAGAAGTATCCACACCATTACGGTTGAGCCATCCCTGGTAATCCTCAAAATCTTCGCCGACGGTTCCCATCAGCTTGGGATGTTCACCCAATAAAGCAAGGTTGTAGGCGATATTGGGGGCGGTCCCACCACGCTGGCGGATCATTGAATCCACCAGGAAGGATAGGCTGATGGAATCCAGTTTCTCAGGGATGATGTGATCCTTGAAATATCCCGGGAAGGACATCAGATAATCATAAGCAATCGAACCGGTGCAGATGATGGCCATTGATTTACTCCCTCACTTGACCTATGGTTTTAAAATCTTCAGGCAGGTTTTTTTCAAACGGCGGATAGACCACACCCAATTCCGTGATCCAACCGGTAAGCAATTCATGCGGGGTCACATCAAACGCGGGGTTTCGCGCGCTGATACCTTGAGGTGAAGCCGGCTGATCCTGGAATTTAAGTTCCAGCACTTCATCCTGCGGGCGCTCTTCAATGGGAATCTCATCGCCGGTTATAATTTCCAGATCGACTGTTGACATTGGAAACACGCTGAACACCGGCACATGGTTGGCGTGAGCAGCCAACGCCAGCATATAGCTGCCAATCTTGTTGGCCACATCCCCATTGCGAGTTACTCGGTCTGCGCCGAATAGAACTTTGTTCACCTGTCCGGTGCGCAGGAAATGACCGGCAGCGCCATCGCAGATCAAGTCGAACGGGATGCCGTACTGCTTCAATTCCCAGGCGGTCAGACGTGAACCTTGCAGGCGGGGGCGGGTTTCGTCCACCAACACACGGATCTTCTTACCTTGCTCGTGTGCCATGCGGATGACACCCAGCGCGGTACCCCAGTCAACCGTGGCCAGCGCGCCGGTGTTGCAATGATGGATGATCGTGTCGCCGTCTTCGATCAGTTCCGCGCCATTTCTTGAAATTGCCAGATTCGTCTCCACATCCTCATCCGCCATGCGATTTGCTTCCGCCAATAACGCGGCCTTTATGGAATGCATATCCGGGTAATCCCGAAAAGCAACCGCCAGCATTCTTTTCAGGGACCAGGGAAGATTGACCGCTGTCGGGCGAGCAGCACCTAATATTTCTGCCGCTTGCTCTAATTGATTGCGAATCGCTTCCAAGGTTTCATCCGGTGATCTCTCGGCAGCCAGGACCATACCATACGCGGCTGCCACCCCGATGGCCGGGGCGCCTCGAACCGCCATATCGCGAATACTATCAGCCACTTCCCGGGAATTTTTCAGTTGGAGGTAGGTAAGTTGGGAGGGGAGCTCCCTCTGGTCGATCATTTTCAGCGTTTTGGCTGAATGTTCCCACTCCAATGTCCGCATAACCTGATTTCACCAAAAAAAATGCGCTCAACCTGGAGCGCTTTTCAGCTTTCCTTAACGAGTTTAACACGGGTGAGGGGGATTGTCAAAGAAGTGATGTACGGTGTCCAGGACATACTATACATACTGGTTACCAAGAATACATCAGGATGATAATGATACTTAGTCAAAGAAACATTACACCTGAGAAAGTAGCAGACAGTGAATCCTGGACACCATATTGA
>Ga0209164_1002351_pt1 | contig 20440 bp, 21 predicted proteins | sample MTBNYHSulfiMetaG_FD_187458 | JGI IMG/M metagenome (GOLD analysis project Ga0209164, IMG submission 187458) | Enrichment culture microbial communities from rom New York Harbor, USA that are MTBE-degrading - MTBE-NYH (New York Harbor Sulfidogenic)... | ecosystem: Environmental > Aquatic > Marine >...
ACAGCTCACGTCTGGAAATGGGATCAACCCCTGTGGTAGGTTCATCCAGAATCAATAAATCCGGTTCATGAATCAGGGCACAGCTAAGCGCCAATTTTTTTTGCATTCCCCCAGAAAGATTCATGCTCCTTCTATTAAAAAATGGGGTTAATCGTGCAAAACTCATCAAATCTTTGATTCTTTTATTCTTTTCCTCCGGCTTTACGCCTTTCAATTCAGCAAAAAATTCCAAATTTTCTTTGACGGTAAGATCTGGATAAAGCCCATAAAATTGAGCCATATATCCAATTTGTTTACGAACTTTTTCAGCTTCTTGAACAGTATCATAACCAACAACTTTCGCATTACCTGCCGTAGGTTGAAGTATGGTTGCTAATAATCGAAGCGTTGTAGTTTTCCCTGCTCCATCTGGTCCCACTAATCCAAATAATGTGCCAGCAGGAACCACAAGGTTTACATCCTTGATTGCAGGTGAGCCTTTTTTACCAGCCAGATATTGCTTTGTAAGCTGTTTGGTTTCAATTGCCAGATTTATGTCCATGTATGACCAATTTCCCAAACTTTTATTTTTACTGAAAATAGTTATACGCAAAAACTTTATAAAAAGAACCCGATGTCTAGTGATTTGCCAAAATTGGCGGACCGCATCCAGGCTCCAGAACTAGATCATCACCTCTTACCTGGTTTGAAAAATATTTGGGTGTTTTCAAAAATTGCTTCTATATGTCCATTGAAGATTCCAGGTATGTAGCAATAAAATTTATAGAAAATGTTTTTTCGCTCATTCTATTTTCCCATCCGCCTTTGGCGTACTTGAAACTCATTCAATGCAATATCGAGTTGTTCTTTATCAAAATCGGGCCAATGAATTTTCGGGAAATATAATTCCGCATAAGTGGCTTGCCATGGAAGAAAATTTGATAGCCTTTGTTCACCGGATGTCCTGATGATTAAATCCGGATCCGGTAAACCTCTGGTATCCAGATTGATATTGATAAGATCTTCCGAAATTTCAAGGCTTGACGTGATGGCATCATGAATCTTTCGAAAAGCCCTGACCAATTCATCTCGCCCCCCATAGTTAATTGCAAGATTGACGATCATTCTTTCATTGTTTTTCGTAAATGCGATTAGCTCAGATAAAGTCTCCTGTAAAAAATCTGGAAGCCCCTGAAAATTTCCAATAACCCTTACCTGAATGCCAAGGTCGTTGGCTTCCTCTTTTTTATTTTTCGCGTAAATATCAAGTAGCTTCATTAAATAGGAGACTTCCTCTTCTTCTCGTTTCCAGTTTTCTGTAGAGAAGGCATAAATTGAAATGATTTTTACGCCCAATTCCCGGGCATACCTGACAATTTCTTCAATTCTTTCTGCACCCTTTTTATGGCCTGCAGAAGTGGGTAATTTATTTTCCTTCGCCCAACGTCTATTGCCATCCACTATGATTCCAATATGATTGGGAATTTTATTTCTTTTAGAATTTTTCATTTTCATTTTTTTCCCGTATATTTAAATCCTCTTTCTTTAAAATCAACTTCCCATGCCTTATCCATAACAGATTTAACCCTCAAAGAATATGTATCAAGTTGATCAGACAGTTCTGACACCAGGCTTTCTGCCCCGGAGTGCGTGGGATATGGATGATACTTATTGAATATCTCGCGAAAAATATAGGGGTGGTCTATTAATTGGCAAGGCAATAGCAGGTTTTTATCAAATGGCTGCCGATCACGAATCGCTTTGAAATAAGGTGAAGTTAATGCTTCGCTTAGACTTTTTTGTTTAATGTTATCCACTGCAAAATGCGTAAAGATACACGGTTCTACATCCCCATTGGAATTAATATGAAGGTAGTCTCGTCCGGCTGCTATACAACCGCCGACGTAAGGTGCGTCATTCCAGAAATCAATTGCGAATAAGGGATATTTATTCCGAATCCTGGCCGCGCCATTCACCCGCATGTATTCCCTCTGCTTGGGCGTGGGCATTAAGTTGATATCTGGATTATGACCAATCGGCATATAAAGGAAATGCCAGCCAATCATACAGCCTTTATTAATCATCAATTCGTTGAAACGATCACTGCAAATCTCTTCTACATTGTTCCTGTTTACCGTCGTGGAAAATCCATAAAGTGCTCCCGCTTCTTTGAGCAAATCAAATCCATGCATTACTTTTTGATATACTTTATCACCCCGACGTGCTTTTGTATTTTCCTCAAAACCTTCCACACTGATCATCAGCGCTACATTTCCCAGCCCAACAAGTCTCTCTACTTTTCGTTCATTCAACATCGTTCCATTTGAATAAACCTGAAAGGCGGCATCAGAATGCTTATCGAATATCTCCCATAAGGGTTCATAAACAAAGGGCTCACCCCCAAGTATTGTAAAAAAATAGATGCCTATATTCTTGGCTTCCCTGATTACTCGATCAATAACCTCTACATCCAAATCATCCTCCATGCTGTAATTAGCCGCATAACACCCAACACAATTCAAATTGCAGCGCATGGTCGGACTGATTAGAACCGTAAAAGGAGGAAAAAAACCTTCTTTTTGATAAAAGTTTTTTCTTATTTTAGACTTGGTTCCGTAACCGCTGTTCAAAGCAAAATTCTTAATAAATTTTTTCTGGACATTTGGCTGCAGCTCTTCCATAAAACGATTAAGAAGCAAACCAAAGGAGTTTTGTTCAACCCACGATTTTTTTATGGCGTGAATTTGGCCAGATGCAACAGGGTCTTTCCGATTGAGTTTTTCAAGTAAACCAAAAATTCTGGTGATCTCTTTCTTTCTGGTTTCTTTTAATCGGCTTGCCAGGCGGTCAACAGTAAGATCTAAAGCATCGCCAATTAATTTATCCAATACATCTACCTCCAAAATTCTTTGGTTGATACTTAAGGTTTAAGAAATTTCCTCATTCGTTCGATAATGTTTTTGAAACCAACTCCATTCATTAAGACAATTCCAAAAATTACGATTGAAAATCCTATTGCATAAAATAACCATGGAAAGGCGTTCGGCCTTAAAGCAGATAATTCGATAGCCGTTGCAGGGAGGGCATGAAGAGCTTCCCGCATAAATGAATAGAGTAAAACGAGGACCCCTACCGAGAGTAGAACGATTTCATGTGTTTTTGGTTTTATAAAATGTCCCCCTTCAGCTCGGAGGATCAAAGTGATGCCTGAAATGGCCATCAGGTAGGCGATCAGCATAGGCGCAATGACAGGCCCCCACCAAGGAAGGGGAACCAAGAATAATATATCTGTCGACAAAAGAGAGTTTGGCCAACCGATTAATAGTTTGAGCCAGAGATAATAGAAAATATCCCATAGTCCGAAAGTAAATAAGGTAAAACCTAATCGTGATTGAAAGGTTTTTCCAACAGCCCAGCCCACAGCCAGCAGCATAGCCAGCGTGGCCAACTCTCGCCCCACTTCAATAGGGGCTAACGTAGGGTCAAATAGCGGGATATCGAGCAAGAGATCGCCAATGTCATAAATGCGCCGTATATAGACAACCGTCGCTGACTCTATATAAGCCATGGCAATGGCAAACAATCCAACCCATAAAATTTTCCCTTTCATATGTCGTTTTACTCAGGATAGATTGCCACTCCCAGTGTCCCTGGTCCAACATGGGTTCCAATTACAGGACTAATTTCATAGATTTCTATTTCCTTACAATTAATTTGTAGTTGAAGATAACCTTGCAAAATCTTTGCTTCTTCAAGTGAATTGGCGTGCATAACTCCAACCCAGGCTGGCTTTCCGGCGGCTTTCTCAACCACCAAATCGATTAACCTTTCAATCGCTTTTCTCTTCGTACGGACTTTTTCCAATGCATCGATCGTGCCATCTAAAAATAAAATCGGTTTGATGCTTAACACAGTCCCCAAGTACCGGGACGCACCGCCTATCCTTCCACCTTTGTGCAAGTATTTCAAAGTATCAACAACAAAAAATAAACTCATCCGCTGGATAATTTCTTCAGCGTGATATTTAACTTGCATTAAACTTTTGCCTTCTGAAATATCCTGCGCTATAGCTTTTATAATTAGTGCCAGCCCCGCTCCAGTGAAACCTGAATCGATAATTTCTACAGGTACCTTTGAAAACATGGATACAGCTATTTGGGCTGAATTCACTGTTCCGCTGATACCGGAGGAGATGAGGGGGACCACAATTCCATCACAATGGGGTGTAAGCTCCTCAAATATTCGCAAAAATTCTTCTGCGGTTGGTTGGGATGTTGTCGGGATGGTCAATGATTTTTCCAGACGTTCATAGAATTCAGCAGGGGTGATACTAGCACCATCTTCAAAGTCATCACCATCCCAGTGTATTTTCAGGGGGACAACTTTTATGTTATTGCTTTCAATGAAAGCCTTGGGTAAATATGCTGTACTATCCGTTACAATTGCAATTTTGGTCATGATATTTCTCCTTATTAATTTGTAGAAACATATGTGTTTTGTCGGTTCAATTTTTTTAAAGTTCGTATTACACAAATATTTGCAAAAACCATTAATTTCAAGGGAACTCTTTCTGCCTTATCTTTTATTTTTCCGAAAAATACGAAAGAATTTCATAAAAAAATTACCCGTTTACTATTTTGATAACATTACGCGTAAATTCAGCCAGTTGTTTCCGTTTTTCTTCATTTATTTGTGTATACATTTCCTGATATTTTCTACTTTGTTCCATTAAAAAAGTTGAGACACTTAAATTTATATCTTCTACTAAAGAGAGAGCCGCACCAATCCCAGCTAAAGCGATCAACCCTAATTCTCCTGGAAGGCCAATCTGTCTTAGTCGGTTCAGAAGACCTTTGTCTTTCACTGCTTTTTTGATAGGTAAGAGCGCAAGGATGATCGTAGTAATCATTTCAGTTATGAAAATCAAAGGTGAACTTTGCTCAGGGATCCTGACAAGTAAAGAGTTAAGTAAGGTTTCATACCCCTCTGCTTTCCCGTCTTGAAGTTCCTTCAGAATGCGCTGCTTGATATCCTCCCAAGCTTTTATCTCGGCATTGTTCCCTGACAATCGATCGAGAAGACGGCTAGCTTCTTTGGTTGGTCGGAAGAACACTTCCGAACGACCAGGACCCCGGTTGCCAAGTGGAAGATGATATTCTATATCTACCAAACCTCGCTTTTCTAGCAACCTCAGCATCTCATATGCTGTGATTTTGCTAATGCCAAGCCTCTTCGCTAACTTGACGTAATGAATTGGCTTATTCATTTCCTGGTATACATCAAGAAATTGGTTAAGAAATTGCTTTTGGCGTCGAGTTAATTCTTTAAGCATAATATATTCCGAATAAAACTAATAAATTATAACTCATTAAAATTCATTTAGAAAGGTGCTTTTGCCTTATTAATTCGAAAATATGACGCACCCGGGAGCCTTACCGTTACAACATACTTCTTTTTGCGAACCGATACGACTTGCCCTATTTCCGGGTATGAACTGTCAGTCATTAAGAATCCCTCAATTCATATTCCTCACTTACAAATAAATCTGGGTTATCAGGTGAATAAACCAGTCGATCGAAGAGAAATTGATAATAATGCTTTTAATAGTATGTATTCTTTTCTTTTTTAACAGGTTTTTAGGAGCATCAAAATATTTAAAAATTATATAATCGGATCATGAGTGAAGATTATTTTGAAAACAATCAAATAGATATCGATGAATTAATTTCATTAAGAGAAGCTTCAAAACTCAGTGGAATTAGTCCAAACCATTTGCGCTTACTGGTTGGAAAGGGTTTAATCTGGGGAAAGAAAATAGATACTTTTTGGGTAACAACTGAAAAAGCGGTAAACAAATACCAATCTCGCGGAATCCGACCTGGTCCAAAATTGAAGCCCCATTGACATTATAGGCGTATACGCCTATAATAATCGTAAATAAATACTTCAGGAGGTCTTCATGGGCGGCTCCGGCACCTGACAATTACCACTCCCACTTCAACACATAATGTTCATATAATCTGGGATTGAGTTTTTCCCAAGATACTTGCCATCGTTTATCTGGCAATCTAACTACATTTTTTTTCTGTATTTCCTTTGTTATTTGGCGGTTAGATTCTACTGTAATGCATTTCAAAGGCGGTCTTTTTCTCGGAAAAATCACATTAACTTTCATTCTTTTCGTGAAGTGATTGATATCCGTTGACCAAAATCCACTCGGTTTTCCGAAACCATTTTTAATATTCCAGTTGATTTCAAATTTTGTAACATCTCCTTTTTGCATCACATTTCTTAATGAAATAACTATGTAAGTCTTATAAGCAAACTGGTAAAAATCAACCGGTTTTCCTGGATTGCATTTGTAATCGATCAATATCTTTCCGCTTCCCCATGCCTGATCCTGAAAAGCGATAACGTTATTCTGAAGGAATTTCACTTTTTCTATTTTAGTGAGAATAGCATCCTTGCCTTTTATATCTAAAATCTCTAAAGTTGTTTCATAGTCCAGCACTTCGTACATCCCCGGTTTGTTAATTTTCTGAATTAACGATTTTCCCCAACCATATAGATCACCAATAATTGGTATTAATATTTGTTCTAATCCTCCAAAGTTGTTTTTCATTAAGTTAAACCTAGGTTTATCACCACTCTACCAAACCAAGTCTTATTTATCAATTTTTTGATTTTTCCAGCCTCAAATTAAGTCTTGATTTACTTGAAGTATTTTGAAAGAATAGGATACCATGAAGGAATTGCCATCCATCGCCAGAAGTGGGATTCTAATTGAAACACCCGATCCTCAGCCGGAAGTCCGTAAGAATGCAGAGTCCGCCCGAGACTGGGAATTTAAAGATGAAGCCGCTTTTCTTTACCGAATGGCCACATTATTCAAAGATCGATTCTTGGATCCCATTCACCTGACAGATCGCAATCGCTTACCCGATCCGGTCATTTCATTTAGGAATCTGAGAAATTTAAACACATTAGCCGCTTATACCTTGGCACGCAATCCACAGGGCTTGTTATATGAGATTTCCATGAATACACAACAATATGAGGAAAATGATAAAGATGGAAAATCAAAAATGTTCTGGATCTTTGGTCGCTGGGCACAGCTGGAGACACTGCTGCATGAGCAGGTACATCTCTGGCAGCAAAACTTTGGAAAAGAACCGTACAGGCATGGTCATTCTCAGCATAATTCTGAATTTGTCGATAAATGCGAATCCTTAGGATTGCATCCCAAACCCGGCCAAGGTTACCATACCCGACTGGCGGATGGACCTTTTGCTGTTTTGATGAAAGAAATGGGCATAGAATCGCCGGAGTTGCCGAAAATTGACGAAGAACCTAGTATGGATTGGTATAAGTGGTTTCTGGATTTTCAAGGGAGGCGCAGAAAAGGACAATCATCATTACATAAGTGGACGTGTCCGGAATGTGGTTTAAATGCCCGAATGGGTATTAAGGATAATCCCCTAATCCGGCATGAACCCTGCGAGCAAAAAACGGGTCATACTGTATTTTTTGTTCAAAATGATGGGTTGAAACATACTATATTTAAAGAAGAAGATCCAAATTAATACTCTCTTCTCTTTTTATAATCTTTTAAAATAGACGATACTATAAGATTTGATTGGAATGTATTCACGCACGGAAGTGTTGAAAATTTAAGGATTTTCTATAAAATGAGGCTATTGATTGTTCGCAAAATAAAGCTTGTGCGACCAGTTTTTGATGTTATATAGTTTTAATAAACCTCACTTTTATATCATTAACAGTTTTACCAATATCAATGAGTAATTTGAATCGTAAGATATCGAAATTCTCGGAAACAACCATATAAAATAATTCAAAATTTCCCGGTCCGATTATGGTTCTTATATAACCGGTATAGTCTGTAAAAATATTAAAATTCAATTTTGTTGGATTATTCAAATTAATCCAAAATGCATCTAATTTTCTATACGATTGTGGACTAATAAGAGCGTTTGGTAAAGTATATCCAGCCCATTTCAGCTCTGGGGTTTCAGCATTAAATAATGTAATTCCTTTGGACTTATCTACAGCTCTCATTAAGTATGCATAACAATTGATTGCTGGCCTTTTAAGATGCAGATTTTTTATCCGCACATAATAATATCTTCCAGTACCTATAATTTTTCCAGAATTATCAAAAATTCCTACGTTATCCACAAAATAATTTGATTTGCAAGAAACGGCTAATTGATTCTTCCAATTCGAATCCCATTTTTTATCCTTAACCAATTCAATAACCAAATTGGGAAGGGTTCTCCGATCAGAGAATTCAACGCAATTCCCCTGAATGAACTTCATAATGCCATCTTCTTTTTTCACGCCTTTCTCTTGAAAAGCAAGGAAATTAATATTTAAAAAAGATGCTAAGGCTAATTCTTGATTGGAAAATAGTGATCCTCTGAAAACGTTTTTAAATAACCGTGAAATTCTTTCTCTTTTAAAATCTATAAAAAGAAAATACTCGGACTTTTCTATTTGTCTAAAAATATTTTCTTTTAATCCTCTTAATGTCTGTTCTTGAACAGCAATATATGGATCAAAGCCCAATTGCATTAATTCACCAAATATTTTTTCGGCGATATTTCTTTCTTCTAATGTTCTCTGACCACAGCTAATGAACACTTTTGCTTTATATTTCTCATTTTGCACTGAATCCTCCCAATGAAATCAGCTTATTTACATAATGAAGAATTAAAACATATAAACGAAATTTTATATAAATAGTATAAGAGCAAAGGAATTAATGCGGAGAGTACTATTACCCAAATACTTCCCACCTTTATATATTTCTTGGCTCTCTTGAAAAACTCCTCCTGCATTATTTTAAAATAGCAAAATAAACTTATACTGTCAATACTACTTGACAATCCATGTTTCACTATGTTTACATGAATATACTTGACCCGATCAAGTACCAAGCATGACCAGGAATATACTAAAGCAGCCTACTAATAAAGACCTAATTAAATTTCTGGTTCCCAAACCCCTCAAGGATACTTTATTAATTATCGCACTTGAACGCAATATCTCAATATCTGCTTTGCTGAGGATTATTACTTCTGAATACGCAAAGCGAAGCCTTGAAAAATGATCATTTCAATTACCAATCAAAAAGGGGGTGTAGGTAAAAGCACCACAGCCATCAACCTGGCAGCGGGGTTAGCCATCCAAGGTTACAAAATCTTGCTGATAGACCTTGATCCACAGGCTAATATCAGCAAGGTATTTATCACAAACGATGATGAAGTACCCTTGCAGCGCACTTTGTACAATGTCTTGATCAATTTCTACCCACTGGAAAATATCATCCAGGAAACCCAAACCAAAAACCTTTTTATTGCACCATCTCATATCCGCTTATCTGGTGCGGATTTGGAACTCAGCCAGGCGATGGATAACCGCAGCGAGAGGCTGAAGCGATCCCTCTCCCCTATCATCGGCCAGTATGACCATATTCTGATAGATACTCCGCCTTCACTAGGTTTATTGACAATAAATGCGTTAGCAGCCAGCGATAAATTGCTCATCCCGGTATCGACTGGATTCTTTGCTTTAACCGGACTGGTGCAGCTTAAAGAAACTATCGAGATGGTCAAACAAACGCAATTAAACCAAGGTTTAAGCATCCTGGGTGTGTTGTGTACTTTCTCAGAAAGAACCAATGTCTCAAAAGATGTGGAAAATCAGCTTTTAGATTATTTCGGCGACGAAGTGTTTAAAACCACAATTCCAAAAAATGTCAGCCTTGAAGAAGCGCATTCCAACCATACCCATGTTTTCAACTATGCACCTAAAAGTCTGGGAGCGCAGGCATATAAGAACCTGGTCAAGGAGGTGCTTCAAAGATGAAACCATCTGGTTTGGCAGATAGTCCTCTATTCAAGTCTGGAATTTCCAGTGAAGAAAAAAAAGGTACATCCATTAAAAGCTATACAGAAAGAAAGCATGCCATCATGACACCACGCTATCATGATGGCATGACAGCAATCATCGCAAAATCAGTTCGAGAAGTCGGGAAAGAGGTTTGCACTTACAGACTAACTCAGAAAGAAAAAACCGCTTTGGTAGAAATCATTTATCACTACCGCATGCGCAATAGCAGATTATCTGAAAATGAGATCGCACGGATTGCCATAAATTTCATTATTGAAGATTTCAAAGCTGACAAGAAAGATTGCATTCTTTCCAGAATTACTGAAGCAATGAAAGCATGACATCATTCATTCATTCATTCATTCAATCATTCAATCATTCAATCATTCTTTCTTTCATTATTAACTGCATGTCATCATGCATCATTTTTCATATTGACAAGCACTTAAGAAACCATGTATTTTGATATCGCAAGTCCTGTTAGTAAGTAGGGGATGTCGTCTGCTAAATCCATCCGCAAGGATGTGTGACCGAGAGTCACTACGACCCAGGGGGAACCCGAACCATAAAGCTATCAGGCCAGCGCTGCCGGGAAAAAAGACCAGCAGGTAGAGAGGGGTAAAAACAGAAACGCCCCGGGGTTACCAAGGCGTTGAATCAGAATCTAATTAGTTTCTGAGCAGTTGCCTAACTTATCTCAGAAATTTTAAAATACGATTTTGCGTAAGCAAAATAAATATAGATTCCGGACGGTGCGTCTGTCAAGAGGCAATTTTCTACTTGACTTTGTGTCGCACATTGTGTTAATTTGAAAACAATCTAATGTCTGAAAGCGTAGAGCAGCAACCACTATCTGATAAGAAAAAAGAAAAGATCACCACCATTGATGATCTCTTGGTAACCGCAGGAAAATTGTACAAAGGATTGATCAAGCTATCCCAGCAAAAACATCCGCTGGATATTAGAAGGGGGGTGAGTGATATGAACACTGAAAGAGAAAGTGAAACCGTCAAAGCTCAGGGAAGGACTTATTTTTTTGATTTGGAGACAACCAAAGAAGGCAAGCCTTATCTGCGCATCACAGAATCACACATCAACAAGGAAAAAAACGAATCCGTCCGAAACACCATTTTGGTTTTTCAGGAGGATATTCATGGTTTTATGCAAGCTTTTACCAAAATAGCTTATAAGGTGGTGAAAGGGAACAAGCAAGAATGAAATGATGAGTAACCGAACCCAAGTATGGAACGATTATTATTTGCCCGAAATCACAAGGATGATTTGATCCTGGGTCGAACAGGATCGTTCGATTTTTTTCCTAAATTTAAAATTAGCCCGCAGGTAAGAAAATTCCATACTTATGTGGTCGGTCTCACTGGCAGAGGGAAAAGCAAATTCCTGCAGAACTGCATCCTTCAGGATATCCAAAATGGCAAAGGCTGCGCTTTGGTTGATCCGCATGGAGACCTCGCCAAAGATATTCTGCAGTCTTTAATTACTTCCAGATTCTTCGATTACCAAGAAAATTATGAAAGGCTTATATATGTCTCACCGCGCAGAAGGGATTATGTTATTCCCTTCAATGTGCTTGAAAAGACGGATCCCAAAATAGAAACCTACGAGGTCAGCCAGCGCGTGATCTCAGCGTTTATGCGCGCTTGGTCACGCACATTACTAGAACCACCGCGTTTTCAACAAATAATGCGCGCTGGTTTGGCCATACTGGTGGAAACTGGAAAAACCTTATGTGACCTGTACAACCTTTTGACAGATGATGATTATCGTAATGCTTTGATCGAGCAGATACAAGATCCCAAGGTGAAGCAGGATTGCCAGGCATTTTTCGGCAATGAATTCGATCGCTGGGGAAGAGAGCGCTCCAGCATGATCAGCAGCACGACTAACAAGGTCAATGCCCTTACTGATAATCCCAATTTGTTTTACATGCTCGGTCAGAAGGAAAACCACATCAATATCCAGAAGATCATGGATGCAGGAAAAGTACTGCTGGTGGATTTGGGTGAGTGCGATGACGAAACTAAACGCTTGTTTGGCACCTTGATCGTGACCGGATTTGAACAGGCAGCCCTTTCAAGAGCTAGAGTCATTTCTACCGAAAGAAAACCCTATTATTTGTATATTGATGAATTTCAGGATTTTGCCTGTCATCCAGGCTCAGCCGAAGCTTTCAGCCAGATGCTCTCTCAGGTGAGAAAATTCGGGTTGCATATGATCCTGGCTAACCAGAGTATCGCCCAGCTTAATGCCAGACTTCAAACAGCACTGGGTAATGCCCAAACGATCATTTCTTTCCGGGTATCACGCGCGGACGCGGAGGTGTTATCGCGGGTGCTAGGCCAGGTGGACCCTGAGCAAATCAAACACGACAAACAGATGGATGTTCAGCATCCGCTGTATTCTCCATTAAACGAACAGTGGGAAGGATTTATTCAGCATCTCACAACCCAATCTGTCAGGCAGGCAACTGTAAAAACTGCAGATGACAGACTGGCAGTGATCTGGAGTGAGAAGATGAAAAAACAAGATGTCTCACAAGAAGAGATTGAAAAAGTCATTCTTGAATTAATTAAAAAGCACGGATATGCCCTGAATTTACTAAACCAAACCACTCATCACCACCCAGTAAATCCAACTTCTAATTGTGCGTTTGCTTACTAGAGGGCCATCAACTTAAACCTAGGTTTAAACCAATTTACTTATGTTCATCAACTTGTTCGCAAACCTGTACGGTCGCTGCGAACAGGAGATTCTCAAGCCTGCGGGCATCGAGCCCTGGGCTTGAGTCGGAAAAGAACTGGTTTTGTCCGGGCGGGTCATTCGTCAGCTCATTTGCGCCCATAATTCGGGCTTAAATCAGCTTTCCTCAAACCCCCGCTCCCAAAACCAGAGCGTCGGGGCACTCACCAACCAAAGTGCATGGTTATCTCGACCCCGACCACCTACGGCTGCGCCTCCGCTTAATGCTCCGCATTAACCGTCGGTTCCCTCGCACGAAAAACGCGTGCTCAGCGCCACGCTCGGCGCCAGACTCGCTGCGCGAGACTGGCTCCTCCCTGACGCCGTAGGTGGTCGGGCTCTCCGCGCCCGACGCTTTACGCCCCTGACATCTTTTCCGAACCTTATCTGTCAGGGGCGTTCACATGCCCATCGTTTGGATTCAGATGTTCTTGTAGGAAATGGGTGCTGATTACACTTCTAGGCTGTTCCTAAAGCATAGAGTTAGTTAATTTGCTCTATAGAAAGATCGCTGAACGAAGGACATGAACCAATGCTCCCACATTTTGTGACCAAAGCAAATCCGCCATTTTCGAATCCAGCCATCGAAAACTGATCAACCTTTGCACCGTCTACTCTGGCAGTAAAGGTATTTCCAGATACTTCAATCTCAACTGTAACATCAGTGTCTCCAAGGTCTCTTTTTTCAACTCCAGTTACCGGGGGCTGGTAAAACGACAAATCACTCAAGCTTTCAATATATGCCCACCTAAATCTGGAATTGCTATCCATGTATAGAATGATGTTCTGATCTTTGGTTGAACTATATCGGACTACTACTCCGAACTGCCCCTGGCTGGGAGCAAATATGTGAGGAGTATGTACTTTTACGCGCAATTTATAATCAGTTAATGTTTGATCATTGAGCAAAATTGATCCGGTGTCGTTATCATCTTCGCTGATAGAAATAGTCGCACCTGTTTCAGTTACGATCCATTTTCCAACTACTACATTCCAGGGTGAACCAATGCCATTCGAAAAATTATCATAGAAAGGCAAACTAATCTTAGGGGATGGTGTTTTTGTCGGGGCAGGAGTTGGCGGTATTGCTGTATTGGTAGGAACAACAACTGCCTCTTTTGTTGGGATATTTGTAGGTTGAGTTATAGGTTGTACAAATCCTTGAGTTGGGATGACTTCTGGAGTATCCTGGGCAACCATTGGTACAACCACATTATTTAAAAATCCTTGTGCCCAAGAGTAGACCTGTAATCCTCCAAAAACTAAAAATGAGAGGATTATTAAGAGCATAATCAATCGCCTAATAAGTCGCCCCTTCTTTTTCTTTTCCTCTTCTTTTCTTATTCTTTCTTCTTCTTTTTTAATTCTTTCTTGTTCTCGTTTAATTTTTTCAGTTTCATCTTCTTCAAACGGTTGAAAATCTATAACTGCCGGTTCAACAACCATTAATGCCAATTCATCCTTCTCGACAATTTCTATGATTTTCTCTGGAACGGGTTCTGGTTCTTCTGTGTCCTCAGGCTCATCTTGATGAATAACACTTAAATCAAAATCAAACTCTTTAAAGACAGGCCAATATTCTTCGAAGATTATTTTCCTGCGCAAGGTGGGAGGTAAATCCATAAGGCCCAACTTTAAATAAACATGCCCCATATGGGTTTTGATCGTTTCTATTGATAGAAATAATTCTTTGGCAATTTGCTTATATGGCTTTCCCTCGCAGACCCCTTTTAAGACTGATTTTTGTTGATTGGTCAGACTTCTCAACTTCTCGATGATGTCCTGATTAACCATCGTCCCTCCATTTCAGTTAAAAAAATCAAGCAACAAATGTTTAACTTGCCAACCAATATGTTTAACTTTCATGAAAAATGACCGAATTCATACCTATGTTGATATCGGTTTTTAAATGTTCGCTGTATTCTATGGATGAGAAGCAACGCGTTTCAATAATTGTATATCAGAGTCAAATAGAAAGGATATACCGTGGAAAACAGAAACTCATTTACAAACCTGAATTTCAGGAAATGGATTCGACAACGCAACCAGCGTCTGATGATCTTCATCATTTCATTTCTTTCCTACCTGTTCATCATGTGGATCCTGCCAGCGCAAACAATTGTCACAATCCTATTATTTATCGTACCAGTTTTGATCTGGGTGGCCAGCTACGGTTCGAGAACTGCACTCAACCAGATAATCCGATATCTGCAGCGCTATCAAATCAATTGAGAGGAGCTCAAAATGAAAGAACAATCAGCTAACCAACTTTTTCTGAAAAACCAAGGAGATTTAACTACACGCAGCCAGGCGCAGCATTTGCTATCACTGGGCGACCGCTTGGGTTGGCATACTCAGGTGATCGGTCAGGCGCCAATGCTCAAAGAAGCCATCCGGCTTCAGGACTGGATGTTAGTTCCAGCGCATGAAGATACTACCGCGATCCCGGCAAGAACCATGCGGCGCATCCATACGCTCTTTTCTCAAGGGCTGCGCCCGCAGGGTTTTGTGGTGGTGCATGAAGCGCCCATGCAGCTGACAGCTCCCAAACCGGTCATTGAAGAAAAATCTCCGTTTGAATGGGAGGGGGTTGGCAAAGCCATGGGCGTAATCGCCAAAGTAATGGGGGTCATGCTCCTGGGCAGTATGCTTCTTCCTTTTGGCTTGCTGGCCGGTATGGTTATGCTGGATCCTATCCTGGTGGTGGTAACCGAAGACATGTACTGGATCGAGATCGATCGCTGGCAGGTGTAAGGTGTTTTTCGCCCGAACGTTTTTCTCGATTTGCCTGCTCTCCACCAGCCTCATGATGGTATCGGTTGCTCTGCTGGTGCGCAGCATCCCAGCTTTCGCGGAGTTGCTCGGCCATATTATCCGCTTTCTGCTGAAATGGGCCTATCGCTTGTATCGCCGCATTTTTTTGCTTTTGGATCCGGTGACGCAAAACCAGTTGGGTATCAGCGCAATGGAGATGCCTTATCGCTTGATTCTTTCGGTATTGATCTCTGCTTGCCTTGGCTGTCTGGTCATGCTGATCCTTCACTTGCGGATTTCGTGGATTGCTATCGCGGTATTTGGGTTGCATGGTATCGCGGTGGCATGCTTGTGGACAGATTTCTTTGAACCACAGGGGCTGCATATCGGGGAGAAAATCTAATGGAACTCAAGCAATTTCTTTCTTCAGATTACAAAGGGTCCATCATGAGATCTGCCCAGCGCCAGACGCACGTCTATATCATCGGGCAGCCGGGTACCGGAAAATCGCGCATGATTGAATCCTGGTTCATGCAGGATGTGCTGGCTGGCAATGGCGCTGGGATCATTGATCCACACGGAGATTTATTCAATCACATCATTGCCAGGATCGCCGTACATCCAGAAGTCTGGAAGCGGGTCATCATTATCAATCCCTCCGATCCCAAATGGGCGGTGCCTATCAATCCACTGGTTGCTACCAGCGGCAATTCAGCTGCGCGCATGGCCTGGTTCCTGAGCGATGTCGTCCTCAAAATCTGGTCGCTTAAAATGACTGAAGCCCCGCGCATGGCCTGGTTGATGGGGAATACTTTCGCGGCTTTGGCTGAGTTGAACTTGCCACTGACGCTCCTGTCGCGTTTCCTGCTGGATACTGATTTCCGGGAGGAACGGGTTATAAAAATCAGTAACAGCGAAACACGTGCATACTTTGAATACGAATTTCCCAAAACTGCCATTGGGGTCAGGCAATGGGCGGCGCCTTTGCTCAACAAGATGGGTGAGTTTCTGTACGATCCCGATATCCGCTGTTTGCTGAGCGGGACATCCAGCCTTGATTTCCGCCAGGTGATGGATGAGAACTGCATCCTGCTGGTGAATATCCCTAAAGGTATTTTGGGAGAAAATGCCAGCGCGCTCCTCGGCGCCTTTATTGTGGCGCAAATGCAGAAAGCGGCACTTGCCCGGGCAAATACGCCCCGTCGAAAACCCTTTTATCTCTACCTGGATGAATTCCAGAATTACACTACTGATAACATCACCGATATCCTTTCTGAAGCCAGGAAATATGCGCTCTCATTGATCATTGCCAACCAGTACAATGCGCAACTCACTCCAGAAATCCGTGAAGCGGTGCTCAATACCGCCGGATCGCTTGTGTCATTCCGCGTTGGATACAACGATGCAAGCAAGCTGGCCAGGCACATCTTCCCTTCCCCTGATTTCCTGGGTTCCAGAAAAGTCACTTTCAACCTCAATGGGTCGGGACTGCTGCCGCGCTTGCGCATCCGAGAAGAAAGCATGGATGAAGGCTGGGAGGTATGCGCGCAGGCACTGGCGGGACTGCAGAAACGCTGCTTCTGGATCCGTTCCCGCTCAAACTGGATGCCAGCGCGATTTAAATCGCTGGATATGCCCGACCCTCCGATGAACAATGAAATGCGTACCCGAATTTCAGATCTTGTGGATACCTCCGGAATTCGCTATGCTAGGTTGAAAAAAGACATCCGGCAGGGGGAAGCAAGCAGCGGATATACCAGGGGAGAATTTCAATCAGATCGCAATCCGGAATCTGAACAGAATCCATTATGGGAATCATAGCAAAGAGAAAGATGAAAAACACAGCAACCACTTTAACCATCAACCAAACAGGCTTGCGCTTTCAGGCCAGGGATGCGGATGTCCTGCAGACCATTCAGGATATGGGTGGGGTGATGGCCAAGCGCCAGCTGAAAGCTTTGTTCTGGCAAGACAAGACCAAGCGCGCGATGGAGAAACGGCTGGCTAAACTGAAAAGTTATGGCTACATCGATTGGGCATCTTTGGAGCAGCGCCGGGTGAATCCCAACCCAGAGCCGATCGTCTGGCTGGATTGGAAAGGCGCGTGTTATCTGGCAAGTCTGTCAGGTATTCGGTTAGGTTTGCCTGAAAAGAATAATGAAAACCAAAAACGGATGCTACATAAGGATTTAAGGATAGGTGGTTTTTCCTGGCTGAGAGAACCGCGCTGGAGCCAGCTTTACCACGACCTGACGGTAATTGATGTGCGCTTAACCTTTCAACATTACTGCGCGCAATCCGGTTTGATCCAGCTTGAGGTGTGGGTTAACGAAAGTGAATTTCGCTCCCATATGGATGTGGTGGATGTCAAATTCACCACCCGGCAGGAAAAGGTGATTACAAAGAAAAAAGGCATTTGCCCGGACGGGATGTTGGTGCTGGTGGATGAAAGACGCCGTCAGTTGAATCAGCCTTTCCGGGCGCGTTTCCTTCTGGAAGTGGATATGGCCACACATGACAACCTCACCTTTGGCTGGGAAAAATCTCTGGCTGGTTCTGCATATATCAAGAGCAAACCATATCGGGAACGCTTTGGCAATAATTCCGGACGCTGGCTGGTTATTACTACCAGTGATATCCGAATGAAGCACCTGATGAAACAGACGAAGAAAATGATCCACAAGGATGCCGATCTGTTTCTCTTCACTACATTCCAGGACTTCTTTTCGGGGAATGCTCTCCAGGAAAGAATCTGGAGCAAATGCGATATGGATTCAAAGGTCTCGTTGTTAGAAGAGTAAGAAACGTGATTGGATAAAAAAGGTTTCAGAAAGCTCAGGCAGATAATTGATAAGCATTGTGCACGACCCACAAATAAATGATTCCTTGAATGTTGAACAAAGAATAATTAATTATCAAGGTTTTCAGGTTGATGGGGTTGACCACATTCGGGAACTGGGTTCAAGAAAAAATGACCTTATCGCCTGTTTTGATTCTTTTATTAATGATCGCCAATCTCAAAATTTATCCGCAGGAACAATTCAGTTTTATCGAACGAAAATAAAATTATTAATGAAATATCTAGAGCCGCTGGGGGTATCACATATTTCAGAATTCACTTCACAACTCATAAGGGATTACCTTATCTATCTTGAACAAAAAAACCATAATCCTGGTGGTATTCACGCGGCATATCGATTCATTAAAGCATTTTTCAATTGGTGGAAAGATGAGTTTGAACCAGAGAACTGGAAAAACCCGATGGATAAAGTCAAACCTCCCAAAGTACCCGTTGAAATCTTAGAACCCGTTAAATCCGAAAATGCTCTGTTAATGCTTTCCGCATGCGATAAAAAAACTATTCTAGGTCTCCGAGATTGTGCGATCTTACTTACATTGATGGATACAGGGATCAGGGCATCTGAACTCTTATCAATTAACCGAACTGATCTGGACTTAAAAAATGGAAAGATGGTTATTAAAAAAGGAAAGGGTGGTAAGTTTCGCATTGTCTTTATATCAAATAGGACACGAGATTCAATTCAATCATATTTAAAAAAGAGAACTGACTACTTACCTTTTTTATGGATCAGCAAAACGAAAAGCCATTTGAAATATTCTGGGTTACGACAAATAATGCGGCGAAGGGCAAAAGACGCAAATATCGAAACACCATCGTTGCATGGATTTCGCAGATACTTTGCTCTTCAAATGCTTCGCAACGGAGTGGACGTTTTTTCATTGCAGAAGCTCATGGGGCACTCAGATATCCAGATTCTTCGCCGGTATCTGCAACAAACTGAAGAAGATATTCGCTCAGCGCATAAACTGGGTGGACCTGTAGATCACTTACTTGGATTTTAGAGAATTGACAATTTTTGAAATTTATAATTTCCACTTATCAACTGGACTTGCCTTATTATGTGCTTCCTGCAAATCTGAATTCATCTGTCGTAAGTATCGACGCAATATTTGCAGATCCGCATGACCCATCAATAACTGAAGTGAGAACACATCAATTCCATTACGTAACATTTCCAGGGCGAACAGACGTCTAAAACTGTGCGGGGATTGAAAAACCACCCCAGCTTTTTTTGATCTGCGCTTTAATAACAAACGCAAACCAGTATAAGTAAGACGTTCCCCATGAATACTTATTAATAAAGCACCATCCGTTTTTCCTTTTATTTTTAGATAGGAACGCAAAGCCAACCTGGTCTTTTTCCCCAAGTAAGCCATCCTAAACTTATCCCCCTTACCATGGATGATCTGCAATGTACCGGTGATTGGATTTACGTTGACATGGTCTAAGGCTAATAATTCAGAAGCCCTCAAGCCGGTGTCTAAAAGCATCAGCAAAATTACCTTATCTCGTAACCCTGTGAAACCGTTTTCGCAAACGCTGATCATTGCCTTAACTGATTCACTATCTGCTGGTTCCAGTGGTTCTTCTCGTAAGGATTTAACTTTCACTTTGCGGATAGGATTTGCCCATCCAGTTAAATCATTTTCAATTTCATACCAGTAAAGGAAGGAACGTAGGACGCGAAAATGAGCATGCACCCCACCCTTGTTATGGCCCTTATCTTCAAGCCATAAAAGGTATTTTCTGATATGGTTTGCAGTAAGTTCTTGGATATCTCTTACCTGGTTCAGGCTGCAGAATTCAATGAATTTCTTTAACTTGTTGCGGTAGAAATCGGTGGTATTGGGCGATAATCCCCTAGCTTTTCGGTCAATGGTGAATGCTTCTGCCCATTCCAGGATATTAAAAATTGCGATAATCCTCTGCTCATCGGTTTGGCGGTTTTCGGGCATTTCTGCCTCCTTTTTTAACCGCCATATATGGAGTTTTAGGCTTGTTTTTGGTTCTTTACCCCCACCTGTGGTGTACAACAAAAAATGGCGAGAGTGAGATTTGAACTCACGACCAAGGGCTTATGAGTCCTATGCACTAATAAGCGCTCCACATACCCCCAGATGTGGTCTTTTTCGCGGTTTTTATGCCAAATAACCCAGATATGGCGGTATGTTAAGT
>Ga0209164_1002352_pt1 | contig 20439 bp, 16 predicted proteins | sample MTBNYHSulfiMetaG_FD_187458 | JGI IMG/M metagenome (GOLD analysis project Ga0209164, IMG submission 187458) | Enrichment culture microbial communities from rom New York Harbor, USA that are MTBE-degrading - MTBE-NYH (New York Harbor Sulfidogenic)... | ecosystem: Environmental > Aquatic > Marine >...
TTATCGTCGCCAAACCGAAGCTCAATGCCATCGGTGTCTTTTGTCCCTATAAGCCCCTTTTCAAAGCATTCCATGGCAAAGCCAATACTTGATCCGGCTGACATGGTGTCAATACCATTTTCATCACATATCTGGTCCGCAGCAATAATGGCATCCAGTTTGTCAACCCCACAATTCGGGCCAAAGGCATAAATTGTCTCGTACTCAGGGCCATCACAGTGTGTGCCCTGATAGGGCCCCTTTTCGACCTCCATATATAGAGAACAAGGTGTAGGACAAAGGGGACCACATGCCCTGTTCTGCCAGGTCCACTCTTTCTCATGAGAGGGGAAGCTGAGCCTCTCGGCAGCTTCAAATGTTCCTCCTTGCCAGTTTCGTGTGGGCAGCAGCCCCAGCCTATTTACTAGATCAATGCCCCCGCGTGTACCGTAGCGGCGCCATGAAGTTGCCCATTTTTTGTTTTCCTTTACTCTACCCAAGATATCCTTTCTTATCTTTTCAAATCCATCCCTGTCACCAACTTCTATCTTTTCATCTCCATAGATCACTAACCCCTTAAGCTTTTTAGACCCCATAACACAGCCTGAACCCCCTCTGCCAAAAGCACGATAGACAGGACCATCAACCATGATAGCCGCGTATCTAAGCAACCTTTCTCCGGCCGGACCAATTGCCATTGTGGCTGCCTTCCTTGCCGATGAGTCCGCCAGCATTACTCGCTGCGCTTCACCGGGCTCCATACCCCACAAAGGGGTGGCGTCCTTGAACTCAACCTTCTGGTTATTTATCTCAAGATAAGTCGGAGAATCGGCAATGCCCGCAACATCAATAGCCCATAAACCAGCCTTTCTAATTTGATGTCCAATCGTTCCGCTGGACATTGCATATAAATAAATGCCAGTCAGTGGCGACTTGGTATTAATAACTGTCTTGGAAGAATAGGGCAAATTTGTACCGTTGGATGGGCCAGCAGTAAATATAAGGTGATTCTTCTCACCTAAAGGGTCAATTCGCGGGGGTACTGAGTTGTATAAAAGATAGGCTCCCAGACCTCTGCCACCTATATACTGGTTAATTATCTTATCTGGGATCTCTTCGACTCGGTAAGACCTGTTCGACAGGTCTATCCTCAGTATCTGGTTGGCCATACATTTGCTCCTTTCGTCATCAAGCGTCTCGTTGAACCTGGCTATCCAGGGTATGATTTCCTATTTTGAGTCAAGGTAGTCAACGGCCTCGAAGCAGCCACGTTATGCCTTTACACTCTCCAGGTACATATTAATGCAATCACTAATCTCCTGGTCTTTGACAGAATGGCTTATGAAAACATCATGACTCAAGAATCTACAAATACCATAGTGAGGACACAAAGTCAAAGAACAGGGACTTGAATATAGGAGAAAAGCGACACCAGGGACACTTTTTAGGCTCTGCGATATATGCCGAGTTGCCGTTACACAAAACTCGAAATTGTTGGATAACAATCCGGTGAGAAGTTGGCTTTATCAGCTTTGTGTGCTAGTTTATATACTATCTTATGGCTCGCTGTATCTTCCATATTGATTTGGATGCCTTCTTCGTTTCTGTGGAGCAGGCGCTTAACCCGAAGCTGAAGGGAAAGCCGGTAATCGTCGGCGGAGACCCTGAGCGCCGCGGCGTAGTTGCCTCTGCTTCCTATGAAGCACGGCCTTTCGGCATCCATGCCGGTATGCCGTCATCCAAGGCACGCCGACTTTGTCCCCAGGCAATTTTCATACCGGCTCACTTCTCTCTCTATAAAGATGCTTCAGCTAAGTTTATGAAAATTCTAGGCGATTTTTCTCCCCATATCGAGCCTTTAGGGCTGGACGAAGCCTACCTTGACGTTACTGGATGCGAAGAGCCTTATGGTTCTCCTCGCCAACTGGCACTGGCTATAAAGGAGAGAATACATAAGGAGCTCAATATCACAGCTTCAGTGGGTATAGGTACCTGCAAGGTAGTGGCTAAGATCGCCTCCGACCTATGTAAGCCCGATGGGCTGCTAGAGATAGCCCCGGGGGAGGAACAGGCTTTCCTCAATCCACTCCCCGTAGCTAAATTACCCGGGGTGGGCAAGAAAACGGAGCAGTCCTTAAAAGAGATAGGTGTAACCACAATAGGAGAATTAGCCAGCCTTCCTTTAAACACGATAAAAAGACGGTTCGGAACAACTGGAGCAGTGCTTCATAGCTATGCCCAAGGAATAGATGACCGGCAGGTAGAGGCGCCAGGCGAAGCTAAATCCATTAGCCAGCAGCTCACTTTTGCCCGCGATACCCTGGACCGCAATTTTCTTGAGGCTAACCTTCACAATTTATGCCAGGAAGTTTGCCAGGAGCTGCGGAGCCAAAATAAAAGAGCAAAATGTGTAGCTATAAGGCTGAGGTATGCTGACTTTAAGACAATCACCCGCCAGGTCATCTTAAGAGAAGCTAGCGACGTTACCCAGTTTATTTTTACCGCAGCCCAGCAGTTGTTGACTAAAGCTCTGGCACAACAAGAAAAGCCAATACGACTCATAGGTATTAGAATATCAAGTCTGGTGGGCGAGGGGAAACAACTCCCTATGTTTGATTCCGGGACGGGAAAGCCGGAGCACCTGGATAAAGCGATAGACAAAATTCGAAGCAAATATGGCTCAACGGCGATAAAAACAGGTAACGGCATTTCTTCTGAAGGCAACCAAGTCCCAAGCACCAAAACCCACACAATATTAAAAATTAAAGATCAAAAATAAAAATGACAATTTAAAACGCAAATTTTTTGACCTTTGCTCTGTCATTTTGCATTTTCATTTTTACTGTTTGAATTTTGCGAGGTGGCTTAGAATGGCGGCAGGGCTTGTTTTGAGCTTACAATACAAAGTATAATTGACTACCTTTACCTATAAAAGAAAGGAGAAAGATGCCGGACTATGCTTTTTTCCACAAACAATTTATGCCATTATCTGAAGCCAAAATCGGCATCCTGACCCATGCCCTCCACTACGGCACCGCCTGCTTCGAGGGCATCCGCGGTAACTGGGATAGCGAGCGAAAAAGATTTTGCATTTTTAGAATCCAAGACCACTATAAACGCATGTTTGACGGCTGTCGCATCCTGAAAATCAATCTCCCCTACTCCGTTGACGAGCTTTGCCAATTTACCAAGGAGCTTTTGGGAAGAAGTGGCTACCAGGAAGACGTATACATCCGTCCTTTAGCCTATAAAAGCTCCGAAGCTGTGGGAGTCCGTCTCCACAACCTGGAGGATGATTTCCTCATTATCGTAACTACACTCCCCACTTACCTTGATATAGATAATGGTGTCCGCTGCTGCACCTCATCGTGGCGACGCGTGGATGACACCATGATTCCACCTCGAGGCAAGATTTGTGGCATTTATGTAAACAGCGCTCTGGCTAAAACCGAGGCCCAGGAAAGTGGCTTCGATGAAGCAATATTGCTAACTCAAGATGGACATGTCTGCGAAGGCAGTGGTGAGAATATCTTTCTTGTTTTAGGAGGGAAACTGGTAACTCCTCCATCATCCGATAACATCCTCATGGGCATCACCAGGGACACGGTCATGAAATTAGCTAAAAATGAGTTAGGCATAGATACAATTGAAAGGCAAGTTGACAGAAGCGAACTTTATGTGGCTGAAGAATGCTTCTTTACCGGGACGGCAGCCAATATAGCGCCAATATTGGAAATCGACCATCGCCCTATAGGCACGGGCGAGATTGGCAAAATGACCGCCAAATTACAAAAGCTCTTCGCCGAAGTGATACTGGGAAGAAATCCTAAATATCCTGACTGGTATTACCTGGTTTCCCCTAAAGCCGTAACGGCATAACCGAATTTCTTAAACGGGAGTTATCCCGGGATCTACCTGTAAAGCCTTCAGCAGGTAGAGGAGGCGGCAGCTCTGCTCCAAGACAACAGTATAGTAATAGGCTTCCTCTAACAACTGGCTGGCAGCAAAAGTTCCATGCCCCCGCACTAAAACCACTCTGTGCTCTCCCATCAACCTGGCTATCTCATCGGCAAGTTCTCCCGGCTTCACCGCCATTTCCGCACTTAAGATAGGCACTTTAGGCAACAAAGCTTGCCCTTCTATATCGGGTGGCACAATCTCTTTTTCCACGAAGGACAAGGCAACAGCGTAAGGCGGATGAGCGTGAACCACTGCCAATGCCGAGGTATTTTTATAGATACAGCGATGAACTTCCAGCTCCATTGACGCCAGGGGTGTAGCCCGATTGTTCTTACTTATCCCAGTCTCTACCAGATCCCCTTTCTGAATAGAGCCCAACAGGCTGCCCCGATGGGTAATAACTAGATGCTCTCCAAATTTAACGCTGAGATTACCTCCCTGGGGAGAAACCAATCCCTGAGTAAAGAGAGCTTGTCCCACCGATTGGAATTGGAACAACATCACATTAAACCAAAAATCAAAGGTTAAAAATTAAAATTACAATTCAAAAGTCAAAAAGGCTGGACCTATTTTTAAATTTTCCTTTGTCATTTTGCATCTTAATTTTTGCTTTTTTCATTTCATAACTTATGACATACGCCGTATCACAGCCACCACTCTCCCCTGAATCTCAACATTATCTGGAGTAGTATAAATGGGTTTCATCTGACTATTCGCTGGCTCCAGGCGGATACGATTTGGCTCAGCGAAAAACCTCTTAAGTGTGACCTCTTGCTCTTCCTTAAGCCAGACCGCCACCATATCGCCATTATCAGCACTGTTCCCATAGTCCATTAAAACTATGTCGCCATCCCCTATTAAAGCATCTAACATGGATTCGCCTTTCACTCGAAGGGCATAAATATCTTGCTTGCATCGAACTAATTCCTCGCTGACTTCCAATCCCTCATTGGGAATAATAGTTCCTGTGTCAGGCCCAGGAATAGGCTCACCAGCAGCTATCACCCCCACTATGGGAACATAAACGAGTTTCCTTCCTTTTTTCTGTGGGGTCAAGAACTTAATCCCCCGAGATATGTCACTGTGGCGGCGAATATACCCTGCTTGCTCTAATTTGTCCAGGTTATAAGCTACCACCGAGGTGGAGCTTATCCCACATCCAGCAGCAATATCTCTAATAGTAGGAGGATAACCTTTGTCATGCAAAAATTCGGTGACAAAGTTGATAATCCGCTCCTGCTTTGGCGAAAGCGACTTAACAGCCATCGGTTACCAGTTGACTATTTCTTATTTAGCTTCTTCATTAAGCGAGACTTAAGTCTGGCGCCTTTATTTCTAGGAATAATCCCCTTGCTTACTGCCTTATCTATACCACTCATAGCCAGCGTTGTTTTCTGGTGTGCCGATTCTTCCCCGGCATCAATTGAAATTTTCGCTTTAACTATATGAGTCTTAACACTACTGCGCACTAAGCGGTTCCTTAACCGTTTTCTCTCCGCTGTCCTGGCTACTTTGTTATTCTGCTTGCTAGGTGACACTTATTTCCCCCTTTCTCGTTACACTGACTACATTCCACACCGAATAAATTCTAGACATTATTTTGCTTAGCTGAGCTGCACCTCTTACCTCTAAGGTAAAATACAATGTGACACTACCATCATTGTGGTTGCCCATGCTTACCTCGCCAAGGTTTACCCCTTCCTCTGCTATAATAGCACTAATATCCCGAACAAGGCCAACTCTATCCCAAGCCTCAACCTGAATCATCACGGGGTAAACCTGCGCCACATCACCCCACTCTACCTTGACCAACCTTTCTTTCTCTTGTTCATTGATAATATTAGGGCAATCTCTCCGGTGCACAGTGATACCCCGGCCTTGAGTAATATAACCGATAATCTTATCCCCAGGCAAGGGATGACAGCAATTAGCCAAACGAGTAAGTAAGTCCCCCACACCCAATACGTTAATACTTACAGGGCTGACCTTCCGCGGAGGCAGAACTTCAACCCCCTCTCCGGTCGACTCCAATTCTCCGCTGAATTTAAGCATTATTTGAGAGGAATTGATGCTGCCACTGCCCAAGGCAGCAAAAAGGTCATCTGCGCCGTCATAGTCAAGTAGACGTGCTACCTCGTCAACACCGGGCAAACCGATACCTAACCTCTTAAGCTCCTTATCCCAAATTTGCTTGCCAGTTTCAATACTTTGACCTCGTTCTTGCTTGTTCAACCATTGACGAACCTTGCTTCGCGCGTGAGACGTCTTAAGATAGCCAAGCTCGGTATTAAGCCAGTCCAGACTCGGGCCTTTATCTACTTTGCTGGCCATAATCTCCACCACATCGCCATTCTTAAGAGTATAATTCAAGGGTTCAAGCTTGCCATTCACTTTCGCGCCAATACACCTATAGCCCAAGTCCGTGTGAATTCGAAAGGCGAAATCTAGAGGAGTAGCGCCCCTGGGCAACTCTTTTATCTCCCCTTTAGGAGTATAGACAAACACTCGACCGACAAGAACATCGGTTTTAACAGATTCCAGAAATTCCTCACTATCAAGCTCTTCTCTCCAATCACCTAGCTGCCGCAACCAAGCTATTTCATCCTTAAACTGCCCACCTACCTTCCCTTCTTTATAGAGCCAGTGAGCAGCCACCCCATATTCGTTGACCCTATGCATATCATGGGTCCGAATTTGTATTTCTAGCGGTTTTGTCCCTTGACACATTACTGTAGTATGCAAAGCTTGATAGCCATTATCCTTGGGATTGGCAATAAAATCGTCAAATTCTTCAGGAATAGGACGCCAAAGATTATGAAGTACACCTAATGCCTTATAACAATCTGAAACCGAGTCCACCAACACACGTAAGGCAAAAAGGTCATGTATATCCCCAAAATTCTTACCCTGCGCATCATACTTGCCCATCTTTTGATATATGCTGTAAATATGTTTTGGCCGGCCATAAACCTTGCCTTTTATATCGACCTTATCTAATTCCTGACAAAGTATCTTACTAACCTCATCTATGAAGCCTTCGCGCTCGGCTCGCTTTCCAGCTACTAAATGAGCAATCCGATGGTACAAACGCGGCTTCAGATAGCGAAAAGCTAAATCCTCTAATTGCCATTTCGTCTCTCTCACGCCTAAACGGTGCGCCAGGGGAGCATATATCTCCAGGGTCTCCTGAGCGATAGCACGCCGTTTCTCTGCGGGTAAAGCACCCAGTGTACGCATGTTATGTAACCTGTCTGCCAATTTGATAAGAACCACCCGTAGGTCTTCAGCCGTAGCCAGGAGCATTTTGCGCAAGTTTTCTGCCTGAACCTTCGACTTTGTTTCTCTAGTTCGAGCTCGACTTGTAAGCTTGTTCAGCTTGGTAACTCCATCGACAAGTTTACCTACCTGAGAACCAAAGTTGGCCTCGATCTCATCCAATGGTACACTACAATCCTCGGGGACATCGTGCAACAAGGCTGCAGCTAAGGTTTCAGCATCAAGGTGAAACTCAGCCAAAGTCATAGCTGTACTTAAAGGATGTTCTAAATAAGGCTCTCCTGTTTTACGCACTTGCCCCTGGTGAGCTTTCGAAGCGAATTCGTAAGCTGCTTTAACCAGAGCTACCTTATCATCGGGCAGGTAAGTGCTAGCCTGTTCTATAAGCGCATTAACTTCCATCTAATTCATGATACTGCAACATCAAAAGTAACGCAAATTATAGTTAAGATGGTTAGGAGAGTGCTTACAAATGTCATTCTGAGGAGTCCCAATAAATCGGGACAACGAAGAATCTCAAAGATCCTTCCCTTCGCTCAGGATGACAATGGCAGGCTGAATAGTTACAATATGGTAAACTACAAGATAGACAAGGAGGATTTCTTTGTATAAAGCACCCCGGGGGACATTCGACATCCTGCCACAAGAGCATGCCTACTGGAAATACGTAGAGGAAAAGGCTACTTCCTTATGCCAGCTCTATGGTTACCAACCATTAAGCACGCCGATATTCGAAGATGCCCAGCTTTTCACTAAAACTGTGGCCGGAGGGACGGATATCGTCGACAAGGAAATGTATATCTTCGAAGATAGAAGTGGACAGGAATTGGCTTTAAGAGCAGAGGTAACAGCGCCAGTCTGCCGAGCTTATCTAGAGCATGGACTGTTCAACTTAGTTCAACCCGTGAAGCTTTATTACATTGGACCGGCCTTCAGGTATGAGCGCCCCCAATTTGGGAGGTACCGCCAGCACCACCAATTTGGCTTTGAGGCTTTAGGGGAGGCCGACCCCGCCCTCGATGCTGAAGTAATTGAAATGGCGCAGCAATTCTTTTATTCCCTAGGGCTCTCTCAATTTTCTATTCAACTCAATAGCATTGGCTGTAAGGTTTGCCGCCCCAGGTATTTAGAAGTGCTGAAGCAGCATTATTCAAGTTATACAGACCGTCTTTGCCCCGACTGCAAAGCCAGGCTGGGCAAGAACCCTCTACGTTTGCTTGATTGCAAGAAAACTTCTTGCCAGGAGATAGCGAAAACCGCACCGAAAATTTCCGATTATCTATGCCCCGAATGCCAACTCCACTTCCAAAGCGTCCAAAAATATTTAGGGGCAATTGGCATCCCCTTTCAATTGAATCACAGATTGGTCCGTGGCCTGGATTATTACACCAGAACAGTGTTCGAGGTTGAACCTCGAGATAAAGGCGGGCAGCAAAGCACGCTCGGCGGAGGTGGTCGCTATGATGACCTCATTGAGGAATTAGGAGGAAACGCAACTCCCGCGGTGGGCTTTGCGGCCGGGCTGGAAAGAATAATATTGAACCTAAAGGAACAGAAATTAGATATTCCGGCATCGCCCAAGGCTGATGCTTTCATCGCCTATTTGGGGGAAGAAGCCAAGATTGAAGCGATGAAGATTGCCTCGGAGCTACGGAAAGCTGGGATTGCAATTATCACGGCTACAGGTGATAAGAGCCTGAGAGGGCAGATGAGACAAGCTAATTCCTTGGGTAGTGCCTACGCCCTTATTCTCGGCGAACAAGAGATCAGCAACCAGAATGTAATATTGCGGGATATGAAGAGTGGGGAACAAAAAACCATCCCTTTGGCTGAAATAGCCAGAATGCTTAAACAAGGTCAAAAGTAACACCTACAATGTCAGATATGGTATAATATAGACGTATTGTCATTATTATAGACCATAGATGAAAACCTAAATTGTTTTCCGCCATTACTTACAATTTTGCATATGCCCCAGAACGACATGAATAACCACGCAAACCGAGAGTATACCGCCCAAGATATCCAAATTTTAGATGAAATCAAAGCCGTACGCCTGCGACCGGGAATGTATATTGGCGGCACTGATCGACACGGATTACACCAACTCCTCTACGAGATAGTGTATAACAGCATAGACGAAGCCATGGCTGGCTACTGCGACCAAATTGAAGTGACAATCCGTGAAGATAATAGCGTCACCGTAACCGATAATGGACGAGGTATCCCTACAGAAACTATCCCGGGACAAGATATCACAGCCCTGGAAGCAGTCATGACTCGCCTGCACGCCGGAGCCAAGTTCAGCAATTATGTCTATGGTGTATCCAGTGGTCTCCACGGCGTTGGTGCTTCGGTCGTAAATGCCCTATCCTCCTGGCTTAAAGCTGAGGTTAAACGCCAGGGAAAAATCTACCGCCACGAATATCACCAAGGGATTCCCCAAGGCGACATAGAAATTGCTGGCGATACCCAGGACACAGGCACCTCAATTACCTACCTTGCTGATAAGGAAATCTTCGAGACCATTGACTATGATTTCGACCTCGCCTGCCAGCGATTAAGGGAACTAGCTTACCTGAATAAAGGGGTGGAAATAGCCATTGAAGACAAGAGAAACAATCAAGAGAAAGCGTTCTACTTCGATGGGGGAATAGCCAGTTTTATTCGCCGCCTGAATAGAAATAGAGATGTTATTCATCCCGACCCCATCTATATCTCCACTATGGTAGATAGCACTATAATTGAAGCGGCTCTGCAATACAACGATAGCTTTACAGAATCCCTTCTCACCTTCGCCAACTGTGTCAATACCAGAGACGGAGGCAGCCACCTTACCGGCTTCCGCTCAGCATTAACCCGGGTTTTCAATGATTATGCCCGGAATGTGAAATTTTTAAAGGATACCGACCCCAACTTAACCGGGGAAGATGTGCGTGAAGGGGCAGCGGTCATTATCAGTGTAAAACTGCCACAACCCCAGTTTGAGGGGCAAACTAAGGCAAGGTTGGGAAATCCCGAAGTAAAAAGTCAGGTTGAATCGGCTGTAGCAAATGGCTTGTCCCTGTACCTCGAGCAACACCCCAGCGAGGCAAAGGCAATTATAGAGAAGTGCCTCACCTCCGCCAAAGCCAGAGAGGCAGCGCGCAAAGCTCGTGACCTCGTTTTAAAGAGGACTGGATTCGAAACATCAACTCTGCCAGGGAAACTAGCCGATTGTTCCGAGAAAGAGCCAGCAAAATGCGAGATTTACCTGGTTGAAGGTGACTCAGCCGGCGGCTCAGCCAAGCAAGGACGAGACCGCCGCTTTCAAGCTATTCTCCCTCTGAGGGGCAAAATACTAAATGTAGAAAAGGCTGCCAAAGATAAGATTCTGGAACATGCAGAGCTCAGGGCCATTGTCACAGCGTTAAAAGCAAGTGCTGACGAACAATTTGATAGCTCTAAGCTTCGCTACCACAGAATAATCATCATGACCGATGCCGATGTTGATGGCTCGCACATTCGGACTTTGCTCCTTACTTTCTTCTACCGCCATATGACAGAGTTGATTAACCAGGGCTATCTCTATATTGCCCAACCACCCCTTTACCGCATCAAGTCCGGTAAACAGGAGTTCTGGCTTTACTCTGAACAGGAAAAGGAAGAAAAACTCAAAGGACTAAGAGAAAACAAAATAGACATTCAGAGATACAAAGGGCTGGGGGAGATGACGCCTCAGCAACTATGGGAGACGACTATGAATCCCGCCATCAGAACCTTGCTCAAGGTACAGGTAGAGGATGCCATAGCTGCTGACGAGGCTTTTCGTATGCTAATGGGCGACGAAGTCTTGCCTCGTAAAAGATTCATCCAGGCCCATGCTCAAAGTGTAAAGAACCTCGATATTTAGCCGTTGGGCTTCCCGAACCCGAGGGGGTGTGTGATGTGGGGAGAATTCAGCGGACAATCCTCACAATGGTACAGCCGGACTAACGCCATGCGGTGAGTGTACCTGAGCGTTCGCTATCTCGCAGATGTCGGATATATCTTGTGTTCTGTTATATATTTTTCTACCTCAGTGGGCACCAGATAACGAATGGGCAGACCCTGAGCTATGCGCTGGCGAATTCCTGAGGAGCTAATCCCGATTACAGGCATATCAAGCTGAATAACCTTGTCCAGCAGCCCGGGTATTTCTGTTTCTAAGTGCTTCAAATCTTTTGAGCCCAATCTGGGCGCAACCACCAGCCGGCATAATTGGACTAACTTCTTCGGTTCCTTCCACGAAGGCAACTCGGCTAAGGTATCACGCCCAAGGATGAAGAAAAAACTTGCTTCATTTCCTAGCTGCTCTCGCAGCATCGTCAGGGTATCCACGGTGTAAGAGGGACCGGGGCGCTCTACTTCGAGAGTACAAAGCTTAAAATGAGGGTTGTCAGCTATGGCACGGCGCACCATCTCTACCCTGTGGGCTGCCGGCGTAATATTACGGTCTAGCTTAAGCCAGGGCTGCCCGGCAGGCACGAAAAGAACTTCCTTAAATCCTGCCTTTATTCTTGCTTCCTCTGCGACAACAAGGTGACCTATATGGATAGGGTCGAATGTACCGCCAAGAACGCCTATATTCACTTCTTTATTTTCTCTGTTTGGGACGGAATACCGTTATTTGTGCCTGCGAAATTATTTCCTCATCCCGGCTTGCTTGGACCACCATTTCCATGGCTTGCCTCATCAATTCTAACACAGCCTGGCTGCTAACTGCAGAGATATAAAAGACAGGCACCCCGAACTTGGCAAAGAACTGCTTCACTTCGGGCAAACGAGCTTGAACCTCAGGCAAATCTATCTTATTTACCGCCACGATTTTTGGCTTGTGTGATAAGCCTTTGTATAAGGCTATCTCTTTCTCCAATATGCCAAGGTCATCGATAACGGTCGGCGAAGTGCCATCCAATAAGTAAATCAGCAGCCTGGTTCTTTCCGCATGGCGCAAAAACTCATTTCCCAATCCTTTGCCAAGATGGGCACCCTCAACAAGGCCGGGAATCTCAGCAATAATAAAGTCCCTCATAGCTTCTGTCATAACTCCTAAAATTGGCTGGCGGGTGGTAAAGGGGTAATCGGCAATTTCGGGTCTGGCTCTCGATATTGCAGATAGCAAGGTGGATTTCCCCGAGTTTGGATGACCAACAATACAGATATCGGTAATGAGTTTTACCTCGAGGACAATAAGCCGCTCTTCTCCTGATTCACCCTTGCTAGCTATCTCAGGAGCCTGATTTGCCGCTGTGGCAAAACGAGCATTACCCAGCCCTCCTCGGCCCCCCTCAGCCACCAAAACCTTCTGCCCGGGAGTCCTCAAGTCAGCCAAAGGTATCTCCTCCCCTGAATCAGCTTTGGTGAAAACCATTGTACCTACGGGCACTGAAATAGCTAAATCCTCACCTTTCTTGCCCCGCTTCCGCCAACCGCCTCCCCGACGACCATTTCCAGCTACAAATTCCCTCTTCCTCCCCATTAAGCTCAAGTCAACCACGTTGGGACTAGCCACAATAACCACACCCCCACCATCCCCACCATCTCCTCCATCCGGACCACCAAAAGGAGCATACTTCTCCCTCCGAAAGCTAACACAGCCATCTCCACCACATCCACCCCCAACCATAACTTCTCTTTTATATATCATTAGTTAATAACCTAACTTAAGCTTAATTATATTAATAGATAAGTATTAATAATTATAAACAATGTTGTTGTGAGATGGGCAAGTAGTGAAGGAGGTCAGAGCTTAGAAGGTGGTATGGGCGGGATAAGCAACAATTTATCCACAAATTCTTAGTAGTTCTACACAGCTTGGTATGCCTTTCTATTGCCTTTCTGTGAACTAATTTTCTCTTTGATTTCCGCAATTTGGCTAGAAAGGTTAGGATTAATGCTCAATTCGCTAGCTATTTTTTCGTAGCCATGAAGAATTGTGGCGTGGTTTCTGCCACCTAATTCTTTGCCGATTTCGGTTAGAGAGTAGTTGTATCCTTCGCGCATAAGATATATGGCAACGTGTCGTGCCAGAGTGGTTTTCCTGTCTTTCCTTTTGGCAATTAGTTCTTCTGCTGAAAGGTTGAAATGGTCCGCTACCGTCAGTAAGAGCAATTTTATGTCTTGTTTGTGGTTCGTGCTTGTTAACAACTTGTTGATTGTTTCGGGGGTGACCTTGGTTCCACTTAATTGAGCCTGGGCAGTTAGATATACCAAAGCACCTTCAAGCTGGCGGACATTCTCGCATACTTTCTCCGCTATAACGTGGAGTACCCCTTCCAGGTCTGAGGTCATCGTTGTTTCTGCTTTAGCCCGTAAGATATTCAGGCGTGTTTCAAAGTCGGGTGGTTGTATGTCAACGACAAGACCGCCTTCAAGGCGTGATTTTAGCTTGCTGCTAAGTGGATACATGTCTCCGGGAGCACAGTCAGCGGTGATGACAATTTGACGGTTATTGTTGTACAACTCGTTGAAGGTGTGGAAGAAACACTGTAAGGTTTGTTTCTTGTCGATCAAGAAGTGAACATCGTCGAATAAAAAGATATGGACATTTCTGAATTTGCTGCGGAACTTATCAACTTGGTTTTCTCGCACAGCTAATACAAATTCATTGGCGAATTGTTCCCCGGTAATATAGGCCGCTTGTAGCCCGTTATTTGTCGTTAGATGCCCGATAGCATGCAGTAAGTGAGTCTTACCTTGCCCGGTGCTGCTGTGAATGAAAAGGGGGTTATAACTGATTCCTGGATTTTCAGCTACTTCTACAGCGGCAGCGTAAGATAAACGATTAGAATCGCTGACGACGAAGTTATCAAATGTATACCGTGGGTTGAATCTATACTGTGTAGCTTTGCTGCTTGTCCCGCCATCGGTTTGCCTAGCCAAAGGGCTAGCTGCTAATTGTTCGCTATTTTGGACCACGAATTGGACGTCGACATCCTTACCCATTATATCAACCAAGGTCTTCCTTACCAGAGGATAAAGGCGCTTGGATAACCATTCAGCGACGAAAATGTTAGGGACACTGACGACAAATATACTATCTTGGCAACTTAGGCCCTGGCTATTACTAAGCCAGGTAGTATAATTTGCCTTGCTGACCTGAATTTGAAGCTTGCCTAGAGCGCTCTTCCAAATTTCTTTAGCTGGTTCCAATCTAGCCCCAATCCCAACAGTACTCAGCCGCAAAGATAGCTGAAAGAATAGTAAGATGCAGTCAAGAATTTAAGAGCTTACCATTTATAGAATATCAAGTTTTCTCCAATCTTCGCTAGGCAATGTTTGACATAATTAAAAAAATTAATTAAAAATAGTTTTACTTTGGAAGTGCGTACCGTTTTTATGGGCACTCCGCAATTTGCTGTGACCATATTGGAATCTCTGCTCCAGAGTTCCTGCCAGGTGCTTGCTGTGTATACTCAGCCCGATAAGCCAGCCGGCAGGGGGCGCCCGGTTGTTTTTCCTCCAGTGAAAAAGCTGGCTCTGGAGCGACAAATACCGGTTATTCAACCCAAGACTTTTAAATCAAGCGAGGTGGTGGAGAAGCTGGCCAGCTTTCAGCCAGAGCTAATAATTGTGGCAGCCTTCGGTGCTATTCTTCCCCCGGAAGTGCTTTCCTTGCCCAAATTTGCCTGTCTTAACGTTCATCCTTCATTATTGCCGCGGCACCGAGGTCCGTCTCCAGTCGCTAATACCATTCTCTGCGGAGATGAAATTACTGGTGTTACCATAATGTTGATGGACGCTGGAATGGATACCGGGCCGATTTTAGCTCAGGAGAAAGTGGGGATTTCCTTTATGAATACTACCGGCTCCCTTAGCTCTAAGCTAGCTGATGTGGGAGCCAAGCTTTTACTGGAGACCTTGCCCAAATGGCTTGGGAACGAACTCAGACCGCAAGCTCAAGAAGAGGCTCAGGCTACTTATAGTAAGTTGATAACTGGTGAAGATGCCGAGATTGACTGGCACCTTTCCGCGGTTGAGCTCTGGCGGAGGGTAAGGGCGTACAATCCCTGGCCAAGCTGCTATACTTGGTATCAGGGGAAACGACTAAAAATCCATAGATCTATTCCTTGTGGCGACGTAGCAGAGGGGGAGATAGGGGAAGTAATCTTTTTGGCAGAGCCACCTGGAGTTGGGGTGGTAACAACGCAGGGTATTTTAGGGCTTTGCCAGGTTCAGTTAGAAGGAAGGCGTGAAATGTCGGTAGATGATTTTGTCCGTGGGAAAAGAGATTTTATTGGTTGCGTTCTGGGGCAAAGGTAGCTTCTCTTGCCAGCATTATTCTGCAAAAATTTCCACACAATCTAGGATAGTAGCCAAAACAGCATCGGATGCCCGAATTATGCCACACTTGCTAAAAGCAGCATCATACACCGCACCACTGCCCACCACTTTCAGGCGTCACACTGAAGAATACCTGGCGGAGGCAAAGGCGACGAAGCAAGCTCAAAGAAATTATTTGAGATTGCCAAGCACCTTTGAAATGGCTACTTAGTCGAAACCGAGCCAGGTAGTAACGTTTTTAATAGGCTCTCGCTCACTTTCTACTTTGTTGGCAGGGAAATCCCAGTCAGGATAGCCAATAGCTATGGCTATGACTATCCGCTTGGACTCAGGTAGGTGGGCGTATTCTCTTAACACCTCGGGATACATCGTTCCCTGGTCTTCGATGCAGGTCCCAAGGCCGAAATGCAGGGCGGTAAGGCAGATAGTCTGTATCAAAGCGCCAATGTCGAGCAGGGGCCCACTTTCGCTCAGACAGCGGTCAGTGGAAATAATGATTGCCGCCGGCGCATTGAAGTAACGAAACCCGCGCTCCAGCCATTTTGCCCTTTTCTCCTTGTCCTCCCTGGGTATGTCCATAAGCTGGAAAAGCTGCTTGGCGAGGTCTACCTGGCGTTGGCGATAAATGCTCTCCCTCGGCCAGCCCGCAACCATGTGCTCGGGGTTAGGCGGTGCTCCAGAGTTAAGCAACTCAACGTTGCTCCGTCTTACATTTTCCAAAACCTCACTAGTGAGCACAATGAACTCCCAGGGTTGGGTGTTCATAGCAGACGGGGCATGGCTCGCCAATTCCAGTATTTGCTCTAAAACCTCTTTAGGCACAGGGTCAGGTTTGTAACCCCTGATACTCTTACGCTTTTTCACGGCTTCGATGACATCCATAAATTCTTTCCCTTTCGTAATAGTTTCGTTTTCCCAAAAACTTAGCCTGTACTATCCCCCGCCTTGCATTGATTGCCAAGTATTTTCGGCCGGATAGCGACGTCAGCCCAATATTGGAGGCAGGGATACGAGGTCTTTCCGTATTATGGGGCAGCAGTTATGGGTTCTGATTCATAAATCCTTTCCTCCGCCAGCTCTGCCTGGGTGAGAGGAACGTCGGCTTCAATATCTCTGCCCTCGATTCCTTTAGCCAGGATTTCCTTATAGTATTCATGCTGGATTATTAAGTTCATGATTTCGTTGCTACCGGTCCAGATCATGATAAGTCTGGCTTCCCTGAGCGCCCGTTCCACCGGGTAGACGTGAGTATACCCAATGCCGCCGAGAATCTGCATAGCATCATTCACCACTTCCCAATGTGTCTGGGTAGCCAGTTTCTTCACCTCTGACACCAGTCTCCTTTGATAAGCCGGAGTACCTACTCCATCATCGATGGTCTTGGCCACGGCGTATGCCAGAGCACTGACAGCATCGAGCTTGGTGACGCAGTCGGCTATCTTGAAGCTTACACCTTCAAAATTCCTTATGGTCTGGCCGAAGGCCTTACGTTTGTTGGCATACCGGGCGGCCAATTCCAGAATAGCTCTGGAGCCGCCCACCCCGCCACCGAGAAGCCTTTCCGGCACCATCAATTTATAGAATACCTTTGCCCCTTCATTCTCTTTCCCCAGCAGATTCTCCTCTGGCACCGGCACATCGCGGAAGACCAACCTTCCCGTGCCTGTACCGCGGCAGCCCATCAAGCCGTAGACATGCTTTACCTCCACGCCCATATCCCTCTCGACAATGAAGGCGCTGAGCGAGTCGCGGCCGGCTCCGGGGTTGGTGACGGCGAATACAAGGAAGAAGTCGGCGCCTTCAGAGCCGACGACAAAGCGCTTCTGTCCGGTAAGGTAATAGTAATTTCCTTTCTTTCGCGCCACGGTGGTGGCACCGAAGAAATCAGAACCACCTCTGGGCTCGGTGAGCGCTTCGCCAGCCCATTGTGTGCCGGCGATTAATGGTTTGAGGTACTTCTCTTTTTGAGTCTCGGTTCCAAACACGTTTAAGCCTTCTCCAACGATGGAGGTAACTGAGACGAGACAGGCAAAAGGCACCCCGAGCTTATTGACCTCTCCCACCTCGATGAGTTCATCCACCCATTTCAGGTCTCTGCCGCCATATTTCTTGGGGAACCTGATGCCTAGCAGGTTTCTCCTGCCGGCTTCCCTGACAAATTCGTAGGGGAACTCGATTTTGTCGGCGTCCATGTCCAGTATAAGCTGCCGTGGTATGCTCTTGACCAGGTCTTGAACCGCTTGTCTGAACTTTTTGTGCTCTTCAGTTAAAAATACCTCTAACATTGCTTCCTCCTTTTTAGCTTTAATAGGCGGGTGTTACGATCCCGGACCAACCGACACAGTGATAGTTTAGTTTTTCCAGAATCCCGGCTAATAGTATAGCACGTATTAAATTGTCTAAAAAAAGGGTAGTGTTTGACGATGGAGGTGGAAGTTATTATAATTCAGTCCGTCTTTAAGTCAGGAAAAGCCATGGGTGAGGCTTCAACAGCAGTTGTCGAGACTACCTCAGGCAAAATCGAAGGTATTTTCAGGAAGGGTCTGTACATTTTCCGTGGCGTACCTTATGCGGCACCGCCAGTAGGCGAGCGCCGATGGTTGCCGCCTGGGCCTCCCCAACCCTGGAGCGGAGTTATACCGACGAAGGAGTTTGCCCCCACCGCCCCACAGTCACCTATGGAGATCCAGTTTTTGGAACCACCGGAGAAACAACAACAAAGCGAAGACTGTCTTTACCTCAATATCTGGACTCCCGGGCTGGATGGTGCTAAGCGCCCGGTTATGGTCTGGGTCCATGGCGGCTTCTTCACCACCGGTGCTGGCTCATGGTTGATCTACAATGGGCGGGCTCTGTCTACACGCGGCGATGTGGTGGTAGTGACTATTAATTATCGGCTGGGCGTATTGGGTTTCCTTAATCTAAATGAGGTCACAAAAGGCAGGATACCAGCTACAGGAAACGAGGGACTGCTTGACCAAGTCTTTGCGCTGGAGTGGGTGCGGGATAACATCTCGCGCTTCGGCGGGGACCCGGATAATGTGACCATCTTCAGCGAGTCCGCCGGGGCCATGGGCGTGGGGGTGCTACTGGCGATGCCTAGGGCGCGCGGGCTCTTTCACAGAGCTATCCTCCAAAGTGGGGCTGCTCATCATGTGAACTCGCTAGAGGGTGCTGAAAAACTGGGGGCTATCTTTCTCGACGTTCTAGATATAAAGCCGACCGAGGTTAACAAATTGCGGTCGCTTACCGAGCAGCAGATCCTTAATGCTCAGGTGGAAGTTATGAATAGAGCACATGGTCCGAAATTGGCTATGGGTGGCTTGCCTCTTAAGCCCGTGGTTGATGGCGATGTGGTTCCAGAATTGCCGATTCAGGCTATTGCTGGCGGCTCAGCAGACAATGTTCCGGTCCTGATCGGCACCACCCTGGATGAATGGAAGCTATTTGCCGTTTTGGATAGAAATCTTCCCAGCTTAGACGAGGCTGGCCTGCTGCGGCGTTGCCAGCGTCTCATTCCGGATGGGGATGTAAGCGGGCTGATAGAAGCCTACCGCCGGACTCGTAGCCAGCACAACCTTCCAGTCACCCCTCCTGAATTGTTTATTGCTATCCAATCGGACAGGGTTTTCCGCATGCCGGCGATTAGGCTAGCCGAGGCACATTATCGCCGTCAACAGCCGACTTACATGTATCTGTTCAACTGGGTTTCACCGCTAATGAATGGAATTCTTGGTGCTTGCCATGCACTGGATCTGGGGTTTGTGTTCGGGACTCTGGATGACAATTTCACCGGTTCTGGCGAAGAAGCCCGGGCCCTGTCGAGGAAAATCCAGGACGCCTGGTCGGCTTTTGCCCGTAATGGGGACACCAATTGCGAGAGCATGGGTAAATGGAAACTCTATGGTGAGCGGCGGGAAACCATAGTTCTGGGCAAACAATGCGTACTGTTAGAAGCTCCGTATGACGAGGAGCGGCGTGCCTGGGAAACTTTCGCCGATTCTGTCCTCGGCTCCTTTTAGAAGTGGTGAAAGGCGAGCCTGTTGGAGAATAAGGGAAAGGCTAGATTCAGCCTTCTCGTATTTAATCGGGTCTAAGTCTGGCTGATGGGCTTTGCTTTATGCATTTGGTGGCGCTACGGATTATCGCCCTCACGGAACACCAGAGCACCAACAGGACAAACGGCAACACACTCTCTACAGTCCTGGCAAGGGGACTTACCCATAGGCTCATCCCCAAAAGTGGTGACTATCCTCCGGAAACCACGGTAAGCAAAGCCAATGGTTCCTTTGCCCAGTTTTTCCTGGCATACCCAAACGCATCTGCCGCAAAGCACGCACTTATTAGGGTCGTAAATGAACAAGGGACTGCTAGAATCTATGGGGAGTTCAGGCAGGATTTTCCTGAACCTCTTTGTTTTGAGCTTCACGCCGAGATGCTTGGCTATCCTTTGAAGTTCGCAAGAACCGCTTTTTGGACAATGGGTGCAATCCACAGGGTGGCTGGCCAGGAGTAATTCCAAAGCGGTGCGGGCTAGCCTCAATGCCTTTGCCCCTTTAGTATTAACCACCATTCCTGCTGCTACAATAGCAGTACAGGCTGTAACTGGTACATCTTTACCTTCTATCTCCACAAAGCAGAGACGGCAGGAGGCAAAAGGCTCGCTCTTCTCCCGAATGGCGCAAAGATTGGGAATGTAGATGTCGTTATCCAGAGCTGCCCACAGGACCTTTTCCCCTGGGGCAGCTCTTATCTTCTTACCGTCAATCGTTAAAGAAACGCTTTTAACTTTTGCCAGTACCCTTCCCCTTATTCTCTCCCCGAGGGAGAGGAAATCTTAGCGCGGAAGTTATCTTCCCAAACTGGCTTACAACCCTTTAAAAGAGCCCTTGTACCTTGCCGGTCTTTGTATCGATATCT
>Ga0209164_1002353_pt1 | contig 20430 bp, 25 predicted proteins | sample MTBNYHSulfiMetaG_FD_187458 | JGI IMG/M metagenome (GOLD analysis project Ga0209164, IMG submission 187458) | Enrichment culture microbial communities from rom New York Harbor, USA that are MTBE-degrading - MTBE-NYH (New York Harbor Sulfidogenic)... | ecosystem: Environmental > Aquatic > Marine >...
CGAGATAATCGATCTCTCCTGGGCTACCACTGTATTCTCCCAGGATATATGGATACTATGACCTCTTCATGAAGAGTCGCAAATCAAAGTCGCAGACGCACTAAGTCATTACTCACTTTTACACCTGAACGAATTTATTGTCTTCGTAACCCACTGTGGATCTTTCAGTATCGCTCTACCCACAGCTATAAGATCCACGGAGCCAGACCTGATGAAGGATTCCGCCACTTCAGGTGTCTTTATTCCACCGACTCCAACCACAGGAACGTCAACCGCCTTTTTCACCGCGGCCGCCAAAGGCACTAGGAAACCCGGACTACTCTTCTGATCTAGCCAATTTAACGATGAACCAACTCCAATTGAGACATCTATGATGTCAACGCCGTAACTGACAAGGAGTCGGGCTGCCTCCATCCCCTCACTAAGAGACAGACCGCCTGGCAGAATGTCCTCAGCGCCAAGACGATACAGGACAGGATAATCTGAACCCAAATCCTGCTTTATACCCTCAACTATCCTAGACGAGATCCTTACCCTGTTCTCGAGAGAGCCGCCATACTCATCTAATCTGCGGTTTGTGAGAGGTGAGAGAAACTGGTTCAGAAGGTACCCATGGGCACCGTGCAGCTCAACTGCATCAAACTCAGCTTCCTGAGCTCTCCCAGCCGCCTGGATGAAGGCTTCAACAACCTCATTTATGTCGTCTCGGTCCATCTCTCTGGGGACCACTGTGTACGGCTCAGGAACCAGTACTGAAGAAGGCGCGAGAGGCTGACAATCTGGCTCCACAGGGGCGGCACCACCGGCGTGGAACAGCTGCAAAGCCACCACAGACCCACAAACATGCAGATCCTTGACGAGTTCCTTGAAACCGGGTATATTATCTCTGGTTATGCTAAGCTGCCTCTTAGAGACACGACTGCCCAGAGATATTCCTGTGGCCTCCACCATGAGTAGCCCAACGTCTTGGCATCTATCCATGTAATGCTTAGTAATCCTCCTATTCACCTCGCCTTTCACATTTGATAAGCCTAAGCCCATGGGTGCCATGACAACCCTGTTCCTCACGTGTAGTGAACCGACGTGCAATGGGTCTACGAGAGAAGGCGTCACACATCACCCCTCAGCTAGATTCGTCTCCACACAAGACCACGCCCCTGCTCCGTCTTACATTCTAGACACAGTTTCTGCATAATCGAGTGGATCGTCGACCATTCCGTAGCTCGGAAGATTACATCATCCTTGTTGACTGCGGTGAGGATACCTTGAATCATACCGTCCCTAATCGATTCTAAAGGAGTGTACACTTCCTCCTTCAAGATGCTCAGTATAGTTTCCTCGCATACCTTCAAATGATTGATGTGTAAACGTAGCTCACGCCTCCACTCATCCGTCGACAAGATTCTGCCATGCCCCGGCAGCGCCAACCTCGGTCTCATCTTCACCAATTTCTTCAAGCTAGCCTCATAGTTCTGAGCGTCTACAACAAGACCGAGCCAGCTAGGTAACCAATCAGATGGGAACGGCGTATCACCTGTAAAAAGGGTTCCCTCCTCAGGGTCCATTAGGCTGATGCTGCCGTGTGAGTGCCCCGGGACATGAATCACATTCAGGCTCCTCTGGCCAACCTCGATGCAGTCTCCATCTCTCAGGATTCGATTTACTTTTACTCCTTTACCCCCGGCTAGGCTCATCAGCGAGTGTATCTTCTCATGTGTGGGGTTCTCGTAACTGTAGACTTGTTTGAAGTAAGCGTTGGAGTCCTCCATGATCCAGGCGTCTGCTACGTGGGCTGATGTGGTTAGCTCCAGCTTGTTGTTGAGGGCTGAGCATCCTCCATAGTGGTCGAAGTGTGCGTGGGTGATTATCGAAGTAGTCAATCTTTGGGGCTGTACTGCTCTGATGAGTTCCCGGACTCCCTTCTCAGGGTCAACCCAGTAGGGATCGATTACAGCTGCCTCGTCCCCGTCTTTAAATAGGTATACGTTTGTTGGGTCTGAGGATAGTAGCTGGATGTGTGCAGGTAGATTCATGCCAAAGTGTTAGCTGGGTGAGGCCGTATATCTCACTTACTTCGTTCACAGATCACTTTGCCTAATCTCAATTATCTTGTGCGTTAGCTAGCCACTTAGCCTCCATAACCTTATCCTCACATCACTCTAGGTGTAATCTAGAATGAAGTTCTCATCTCCAGTTATTCAGAACTATCTCAAAACTCAGAGATTAGGGAGGCTAGCATCAATCTCACCTAATGGGCTTCCCCACATCGTAGCCGTAGGCTATGTGAACGATGAAGCCAATCTCTACTTTTGCACATTTACCAAGTCTAAGAAAGTCAGGAACATTCGTAATAACAATAATATAGCTTTCATCGTTGATGATTCTGGTGGCTCAGCTGGTTGGCGATATGTCACAGTTGAAGGAAATGGCTACGTGATTGCTGATCAGGAAGAGTTTAGAAAAGTTAGAGACATGCTTTGTGATAAATATCCAGTGTATTTATCTGATGAATGGAGAATTAATGAAGAGATTCATACTTTGATAAGAATAGAACCAAAGAAGATACTTACTGCCAATGTTGAGTGATCTAACGCGCACTCATGTGTAAATGTCCCCGCTATATCTCCATAACCTTATCCTCACATCAAACTCATGAACGCTGATTTTACCTGTTATTCGGTGCTCTATCCCCCCGGCACTTTTAGGCAAGACCCACGCAATAGTCGGGGCCACCTTCGCTTCATGAATACCTTGGCTTCAAACGAAGCTGTTAACCGTAATCAGATCCCTACAGTAACAGCATTACCCCCCGCGTGTGTGACCATGATACCTTTACCGACCTCCAAAGAAGACCTCACACCAGAATGGTTCACATCTATACTGAACAAGACCCGGGTAGAGTCGGTTCACCTCCAGTCCCTGGGTGAGAGCGACAGCATATCAGGGTACGTCTACAGGGCAAAACTAACCTACGCAGACGAGACACATGGAGCCCCAGACTCAGTAGTCCTGAAGCTACCAAGACAAAGAGACCTGAGAACCCCGACGCTGAGGCTGGCATACGAGCGTGAGGTCAGATTCTACCAGAACCTCGCCCCACACCTCGAGGCCCTTGTGCCCAGGTTGATCTACGCCGACTTCGACACCGCGACCAGCGACTACGTGCTGGTCCTGGAGGACTTCCCCGAGGCTCAAGTCACGTCCAACGAGACAGGCGCAACCTCCACGCAGGCGTACTCGTTGCTCGGATACATTGCAAGGCTCCACGCACGGTACTGGTTGCACCCTCACCTGCAGGGATACGGGTTCCTGAGCAGCGTATCCAGGTGGATGGAGCGGTTTAACGCCGATCAGCGTCAACGCCTGCCGGTGTTCCTCCAACGCTTCAGCCCATTCATCCAGCCGGGGGAGATGGAGATCTTCAAGGCGTTGCCGGATCGCTTCACGGCCGCGGTGGAGCCGCTGGTCGATGCTCCTCAGACGCTCATCCACAACGATTTCTCGATGAAGAACATCCTCATCAGCGGCGGCTCCAGCGACCCCAGATTCATTCTCATTGACTGGGCTCTCGTGGGGCGGGGGCCTGGCGTCCGGGATGTGAGCTTCTTTATAGAGAACAGCGTCCCGCCGCGGATGCGTTCCGAGGACGAGCTGGTGCTTCTAAGACATTACTGGGAGTGCCTGTGCGGCGAGGGCGTCTCTGGTTACTCGTTTGAGCGTATGTTGGAGGATTACCGGCGGAGCGTGGTCCTCGACCTGTCCAGGATGATGTGGAACGGCGGCGTGGATCACATGACGCCTGTATTTGAATCCATAATCAAGCATGAGATCAGGGGGCGTACTGGGTCAGCTGTTGAGCTGGGTCTCCTCTCCCTTCTATAGGTAGCAAGTTTTCATGGAGTCTTGGCGTGGCTCATTTCTACACTTCATCGAGCATAACCTTATCCTCACATCACAGTAACCTTTCCTCAGGTGAAATGTTGATGGTTGAGTTAGCTACACTTCAAGCAGTCAGCTACCTCATGGGCAGCCTGGGAGTATTCGTGGCAGCAGTCTATTACATTTATAACATGAGGAAAGCTGAGAGAGACAGACGAAAGCAGAACATCCTCCACAGAATGCCCACCATGAGCCGAGAGTTCTACATATGGAACCTTGAGGTCCGACACGACCCAAACCTTGAGCAAGATTGGGACAAGAAATATCGGGTGAACCCTGAATTAGAGTCCAAGGTGTGGCACATAATGAACGTCTATAACAGCCTGGGGATTCTATATGTTGAGGGCCTTATGAGCTTGAAGGAGGTGACTCAGCTCTATAGCCCAGGGTGGATCATCGGGTGGTATGATAAGTTCGAGTTCTTGATCAAGATGCTCCGTTATGATAGTAATGGTGTTCTTGTTTATCCTGAGTATATGGAGCCCTTTGAGCGCCTTGTTAATGATTTAAGGAATAGGTATCCGGGTGTTACTATGCAACAGCTTACTTTGGGGGAGGAGGTTAAGAGGCTTCTGGAATCGGATGCGACCTCTAAAAACTCGTCTCAATAGTTTTCTCCTGGCTTCTCAACCACCCGCATTCAGGTAAACGTGATGGAGTTGGCTGAGATCCAAACCGCCTACTACACGGCCGCCCACCCTAGAGTAGTTGAGACCAGAAACCCAGTATATCGTCCAGAAAATTAAAACCCGTACAAGTTCATGGCATTTTTTCTGAGAACCTTCTCGGCGATCTCAACCGCCTCTCCCTGACTCAACACACCATCAACGATCATACCAGATAGCGCCAGAGACAGAGCCCTCCTAGCCCTCCTAACACTATACACATACAGAATGTCACCTGTCAAATATTTAGTGTACACAGCATCCGTCCCGAACAGAACCTTATCCTCCAGCTTCCAAGCAAACCACTCCCTGAAAATCAAAGCCAGATCACTGGGTGGAAGAACCGCGGAGAGCCACGAGGAGTCAATGTAGACACCGCCATTCATCAACGCCATGCTACCAGCCTCCCTGACATGAGGATACCCCCCATGAATTAACACGATCTTAAGCCCATCATACTCCCTATCCTTGGTAATGTTCTCCAAATTACATGGAGACGAGTTAGCTACAGTGATCCTGTCGTTGGCTAACCCGAAACTTGTATGCACGTGTACTGGGAGCCCTAACTCAAAGCAAAGAGTGAATATGTAGTGAGCAATATAGTCCTGAAACTCCCTGTAACCAGATTCATCGACTGGATGATTCGACACGCCATCAGAGTATACCTTTCTCGCCTTCGCCTCCTCCACCCTCTGGAAGTGGAGTGACCTGAAGAAGGCGGACCATATCTTAACTGCAACCACACCCTGATTCTTATAGGCTGTCAGATCGTCTTCCACAAGTTTCAGGTAGTCATCGAATGTCTCGGGTCTGCCTGCGCGCGCGCACGCGCGCAGTTGCGGAATCGTTTGAAAAATTTAATCCTATAAAATTTAGTTTCGGTGCCATAAAATGGCAGCTAATACAATTACCCTCCATAACCTTATCCTCAATCTACATCAACTAATCTATGATCAGGTTTGCCTTATGCTCCAAACCAAGGCCTCCAGATACACTACGAAGAAATAGGGCATGGACCCCCACTTATTCTTCATCATGGCTTAGCGTCATCCATTGAAACATGGACCATAAGAGGCAGAAACTACATCGACGCGTTAAGCAACAAATACCGCCTCGTAATAATGGACGCTAGAGGGCATGGAAAAAGCGGCAAACCCCACGAACCCGCTGATTACGCCATGAGACACATGGTAGCCGACATAGTAGCTGTTCTCGATAATCTCAAAATCGGGAAGGCACTCTACTGGGGCTACTCCATGGGTGGAAGAATAGGGTTAGCAGCAGCCAAATACGCCCCTGAGCGATTCGCCGCGTATGTTATTGGTGGATGTGGGTTGAGCGAGAAAGACTCAGATGAGGAAAAAGAGGAGCTCAGGTTCTACTCTATGCTGTTTGAGAGGGGCGTCGATGCCTGGGTTTCAATGTTGGAGAATCAACGGGGATCAAAGTTGGAGCAGTGGGAGTATGATCACTGGCGGGGCTCCGATTTCAAGGCGTACATCGCGTATCTTTCCTATTACGAGAACATTGGGATGGCTGAATACCTGCCCAATGTGAGTGCCCCTTTCCTGTTTTACGCTGGAGAAGAAGACAGGCATGTTCATTCGGTTGCGAAGGCTTGCGCTGAGGTAATGCAGGATGCGTTGTTTGTCTCTCTTCCCGGGCTAAACCATATGGGTGCTCAAATTGGATGCCCAGCGGCTCTTCCACATGTATTAGAGTTCTTAGAGAAAGTAGCCCCACTATAACCTTATCCTCACCTCAAACTCAAACATACTCTGTGATTGATGATGGTTGAACTAGACACGGTTCTACAGGTCGTACCAGCTCTCAGCGTAGTAGTGGCTCTACTATAATACTCGATAACTATAAGGAATACAGAGAGGGTGAGGAGAAAGGACTTCATCTTCCAGAGCAACCTTGCCCATACAACGGAGTTCTTCGACGCGTTCTACAACACCTTCGACATGTGGGACTACGAGACCAACGAAGAGTTCGTCAAGAAGTACAGCAGAGAGCAGAGAGCCAGGTTCAACTGGCTCGTCAACATCTTCAACGTGATAGGAGTCATCATGCTTGAGGGCGTCGCCTCAAGAGACGAGATACTAAGGTTGTACCCTCCAAACGCCATCATAAGCTTGTTCGAGTTAGCGTGGCCTTGGATACGTGACGCACGTTTAGAGGAAAACTCTGAGTACATGAAGCCCTTCGAGCAGCTGTACCTCGAGGCCAGGATGAGACTCCCAAAATTTGTCCCCTACTGGCAGAAGGGGTTGAGACCTTCTCGTGAGATTCATCCATAGCCTTATCCCCATTTTTCTATTATCATTACCCGGTGATGTTCAATGGTTGAGTTAGCAACACTTCAAGCAGTCAGCTACATTATGGGCAGCCTCGGGGTATTCGTGGCTGCAGTCTACTATGTTTTAAACATACAGAACAATAAGAAAAACCAAGAAATAGCAGCAAAAAACCAGGAACTGAGCCTTAAGGCACAGCAACAACAACTAGAAACAAGACAAGCCCAGCTCTTCTTACAACTCTACAGCCAATATTATGACAAAGATTGGGTAGCTGCCACTAGTCAAATCAGCGACATGAAGTATGAGAGTTACGAAGAGTTCTGGGAGAAATATGGTGATACAGAGTGGTCTCAAAAATGGGATACGCTGTCACACTATTTTGAGGGCGCCGGTATCCTTGTGAAAAAGGGTCTTATAGATCCAAGTCTTTTCTCGGATCTGCTTTCTGAGGAGTTCATTGATTACTGGGAGCGGATGAGTCCTTTTTTCATGGAGTATAGGGTCCGGTCGAATAAGCCTAGGACTTGTGAGAATCAGGAGTTTCTATACAGACTGATAAAGGGAACTGAATCCAGCTAATCATATTATAACTGGTTTTTCCTCTCCATTTCTCCATAACCTTATCCTCACATCACACTTACCTTTCCTTAGGTGAAATGAGTGGTTGAGTTAAGCACTGTCCTTAGCTTCATACAGGCAGCTGGGATCATCGTAGGCGTAGCCTACTATATTATGAACATCCAGAACAACCAGAGAAACCAGCAGCTAACCCTCGAGACAAGGCAGGCGCAACTATTCATGGACCTGTACCGGATGTTTTCGGAGAGGGAGTACTATACAGCCTGGAACACGTTCCAAGACAACAAGGGAAAAAGTGTGGAGGAGCTCAAGAATCTGCATAGCAACGACCCTCAGTTCAGGTGGGATGTAACCAAATGGGTGTGGTACTTCGAGGGCCTTGGAGTACTCGTCAGAGAAGGACTGCTCGACATCCGATTAATCGCCCTCCTGATGACCGGACTGATAAAGCAGTGGTGGGAGTGGTGGGGGCCCGTAGCCAAGGAGCTCAGCGTCGAGTGGAACTGGCCACGATACGTCGTAGAAACCGAGTACCTCTACAACGAGCTAATGAAGTACTTGGAAAAGCACCCTGAACTCTCCACCTAGCGCCATATCCTTATCCTCACATCACACTCACAGATAGAAAAGGTGAAATTTGAACATGCAGCAGGAGGTAAGAGACTGAAATGGTTAATGATGATAACAAAGTTCGGGTTGGTACAGATAAGACTCTTTTAAAAGGGGTTGTCCATGTCAGCCTCGTAGTCCGTGATGCTGATAAGACTGCAGAGAAACTAACAAAATATGGGATAGGTCCCTTTATTTTCCATAAAAGCACGTACAAATCACCTGTCCCCGGAAAATATGAAGAACCTGCACGCATGAAATACGGATATTCACAGGAAGGCAACATATTATGGGAACTCATTGAGACCCTTGAAGGCAAAACCGAATACAGTGATTTTCTTGAAACGCATGGTGAAGGAATACATCACTTAGGGTTTCCGACACCTACGCCCCTTAAAACAGAGTTAGTGAGGTGGAGTAAACTAGGCGTTAATGCTCTGGAGGTAGGAAAGGAGAGCGACTCTGGTGAAGGGTGGGCTTATATGGATACTATTGACGATATGGGATTTATTATAGAAATTCTGAGCTATAACATGTTCAATAAATATTTATCAGAGCGTACGCCTGCATTTTCTATCTCTTTAAATCAAAGTAATATCTAATACTGGTAAATCGGTGCTTGATCCCCATTCCCATAATATGGCAACTCTCTTCAAAGGGGCAATCTTATCCCCAAACCCAAAATATATATTACCATACATTAAAAGTGGCAATATTATGGCAACCTTATCTATTAACGGAAAAACCATCGAATGCAACTTGGCCATCTTTGATATGGATGGAACCATAATAGACGTCAAAGATCGAATTGAGATGATGGGAAAAGTCAGGGCAGAAACCATGAAAAAAACAGTGGGAGAGGGTGCAACTGAGCTCTGGGCGAAGGCATCAGGCATAGACCTCAAAACAGGTAAAGTACGACTAGATTATGCGTTAGCTGCTGCACCCCGAAAGGAGGACCTGATGGTTGCCGCCACTGTGATATCTATCAAAGGAGAAAACTGGGCAGATGCTAAGAGAGTCGCTGAGCAAATCTACACAGAAGCTGATAGCGTCTTGGCTTCAACGTATAAACCTGTTCTAGTGCCAGGCATCAAAGAAACACTGAGAAGAATGAAGGATGCCGGCATCAGACTCGCGCTAGCCACAAATGCTCCCAATGTGTCAGCGGAAGGCCTCATGGGGTCCGTGAACCTGAAAGGTGTATTCGATACGATCATTGGCACAGATGATGTTGTGAACCCTAAGCCTGCCCCGGACATGGTTTTATTGGCGTGTGAGAGGTGTGGCTGTAGGCCCGATGAGGCTGTATACGTGGGTGATATGCCCATGGATATGATGGCTGGGCGAAGGGCGGGAGTGAGAGCGGTTATCGCATTGAAATCTGACTTCTTTTCAGAGTCCGGGTACTCAGATTATGATGCGTTTATCGACGCGTATGATAAGATAGACGTATCAGAATAATTAAGCATCAACCATGTTATTACTAAATTGGGTGTAAACAGACGTTCCATAACCTTATCCTCAAATCTAACTCATTATCTGTGAAACAGTGATGCCTTCGTTATGATTCAAACAGGGGTAGGTTTATGAATCCAGTAAAATCCGAATCCAGCTGCGAACAAGTAAACGAGACATGCTGTCATGTAGACAGGAATCTAACCATTGCTTCAGTAAACGGACGTAACCTAGTACTTAATCTCTACCGTCCAAAGAAACAAGAAGAGGCACTCCCAGTCATTGTATGGATCTTCGGAGGAGCATTCCGATTTGACAACAGAGTGGCCCAAACACATGCAGCCACATGGCTCACACAACATGGCTACGCTGTTGCAGTGATCAGTTACCGTTTAAGCGGAGAGGCTCTTTTCCCTGCTCAGATTCACGACTGCAAAGCAGCTATCCGCTGGCTACGCGCCAACTCAACCACCTACAACCTAGACGCAGAGCATATCGGCGCCTGGGGCTCATCATCAGGCGGCTACCTGTCAACAATGCTGGGCCTCACAGGCGGGGTAGAGGCACTAGAGGGTGACCTTGGGAACATGGGGGAATCAAGCCGCGTGCAAGCAGTGGTGGACTTTTATGGTCCATCAGACTTCCTCAAGATGGATGAGGCGAGGCTTCCAGATGGTCAGTGGCATTACCCCGCTGATTCACCTGAGTCCCAGCTACTTGGGGCCCCCATTCAACAGGTTCCAGAGAAGGTGAGAGAAGCTAACCCAATAACATACGTGAATGGATCGGCGCCACCTTTCCTTATTCTCCACGGCACTGAAGACCTTCTCGTACCTGTGAACCAGAGCGAGCTACTCTTCACTGCTCTAAAAGAGGCGGGTGTAGAATCTGCGTTCTTTAAATTAGTGGGAGCCGGGCATGGTGGGCCCCAGTTCTGGATGGAGCATCCAGCTTCACGTGCAGGTCCTGAGCCAGTTGTGCGTGCTATGGTACTGGCGTTTTTCAACCAACATCTAAAGCACATATCCTAATGGTAAACGCAAGTTATGACACTGAAACCTTTCTCACAATAACCTTATCCTCACATCAAACTCAAACATAGAGTAAGTGAAGCGAGTTGAGTGTGCTTACCTCTTTGGATTGGAGTGGGCCAGCCAGGCGTCTACTGGAAGCAGCAAGAGAATTAAACCCAGGTAGACCCGCAGTCATGCACATCAGGCACACGGCCAGGGTTAGGGTCTCCACGGAGGAGATAGCGCGAAACTCGGGAAGGTATGATGGTCTAGCACTTCAGTCAACCCGGGTTGGGATACAGGCGGCCATCGACTTCGGCTCAGCCCTCCCGAAGGGTAGAAGGTACACACTGTACCATACACCCGTTGAAAGGACAAGAGAGACCGCTCAAGCCATCGATGATGGGATAGATGGCTCCGGGGGCAGCGCCCTGGCCACCGGTGTGACACCTTTGGCGCTTGTGGACCCTGAGGCAGCCAGCCGGCTGGCGGTGCGGCGTGGGTGGAACGAGAAGGATGGCTCCTACGAGTACTCATGCCACTGGCTCGCCGGGCTCATACCTGAGACGATCCGCAGGCCGTCAGCCGAGTTTGCGAGAGATTACGCAGGGATAACCATGGAGAACCTGTCTGGTGCATCACCTGACGCGTTCCATATCTATGTTAGCCATGACACTTTAGTCGCCGCCATAATCTTTCACTGGTTTGGCGTACCTCCTTACAGTGATGGGATAAGGTATCTGGAGGGTCTACTCATGCAGGTAGGCGATGACGGGCTTCACGTTTGGCTTAGAGACAGGTACATGGTCTGTGAGCTCCCATACTGGTGGCCATGCTTAGACAAAACTCCATAACCTTATCCTCGCATCAAACTCAATCTACTCAAGTGAATGCGATTGGTTGAGTTATCCGTCGTCAGAGACCTTGTAGCCATATTCGGTGTGATAGCTGGGTTTAGCTACTATGTTTTAACGGTGAGAAACCAGGAGAAATCTAGACAGTCACAGCTCTTCATGAACATATACAATCAAAGCTTCGCGAACCCACGGTTCATGAACGCCTTAAAAAAAATTGGCACAGCGAAATTCAGCAATTTTGATGAGTGGCTCAAAGCATATGATTGGTTTAATCCCAACCCCGTTGACCCTGAACTAAGTGAGGCCATAGATTACGTTAATAGTTTCTATGAGGGCCTAGGAGTATTTGTTAAGGAAGGTTTGATTGATATAAGGTTGGTCGCTCTCACGATGACCGGTGCGACGAAGATGGTTTGGGAGAAACAATCGCCCTACATAAAGCAGGTGAGGGAGCGTTGGGGTAACCCGATATATGCTAGTGAGCAAGAGTACCTCTATAATCAAGTAGTCAGGTACAACAAAGAACACCCCAGGATACATGGATGATCACCCTTACCGCGCTACCAACAATCTTATCCCCAGTTCATACTCACAACTAGACAGGTGAAAGTTGATGGTTGAGTTGATTGTTCTCCAGTCCCTGTCCTACATGGCTGGAGCCATCGGAGTCTGCATAGCAGCTGTCTATTACATCTTCAACATGAGGACCGCGGAACGGAACAGGAAAATCCAATTAAACACAAGCATCTCTGACAAACTAAGCACCAAGGAATGGCAGACAGACTTCATGCAGCTCATGAACTATTCTTGGAGCGATATAGAGGAATTCATGAACAAGTACGACTCCTCCGTAAACACTGAATCCCACGACCTGCGTTGGTCGGTCTGGCAAACATATGACAACATAGGGTATCTACTACGGGAGAGGCTTGTGGACCCGGGGCTCTTGTTTAACTCTCAGGGAGCTTGGTCGATAATGCTCTGGGGTCATTTTAAGCCGATTATGGATCATTACAGAAGGACAGAGATGGGTCCTAGGTGGATGGAGAACTTTGAGTATATGGCTGGTGAGATGTGGAAGATCGCCAAGGTTTATGGGGCTGTTTCTCCCGGATTCAAGGATAATCTGGTCTGTGATCTGTACAAGGACGTCTATGAATCAAAGATAGAAACGACTGCACGTTCTGCGGCGGATGATTGGTCGTTTGAGAAGCGGAGACAAACATTTAAAACCCAGAACTAAGCCTCCATAACCTTATCCTTAACTCATACTCACACTAACAATTGGTGAGAAGTTTGGATAATGGCCCCAAGATAGACATTCATCAACATGCGGATAGAGCCTTGTTTGGTAAAGATGGATTACCCGTTAGAAACCCAGTAACAGGAATACCTTCTACAGCTTCAACAGATGAAGAAATGATCTATGAAACCCTCAAAGAAATGGACAAAAACAATATAACCAAAGCGCTTGCAGGAGGAACACCAGAAATAATTGAAAAATGGGTAGAAATAGCTCCAGACCGATTCATACCATCAATAGCTATCAGACAAAACCCAATCACGCCCTCAACTGAGAAGGTACGAGAATTACTGGAAAACAATTTAGTCAAAGCGATAGGAGAAATAACTGTTCAATACAGCGGTATTCCACCCAATGACCCTAAACTGGACCCCTACTATGCGTTGGCGGAGGAGTACGATGTTCCTGCATGGATTCATGTTTGTGGTGGAGGTGCAATGGGGTACCCAGATTTCCGTGTAAAGTATGGTAATCCTGTCTTGGTTGAGGATGTTATCGAGAAGTTTCCTGACCTGCGGCTTTGTATTTGTCATTTTGGTGCTCCGTTTGTGGCTGAGATGGCCGCTATGTTGTATATGTATCCAAGTTTGTACGCTGATGTTAGTGCTTATAACTGGATGATGCCGAGGGAAGTGTTTCATGACTTGTTGAAAGGGATTTTGGGTTATTCTGGTATTCGGGGCTCAGTTAAGCGGTTGATGTTTGGTTCTGATCAGATGAGGTGGCCTGCCGTCATCAGTTCAGCTGTTGAAGCAATACAATCAGCAACATTCCTCTCAGCAGAACAGAAACGAGACATCTACTACAACAACGCAGTGAGATTCCTAAGACTATAACCTATTTTCTCCATAACCTTATCCTCGCATCAAACTCAATCTACTCAAGTGAATGCGATTGGTTGAGTTATCCGTCGTCAGAGACCTTGTAGCCATATTCGGCGTATTGGCTGGTTTCAGCTACTATGTGCTGACTGTGAGAGCCAACCAGAAAAATCAAGAGCTGAGCCTAAAAGCCCAGCAGCAGACCCTCGAAACCAGACAGGCACAGATGTTCATGCAGATATATAACCAAAGCCATAACGACCCCACCTTCATAGAGGCCATACAGAGAATCTATGAAATCGGCAAAATAGAGTCTTATGACGAGTGGCAAGAGGTCATGCATGACGACGAGAACAAGAAGGCGATAAACCGTGTGGGGATGTTCTATGAGGGCCTCGGCGTGCTCGTCAAAGAGGGGTATGTTGGAATCAGGCTCGTTGCCCTGTTGATGACCGGAATGACTAGAAACTGGTGGGAGAACATCTACATGTCTCACGTCTCTGACACCCGGGTTAGAATGGGTTTTCCGAGATTTGTGTCAGAATCAGAGTATCTTTACAATGAGTTGATGAAATACACGAAAGAACACCCAGAGTTGGCAACATAGCGCCTTAAACTTATCCTCACATCAAACTAACGTATGCCGAGTTTATCATCTAAAAACGTGTTTTTCGCTCACCCAAAATCAAGGATAACATCAAGGGGACGGGCCACTCGAAGAGGCTGGACGCCCTGAGCACAAGTTCCTCGGTTATGCGATGAAGCTGGACGCCCTATGTGAGAAGTGCGCGTAAATAATTTTTTAAATTTCTTTCCTTCCACACCTTAGAGAGTAAAATGAGTGAAACGGTGGATACGGAAGGAGAAACCTTTACCATTATTGGTCGATGCGAACGCACCGGTATGCTCGGCGTCTGCCTGGCAACGAGCGAGATCGCGACTGGCTCACGTGGGCCTCACGTTAAGGCCAGGGTGGGGGCAGTCTCCACTCAGGCCCGCACGAACCCTCGACTGGGTACATTGGCCATCAACCTCTTGGAGCTTGGATTCTCAGCACCCAAGGTCGTTGAAGAGGTCAGGGGCAGTGACCTGTACATAGAACACCGCCAGATAGGGGTGGTGGACAGGGACGGTAACAGCGCGGTCTACACTGGGAAGGATAACTCTGATTGGAAGGGAAGCATAGCGAAGAAGAACTTCATCGCCATGGGCAACTATCTAGCCAATGAGAGAGTGGTCGAGGAGATGGCTGGGGCCTTTGAATCATCCGTCGATGAATGCCTGGAGGAACGCCTGATGAGGGCGATCGAGGCCGGCAGGGACGCCGGCGGACAAAAAAACGGTCAGAAGAACGCTGCCGCTTTAATCGTCTATGACTGGGACATAGTGCCCCGCGTAGACCTCAGAGTAGATTGGAACGATGATGATGCTATAGCAGAGCTACGACGCTTGTTGGAGATGTATAAGCCCCTCATCCCCTTCTACAGTCTCCGCCTAAAGGATCCCACCATCGGTGGTTGGAGAGAGTGGCTGGCAAACCAAAAAACACTGTAACATGCGATCATGTTAAAAATTAAATTTTATTAAATATAATTTGAACTTCCATTGGCTGATTACGATACTCTGATCAAGAACGGAACCATAATCGATGGTTCAGGTAAACCGATGTTTAAGGCCAGCGTCGGCATCACCGACGGCAAGATCTCTGAGGTGGGCGACGTTGCTGGGTGTACCGCCGAGAAGGTGATTGATGCTAGACACCGCTTCGTTACGCCCGGTTTCATCGACTGCCACTCGCACTCAGACTGGTCTGTGCTGGTTCACCCAACGGGGGACAGCAAGATAATGCAGGGAGTGACCACGGAGCTCAACGGCCTCTGCGGGTACGCGGCTGCGCCCATCGACCGGGACGAGTGGTGGAAGCTCCTCTACGTCAGGATGACCGTGGGATGGTCGATGCACTACGCGGTAGCAGCCTACAACTGGGGGCCCCTCCCCTACGGGAGGCAGGTCGAGGTGGACTGGTCCACGATGGGGGAGTACCTCGACAGGATCGAGGGGATGGGGGTCGGCCTCAACTACGCGATGCTCTTCGGCCACGGAGCCGTTAGGTACTACGTCATGGGCTTGGAGGCGAGGCGAGCCGACGAGGATGACCTGGACAGGATGAGGGAGATGGCTGAGCAGTGCATGGTTGAGGGGGCCTTCGGGATGTCGGTTGGGCTCTCAGGCTGCCCCGGGTGCTGGGCGGACACCGGTGAGCTGGTGGAGCTGTGCAAGGTTGTGAAGAGGCATGACGGGGTCTACATGCCTCACATGAGGAGCAGCTACCTGACTAGCTCCGTGTCGGAGAACCTGGAGATCGCGGAGAAGTCGGGTGTCCGCACATGCCTGTCCCACACCCGCCTCAACGAGGAGTCCCGGAGGATGGTTGACGACGCGAGGGCGAAGGGCCTGGATGTCACGTTCGACATCATACCCTACCCTGGATCCATAGCGGGGAACATCGTGTACATGCTTCCCCACTGGCTGACGAGGAAGCGGGACGAGGGATTCGACTGGATAACCAAGCAGTTAGCGGACCCGGAGATACGCGAGAAGTTCATCAAAGTTGATTACCCGAAGTGGAGGAGGGTGCAAGTATCCGTCCCAGGTAAGCCACAGGAGAGGCTAGAAACAGGCGAGAGATTGGAGCCGGACTGGAAAGGCATGCAGGTGCAGAAGGTGTCAACGGCGAAGAACCAGAAGTACATCGGGCACACGTTCCAGGAGGTCGCCGAGATGAGGGGCGTAGACCCGTGGACCGCGTGGTTCGACATGATAGTGGAGGAGAAGGGCTACGTGAGGTGGCTGAACTTCCGAGGAGAATCATACGAGGACATGTACAGCCGCCAGTTCGAGGAGCTGGCGAAGATACCCTACGTGAGCATAGAGTCCGATGGACCCATCGAGTCCCCGAGGGGCGTCACCGTAACCTCCGTGGACCCGAGATCATATGGAACCTTTCCCCTGGTCCTCAGCGAATATGTGAGGAAGAGGAAGACCCTGAGCTGGGAGGACGCCGTGATGAAGATGACGTCGAACCCCGCCCACGCCATAGGCCTCAAAGACAGGGGGCTCCTCAAAGAGGGTTACTGGGCGGACGTCACCATCTTCGACCCCGAAACCGTGGAGCATCGGGCAAACTTCAAGAACTGTCTAGAGGTCTCACAGGGCATCAACCACGACATATACCCGGTGGGCGTCGAATACACCATCGTAAACGGGGTAACGGTGATGAAGAAAGGAAAGATTACCGGTGAAAGACCAGGCCATGTGCTGAGAAACAATAAAAAACGCAAATGTTGATCATCCAATCCCCAACACCTATTTTACATGTAAATAGGTGCTAGAGCCCCATATCCCCACATGAGCATAACCTTATCCTCACATAACACTAACTTTCTTCAGGTGAAATACGGATGATTGGGTTCGCCACACTCCAAACAGTCGGCCACAAAATAGGCTCCGTGGAGGTCTTCACAATGAAAATCGGCTACAACGCGAACACAAGCCCGCCGTCAAGAAAGAAGGCAGGGTCACGCTCACAATCATTAAAGAAACGTGCATTACAGGAACCTAGAGTGGCCGAAGAGCCTTTTCCGGCAGGGAACAGGGCATGAAATTATTAGATATTCTCCTGATCTCATACAAGGGAGTTCAAGAACGTAGATTCAGGTTCATTCTCAACCTTTTAGGCATCTTCATCGGCTGCATGGCCGTAACCGCGCTCATCAGCATGACCCAGGGACTCAACGACCTGGTTGGCAACCAACTTGACTTGTTTGGCCCAAATAACATCTGGGTGATGCCTGGTAGCCTCGAGATGGGAGCCGGACTGATAGCTCAGCAGAGCTTCAACTGGAGAGACATCCAGACACTTAACAGGATAGCCAACATCGACATCATTGCGCCCATAATCGGAGGCAAGATGGCTAGCTTCACCCAGCAAGGCCAAAGACGCTACGCGTTCATCTATGGGGTTGACGCCGAGTACTTCGAGATAATGTCAGGCTGGGGAATTGAGGAGGGCCGATGCCTTCACAGGGGGGACGTGGGTGTGGCGGTATTGGGAAAGGAGATAGCTGACCCGAAAGACGAGAATTTGCCAAGAATCAGCGTCGGTGACAGGTTGACTTTGACTGCCGTCGTGAAAGGGGAGGACAAGGACATAAAGTTGAGGGTAGTAGGCATCATAGAGAGAGTAGGGGGCATAGGGGGAGTGAGCAGCGACGAGGATCAGAGCATATACATCCCCCTAAAGGCCTGCCAGCAGCTATACGAGGTGGGTGGAGAGTTCCAGTACGTCGCATGCAGGGTCAGGCAAACGGAGGACCTGCCTCAGGTTGTAACGGACATCGAGGAACAGCTTGGGGAAGACATCACGGTGATGACGGCTGAATACCTTCAGGAGACCATAGGCATCATTTTGGGGGCTGTGGAAGCTGTTCTGGGCGGCGTCGCGGCCATAAGCCTGCTTGTCGCAGGCGTCGGCATCATCAACACCATGACCATCAGCGTCCTTGAGCGGACGAAGGAGATCGGCATAATGAAGGCCATAGGCTGTAAGAGCGTCGACGTGCTTCTGACTTTCCTCAACGAGGCTGTGATCACAGGCATAGTAGGGGGAGCCTTAGGGTCAGCGACGGGGCTTATTCTGGGGAATGTGATTGGTAATTCTATTGACATGCCTGTGTCGAGTTCTCCTTATCTTGGTTTAGGGGTCGTTATGTTCGCTGTTGTGACCTCAGGGGTGTCAGGGCTTTACCCGGCGTGGAGGGCAGCAAGGATGCACCCTGTGGACGCCCTCAGATCAGAGTAGCGCACATTCGTAGGCGCGCGTAACTGTCTCCTTTTCTATTCAGGCTCAGAGGAGACGGCGTGTGGAGTCGTAACCTTATTCCACCTCACACTCGCAGCTTATGCATTTTATTCTGCTTCAATTAGGTCTTAGACGGTGCTGGGGTTACTACATCCTCATAGATTTCTCTAGCCTCTCTAGGCTTGGCCACTATCTCTCTGATCTCCAAATCGTGGAAGAACTCTGAACACGCGGGTCTAACCACAATAGAAGTGTCAGCCCCCCACCCAGTCCCACCAATAGCGATGACCTCCTCGTCCACAGGGATCAGCCCAGCATCGGCGGCCATCAACACCACCTCTACGCAGACCTTCATACCTACACAGAACCTGTAAAGAGTGTCCTGAACCGCGGACTCGACGGATTCACCCCTGTACCTTTTCCTGAAAGAGGAGCCCACGTTGTGGCCTAGGGCGTGAAGCCCAGTGTAGACGGTGACACCTCTCTCCGCGAGCCTCTTCCTCTCCTCGCTGGTCATGCGGAAGTCTTTCCCGTAGGCCTGCCCAGTGCCGTGACTCAGGGTAACGGCCACGATGTTGTACCTCGAGTCATTGAACGTCTCAGAGGCTGCTAGGGCCGTGGTTCCTCGGGTCGTGGCGACAACTATGTTTCTGAGGTTTAGTTCATCGGCTCTCCTCTTGGAGGCTTTCATGGTCTCCTCTGTGTTCGCCTTTCCACATTTCTCGAAGTAGACTACGCTTTTCACGACCATGGGTAGAGTAGCGGTGAATATTGGATAAAATATTCGCTAATAGTTGCCCAGATCATCCATAAGAAATAAGAGTTTTTCATCATATGCCTGTGCCCCTCTTCATCTCATTGCACGCACCTAAATTCAAGTTTTAACAAAATTGGTGGGCTCATCGCCTGAAAAAAAGGAGGGGGATTCCTACTTCTTGGACGCCGCGTCTACGATCATCTGCAGCAAAGCCAGCTCGTACTCTATTGAGCCCGGGTACACCTGCAGCACGGGGTAGAACTTGGTCGTCTTCAGCATCGTGGGCCCAAACTTCTTGAAGAACCTCTCAAGAGCCTCAACGCTCGGCACGTCCCACAGGCAGAAGGCCCCGATGTCCGTCCTCGCCCAGGTGTAGCAGAGCTTTATCCCTTCCGGGGCCGTCCCCTTGATGAGGTCGTTGAAGCCTGCTATCATCTCCTTTGTGACGGTGATCTGGTCTTTCGGCGGCCACTCGTGCACAGCAATCACGTGGGTGATGTTTCTCACCTCCATCTTCTTGGTACTTGTATGGCTCCCCACCTCGGAGCCGGGGCTTCACTCATCTTTCAATGACAGTAAAACCCTAAATGGATGTCGCTTTGCCTACTATAAGGCAGTATCGCCGTAATGACCAGGTATCAGCTAAAAAGTTCAGTAAACCTTGTCGATCTCCACAAGGAAGCCAAAACCCAATTATGTAAACACCAACCTTTTAAAGTAAGAAAGTAAGAATGAAAAAGGTGGCTTCATGACGGAACAAGAAGAACCTGACATCGTGGTAGTCAGCAGCAAAGGCCAGGTGGTGATACCAATCGCCATAAGGGAGAAGCTGCGCATAGGCCCCAAGACCATACTGCTCGTCTACGGCCACGACGACGGGCTGATAATGAAGAAGCTGAAGGCTCAGGACTCCGCTGAGGAGCTTAAGGAAATATACGAAAAGGTTGACGCAAGGATCGCCCGCCACGGAGAGCTCTCTGAAAAAGAGATAGACGAGATAATACAGAAGCACAGAAAACAGAAGCCTCGGTGAGCGGATCTCCATGATCAAGGCCGTCCTAGACACCAACGTCCTTGTCTCAGCCTTGATAAGAACCGGAAAGCCCAGAGCCTTGTTCTTCGAGATATTGAGGGGGAATGTCCAGCTAATTCTCTCCAGAGGCATACTGGAAGAGCTCGCAGAGGTCGCGACAGATGATAAAATTATGAAATACGTCGAAGAGGAGGACGTGAAGAAATTCCTGAGAATCATTGGCAGCACGGCG
>Ga0209164_1002355_pt1 | contig 20408 bp, 19 predicted proteins | sample MTBNYHSulfiMetaG_FD_187458 | JGI IMG/M metagenome (GOLD analysis project Ga0209164, IMG submission 187458) | Enrichment culture microbial communities from rom New York Harbor, USA that are MTBE-degrading - MTBE-NYH (New York Harbor Sulfidogenic)... | ecosystem: Environmental > Aquatic > Marine >...
TTCGCCACGGCCAGAGCCAGCACTCGGGTGCGGTGCAAGCCCGGACCGCGTCGGCCAGCGTGCCGGTGTCGTCGGGGGAGAAGGCCATACACTCGCGGCAGTGGTTTTGAATCGAGCTACCCCTCGTGTTCACCTCGCCGGGCTTGCGACGGCGGCGGTGCAACGTAGTGGGCAGACGGTCACTGGAGACGCGCTGGCGGCCGATAGCGGGCCTGGGATCGCGTTTCGGTGTTTGGGGCATGTCAGACACTCTCCTTTCCTTCCGTGCGATTCATAAGCCACAGGGGCGCGCCAGCGTGGCGAACCCTCATGCTGACCCCGCTGGGGTCGAGTAGTGCCCACCCTTCGCCCTAGGCACGCTCGAGCCATGCAGGCCCCGCTCAGGCGTCGGCGTGGGCTCACCGGCCCGCACCCGGGCGACCGCCTCCGGCCGTGGCACCCCCCGGCACTCGAGGACGGCGACCGTGTAGCGCGGCCAGGCGGCCAGCGCCGCAGGCCCTCGGGGAGGTCGCCCGGAGGCTCGGGCTCGCTGCCGATGGGCGGCTCGAGCAGCATCCACCCCTCCCGGCGGGCGTCGCCCGCGAGCCACTCCAGCTCGGCTCGAGCCTCGGCGAGGGCCGCGGCGTCGCCGTGCTCGGCCCGCACCCGGCGCACGTGGTCCCGCAGGTAGCCCGGCCAGGTCGAGGGCCGGCGGGGGTCGATGTTCCCGGGAATCGCCACCAGGAGGCGGGCAGGGAGGGGGGTCAGTGCGGCGACTAGCTCCGCCCTCCGCTGGCGCAACTCGGTGAGCACGGCGGTGGTCAGGGTCGAGCGTGGACCGCAGAAGCGGAGCTGACCATCAGCAACCTGGAGCAGGACACCCCGGGCGGCCAGGTCGCGCACCAGGTCGGCGGCGGTCATAGCACCCCCTCGACCAGGTCATCGTCCGCACGAAGAGGGCCAGATTCCTGCGAAGGGGGCCAACTTTGTGGGTTGGCACTCTTGGCCCCCTTCGTGGTTTCTTGGCCCCCTTCGTCCCGATCCCCCGAAGAGGGCCAACGTTGGCCCCCTTGGCCCCCTTCGTCGTCGTCAACTGGCAAGGTCCATACCCACCGCTGCGGTTGACCGGGTCCGCCCACCTTCGTGGCGACCACCCCGAGGGCCTTCCGGGCGCGTTTCAAGGTGCGTTCCGACACCCCGGCCGCCCGGGCCTCGGCGAGCACGTCCTCGGCCGTTCGCGGACCGTTGGCGAGCGCGGCCTCGAGCAGGTCCTCGGCATTCCCCTTCGCCCCGAGCCGCGCCTTCTGGTCACAGACCAGGTCAGCGGCTCGGATGTCGCACTCTTCGATCCAGTGGACGTACACAGGTCCGCCGGGGTCGGCCGTGAGTGTCCAGCGCCACGACCGCGGCTCTGCTGCTAGGTTGCTCTTCGTCGCAGCGAGCACGCGCCGGCCTTCGTCTTTCGGGTCGCGGGCGACCAGCAACCCGGCCCGAGCAGCTCCGATGATCCCGATGCTTCCCCCGCCCCGGTAAAGGGGGTTTCCCGCCGCGGTCTTGTTCAGATGCCGGACCACGACCAACGCCGCGCCGGTCTCCTCGGCGAGTGCGGCAAGCTGAGCGAGGGCGCGGCGCACGTCCTGGTCGCGGTGCGAGTCCACAGCACCGCTCAGGAACGCCATGAGGGGGTCAACCACGACCAGCACCGCCCCAACCCGGGCGATTGCCGCCCTCACCAGGTCGAGGTCGTCGGGCAGAGTGACCGGGCGGCGGTCCTTGCCTTCGCCCACGATTCCGAGCGCCACGACCCGGCGCAGGTCAGCGCCGGCCGCCTCGAGCCGGGGCCGCACCGTGTCGGCGAGCCCGTCCTCGGCGGTCAGCAGGACCACCCCGCCCGTGGCCCCCTCGCTGCCGTCAGGCATGCGCCCCGAGGTCGTGACCCGGGCGGCCAGGTCGAGGGTCAACGTGCTCTTTCCGAGCCCGGGGTCACCGTCAAGGGCGGTCAGCTTGCCGAGCGGAATCCGGCCGGCCCAGAGCCAACGGACGGCCTCTGGGACTACGTCGGAGAGCAGGGTTCCCACCTCGACCCGGGGCGCGGCGACAGCCGGGGCCTCGACCACGGGGGCGGCGGCGAACATGGCGCGCAGGTCGCCCACGGTCACCCCCCCGAGCGGGTCGTCGGCGAGGTCCCACCCCTTCGGCCAGTCGTCGGGCACCTCGACCACCCGCACCTCGAGCGCGCCGGCGGCCAGGGCCAGGCGGGCCACGTCGGCGGCGTAGCGCCGGCCCGGGTCGTCGTGGTCGGGCCACACCACCACCCGGCGGTCGGCCAGCGGCGACCAGTCGGCCATTCCCGCTGAGTCGGCCCCGTGGGGCGAGGTCAACGCGACCACCTCGGACATGAGTCGTTCGGCCGCGTCGCAGCTCTTCTCACCCTCGCAGACCACCACCGGGACGTCGGGGCGGGCAGCGAGACGGTCGAGCCCGTAGAGTGGTTTCGGCTCGGGCCAGGTCCTCGACTGCCACCCCGCCGGCCCACCGTTCAGGCGGCCGTAGGTCCAGGGGCGGATTTCCTTCTCGCCGTCGGGCTGGGCGTACCGGGCCACCACCCCGAGCGGCCACCCGTCGGCGTCGCGGTAGATCCACGTCGCCACGGGCCGACCGAGGTCGCGGTGCTCACAGTCGGGCAGCGGCGACCCGGCAGGCACCCGCTCGAGCACCCACTCGGGCTCGGCCTCGGGCGCTGGTCGCCGTGGCGCTGCCGCGGCCTGAGCCGGTTTCCAGGGACGGCGACCGCCGCGGCCGTCGTCGGGCATGAGGTCGCGCAGCTCGAGCCCGAGGGCCGCGACCACGGCCGCGGGCGAGCACCCGGCGTGACAGTGAAGTACCGCCCGCCCACCGTCCCCCTCACCCACGGAGAGGCTCGCCCGTCGGTCGTCGTGGCCAGGGCACCGAGCCGCCCACCCCTTCCCGGCGCGGCGCGGCTTGCAGTCGGCCCGCTCGAGGGCCTCGATCACGCGGTCAGTTGCGGGTCGCCCGTCCCGAGGCGTCGCAGCCGGCCGTGGGGCGGGTACTGGCGCAGGGCGCGGGGCCGGGGGTCGCAGCACCGCCAGCGCCGGGCACCGCCCCGAGTCCCGGCTCGAGCACGTGGTGCGCTGCCAGCCGAGCACCGGCAGCTCGAGCGCGGGCGGGTCCTCGTCGAGCAGGATGCGGCACGCGACCACAGATCACCGCCCCGGGTCCGACTGGGGGGAGGTTCGGTGCTGCTCGATCCACTGGAGCAGATCGCCAACCTGGTAGAAGACCCTTCGGCCCAGTTGCACGCGGGGCGGTGAGGGAAGTCCTCTGGACTCGCGAACCGCCAACGTGTCGGGCGTAGTCATGAGAAGCCGCGCCGCCTCGCGCCGGTCCACCAGTGCAGCCGTTGGCAAGGCAAGCAACTCCGGGACCGAGCGGGGGACGTTGGGGGTTGCGTCGCTCACGGTTCACCTCCACTCGCGAAGGTAAGTGCTTAGCAAGCAGAGATAAACACGGATTTCCGCGCGACAACCGCGCGCCCGGAATCCTGCGTTTTCGAGGCGCTAGCGCTTCCGTGGCCGACCGGGACGGCGGGCTCTGAGCCCAAGCTCGGCCAGCACGGGGCTCACCGCGCCTTGCACGGTCTGGCGCTCAGCTCCGACGTGCTCAGCGATCCGCTCGAAGTGCCACCCCGGGGCCTTGTCGCCGTTGTCGCCGCACAGGTACAGCGCCGCCCACCGATAGTGTTCCCGGTCGCGGCCAGGGCTTGAAGTCACATCGCCCTGAGCGTTGACCCTGGCATCGACCAGCGAAAGATAGCTGTCTATGTCCTTCCTTCGCTGGTCGGCCCACTCTCTCACCGCCCGCCGGAGCCGGGTCCTCGCAGCCGATCGCTTCTCCCTCGTGGGGTCGTAACCTCGAAGCTCCAGGGCCGGGCATTCGAACGTTTGCAACTCGATGGGCACGCGTGAAGTGTGCGGCAAGAAGGGTTGGTCCGTGGATTCCTCCCACGAAGGGACCTCGGCCAGCACTGGCCCGAGATGGTCGCGCCATGAGCGTAGGTTGAGGTCCGCTCGGTCTGGGTGATAGTCCGGCAACCACCACCGTGCCCGCCAGTGCGCTTCTATGGCCAGCTCGATTGCCCATTCCGCGCTGAGGTTGAAGCGGGCGGCCCAAGCAGTGACGGCAGGGTATGAAGCCCTATCTGGCACGGTTGCGAGTGCTTCAACCACATGGGGGCAGTTGTCTTCAATGGCTTGAAACAGATGGCGACGGCTCAGCTCGAGACGGTCCTTCTCGGCGATCCTGTCCCCACGACCAAGGAGCCTCACCTTACGTTCGCTCACGCGCCACCGCCCGCGGCCGACGGGTGCGGCACCACCTTCGCGGGCTCGGTCTCGCCGTTGGCGGTGCGCAGGATCAGCTCGGCGACCCTGTCCACCCCACGGCGCTTCACGTCGGGTCCGATCTTCGCGTAGACCGAGGTCACTCCGCCCACGGGGGTATGCCCGAGCACGGACGCCACCACCTCGAGCGGAACGGCGGCTTGCATGGCGTAGGTCGCCCACGTTCGGCGAAGGTCGTGCGGCGTGAGGTCGTCGAGCTTGGCAGCGGTCGTCACCCGCACCCACCCGTCCCGGATCGGGCCGCGGCGGCCCTTCCGCTCAGGGGTGACGGCAGGGAACAGGTAGGTTTCGCCGTCGGCGTGGCGGGCCTTGCGGTCCTCGAGCGCCTCGACCGCGGCCGGGGCCAGGGGTACCTCCAGGGGCCTGCCGGCCTTGGTGTGCTTGCCTGGAATGCGCCAGAGCCGGTCGCGCAGGTTGAACTCGGACCACTCCGCGGCCTCGAGCGAGCCGCGGCGAACGCCGGTCAACAGCAGGAGCTTGCAGAAGTCCCGGGTGTCGTGGTCGTGGTCGGCCTCGACCACCGCCCAGAACCGCGCCAACTCGTCGGCGGCGAGGTATCGGCTCTTCGGCTTCTCCCGGTTCCGCTTCGTGTCCCTGACCGGGTTGTCCACCTCGAGCCCGCGCTCCTTCGCTGCCCATGAGTACATGTGGTGGAGCAGGGCGCGGACCCGGTTCGCCGCTCCCGCCCGGCCGCTGGCGGTGATCTTCGACAGGAGCTTGCTCACCTCCGCTCGGGTGATCTCGTTGACCCGTCGGCTGGACCACACCGCAAGGTGGGTGTTCCACCGCCCCAGGTCGTTCTTCCAGCTCCGCTTGTGCGGCTTGGCGTGCTGCGCCAGGTAGAGCTTCCACAGCTCCCCCAGGGTGATCTCCTGCTTCAGCTTGCGGCGCTCCGCCGCAGGGTTGCGACCGTAGGCGAAGTCGCCCGCGAGCTGCTCCGCCCGGGTCCGCGCCACCTTGGGCTTCACCTCGGGGAAGGTGCCGATCTTGATCCGCTCGTACCGCCCCGCTCGCTTGACGGCATAGTAGAAGACCTTCCCACCCGTGGGCGAAACGCGCAGGGTGAGCCCCTTCCGGCCGGTGTCGTGGTACTCCACGCGCCGCGATTCCGGGGGTATTTCGGCGAGGTCGGTGTCTACGAAGTCAATGTGTTTGCTCGACATGAGTACCACCTCCCCCCGTTTCCGGGGCTACCTATGGTCGCCCTTTACGGCTTGTTTCCGCCCATTTCAGCTAATCTCCGCTCAAGAGCAGTGTGGAGTCAAGTCTCTGAATTGTCAAGCTGTATCGTCTATTCGGCATTCGGCTAAGGTAGGCTAATGAGGGGGGTGAAGCACTTAAAATCCTCCGGGGGTACCCCCGTGCGGGTTCGAATCCCGCCTCCGGCATGTTCTGGTTCCCTCCGCCCTCCCCCCGCGTCTCGATCTTCCGGCGGAACTCGCCGCCTTCCCCCTGCCCCCACCCACGGTGGTCGGAGGGAAGAGGAGGCCGTTGCGCTGTCGCCGGGGCGTTTCCGCAGCGCATTCCGACCTGGGTGGTGGGGGGTTCTCACCCCGGGCTGCGCCGATGGTGACGGGGATGGCGGTGCTGTCACGGGCGCGGCTCGGGTGGATTCACCCCGGTCGCAGGGACAGGGGCAGCGACAGGGAGCAGCGGCAGAAGGCAGGGGCAGCGGCAACGACAGCGAGCGGCGGGGGCCTGGCCGTGGCGCGGTGGGCATGCTCGAGCCCCCCGCAAACCAGGTCATCGCCCTCACCACCGCCCTCGGGGACGCGACGAGCCTGCACCTGCCCCTGTCGCTGATCGCTGCCCCTGACGCTGACGCCGTCGCTGACCCTGTCGCTGCCGCTGCCCCTGACGCTGCCCCCGCTGACCCCTGCCCCTGTCGCTGTCACGGCCCGTGTTGCACTGCGGGCTGCTCCATCGGGCATCGCCCGCTCGAAAGACCCACATCGCAACGGCCTCGAAGAGAGCCGACCCCTGACAAGGGTGCCGCGCAGGACCCATACTAACGGTGAGAAGAGGCGTCAAGATGCGTTAGCAACCACGGGGGAGAGGATGGCACACACCAGCGAGGAGCACGGAACGCGGCGGGGCAGGGTCGAGAGCGCTGCGGCTCGTCTGGACCGCCTGGCCGACGAGGTGCATGGAGACGCGCGGCCGTGTGGGGGAAGGGGCGCCGGAGTCGCTGGACGAGCTGCTGGAGTCGCGGGGGCTCGCGCCCGGGATCGGAGACCTGATGCGGTGTGCCGTCGTGTCGGTCCTGGCGCTGCCCGAGACGCGACGGCTGGAGGCCGAGGCAGCCCTGACCGGGGCCGAGGCAGCGGTGCTGCGCGACGGTGGCTTCGACCTGGCCGCACCGCCCGAGGCGGATGGCCCCCTGGCCCGGGGGGTCGCGCGTTTCGCCTCGTTGATCGCGACCAGCCTGTCGACCGCGGAGGCTGCAGAGCGCCTCCGGGTCAACCCGAGCCGCATCCGGCAGCGGTTAGGCGAGGGTAGCCTGTACGGCTTCAAGCTCGCCGACGACTGGAAGATCCCCACGTTCCAGTTCACCGACGAAGGCCTGGTGCCGGGAATCGGGCAGGTGGTTCGGTCCCTCCCGAACGACCTCCACCCGGTCGCCGTGGCCACCTGGTTCGAGACCCCGAACCCGGACCTCGTCGACGAGGCATCGGGGAGCGCGCTCACCCCTTCGCAGTGGCTGCGGTTGGGCTCGAGCCCCACGGTCGCGGCCGAGCTGGCCCTCCACCTGTGATGGCCAAGTTCCCCGAGCCACCCGAGACGGTGGATCTCGAGAAGCTGGGGATCCGCCCCGACGAGACCCACACGCTCCGGGCAGGGACGAGGCTGTGGCGGGTGTACTTCCAGGGTGGCCCCCACCCCGCACTGTGGAACGGGTTTCGGTCCTGGGGCCCGAGCAACGCCCGCTTCGACCACCACGTCCCACCCGCTGGCGTCAACGAGCGCAGGATCCTGTACGCAGGGGCGCAGGGCCGCGTTTGCCTGGCCGAAGTTCTTCAGAACGCCCGCACCATCGACAGGACGCGGCGGCAACCTTGGTTGGTCGCGTTCACGGTCGACCGCGACGTGCGGCTGCTCGACCTCACCGGGCTGTGGCCGACCAGAGCCGGCGCCTCGCAGGCGATCAGCTCGGGCTCGCGGCCGAAAGCGCAGCGCTGGCCCCGTCGGATCTACGACGCCTACCCGGACGTCGAGGGCCTCCGCTACCGTTCCTCGATGGCCGGCGGGGAGCCCGCGTTCGCGCTCTACGAGCGAGCCGAGAGCGCCGTACCCGGCACCCCGGACTTCCACCGGGCGCTGGCCGACCCGGTCCTGCTCACCCCCCTCGAAAACGCCGCCGCGAGGATCGGCTATCTGATCGTCTAGCCGAGTCACCCGCTGCTTCGAGGTGAGATCGGGAGAGCGCAGCGTGTCGCGCCCCGTTGGCAAGACGGCGTCGCACCTCCCTGGCACCGACCATGACCCCGAGCCGGTGCCGCGGTGACGGCTCATTGCGGGTCCAGGTTACACTGGTGTCACGCGCCGGGTCCGTTCGCGGTGTGGCTGCGTTCGCCGCGACAGGCCGACCGCGGGGCACGGGCGGGACGACGATCATGGGCGAGGCCTCACACCTGCCGAGCGAAAGCGAAATCGCCGCGCTGCTGGCGCGACGCGAGTACGCGACCGCGGCCGAGCTGCTCTCCGCGGTCTGCCGGCAGCAGCCGAGAAACCTCGCGCTGCGTCAGAAGCTCGCCCACGTGCTGCTCGCAGGGGGGGAACCCCACAAGGCGCTGAGGGTCCTGGAGGCGCTGGTCGACGACTACGCGAGGGCCGGCCTGTACGGCAAGGCGATCGCCCAGGCCAAGAAGGTGCAGCAGATCGAGCCCGGCCGGCGCAGCGTCGAGTTCAAGCTCGCGGTGCTCCTCACCAAGGAGTCCGCGGCCACCGAGGGTGGCGTCGACTCGCCCGAGCGCGCCGAGGTGGAGCACGCCGCCGAGACGAGGCCCCCGGCGAAGCCGGCGCCGGCGTTCGAGGCCCCACAACCCGCGCGGCCGGCGCCCTCCCCCCCTCCGCGCGAGGCGCCCCGGACGACGCCAGCACCCGCGAGGACGCCGTCGCCCCCCGGCGAGCCCAGGGCCACCGTCCCGCTTCATTCCATGCCGGCGGCGGCTGGCCCTGCGGAGCCGCACCCCGTCTTCGAGGAGCCGACCGCCCCGAAGGCCGATCCCCGAGCGACAGCCGCGACCTCCGGCGATGAGCTCGCCGTTGCCGGCCTGACCATCGACGATGTCGCCCTCATGCTGCCAGACATCGACGACGCGTTGGCCGCCCTCAAGGAGACCGGATCCGAGATGAGGACGATTCAGGGCTCGGCCCTCTTCGGCGGGCTCGACACCGAGCAACTGCAGGAGGTGATCGGCGGATTGCGCCTGACCTCAGTGCAGCCTGGCGAGATCATCGTCGCCGAGGGCGAGCCCGGGGGAAGCCTGTTCCTGATCGCGAGCGGCAAGGTCCGGGTGTACGCGCGCAGCTCCTCCGGGCGACACAAGCAGGTGCGGACCCTGCGGCAGGGAGAGTTCTTCGGGGAGATCTCCCTCCTCACCGGCTCGCGTCGCACCGCCACGATCACCGCCGCCGCCCCCTGCGAGCTCCTCGAGCTCGACCGCGAGACCGTGGACGCCATTTCCCAGCGCAAGCCCGAGGTGCGGGACATCATCAGCGCATTCTGCCGCCGCCGCTCCGGCAGCACCGAGGAGAGAGCCGCCCGGGCGGACTGACCTCGCCCGGATTATTCGCCGGGCTTCGTCGCGAGGCCGGCGAGGCGCCGTGCGCAGTGGGGATTTCGAGCCGAAGGGCGCGGAGGCGAACCCGCCGGGGGGTTGGTGGGAGGGCGGGAGGGGGCGGCGGGTCTGTGATGGGTGGGGGGCGGAAAACTGACAGTACGTCGAGCACCCCGAGGTGAGAAAGCACCGCTGAGTGCGGTGCATCGCCAGCCGCAGCTCGCCCGCGGACCGCCACCGTGCGCGCCCACGTCAAGGCCCCGGACAGACGGCCCGAGACCCTTCGCCGCGCCGATCCGTCGCCGCGCGAGCGACGGGTCCTCGCCTCACTTCTTCAGCTTGTAACCCACCACGCCGGCGGCGGCGCCAGCGGTCTCGATCTTGCCCTCCGTGGCGAGCTCGCTCAGCAGCTTCATGGCCTCTCGCCGACTGAGGCCGAGGGAGCTGATGATGCGCGCGGGCACCTCGACTCCCTTGCCCGGCACCTGTGCCAGGTGGTCGAGGATCTTCTGTTTCATCTCGTCGTCGCTGGTTCCGGCCATGGACCCTCCTTCTTTGCGCTGCCCGTGCCGCGCTCACCGCTGCCGGGTGAGCCGGCGCGACGCACCGGTCGACTCTCGAGCCGAAGAGGACCATAGCACAGGACGCGCGCCCGTTGACCCACGCCGGGAAAACCGCCGGGCGGGGAAGCCCCTTGGCCGGTGCGGCACGGCTGTGTAGAATCGCAGGAGCACGGAGCTGCAGCGTCACGCGATCTCCGGGTCCCGTCCTCGCGGGGGGTGAGCATGAGTGCGCAGGGCAACCAGACCATCCTCGTGGTCGAGGACAAGGAGCCGGTCCGCTCGGTCCTGCTCGAGATCCTCGCCGGCCTCGGCTACGAGGCGTTGGAGGCCTCCGACGGCGAGCACGCCCTCGAGATCGCCCGCACCCACGACGGACCGATCCACCTCCTGCTGGCCGACATCGTGATGCCCGGTCTGCAGGGGGACGAGGTGGCCCGCCGGCTGCGTGCCCTGCGCCCCGAGACCAAGGTCCTGTTCATGTCCGGCTACACCAAGAAAGCAATCGCCGACAGCCTGGTGGAGGAGTCCGGAGCCGCGTTCATCCCGAAGCCTTTTTCACTGCCCGAGCTGACCGAAAAGCTCCGCGCGGTGCTCGAAGGCAGCTGACGGGCGCCCGCTGTCAGGACAACGTCGCTCACACACCACGTCTCACGCCGCAAGACGGCTGCTCTTCTCCGTAGGGGCGCGGCATGCCGCGCCCGTGCGAGAACCCGAGCTGCGCCACGCTCAGGTCAGGCGGTTCCTGCACGAGGCTCAGCGGTCAGCTCTCCGGCCGGCCATTCGAACGGGGCGGTCGACGAGAGGCGCGGAGGCTACCTGGCCTCGACCGCCTCGCGGACCCGAATCGCGGCCTCGAGCGCGCGGGCGCCGGTGGCGCCGTCCACCAGGGCCGAGGGCTCGCCCCGGCAGGCGTTGACGAAGGCTTGAAGCTCCGCGACCAGGGGCTCCTGGCGCATGACCGTGACCTCCCGCGGCGCGATCTCCGGCTGCACGCCGCGCCGTTCGAGGCGCGCCGAGGAGACGCTCTGCTCGGCATAGTCCACCGAGAAGTAGGCGTCGCGGGCAAACACCCGCAGCTTGCGCACCCGCTCGGCCGACACGCGGCTGGCGGTGAGGGTGGCCACCATCCCGCCGGCGAACTCGACCCAGGCGTGACAGAGGTCGACCTTGTCGGTGAGGACCGGGACCCCGACCGCGCGGATCTCGGTCGGAGTCGCGCCGGCCACCGCGATGGCGATCTGCAGGTCGTGGATCATGAGGTCGAGGATCACGTCCACGTCCACCGACCTGGCCGTGAAGGGGGAGAGCCTCTGGGTCTCCAGGTAGCGCACGTGCTCCGCCAGGGCGAGGGCGGCCTGCACCGCCGGATTGTGAAACTCGACGTGACCCACGGCCAGCACCCGCCCGCTCGAGGCGGCCAGTGCGACCAGCTCCTCGGCCTCGGCGACGGTGGCCGCGATCGGCTTTTCCACCAGGACGTGGCACCCGGCCTCCAACAGGCGGCCGGCGACCTCCCGGTGGGTGACCGTGGGGGTGGCCACCACCACCAACTCCGCCCCGGCCGCCCGGTCGAGGTGGTCGAGGGCCGGGACGTCGTGCTCGGAGGTCACCGCGGAAAGCCGGTCCCGGTCCGAGTCGAAGGCGCCCACGCAGCGGACGCCCGCCATCTGGCTCAGGATGCGGACGTGGTGCCGGCCGAGGTGACCGGTGCCGACAACCGCGGCGGTCAGGACAGCGGAGGAGGTCGGGTCGCTCATGGCCGGCAAGAATAGCGCAGCTTTCCGGCCGCGTCTCGCCGTGCGTTGCCGCACCCCCCCGTGCGCTGCTACCCTGGACGTGACAGTCGGAGGTGAACGATGGTTGACACGCCGACCCTGGCAGAGGCGGTCAAGGCTCGGGGACCCTACGCGGTGTGGGACCTGATGGGGGAGGACGACCGGCGCGTGGCGGCGGCCGCGCTGTGGGCCGAGGGGGACCGGGACAGCCGGGCGGCCCTCGAGCTGGCGCTGGCCAAGGAGCTGAAGTTCCGCCCCCAGTCGGTCCGCCACCTGGGGCCGGACCGGGTCGTGTCGCGCCTTGTCCGCATGGCCGCGACGCTCCCCGACGCGGTGCTGTTCCAGTTCCTCTTCCACCTCCACCTCGCCGACCGGCGCCCGCTCCTGGTGGAGTTCCTCGACGCCGTCGGTCTCCCCCACGACAACGGCGTGCTCGACCTCAAGGACGAGGCGACCACCCCCGAGCCGGAGCACCTGCGGTCCGCTGCCACGGCGCTCCTGGCCCAGCACGGCAAGCCCGCGCTGGTCTACCTCGCAACGCTCAAGGTGGCGGACACCGACTTCTGGTCCGGGCTCGAGGAGCTGCTCGCGCGGTACGGCGCGGACGGGGAAAAGCTGGAGTAGCGGGCAGCTCTCAGCCATCAGCTGTCAGCTCTCAGCTGTCAGCTCCCCCACCCACCCGAGGAGAACGCAAAGGCGCAAGGGTACGCCACGACGGAAGAGGGCACGGCCTCCCTCTGCGTTGCTCTCGGCTCAGAACTCGTTGCAATACGGCGAGATTCCGACTGCAGACTCGCGCGCCTCGCCTCACCCGTCTTCCCGAGCACGGCCCCGAGCGTCAGCGCCCACCCCTTGCTGTCATCCCGAACGCGAGCGCAGCGAGCGGGGGGATCTGCCTCAGCGGAGGGGGCGCCTTCGTTGGGGCAGATCCCTCGTCGCTTCGCTCCTCGGGATGACAGGGAGGGGGGCTCCTCGGGATGACAGGGAGGGGGGCTCCTCAGGATGACAGGGAGGGGGGCTCCTCGGAATGACGGGTAGTATGGGTGCGCTCCTTCTCCACTACCCTCCTGGGTCTTGGCGTCTCTTGGCGTCTTCGCGTTCTCCCCTTCGACCGCCGGGCATCGCCGGACCCTCGGGTTGCGGGCAGCGCCCGCGCTGGGTCTTTGCGTTCTCGCCTACGCCCGCCAGGTGGCGCTGTTGCGGTCCGTCTCGTGGACCGTCACCGCCTTCAGGCGCACGTTGGCCGGCAGCTCCGGGGCAACCCGCTCGAAGAACACCCGGGCCAGGTTCTCGGCGGTCGGGTTGACGCCGTCGAGCCAGGGCACCTCCTGGTTGAGGTGGCGGTGGTCGACCTCGTTCACCACCGTGCGGCGCAGCAGGTCCTTGAGGACCTTCATGTCGACGAGATAACCCGTGTCGGGGTCGGTCTCCCCCTCCACGGTCACCTCGAGCACGTAGTTGTGGCCGTGGCCGTGGAGGTTGTTGCACTTGCCGTACGTGCTCCGGTTCCAGTCGTCGGAACAGGCCGGGTTGTGCAGCCGGTGGGCGGCCTCGAAGTAGAGCTTGACGGTGATCGACGCGGGCATGTCCCCTCCCCGAGTGTCAGCGCACGGCGCCGTCCCCCTATTCCGGGCCGCCGCCCAGACGACGGTACACGTCCGGCCGGCGGTCGGCCAGGAAACCGAAACGCTCGCGCGACTCAGCAACTTCCGCCGCGCTCACCTCCCCGAGGACCAACCCCTCCCCGCCGGCCACGGCTGCCAGCACCGAGCCGGAGGGGTCCACCAACGCCGAGTCCCCCCGGTGCGGGTGGCCGTCGGCGTCCCCCACCCGGTTGACGCCGAGGACGTAGGCCTGGCTGTCCACGGCACGGGCCTTGAGCAGCGTTCGCCAGGCGTGGCCGCGCCGCTCGGGCCAGTTGGCCAGGACCAGGAACAGGTCGGTGCGGTCGGCGGCGATCCGGAACAGCTCGGGGAAACGGAGGTCGTAGCAGATCACCGGGGTGACCCGCACCCCCTCCACGTCGACCGTCGACAGACTGTCGCCGGCCTCGAAGTGACGCTCCTCGCCGGCCAGGCTGAAGGGGTGGATCTTGTGGTAGGTGAGAAGCTCGTCGCCGGCCGGGGAGACCACCACGCAGGCGTTGCGCGGGCGCTCGAGCCCCGGCTCGGCCAGCCCGGCCGCCACCCAGACCGAGTGCCCACGGGCGAGCTCGACGACGACCTCGCGGCTCGCCGCGGCGAAGCTCGCGGCGAGTGCCGCGTTCATCGTGAAGCCGGTCGAGAACATCTCCGGCAGGACCAGGAGGCGCGCGCCGGCGGCGGCGGCGCGCGCGGCCTGGACACGGGCTCGCGCGAAGCTCTCGCGTGGGGTTTCCCACCCGACGTCGAGCTGCAGGCCGGCGACGATCACGGTGCGACCCCCGGCGGCAGCGGTGGGACCGGCACGAAGCAGCCGCGCAAGCGGTCCGCCAGGAGCAGGTTGAAGGTCAGCTCCTGGCCGTCCCGGAATCCCTGGCACCAGGCCCGGTCGCCAGCCTTGTCCTTGGGCGGTTGGCGCTCGAGGCCTCCGAACGCCGCCGACACCAGGGTGTCGCAGGTGCGCACCGACCACCTCCTGGCGACCTCCACGCCGGCCGCGAACCCGTCGAGGTACGCGGGCTCCGCGCGGACCCGGTCGACCCCCCGGGTCGCGTCGTCCAGGGCCTCATCGGAGCGGGCGGCGACCGCGACGTTGACCTGCTCCGCCTGCCACACCGCGTACCGTGCCAGGGTCTCGTGGTAGTCGTCGGGGTAGGGGTCGCGGCGCCGCTCGTTCCAGCGCCCGGAGCCACGCGCCGCCTCCAGGGAGGGATGCACCTCGAGCACCTCCCCGAGGCGCGCGAGCACCGCGGCGACGTCCCCCGCGGCGATGGTCGGCCGGCCCAGCTCGACCATGAGCTGGACCCGACACGAGCGCTCGTCGAAGAGCTCGAACGGCCCGTCAAAACGCCCGGTGAGCACTTGCTCGGCCAGGCTGAGGTAGACGTGGACCTCGGACCGCTTCACCGACAGCTTGTCGACCTTCGCCAGCTCCCCCGGCTCGAAACGCCGGTCCGCCCGGCTCGCGACCCCGCCGCCGGTGACGCTGTTGTTCGTGTAGGCCCCCCCACAGCCCGAGTACACCTCCACCGCGGTCACGGCCCAGGCACCCACGAGGCGCGTCTCGAGGTCACGCTCCAGGTTCGCAGCGGCGGTCCCACCCCAGGCCAGGAGCAGCAACGGGGTCACCAGCAGAGACACGTGTCGAGTCTTCATCGCACCCCCGAACCCACCCGCAGGGTACCACCCCTGGGACGGGGTAGAATCCCCCCTGGAGGAGAGCCATGAGCGACCCCACGCGAGGAGGCCCCACCCCCCCGACCCTGACCGTCAGCGCCGATCTGGCCCTGGGGCAGTACGCCAACTTCGTCAGCATCGCCCACAACTTCGCCGAGGTGCTCCTGGACTTCGGCCGCACCCTCCCCAACCGGAGCGACATCCCGGTGGTGGCGCGGGTCATCATGAGCCCGTTTCAGGCCAAGCAGCTCCTGCGGGCCCTGTCCCACAACCTGCAGATCTACGAGCGCACTTTCGGCCCGATCCCGGAACCGGCGGCCCACGGCGGGTCGCCCCCGACTCAGTCCGGCGAGTCCAACTGAGGGGGCGTGCCCATCCGGGGATCGGGATCGCCTGCGGATCACTCCTCGAGCTTGAGGATCGCGAAAAACGACTGCTGGGACATCGGTCGCAGGACGTAGAGGCGCAGGTAGCCGCCGGCCTCGACCCGGCTGACGGCCGCGAGCACCTCGTCAGGCTCCACGACGTCGGCGCCGTTCGCCTGGAGGATGACGTCACCGCGTCGCAGCCCCTCCTCGCCGGCCGGGGACACGGGCGCGACCCGGGTGATGAGGACCCCCTCGACCCCGTCGGGGATGCCGTACGCCTGGCGCACTCGGGGGGTGACGGCACCGACCGAGATGCCGACCCGCTCGGACGCGTCCCCCTCGGCCACCTCCTCCGGGCCCGCCTCATCCGTCCGCCCGCCGGCCCGTTCCCGCTCCTCGAGCTCGGCGTTCAGGGTGATGCGCTTCCCGTCGCGGAGGACCTCGAGGCGAACGGTGGTGCCCGGGCGCCGCGCCGAGACCTCGTCGATCAGCTCGCGGGTCGTGGAGAGCTTGACGCCGTCCACCGACACAACGACGTCGCCCGGCCTCAGCCCGGCCCGGTCACCGGCGTGGCCGGAGACGACGTCCTCGACGAAGGCGCCGTCCCGGGTCGGCAGGGCAAAGGCCTCCTGGCGGCGCTGGTCGACGTCGCGGACGAGCACCCCGAGGTAGCCGCGGACCACGGTGCCGCTCTCCCGCAGCTGGGTCAGAATGCGGCTCGCCGTGTCAACCGGCACGGCGAAGCCGAGGTTCTGGCCACGGACGTTGATGGCGGTGTTGATGCCGACCACCTCCCCCCGCAGGTTGACCAGGGGTCCTCCGGAGTTGCCCAGGTTGATGGCGGCGTCGGTCTGGAGGAAGTTCTCGAAGGACCGGTCCTCCGACAGGCCCAGCACCCGGCCCATGGCCGACACCACTCCGACGGTCACGGTGTGGTCCATGTTCAGCGGGTTGCCCACCGCCATCACCCACTCGCCGACCCGCACCGCGTCGGAGCGACCGAGCGGCAAGGCGGGGAAGTCCCGGTCCGGCTGCGAGACCCTGAGCAACGCCAGGTCCGTCTCGGGGTCGCGGCCCACCACCTCGACCCGGTAGCGCGAGTCGTCGTCGAGCTCGATCTCGATGCGGTCCGCGTCCTCGACCACGTGGAAGTTGGTGAGGATCTCGCCGCTCGAGGCGATGAAGAAGCCCGAGCCCGACGAGGTTCGCACCCTCGGTTGGGACTCGTTGTCGGGGTCGCCGAAGAAGAAGTGGAACGGGTCCCGGGGCATGCCGCGCCGCTGCTCGCCCGGCTCCTGCACCTCGGTGTTGTAGACCGACACCACCGACGGGACCACCCGCTCGGCGAGGGTGGCGAAGTCGGGCGAATGCCACGGGGTGACAGGGGGTGCCTGGACCGGTGCCTCGGCCGGGCGGTCGGCCCGGGAGTGCGGGGTGACGTTCAGCGCCCCGGCCACGACCATGCCGAACAGGACCGCCGCCACGACGACCGCAGCCAGCGAGAACAGCTTCTGCTTCTCCACGTGCATCGCCTCCTCCGCGACCGCACCCGCCCCGCGTGCGGGCGACTCTCAGCAGGTACAAAGCAAGATGTCTGCCATTCCTTCCACGTGTGGTGCGCGCCGGTGTCCCGACGTGCAGCGCCGCCGCGGGGTCAGTCCGCGTCCGCCAGCTTCACCCGGTCCTTGCCCTGGGCCTTGGCCTCGTACATCGCCTGGTCGGCCGCCCGCAGCAGCAGGTTCTTCTTCAGGTCGGTGCTGCCGTGACGGGGGAGGTGGACCGGGTAGACGGCAACGCCGATGGACGCGGTCAGCGCGCGGCGCCACGCCACCGGGCCGTCGGCCCATGAGAAGCTGCCCTGGAGGAACACGGTCGAGCGCAGGGCGAGCTGGACCCTGCGCGCCACGTCCATGGCCTGGTCCGGGTCGTGGCCCGGCAGGATGGCCACGAACTCGTCGCCGCCGTAGCGGGCGAGCGTCGCTTCCCGCAGCGGCACCGTCTGCTTGAGCAGGTAGCCGAACTCCTTCAGCACCTGCGAGCCCGCGAGGTGACCGTGGGTGTCGTTGACCGCCTTGAAGTTGTCCAGGTCGAGGAAGAGCAGCGCGACGCTCGAGTCGGTGACGTCGGCACGCACCAGGTCCTCGGTGAGTCGGTAGTGGAAGAAGCGGTCGTTGTACAGCCCGGTGAGGTCGTCCCGCTTGGCCATCTCGTTGGCCCGCTGGGCGTCGAGCAGGCTCTCGATGGACACCGAGGTGTATCGCGCGAAGATCTCCAGCAGGTCGAGGTCTTTCTGGGAGAAGCCCTCGTCGTCCATGCGGTTGACCAGCTCGAGCACGCCGCACACGGTCCGCTCGATGCGGATCGGCACGGCGATCAGGCTGGCGGTGGAGAACTCATGGTCCTCGTCGAACTTCGGGTAGAAGTTCGGGTCCCGGCGCGGGTCCTCGACCCGCTGCGAGACCCCGGTCCGGTAGACCAGGCCCACCACCCCCCGGTCGGCGGGCACGAACTGGCCGAGGAGCCCAGAGGCCGACGAGCCGAAGGTGGCGACGAAGTAGAGTCGGGTCTGGGCCGGCTCGGGACCCCGCTCCAGCGGACGGTCCATGAGGATCGAGCCCGCCGCTGACGGAACAAAGTCGTTCGCCTTGCTGAGAATCTCGCGCAGGACCGACTCCGCGTACAGGCGGTAGAGGGAGAACGCAGAGTAACGCCGGCGCTCCAGAAAGGGCTCGAGCTCATCTGCCGGAAGGCAGTGCACCTCCGGAGCCACCATGGCGGCAGTGTATCACGCGCGGCGCATCAGGCTCCGGAGGCGCTCCTCGAGGTCGGCGATGGTCTCGGAGTGGTCCGCTCTCCCCGGCGCGAACCGCACCGTCTCGAGGTCGCGACGAAGGGCCTCCATGTCGGCCTTGAGCTCGTCCGTGGATCCGTTGTCACGCCGCGTGTGCCACCAGCTCTCCAGCGCCGCCTGCAGCTCGCGGGCGCGCTCGGCGGGGCGCTGCCGGCCGCGCCGCCGGGGGACCGCGGCACCGCGGCGCCGCACCACCATGAAGGTGAGGAGAATGCCGGCCACGGACCCTGCCGCCAGGCCCACCACCAGCCAGAGCCACGGCGGCCGCGCGGCGCCCCCCGCCTCCGGCAGGGTCCCCGTTCGCTCCCCGGGCAACGGTTCGGCGGGGGCTGCTCCGGCCACGACCACCGGGGTCGGCGTCGGCTCCGGGGCCGACACCTCGAGCTTCAGCGGTCCCAGAACCTGGCTCCGGTAGCTCCCGCTCGAGGGGTCGAACACGGCCAGGGTGACCGTCCCGAGGTCGAGGCTGCCCCAGGTCCGCGGCACGAGGGTCGTGCGCCACAGCCGCCGTCCCTGGATGCCGCTGCCCTTGACCTCGAACGCGCTCTCCTCCTCAGGCGGGTAGGTCTCGCAGTCGGCGCAGGTTGGCCAGACCGGCGGCGGCTCCACCAGGGGCAGGTTGCCGCGCCCCTCGAGCTCGATCGAGACCACCGCCGACTCGCCGAAGGCGATCCGTCCCGGGTCCACGCTGGCCGAGTAGCGCAGGTCGCCGACGGCGCCGGCGAACCCGGGCGGCGCCGAGGGCCGGTCCCTTACGGTCACCCGGGTCTCGGCACTGCCCCGCTCCACCACCTGCAGCGGGGCGAAGACGCTCCGAGCGCGGATGCCGACCCTGGCCTTGACGGCCGGAATCTCGACCGCCCCCGTCTTGAGGGGAACGAGCACGTGCCGGGCGACCACGTAGCGGTGCATCCGGGTGCCGTCCCGCTCCACCACCTCGGGCGAGATCTGCTCCGGCAGGTCGACTCGCTGCGCCCACCACCCGGGGTAAGCGGGCGGGGTCACCCACTCGAAGCCCTCGATACCGGTCACGGTGGTGTCGAGCACCACCGTCGCCACGATCGGCTCCCCCACCGCCACCTCGCGACCGCTCACCAGCTGCCGCAGGGTGAGGCTGGCCTCGGTGACCTCGCGACGGCCGAACGACTCGCCGAACGGGTCGAAGAGATCGGCGAAGGGGTCGCGGGCCATCGGTGGCACCTGGCGGCCGCGGCGGGGCGGCGCCAGGCTGCCGGCCACCACCTCGGTGCTGATGGGCTTCGAAACCACCGTCGTGTCGCCGATCCGGACCGTGACCGCCCCCACCGACGCCGGGCCGACCTCGGCCGGCTGCAGCAGGTAGGTGAATCTCACCGACGAGGTGGCGACGCCGTTGACCCACGAGAAGTGGTTCTCGGTCGACGGCCCCGACACCACCTCCAGGTTGGAGAGGGGACCCAGCTCGGGGGCGGCCACCCGCCCGTCGCCGCCGACCACGGTCACGCTCAGCCGGGCGAGATCTTCCACCCCGAACCGCTCCGGCTGGAGGCGAACGTCCACCGACGGTTCCTGGCCCGCGGACGGGATTGCCGCCAGCGCCGCGACCGCGAGCGCCACGCCGGCGAGCAGCGACCCTCGCGGGGCGGCCCTTCCACTCACCAGTCCTGCTCCACCTGGGCCGCCTGGGGGGTCGGGGTCCTCAAGGCGTCGCGCGCCTCCTCCTCGGCCTGCTCCAGCGCCGCGTACAGCGGCCGGTTGGGGTCGGGCGTCGGGGTCGGCGGCGGTCCACCCTCCGGCGACGGGGTCGGGGTCGGCTGGGGCTGCTGCTGCTCTTGCTGCTGCTGTTGCTGCTGATCCTGGTTCTGCTGCTGCTCGAGCAGACGCAGCGCGAGCTCGTAGTTGCGCTTGACGTCGGGGTCGTCGGGATCGGCGACGAGCGCGCGCCGCAGCCACTGCACCGCCAGCTCGGCCCGCCCGTGCTGGAGGGAGGCGGTGCCCGCGTTGAAGGCGGCGCCGGTCGCTCCCCGCTTCTGCGCCTCCTCGAAAATCGGTCCCGCCTGGTCCACCTGGCCCAGGGCGCCCAGGGCCGTCCCGAGGTCGAAGAGCCGGTCCGGATCCTCCGGGGCCAGGGTCCGCGCGGCCGCGAAGTCCCGGCCCGCGGCCTGGGTCTGCCCCGCACGCCAACGCAGGAGGCCCCCCCGGGCCAGACGCCGCGCGCCGCCGGGAATCAGGCGCTGCCACCAGCTGGGCTCGGCCTCGACCAGCGCCTCCCCGGCAGCGACCCCGTCCGCCGCCGCGGCGCCTCCCCCACCCGACTGCGCGTGCGACCCGGCCGGCAGGGACCCCTGCGGGGGAGGGGGCTGCTGGGCCGCAC
>Ga0209164_1002358_pt1 | contig 20395 bp, 16 predicted proteins | sample MTBNYHSulfiMetaG_FD_187458 | JGI IMG/M metagenome (GOLD analysis project Ga0209164, IMG submission 187458) | Enrichment culture microbial communities from rom New York Harbor, USA that are MTBE-degrading - MTBE-NYH (New York Harbor Sulfidogenic)... | ecosystem: Environmental > Aquatic > Marine >...
TCATAAAGCCGGTCGGGATCGCTGGAGCTCGGATCGCCCACATATTGCATCGGTTGATGCAGGATCATCTCCTTGCCCAAAGCGAGACCGGCCGCGATGGTTTGCGTGCTGTAGGCCGAGTGAGGAAAGACCGCGATGGTGATGGGGCAAGGCAGGTGCAGGAACCGGTAAATCGTGCTTCCGACGGTGGCCGGATTGCTGCCCCCGGCGTCGTCAATACAGATCGAAATATGCGGGGTGACCGCGTTAATCGTGGGAGGGGAGACTGCACCGAGTGAAGTGAACCGGACCGCGTCGGTGACCACCCGGCCCCCACCCGAGGTCCAGTAGTCGGTCAGGGTGACGCGGGCCGGGCCGTCGAAGGTGAAGCGCCCGAGCGGATGCCAGCCGTCGCCGACGTAGTACTGGCTGGCAACCACCTGGGCCACGCCGGTCGCGTGCTCCACTTCATAGTGAGCGTCCGAGGCATAGTCCCCGTTGCGCACGAAGAAATCCAGGTCATAGGTCCCCGGCGGAAGACTATCGGCGATCCAGGTCGCCCTGGCGCTGCCGTCGCCCGGGCCGGCGATGGAGTAAATATAGTTCTGCCACGCCGGCTTGTCCCGGTCGAGCTCCCAAGCCCCCGACTCGATGGAGTATCCGGGGTTCTCATTGTCCACAATCACGGTGTAGGTGTCTTGCAGGAGGGACTGCCGGGCCGCGGCCGCCGCCGGGGCATAGTCCGCCACCGACCAGGCCGGCTCGGCCACCCCGGGCAGCGCCTTGACGGCCACCCGATCTTCTCCAGTCAATGTTTCTTCGGCGGACAGCCTTCCCGCCAATAACAGCACACCGGTTGCAAGGACTGCTGGCAAAATCCTCAGACGCCTTCTCATCAGAGAATCCTCCAAGTTGACAGGTGCAGGTAAGATAGCGGAATCGCCCACAGAAGACAAAAGAAAACAGAAGGCATCGAGTGCCGCTTCCTGTGAGTCGATCAGCCGCAGCCGACCGTCCGGAACGCTTCGGTGGCTTGACGATGCGCGCCTGCGGCTGCTAAGATGCACGCTCTGAATCACTTAGCAACGAATACCGCCGAGAAGAGGGGCAAAGTGCCAGGCCGCAAGGCCTGTTTTTTCACCCTCTTCTCTACAGATTCTTGAACTCGGTCACGGGAGGACCACAGTGAGCGCGGCCGATTTTCGAAAAATCAGCCAGGAGATCCTCGACTTCTGGAAGAAGAACGACATCTTCCCCAAGCTGGCCCGAAGGAATGTGGGCGGGCCGAAGTTCTCTTTCATTGATGGCCCAATCACCGCCAACAACCCGATGGGCGTCCATCACGCCTGGGGGCGCACCCTGAAAGACATCTACCAGCGCTACTTCGCTCTGAAGGGCTACGATCAGCGCTTTCAAAACGGCTTCGATTGCCAAGGCCTTTGGGTCGAGGTCGAGGTTGAAAAGGAGCTCGGCCTCGAAGGCAAGCAGGAAATCGAAAAAATGGGCCTGGAGAAGTTCTCCCGGCTCTGTCGCGAGCGGGTTTACAAGTACTCCCTGGTTCAACAAGAGCAATCCATTCAGCTCGGCCAGTGGATGGACTGGGGAAACAACTACTTCACCCTGACCGACGTCAACATCCGCTACATCTGGCACTTTCTGAAAGTCTGCGCCGATCGGGGATGGCTGGTGCGGGGACAGCGGCCGATGCCCTGGTGCACCCGCTGCGGCACCAGCCTCAGCCAGCACGAAACCGGCGAAGGCTATCAGGAGGTCGAACATACGGCCGTCTTCTGCCGCTTCCCCATTGTGGGCCGCGACCGGGAATATCTGATGGTCTGGACCACCACGCCTTGGACCTTGATCGCGAACGTCGCCGCGGCGGTGCATCCGGAACTCGAATATGCCCGCATCCAACAGGACGGCGCGACCTACTACCTCAGCCGGGGGACCCTCGGCTGCCTGAAAGGGAACTACAAGGATTGCGGCACGGTGCTTGGAGCGGAACTTGAGGGCCTCGAGTACATCGCCCCCTTCCAGGATTTTCCCGCCACTCAAGGCGTCGAGCACCGGGTAGTGTTCTGGAAAGAGGTCGGCGAGACCGAGGGCACGGGCATCGTCCACATCGCCCCGGGCTGCGGCCTGGAAGACTATGAGCTCGGCAAGGAGCTGAACTTAGCCGTCATCGCCCCCATTGACGAGGCCGGCTTGTACTATGAAGGCTATGGCCCCTTTACCGGGATGCATGCGAGCGACGTGGCTCCGAAGGTCTTCGAGATCCTCACTGAAAAGGGGATGCTGTACAAGACCAAGCCATACCGGCACAGCTACCCCCACTGCTGGCGAGACCGCAGCGAGCTGGTCTTCCGGCTGGTGACCGAGTGGTTCATCAATCCCGACCGGGACTACGGCGATGGTCTGACCCTTCGCGAGCATCTGCTCAAGGCGAGCCAGGATATCGAGTGGTATCCCCCCTATATGAAGCACCGGATGACCGACTGGCTGACCAACATGGAAAGCTGGTGCATCAGCCGCAAGCGCTACTGGGGTATTCCCCTGCCTTTCTACACCAACGCCGATGAAAGCACAGTCTACGTCGTCGGCAGCCTGGCGGAGCTCGAGCGGCTGGCCGTCGAGGAAGACCGGGAGAAGGTCGCCCAGCTGCCCGAGCTACACCGGCCTTGGATTGATGACATCCGCATCCGGCATCCCGAAACCGGCGAAGTCCTTACGCGGGTCAAGGATGTGGGCGACTGCTGGCTGGACGCCGGAATCGTTCCTTACAGCACGCTCGGCTATCGCGACCTGGTTTCCTTCGAGGAATACAAGCCGGAGCAGGATGCAGTCAACCGGGCCGACTCGCGCGCGCTGTTCCCCGAGCGGAACTGGGGAAGCGAATACTGGAAAGCATGGTTCCCGGGCGAGTTGGTCTGCGAGATGCGGGCGCAAATCCGCTGCTGGTTTTACTCGATGCTGTTTATGTCGGTCGCCCTGGAAGATCGCACCCCGTACCGCAAGGTGAAAACCTACGAGGAGGTGCGCGACGAGCAGGGGCGGGAGATGCACAAGAGCCTGGGCAACGCCATCTGGTTTGACGATGCGGTGGAGAAGGCCGGCCCCGACGTGCTGCGCTGGCTTTACGCCTCCTGGCCGCCGACAACGCCGCTGCGCTTCGGCTTCCACACCACGCAGGAAACCGCTCGAAGGCTGCTCAATCTCTGGAATGTCTATGCGTTCTATAAAACCTATGCCGAGATTGACCGGCCCAAGGTCGCCCGGTCACTTCAAGTTGACGAAAGCTTTTCCCGGCTGGATCGCTGGATCCTTTCCCGGCTGCAAAGGCTCATCCAATCGTGCCGGGCTTCGCTCGATCAGTTCGATACGCATACCGTTGTCCGCGACGTCGAAGCGTTTCTGGAGGAACTTTCCAACTGGTATATCCGGCGTAACCGGCGGCGCTTCTGGAAAGCCGAAATGGGGCCGGACAAACAGGCCGCCTACAACACCCTGGCCCACGTGCTCCAGACGCTCTGCGCCCTGACCGCTCCGATCATTCCTTTTGTCACCGAGCACATCTACCAGGATGCGCTGCGCGGCGAGGAGTGGCCCGAGTCCATCCATCTTTGCAGGTATCCCGAGGCGCAGGAAGACCGGCTCGATGAGGCGCTCGAAGCGGAGGTCGCCTTGGCGCGCGAAGCAGCCAGCCTGGGTCTCGCCGCGCGCAACGCCGCAAAGATCAAGGTGCGCCAGCCGCTGGCCGAGCTGAAAATCGCAGCCGACCAACAGCAGTTCGCGCTCATTCTGAAACACGAAGCGGACCTGAAAGAAGAGCTGAACGTCAAGGCCATCACCCGCATTGAGAGCGTGGAAGACTATTCCAGTATCAGCGTGAAACCCGACTTTGCGAAGATCAAAGAGCGCTTCGGCGGCGAGGCGATCGGCCCGATTCGCTCAGCGCTGGCCGAGGCGGATGTCGGCGAGGTGGCCTCAGCGGTCCAATCACAGGGCAGCGTCGAGCTTCGGGGAAAAGGCGGGCGCTGGACACTGGCCGCCGAGGACCTCCTCATCGAGCGAAAGGCGAAAGAGGGCTTTCAGGTGAGCGAGGGGGATGTGCTGGCGATCGTGCTCGATACCCGCATTGACGAGGCGCTTCGCCTCGAAGGGCGCGTGCGGGATTTTGTCCGGCAGCTCCAGGTGCTGCGACGGGATGTCGGCCTGAAGGTCGAGCAGCGCATCCGGCTGGGCTTTGCCATCGAGGGCGAGCTGGCCGAGGCGGTCGGCCGGCACGAGGATTATGTCAAGAGCGAACTGCTGGCCGAGCAGCTGTGCCATTCTCTCGACGGCTTTGCCGAAAGCGAGCGGTATCAGGTGAAACTGAAGAAGGAGTCCTTTGAGGTGGGGATTAAGGTAGTGGATAGTGGATAGTGGATAGCGAATAGTCTAAAGCGGCTCGTGTCGTGTCCCGTAAATAGATTACATATGACTGCGAACCTTAAATAGTAAACCGGGTTCTTCATGAACCATTCTCACGCAAAGCCGCTAAGATTCGAATCCCTTGGCGATCTTTGCGCCTTTGCGTGAGCCTTCTTGAAGAAAGCCCCGACTGCCTTATGGCGAGCCTTTCTCCTCGCCGCCCGTTCTCTCTGCCTTCTCAGACCCCGCACCCGAGCCCCCAGTCCCCGGACCCCGCTTTTGAAGCGCCAGGCACAAGCGGCGCAGCTCACTGGTCTTCTTCAAGCGCCAGGTCACCGCGTGCGGGCGCATATCAGTTTTCACCGATGATCTTCCTCAAATGCTTAATGTCGTCCTGATCCTGGCCGCTTCCCCGCAAGGTCTTCAATCGGATGAGACCCTCGGGGGTAACCACGGGAAGCCTGCCGTGTTCCCACTCCACCGACTGACGACTCCTCCAGACGTCTTCAATCTCGGGAGTCACCAGCAACAGGTCGAGAACGAGGGGATGGGGATCTTCGGCATCAACTTTCGTCAACCGATACAGTTGAATGGAGTCATTTCTGAACCTCAGCAGCCCGGCATCCACCTGGAATCCCAATTCATGGGCGATGGCTTTCACTCTTTCGACAGACGCCGGCTCGATGAGGATGTCAATATCGAGGGTCGCCCGTGGGAAGGCGTAGACCGCCATCGCCAGACCGCCACAGAGCGCGAAATCAACTTTTTCTTGCTCCAGTCTCTCGACAATCTGCCTCAACTGTTCGATGAGTTCCATATTCCGCGCCTTGAACCTGTCCCGAAACAGGCACAGTGGGCTGTTGAAAAACCCTCCTTTGAAAGACAATACCGCTCAGGATGATAGGGAAAACCTCTCTTTCAACAGCGCCACTGTTACCCCTTTCTATCGTGTTGTCCCGGCAGCGGTTGTGAAAACCCGCCTGCTTTATTTCCTCGATTCCAGATCTTCCAATATCGCCTGCAAGTCTTCCTCGTGCTCGACCTCATCCTCCAGGATCTCGAGAACGAGATGGTAAGTGATCGGATCCCCATCCTTGACGGTTTCGAGCAGGTTATTGTAAACCTCAATCGCGCATTGCTCGCCTTTGATATTCTGTTCCAGCAGGGCCTTTACCGAAGGATCGGTGGGAGCGTCGTATCCGCAGTTCGTCAGCTTGTGCCAATCCTCGGGCTTGAGGATGGGCGTCCCGCCCAACTGGAGGATTCTCTCGGTGAGCATCCCTGCGTGTTTGAGCTCCTCTTCGGCATGTTCTTCCAGCTCGGGCACCAGGGCTTTTCGCATCGGTCCCTGGGCGACTTTCGCGCCGACCCAATACTGATAGTAGGCCAGCCATTCGTCCGCAAAGGCCCGGTTGAGTAAATCGAGCAGCTTCTTGATATCTATTCCCACGATCTCTCTTCCTTTGGTTCCCATGTTCTTGATTCTCCTCTCTCCTCGTTCTTGGCAAGCTTGTCAGGCTTTGTTCACGTACGGTACAACCCTTTCAAGGCCGCCGACAGCCGGCGATTTCAGTCCTTTACCGGCATTTCCCAATCAGCCTTGCTGCATCCGGGGGGAGCATCATATTCATAATCATCTATAGACGCCATGAGAATGTCAAGGGGCTGACCGCCTGCACGTGGAGTGCGAAAGCGGAGCTTTCGCAAGAGGCCGCCACGCGCAGAAGCTGCGCTTCTGCACTCCACAAGGGTCCGCCAGCCCTAAGCCCGGTTCTGATTCGGTGCTTTCGGTGCACCCCCAAGCTCTGCTTGAGGGTGGCACCCATGCATCAGCCCTCCCAAGCGGTCGTAGGTGTAGTCAATCGTCACGGTCGCGCCATCGATCTCCTCGGCCACACTCAGTCGCTTCCCGCTGCGGCCCACTTCGTACGCAAACTCCGCACGGACACTCACCCCCTTCTCGTGCTTCATCAACGTCAGGTGCCCGAGATGGTCATACGTGTAGCTGCTGAGAACACCATTGGGAAGCTCGAGGCTGGCCCGGCTGCCGTCGCCGTGGTAGGTGTACTTCGCAACCCCCGTCGGCGAGTGAACCTCCTCCAGCCGCCCGAGTGTGTCATAGTAGTACTCCATTGACAGCTCGGCCCCGGGCCGGGAACCGGTCACCGTGGACAGCAGGCCGAGGTCGTTATAGCTGAATCGTCAGTCGATCCAGCAAGCGTACAGCGAGTCCTCAGCCACTTTGGATTTCGAGTAAGTATCAAGGTCTAGCACATACAAGCTCGCCGGTAATTTCGGTGATGAAATGAAAGGGTGTTCGCACGTGCCCTCAGATCTAAAGAAGTCTTGCCGGCTGAATTGTTGTGCTAGCAGCAATAACCCCCCCGTTCGGGACAAACTGGGCTTGGGGTCAGCACTTTCTAGCAGCCCCACAGGGGTCTTCATGCCTTCTTCATAGAACATGGTAACGGACTTCTGCCCGTCCGACTCCACAAAAAGGAAGAAGTGCTGATCACTGAACGTCATTGGATTAAAAGATGCTTTCCCTTCGTTGAATATCCTTACCGGAATAGACTTGTTGCCATCGTACAAAGCTATTCGGCATCCTGACTCTTGCTCAGCTCTCTCTACAACCACAATCCTGTCGCCGAGAAAACACGGAGTAATGCTATCGTACCCGGTTGCACCGGCCTCCGTGACCATCGACTTAGGGATATCAATTACGAAGCTTTCCCACAGATCCTGGCTATCCCGCCTACTAAACGCCAGTTTTCCATCTTGCCCCCATGGATTCCAGGCAATTGAAAATGGCTTTGTGGAGGTGATTTCGGGCGCAAATGCGACTTCAGTTCGTGTCACCAAGTCAAAGACTCGCAGGACAGAATAGGTGTGATATTGGTGAATGACGAAGAAATACCTGCCCTCTGGGGAAACACAGTTGCTTGTAAGGTACATTGTCGTATTGTCCTCAACACAACTCACCTCTCGATCAGTATTCCAGTTATAAACCGACAACGTCATGCTTCCTTGCCAGCTCCGAATCAGTATGAAGTCTGACCCGGTTGAACTGAAATAGTAAGATGTAATTTGACCTTTTGGAGGGTCGCTATCCACAAGGATACTAGACTTGTCTGTAATCGGATCGTAAAGCCGCAGGTTCAATGCCAAGTATCCAAGTTTGCCGTCTCCAATCGGTTGAATGAGCGGTGCTGGATGGAAAATGAGAGGATAGCGTAATTCAACAGGGTATCTTGTCCTCACGTTCCTTGTATTACCCTTGAGATCGTGAACAGCCAATCTCGCGCCTTTCGCCTCGCGGAATGAGCGCTCGCGCCTGCTTAGATTACAGAATCTAGGCTTATCTAGCTTGCCTGCACACCCGTAAGAGAAGGCGAGAATCCCTGTCAGGACAATGAGAGCCACTGTCTTCACGATTGTGCTCATAAGGGCTCCTCCGTAGCGGCGGTTGGCTAAATAACTACTCTTCAACCCAAAGACCACTTATGGTGACGGATTCTATCTCTAGACAAGTGATGCGCTGCAAACAACACTCGCCGGGTGGCCTCCCCTTGCGCCGGTTTGAATTCGAGGGTGCCAGCCTCAAACTGGTTTGGGGCTGACCTTCCCGTGTAGAGTCCGCAGCCCTGCTCAGTCAAATCCCATCGCTCGTTTCCCTTCCTCCACCACACTCCTCCGATAGAACTCACGCTCCAAGCAGCCCCAAACGACGCCTGCCTCTGTAAGCAGGCCAAAGTTTGAGGCTGCCACACTCCACATACTTTCGGTCCTAGGGGTGCGCACCCGGCGGCAGCGAAGATGCAAAGAACAGTCAAAGCGACCACGCAGATTCTTCGCTTCGTGGTGTTCCGTCGCCAACAACACCCGTATGCTTTATTTATCCCAAGAGCTCCTTGAACTCCTCAACGGTTAAGCCCGCCTCTTTGATGATCAAGCGAAGTGTCCCCTTTGCGACTTCATTATGATCTGGAACCACCAGGCGGCGGTGCGGATAGGCTACCTGCCGGAGGATGATGTGACTTCCCTTCTGGCGATCCTTCTCATAGCCGAGCCTGGCTAGAGCCTTAACCACTTCTCGGCCTGAAATTCGAGGCAGCCCGCTCACACCGCCACCTCGACGACTTCCTCGTCGATGGACGGAGGAATGGGCTCGTCGTGCGCTTTTAAGCTCTCCAGGTAACCCTCGATAGCTTCTTGAATATGCTTCAGCGCCTCGGCTCGGGTGCCTCCCTGCGAGAAGCACCCGGGCAACGCCGGAACTTCGGCGACAAATATGCCGTCTTCGTCCTGTTCAATGATCACTCGATATTTCATTTTGAACCTCCAGGCGGCTTTCCAATTGGGGGACAGTCGCCTATTTTTTCTCCAAACCACTGCACGCCACTGCAAGTATACGTCGTCTCGGTGCCATTGGGAAGGGTCACCCTCTCCTGGCTGCCTCAAGCGGAAAAAGGCTCTGTGTCCCCTTTTTCCCAGATGCAGCAGGTTGTCATAAAGATACTCCGTATAGACCCTGTTGACAAGCTTCAGGCTCTTCCGACTGCCGCTAGGATAGTAGTCGTACTCCATCGTCCCGCTGGAGACGGGGGGCTTCTCGATGTGGAGTGCGAAAGCGGAGCTTTCGCAAAAGGCGCTTACGGGCAGAAGCTCCGCTTCTGCGCTCCACAAGGGTCCGCCAGCCCTAAGCCCGGTTCTGATTCGGTGCTTTCGGTGCACCCCCAAGCTTCGCTTGAGGGTGGCACCCATCCGGCCGGCATTCTGAAAATTCTCCCATCTGGTAAATCCTGCTTCAGACATTCTCGCGCGGGTCTTTTCCCTCTTGAACAATTGAAGGTATGTGCGATGCACCCCCAAGCTTCGCTTGAGGGTGGCACCCATCCGGCCGGCATTCTGAAAATTCTCCCATCCGGTAAATCCTGCTTCAGACATTCTCGCGCGGGGCTTTGTCCTTTTCAACCATTGAAGGGATGCGCTATAATGCTTACATGGACGAACCTTCGAACCGGCCGGGAGGGACAGAATGATGAAAAAGGAAACAAAGCCTCACATTCTCGCCATCGGGGCCCACATCGGCGACGTCGAGATCACCGCCGGACTGCTCTTGGCGAAATACGCCGCCGCCGGCCACCGGGCGACCGCCCTCCATATGACCGCGGGGGAAAAAGGCAATCCCAAGATGGACGCCCGGGACTACCGCCAGCAGCGCATCCAGGAAGCCAACGCAGCGGCTGAAAAGCTGGGGCTGGCCGACTGCATCATCCTCGACCATCCCGACGGGGAACTCCACGCGAACGAAAGCGCGATTCACGAAATGTGCGACCTCGTGCGCCGGCTGAAGCCCGACATCGTTCTCACCCACTGGCGAGGCTCCTTTCACCGGGACCACCGGGCGACCTACGAGATCGTGATGGAGGGAGGCTTCCTCGCTGCTCTGCCGGGGATTGAGCGCCAGGAGCCGGCTCACCTGATCCGGGGCCTTTACTATCTGGAGAACTGGGAGGATCTCGAGGATTACCATCCCGACCTCTGGGTGGACGTCAGCGACGCGTTCGACCCGTGGGTCGAGGCCTGCGAGTGCCATAAGCTCCTGCGGGGCGAGGTGGCCTTCAACTACCTGCACTATTACAAAGGCCTGGCCGCCCAGCGGGGCTGCGAGGTGGGCGTCCGGTATGCGGTAACGGTCAGCCTGCCGCCCATTTCGCGCAAGCGCAAGGTGGACTTCTTCCCCATTGACACCGAGCCGGTCTTGATTTTTTAGCCCTTGCGTTTTCGCCCGCGGATGAATATCATAGCCATTATAAGTTACCTCATAATCTGATTTCGTCAACTGGCGCGAGGCGGTCCCTGAGCTATAATGAATATCCTCCGATCAAAGAACGACGTGCCGATTCGGTTGACCGATGAAAGATGGGTACACATTACCGAGGAGCACTCCGAGTTGGCGGGATACTATTTCGAGGTTCTCGAAGCGGTCGAGGACCCCGAGGTGATATATGAAGGAAGAAGTGGCGAGTGCATCGCCGTCAGACAGATCAAAGAAGACAAGTATATCGCAGTCATTTACAGGGAACTCGGTGAAAAAGACGGCTTCATTATCACAGCCTTTCTCACCCGCCGCAAGAGGCAACTCGAAAGGAGACGAGCAATATGGCGACACCCGAAGTAGAAAAGATCTTGACCCTTGTACCTGAACTGATGGATGTCCCTTATCCTCGACTCTGGACGACATACGATAAGGAAGCCGACGTTCTCTACATTAACTTCAAGAAGCCAAGCCATGCCGACGATTCTGAAATGACCGACGACGACATTATTATCCGTTACGAGAAAGAAGAAATCGTAGGGATCACCGTGCTCAATGCCAGCAAGAGACGCATCGAAAAACCGGTTGCTTGATCTCCAATGTAACTTTTTCTTCTCGGGGGGAGTTACCGGGTGCCACCCTCAAGCCGAAGGCTTGGGGGTGCGCCCTGCAAACAAAAAATAAAAACACCCCCAAACCCACAGCGGCTTGGGGGTGTCACTTCCGACACTTCTCACCGTGATCTATTCACTCGCTTGAGCCAGCACCAGCGGCAGGTTTTTCCCCGCCAGGCGATGCACCAGAACGACCACACTGCCCTCCAGCGGCTGCGAGCCAAGGATATCGCCCGTCCGCTCCCGGAATCTCTGCCACGTGTCGCCGCCGCAGCGCTTCGCCGCCAGACCCGCCAGGAGGACCGTATCGTCGCCTCGCAAGTTCTCGCCCAGGCACGCTTCCAACGCGGCTGCGGTCGCAGGCGCGGGCGACTTCAGCAGCAGCGAAGCGATCAAGCGAAGGTCGGCCAGCGCGTCATCCTTGCGCCCGGTGATCAAGGCTGTGTATGAGCGGGAGAGGTGGGCTTCCGCCTCTTTCTTGTCAATCCAACCCATCGCCGTGCCGTTGCGCCGGGCCAGGGCACTGTAAAGCACGCTCAGGAAAACGTTGGGATTCCCGCTTTGCCCTCTCAGTCGCGCGGGCAGCGCCTCGGCCGGTTCAGCCGTCTTGCCAAGAGCCACTTTTGCGAGTCGCCCCATCTCGCGCTCCTCGGGCAAAGCCCGGGCCGCCTCGCTCAACGCCCACAGCGAGCGGAAGACAACCGCCTGCGAGTCTTCCTCGAACAGCTCCTCCAGGCGCGGACTGGTCCACGCGATCTGCAGCTCGGTCAGCGCTTCCAGAGCGACCTCGCCTTTCAGCGCCCCGGCCAGCAGCTTCCAGCTGGACCGGTTCATCAGTCCTAGAACTTCCGCTTTCTCCCACTCCACTCGCTGCGTGCTCAGGAGTTCCTTGCGCTCCGCATATCGCTTGGAGGCCAGCTGCTGGAGATCGCGAAGGCGCTTGAGGCTGAAAATCGCCAACTCCTGGCGCGGCGCGCCCGGCTCGTTCTGCAGAAACGCCAGCGTTGCACCCATCCGGGCGTGAAGCTTTGAATCGCTATAGACCAACAGCTGACCGCGGGAAATCCAACTCACGCGGCTGTCGTTCTCTTTCAGGCTCAGCGCCACTCGCACCCCCTCCAGGAATTCCCGGGTCGCTTCCTGGAACCTCTGTGGAACCTGGTCGCCCAGTTCCTCCTGCGTCGGGATGGCGAGAGCCGACACATCGTAAACCCAAGGCCACTCTCCCTCCAGATGCCGGGCGCTGCCAACCTCCACTTCCTTCCTGCCGCTCACTTGCCAATCCAGGTGGAAGGGTTCCAGCACCCAGTCGAGCGCCTGGGCGACTGTCGCCCGGCGGAGGTCGAGATACTTCACCCGCAGGGCCGATACATTCAGCAGCCGGCGAGCATCCTCCTCGGCTTCCGGTTTCAGCTCGAGTCGAATCCCCGCCGCCTTGCCGATAGCCCCCAGCGCCTCGGCCAGCGAGCAGTTGCGGAGGATGAGATCGAGTCTCTTGTCCAGAGCCGGGAGAAGTTGCGCCTGCTCCTCAGCCCATTTTCCCTTAAGCTCCTCGAGCGCCGTCGCGGCCGGGGCTGCCACGCCGGCGGCATAGCCCGAAGCCACATCGAGCAGGTAAGCCAGCTGATACTTCGAGCGCGCGGCTGGGAGACTTCCCTTCTCCTTCAGTTTCTCGGCTGACTCGAAGGCTTTCTTTGCCTCCTCGATTCCCTGACCTCGTTCAGCCTTGGACTTTTCGTCTGTCGCCCACCAGGCATAGCTGCCGGCCGAAGGAACACGAGAGGCAGGCCGCCCGGCAAAGTCGTTCAAGGATATTCCGCGCTGCCTGGTTATCTCGCCCAGGCTTTCCGTTCTCCCTACCGCCACCGGGCGATCCGCGAAGGTCATCGGCGCCCCCACATAATAGAGGTCTGCGCTTCCCGCCATCCCCGGGGCGGCCATAGCCGGCTTTGCGAAGAATCGCACCGCGCCCGCGCGACGAGGCACTCCGTACGCCCTGTCCGCACTATCCCAACCGAAGGAGGGTTGCTTGCGCCGTCCCACTCTCAGCGTATCTGCCGATGTGATATAGGCAAGCTCATTCCAGTCCTGAGGGCCGAAGATCCCCTCGAACTCAACCCCCTGCGGCAAGGGCACCGGGACATTGACCTGCCTCGGCGGGCCGACCGGTTCGTCGAACTTGTCGAGGTCCTCTTCGTCCACGGCGACGAAACTCGTAAACTGGCTCATCAGCCGGTAGTCAAGGGCGATCTGGGTAATCTCCTCCACGACTTCGGGCGCGTCGCCATAAAAGGTTTCGGTCATCAACTCTTCGATCTTTCGCCGCGCCCAGACCTTGGATAGGACCTCGTTGTCCGATTCGATAAGAGGAAAGATCACTTCGAGAGGATAGGTGATGGGTTGCCCTTCGACGTCGCCCCGAATTTCAATCGTCTGGGGGCCGCCTTCGCCGTAGCGCCCGAAGAGAATCACCGGCCGCCCGGCCCACAACTCGGGAATCCGCGCCGGGTAGGTCTCATAAACTTCCAACGCGCCCCAGTCAATATCAATTCCGGCCAGTTGCGCCCGGTGAATGCGCTCGACAATTTCTCCCACCATCTCCTTCGGGTCATCCTCCGGACCCAACACCTTCGACATACCGCCCCCTTGCTTGGCCACACCATCGAGCAGAAAGCGGTTCGGCGAAGAGTCGACGCCAATCGCCCAGAAGCGGATCTTGTCCCCCGCCCGGCGGCCGACCTCGGCGATAATCTCCGCCTCGTTGCCGATGTAGCCGTCGGTGAGCATAATGCAAATGCGCACCCGCTCGGGATCGACCGGCTCGTTGAGCACCATCTGGATCCCTTTCAGCATCTCGGTGCCGCCCCCGGCCTTGATGGCATTGGTGAAATTGAGGGCGGTCGCCACGTTCTCCGGAGTGACCGGGACCGGCTGGCTGAACAACCGCTCGGCCGAGCCGGCAAAGGTGATGACCTGCATCTTGTCCTCGGGCTTCGTGAGGGCAAAGAATTCCCGCATCGCCTCTTTGACCTTTTCCGTTTTCGGGCCCCTCATCGAACCCGAGACGTCGATCAGAAAGACAATCTCCCGTGGCGGCGCTTTCTTCAGCTCCTCGTCCAGCTTCGGCTGGATCATCAGCATAAAGTACCCATCCTCGTCCCGCTGCTTGTGACAGAGCACGGCCATCTCGGGCTTCTCCCCGACGACGGTGTACTTCATCACGAAATCCTTGTTCGGGATGGAATCTTCCGGCGAGAGTTTCACGACCGCTGTGACATGGGAGTTCTGGTTGACTTCGGCTTCGTGGGAGGGGACTTTCAGATCCCAGATCGGCACCCCGGCATAGAGCGAGACAAAGAGGCTGATGTCGTGGCCGTTGCGAAAACCGGGTTTGAGGTAGGAGGGATTGACGCCGTGGGGTCGGGTCGTCGGGCTGGAGCCGACAATGGTTTCCGGCGCGGGTTTCGGGCCGCCGCTCGTGCCGGGAAAGGGGGCGCCGGCGTTGTAGCGCGGGCCGACCACCATCGGAAAATGAAACTCGTAGGTGCCCATATCGTACTGCAGCACGTCAACGTAGGAGATCTCGATCTGCACCTCCTGCCCAGGGTCAATGTTGCCCACCGATTGGGTGAAGATGTTCGGCCGCTCCTGTTCGAGCAGGGCTGCGGTCTGCCCTTGCGCCAGCGCCTGTTCATAAATCTGCCGCGCCGCCTCCCGCCGCTTGATCAGGCCGACAATGCGCCGCTGGCCGATGACCATCGTCATATCGTCCACCGCCGACTGGTGCGGCAGGGGAAAGACATACACCGCCTCGATTCTCTCGTTGAAGGGGTTGGCGAAGGTCTGGGTCACCTTGACCCGGGCGATAAAGCCGGAGATGTCCGCTTTCACGTCGGTATGTTTGAGGGGACATTCGACGATGGTGCCGTCCTCCTGCTCGACGCGAAGCGCCCCTTGGGTAACTTCCTCCTCGATGGGCGCCGGCGAGGAGTCCGGCAGCGTGGGTTCCCTCCCCTCACAAACGCCAGAACCCACGAGTGTTGCACAGGTTAAGACCATCGCGAGCAAGGACCGGTACATAATAGCCTCCTGGATAGTGATCTTGACCCCGTATGAGCCTTTGAGTCCTTAGACCCCGGCCAAGCGCCGAGGTTCGCAGAAAAACAGAGAATTCTTTGCCCTTGTCCCATCCCGCGTTGACGCAAGGGGCGTGGGTGCTATAATCCCTTCTCGCTGTCAGGTCAGGGGGCCTGAAGGGCCAAGCGTGGGCGGAGTAGCTCAGCTGGTTAGAGCAGCGGAATCATAATCCGCGTGTCGGGGGTTCGAGTCCCTCCTCCGCTACATTGAAAAACAAAGACTTACGGCGAGGCGGCCGTAAGTCTTTGTTGTATCAGGCCCGCGGCGTCGGCCGGAGCCTGTTCGCCTTTCTCCGGAATGATTGATGGGCGCTTGTCCTGCTCTTGCCGAGCGGGAGTGGTCACCTTCTTTCCATCTCTACAGGTGGCACTGGCTCAGGCCCCGCTTTTCGAGATACTGCTGGTGGTATTCCTCCGCCCGGTAGAACTCGGCGGCCGGGACAATTTCCGTCACGATGGGCTTCTTATAGGTTCTCTCCCGCTCCCGCTCTTCCTTCGAGGCCTTGGCGGCTGCTTCCTGCTCGGGGCTGTGGAAAAAGATCACCGAGCGGTACTGGCTGCCGACGTCCGGGCCTTGCCGGTTGCGCTGCGTGGGGTCGTGAACGCTCCAGAAAACGCGCAGCAGGTCCTCGTAGGTAACCTGCGAAGGATCATAAGTGACCTGAACGACTTCGGCATGACCGGTCTGGTCGGTGCAGACCTCCCGGTAGGTAGGCTCCTTCACCGTCCCTCCCGAGTATCCGACTGTCGTGGATACGACGCCCTTGACCTGCCGGAAGGCCGCCTCGACCCCCCAGAAGCAACCTGCTCCAAACGTGGCCTTCTCCATCTTTGTCGCTCCTTCTTCCCGGTTCTCGGTTGCCTCTCGGCCCGGTCGTTCGCCTGAATCCGAGGCTCCGACGACCGCTGAAACCAGCATCAGTCCGCCCAGTGCGGTGGCGAAACAGGCTCGATACCCCATCTCAACTCCTCTTCTCGTGTGTCTCATATACTCAACACCCGCCCCGGGGGATGGGTTCCAGGAGTGGTGCTAAGATCTTCAATTCAAAAGAGTTAAAAGATGATCAAGCCTGAGCCTGCAGGTGGCTCCCTTTCTTACGGTGCGGAGAGGCTGAAGAACACCAGGCGGAAGGGGAATTGGATCAAGCTGGAGAAGATAGTCCTTGACAGCATACCCAAGAAATGTATAAATTACCTTCAAGTAATTATTCTTATTTAGGATTCTATCCACTGTGGACCATCCATCCAGCGCTTTCGACGCGCAAATCGAGCGTTTTGTCGAGAGCTGCAGGCGGCTTGGCCTCAAGGCCACCCATCAGAGGATAGAAGTCTTTCGCGAGATTATCCAAAGCGACGAGCATCCGGATGCGGAGACCCTGTTTCAGCGAGTTCGGACAAGGATACCCTCTCTCTCCCGAAACACGGTCTATTCGACTCTACAACTTCTGCTTGATCAAGGTTTTATTGCAACGCTGGGGCTTCCGTCCGACCGGCGTCGCTTCGAGGGGAACCTGGAGCCTCACCACCATCTGGTTTGCACCTCCTGCGGTAAGGTTCAGGATTTCAGCGACCCGGAGTGTCTCGAGCTGAAGCCTTTACCGCAATTCAGCGCGTGGGGAGCGGTCGAGTCCGTCCACGTGGAATTGAGGGGAACCTGCTCCGAATGTCTCAATCGGCTGGAAAAGATCTAGGCAGCAACCCGGGAGCGGTGCTTCCGGTCTGAGTCTAAAACTCTCACTTGAATGGAGGAAACCCAATGGAAACATCCATGCCCCTGTTAGGAGACGCTTTTCCGCAAATGGAAGTTCGGACCACTCATGGCAAGAAAACCCTTCCCAAGGATTTTGCCGGCAAGTGGTTCGTTCTGTTCTCTCACCCGGGAGATTTCACCCCTGTGTGCACGACCGAGTTTGTGGCCTTTCAGAAGCGCTATGAGAAGTTCAAGGCGTTGAACTGCGAGTTGATCGGCCTCAGCGTGGATCAGGTGTTCTCCCATCTGAAATGGGTCGAGTGGATCAAAGAGAAACTGGACGTCGCGATCGAGTACCCGATCATTGCCGACGACCTGGGCAAAGTGGCCAACGCACTCGGCCTGATCCATCCTGCCAAGGGGGCCAACACGGTGCGCGCGGTCTTTATCGTGGATGATAAAGGCATCATCCGGATCATCTTCTACTATCCCCAGGAGCTGGGCCGCAATATCGAGGAGATTCTGCGCGCCATCCGGGCGATGCAGACCGCCGACAAGAATAAGGTTGCCATGCCGGCGGAGTGGCCTCATAATGAGTTGATCGGCGATCGGGTCATTGTCCCCCCGGCCCAGGATGAGGCAACGGCGAAGAAGCGGGTCCAGGAATATGACAACTATGACTGGTGGTTCTGTCACAAGGCGCTTTGAGCGGCGCTTGTCGGCGGGGGATTTCGTAGGGTTTGGTTTGAGGCTTTTCTAAGCGGGCGCGGCCCGGGTCGCTTCGAGCGCGTCCATTTCGCTGGATGAAAGGAGAAGTGTGATGAGCAAACGCAAGACCTTGACCACCGCGGCGGGGATTCCTGTCAGTGACAACCAAACTTCCCTGACCGCCGGAGAACGCGGCCCGACCCTCCTGCAGGATCACCATCTGCTGGAGAAACTGGCCCACTTCAACCGGGAGCGCATTCCCGAGCGCGTCGTCCATGCCAAGGCGGCCGGCGCCCATGGGGTGCTCACCGTCACGCAGGACATCACCAAGTACACCAAAGCCAAGCTGTTCTCGAAAGTCGGCAAGCAAACCGAAGTCTTCGGCCGCTTCTCGACCGTGGCCGGCGAGAAAGGCTCCGCCGACACGGTTCGCGACGTGCGGGGCTTCGCTCTGAAGTTCTACACCGAGGAAGGCAACTGGGACCTGGTGGGCAATAACACGCCGACCTTCTTCATCCGCGACGCCATCAAGTTCCCCGATTTCATCCATACTCAGAAGCGCGATCCGCAGACGAACGTGAAGGCGGATACGCCGCAATGGGATTTCTGGTCCCAGGTTCCCGAATCCCTTCATCAAGTCACGATCCTGTTCTCGGATCGCGGCATCCCCCAAGGCATCCCTTATATGAACGGCTATGGCAGCCACACCTACAGTTTCATCAACGCCAGGAATGAGCGCTTCTGGGTCAAGTTCCATTTCAAGACCCAGCAGGGCATCCGGTGCATGATGCAGGACGAGGCGGACCGGCTCGCCGGCAAGGACCCCGATTATCACACCCACCAGTTATTCGAGGCGATCGAGCGGGGCGACTTTCCGAAGTGGACCTTCTCGGTGCAGGTAATGCCCGAGACCGACGCAGAGCACTACCGGTGGAACCCGTTTGATCTGACGAAGGTCTGGCCCCACGGGGATTATCCGCTGATCGAAGTGGGCGTGCTGGAGCTGAATCGCAACCCGGAGAATTACTTTGCCGAGGTCGAGCAGGCGGCCTTCTCGCCGGCCAATGTCGTTCCCGGCATCTCCTTCTCGCCCTGCAAGATGCTTCAGGCCCGCATCTTTGCCTATGCGGACGCGCACCGGTATCGCCTGGGCGCGAACTACGAGCAGTTGCCGATCAACCGCCCGCACAAAGCGCAGGTCGACAACTACCAGCGCGACGGCGCGATGCGATTCGACGAAAACGGGGGCGCGGCGCCGAACTACGAGCCGAACAGTTTCGGCGGCCCCGTGGAAAATCCGGCGTATAGCGAGCCGCCGCTGAAGATCTCCGGGGACGCGGACCGCTACGAGCAGAAGCGAGGCGTGGACGACGACTATATCCAGCCGGGCAACCTCTACCGGCTGATGCCGCCGGAAGAGCAGAAGCGGCTGGTTGAGAACATCGTCCGCAGCCTTAAGAACGTGCCGAAAGAGATTCAGCAGAAGATGGTGGGCCATTTCCGCAAAGCGGACCCAGCTTATGGAGACGGCGTGGCGAAAGGATTGGGCCTCGCCTGAGGCGAGAAGAAAGGCATTCCCATCGCAGTGATATGGACGGGGTGAAGCGCGCGGCGCTTCACCCCGTTTGCTTTACCCACTCCACCGCGTGGGGATCTTTTTCGAAAGCCGCCTTACCCAATCTCGGCATGGTAGCGCTGGAGGCTTTTCGCTTCGCCCTCGCCCTGCCGGCGGGCGGCGATGCCTTTCGCGGCGGCGTTGGCGGCGACCGTCGTCGTGACATAGGGGATCTTGTGTTTGATAGCCGCCTTGCGAATGTAGGAATCGTCGTGGACGCTGTGCTTCCCGATGGGCGTGTTGACCACGAGTTGAATCTCGCCGTTCTTGATCGCATCCACGATGTTGGGCCGTCCCTCGTGCATCTTGAGGATCGGTTCGGCCTCGATTCCGTGCTCGGCCAGGAACTGCCGGGTGCCTTTGGTCGCCCGGATGGCAAAGCCCATCTCCCTGAAGCGCTGCGCGACTTCTAAAGCCCGTATCCGGTCCGACTCAGCGACGGTGATCAGCACCGTGCCTTCCGAGGGCAGACGCTGCCCGGCGGCATCCTGCGCCTTGTAGAAGGCCAGGCCGTAGTTGTCGGCCAAGCCGAGCACTTCGCCCGTCGAGCGCATCTCAGGCCCCAGCAGCGGATCCACTTCGGGCAGCATATTGAAGGGAAAGACTGCTTCCTTGACCCCGAAGTGGGGAATCGGCCGGCGCTGGAGATTCAGATCTGCGAGTTTCCTGCCCAGCATCACTTGGGTGCCGATGCGCGCCATGGCAATGTTGCACACTTTGCTTACCAGCGGCACCGTCCGGCTGGCGCGGGGATTGGCCTCGAGGACGAAGATCCGGTCCTTGTAAATGGCGTATTGGATGTTCATCAGGCCGACCACCTGGAGTTCGACCGCGATACGCCGGGTGTACTCCTCCAGGGTGTCCATATGTTGGGCGGGGATGCTCACCGGCGGGATCACGCAAGCCGAGTCGCCCGAGTGAATCCCCGCCAGCTCGATATGCTCCATAATTGCCGGCACAAAAGCGTCGGTCCCGTCGGCAATGGCGTCCGCCTCGGCCTCGATGGCGTCCTCGAGAAACTTGTCAATCAGGATCGGCCGCTCGGGTGAGACCTCGGTGGCGGCAGCCACATACTCCCGCAGCATCTCCTCGTCGCGCACAATCTCCATCGCCCGCCCGCCGAGGACGTACGAGGGACGCACCATCAACGGGTACCCGATGCGGGCGGCGGCGGCCAACGCCTCCTCGATGGTGCTGGCCATATCCGACTCGGGCTGCGGAATGCCGAGGCGATTCATCACCTGGCGGAAGCGGTCCCGATCCTCGGCCAGGTCAATGATCTGCGGCGGGGTGCCGAGAATCTTCACCCCTTCGGCCTCCAGTTCGTTGGCGATATTGAGCGGCGTCTGCCCCCCGAACTGGACGATGACGCCCTCGGGCTTTTCCTTCTCGTAGATTTGCAGGACGTCCTCAACCGTCAAC
>Ga0209164_1002359_pt1 | contig 20395 bp, 24 predicted proteins | sample MTBNYHSulfiMetaG_FD_187458 | JGI IMG/M metagenome (GOLD analysis project Ga0209164, IMG submission 187458) | Enrichment culture microbial communities from rom New York Harbor, USA that are MTBE-degrading - MTBE-NYH (New York Harbor Sulfidogenic)... | ecosystem: Environmental > Aquatic > Marine >...
TTTTGTATATAGAGGTAAGTCCCCACACCAGAGAGACCGCCCCATAACATATGTTCATCTGAAGATGGCATAAGAATTATCTCCTTGAATTTCCAATACACCATTTACAGTTATCGAAGCCCTGCTGATGAGCTTCTTCCAAAGTGTCTGGATTGAACCATGCTCTGTGTTCTGGTTTTATCTCAGAGATTTGGCAGTTTACCTGTCTATTTTCGAGGTCATGCACTTCCATGTTGTCCGAATCCTTATTTCCTAAAAATCTATTCATTTTATTCACCGCCGCCCTCATCAGCGACAAGAAGAATCGATGTGGACAAGTTCTTAATAGTTTCTATCTTATTAATATTAATTAAGTTAAAAAGGTGAAGATTATGCTAAAGAAATTGAGAGTCCATATTTCCCCAGTTGGGTTTGATATTGACAGGGTTGTAATACCTCTTGAGGAATTGAATGCAGATAAGGTTTGGCTGATTTCAGAAAAAGATGAAAAAACAGATGAAGCACAACCATACATAGATGAAATTAGGAAAAAATTAAAAACGAAACGGATTTTGAACAAAACTAAAAAATGCAGTATAAGAAATCTTTTTGATGTTTTACACATTTACAAAGAAATTATAGATGAAGAGCAGAAAGAGGGGCATGAAATATTTTTTAATGTATCAACTGGAAGTAAAATAGAGGCAATTGCAGGAATGATGGCATGTATGATGTTTAGAACGGATAAATTGAATATTAATGCTTATTATGTTGTACCTAAAGTATATTCCACTAGACCAAAAAAAGGAAAAAGAAAAAAAATTGAAGGATTGAGTAGGGGGTGTAAGGAAATAATTGAATTGCCTCATTATCGTATAGAAAAACCATCTAATAAATTAATCAATGCACTTAGGATAATAGATAAATACGAAGATGGCATTAGCAAAAAGTTATTGATAAAAGCTGCAAAAGAAGAAAAACTCTTCATAATAAAAGAAGATGCAAAATCTATAGCTGCATCAGAACACTCTGCCATAAACAAAGGAATAATAGAACCACTAGAAGAATGGGGATTTGTAGAAAGAAAAGGAAAAGGTAAGCGGGGGAAAATTATTATAACAAAAGATGGTAAGAATGCTTTATATTTCCTAAACAATAAAAAATCGTAAATCGCTTTCACTCCCCACCATCCCTCCCCCATACCAACTCCCCCTGTTCGCTTTCGCTCTCGCTCATCCCATCCCTTTATAAACGTAAAGCCTCCTTTACAGTATAGCATACTTTACATGGTAATAATATGAAACTCCAAAAAAACGATTTGAAGGAATTCCGGAAGAAACACGGAATAAGCCAGGAAAAGCTCGCGGAGAAGACAAACGTCACCAGGCAGACCATAATATCCATAGAAAACGGGAAATACGTCCCATCGCTTCCGCTTGCGCTTAAGTTCGCGAAGGAATTCAATTGTAAAGTGGAGGATTTGTTCGGAATATAAAGGTGAGTTTATATGAAAGAAAAAACAAAATCAATACTGAGATACGGATTATCGCTGGTGCTGATTGCCATGGGCCTGCTGTTCAACCATTACGGGCTCGGCTCCCCTGAATTCACGATATTCGGGTCGATAGGCAGTTATCTGGTATATATCGGGTTCGTTATGCTGCTCATAACCGCGGTAAGGCAGATATTCGTAAAGAAAGAGAAGAAAACGGACGAGAGGATGGAGTTCGTTGCCGCAAAGGCGAGCAGGGTTACGATGCTTTTTATGATTCTCGGGGCATTTGCGGTGGTTCTGCTTGACGGGATACAGAAGATAACCATGCCATACCACCTGTTCGTAAGCTATTCTGTGTGCGCCATACTGCTGTTTTACATGATTTCATACTATGTGCTGCTGAGGAGGTACTGAAAGCGCTTTAACGTGATTATTACCAGTCTATGCCGGCTTTTATCTTCATCTGCTTGATGGACGGCTCCATTTCCGGATGCTTCTTTGGAATGGCTTCCAGCGCCAATAAAGCATTTAGCCACACTTCATCGATGGGGACCACCGTGCCGTCGCTTTGCTTTACCGCATCATTTTTGTCTTTCAGGAGTTTTCCGAGTTTTTCGATTATTCCGGGATAATTGTTCCAGTCGATGTCCCCGGCGTTCTCTTTTAACGCTCCGGCGGCATTGGTCCTTACGCCTGCATTTTTGTCCTCCAGCAGTTCGCCCAGCTTTTCTATTGCTCCGGGGTATTTGCCAAGGTCCACACCTTTTGCAGCTGCTCCCTTCAATGCCCCGCTTGCCCCCCATCTAAGCTCCCAGTGTTTATCATCCAGCAGTTTCAACAGTGTTTCCATCACTCCAGAGTATTTGCTCAGGTCTGCGGTCTTTGCAGCGTTCTCCAGTGCCCAGGCAGCCCCCCATTTTACCTCCCATTCCGGGTCATCAAGCATCTTTCCCAGTTTTAGTATTACCTCACTATCGGCATAGCTGTTTATGTACCCTGCCGTCCAGGAACCTGCCGCCCACCACCTGATGTCCTTGTCCGGGTCGTCAAGGAGGTGCTTGAGCTGGGGCACCATCGCACCAGCATTTTTGAATGTGGCGTTTTTCAGCGCTTCGGAAGCCGTATCCTTCATCTTTTTATTCCTCAGCCAGTTTTCAAGATATGGTGATACCCCTGCAGGATTTTTGGTAGCGGCTGTTCCCAGCACTTCGATGAGCGTATATCTTTTACCTTTGTCTTTCAGCAGCTTTTCAAGGCGGGGAACCATTACGTCCGGATTTCTTGCAACAATGGTCCCAAACAGTTCAATAACCGACAGGTAATTGCTGGTATCGGCTCCCCACAGCGCTGCTTCAATTTTTTTTATTATTTCTTCGTTTTGGCTTAGGTCGATGCTTAGCGCGGCAATCTTATCAAGTTCCAATACGGCATTTTTACTTACGTATTTGTCCTTGTCTGCAAGCAATTCCGTGAGTGAATATAGGTATTTTGAGTCTCCCACGGCCGCTGTTCCAAACATCGATATGGCCGCTTTGCTTGTCTCTTTGAGATGTGCCAGTTTCATCAATTCCCCTTCCATTTCGTTATCCAGTGTTAATCCTCCTTTGACGGCATAGTAGGTTGCCGCCACAACGTACCTGGCCGAGTTTTCATCTTTTAGCAGGCCTTTCAGGATCGGCACGACTTTTTCCGGATTTTCATAGGCCAGACGTCCGGTTACTTGTGCCGCCGCCTCGCGAACGCTTAAATCATCCGCCTTCAGGAGGTCTACCACTCTCTCTATTATCTCCGGATAATCATCTAGGTTTGGACGGTAGGGATACATCTCATCCAGCACCTTCAAAGCCTTCTTGAGGGACTCTTTGTTCTCGCTCGTCAAAACCTTGCCAATCCCTTCCATGACTGACGGGTATTCATTCCAGTTGATGCCGAATCGAAAAGCGATGACAACATCGAGCGTATGTCCTGCCATTTCTTCGTTTGTCAACAGCCCCCCGAGTTTCTCCATCACTCCTGGATATGATTCAAGATATATGCCGGGACCACGGCCCCGCCCCGCACCCATAAAAGCTGGGGCGGTTTCCTCCAACGCGGAAAGGGCGGCTACTCTCACGCCTTCTTTTTCACTCGCCAGCATTTTTTCGATAAGAGACATCATACCCTCAGGATTTTTCTTGGCAGCATCAACTAATGCAGAAACGGTCTCCGGATAATCAACTGCCGCCAGTTCTTCGATGTACTGTATGGCTTCTTCAGGATTTTTCTTAATCGCGTCTTTGACTATTTCGATTTTCTGCTGCCTGGCAATTACGTTCGATGGCGTTGAAGGCGCAGGTATAGGCGCACACGATGCAAGCGTCAGTACGCCCGCGAATAATGCGCTGTATTTCGTAAGAGTCCGTTTAACCCTGTTTTTGTCCGGCGCTTTACGATTGTTATGTTCTTTTCCACATATGTCCCTGGCTTCCTCTTTTTGTCCCCCCTTCATGATAACCCCAGTTTATATGTGTATAAATATGGATAAAAAGCCTTCTGTTCAGGGATTTCCGGATTAACGAGAGCGCTTAAGTTCGCGAAGGAATTCAATTGTAAAGTGGAGGATTTGTTCGGAATATGACGAGAGCGCTTTTTCCTTCCCAACATTTCCCTTTTTATTCGTTAATCGTGTAATCGATATCAATGCTCGAACAATTATCATCATACATAGTTTACGGGATATTCGGGATGCAGGAAGGAAACCCATTAGCCGAATCCCTGGACTTCTTCATATACGACACGGTAAAGGTCCTGCTGATACTCTTGATAATGATATTCCTGGTGTCCATACTGAGAACTTACATAACGAGAAACAGAATCAAGAAAATCCTCGGGAAAAAGAGGGAGGGATACGGAAACCTGCTTGCAGCACTTTTGGGAGTGCCTACGCCTTTCTGCTCATGCTCCGCAGTCCCGCTTTTCATAGGATTCGTGGAGGCAGGAGTGCCGCTCGGGGTAACGTTCTCATTCCTCATATCCGCTCCCATGGTGAACGAGATAGCGATTGCGCTGTTATTGGGGCTGGTCGGATGGCAGGTTACGCTTCTTTACGTTATTACAGGGCTTTCGGTTGCGGTAATAGGGGGAGTGATGATAGGAAGGGCAGGCCTTGAAAACCAGGTGAAAAGGCTTTCCGGAAAGAAGTTCAAAACAAGGGACTTCAAATGGACGACTGAAGAAAGGATTGAATTCGGGAAAGATGAGGCTTTCAGGATAACGAAGAAAGTTGCGCCTTACGTTCTTGTGGGAATAGGGATAGGGGCTTTGATACACGGCTATGTTCCGGTGGATTTCCTTGTTGATATAGCAGGGCCGGACAATCCTCTGGCCGTTCCTGTTGCAGTGCTTATCGGTATTCCTTTCTATGCCAATGCTGCAGGAACAATACCCATAGTAAGCGCACTGATGGACAAGGGAATGGCTTTAGGAACTGCTTTGGCCCTGATGATGAGCATTACCGCGTTGTCTTTCCCTGAAATGATGATATTGAGGTCAGTACTGAAGGACAAGCTTCTTGCGGTTTTCATTCTGATTTTAGGGATTTCTTTCGTATTAGTCGGACTGCTGTTTAATGCGGTTGTGGGATGAAAGCAATTCCTTTTTATTTTTCCCGCTCGTAAAGCGTTCCATGAAATCATACATTATCTTTATTCTGGCTTTGGGACTGCTGGTTTCAGGATGTGTAAGTCCTCCTGAAGTTGCGCAGCAGGAACCTCCGGCATCCCCGGATTTTGACATCATCATAAAAGGAGGCACGGTTTACGAAGGAAGCCTGAACGAGCCCTACGTAGCGGATATCGGAATCAAAGGAGACAGGATTTCAGCGGTCGGAAACCTTGCGGGCAGGACCGCGGCAAAAACCATAGACGCAGACGGGCTTGCCGTCACGCCGGGTTTCATAGACGTCCATACGCACAGCGACCTGCTGTTTCTGATGATGGGAGACCAGCGCGGCAGTGCGGAAGGCATCCCTGCACTGAAAGGCAACTACAACTTCCTGTTCCAGGGGGTCACCACCGTAGTAACCGGCAACTGCGGATACGGGTATTCCAACGTAAGCGACTGGCTCGGCTTCCTTGACGGGCTGCAGTTCGGGACCAACGTGTACCATCTGGCGCCCTACAGTGCGATGAGGGAGGAGCTGTTCGGCAAGGACCACCTCACCGTGCTGAACGAAAGCGAGCGCGCGCAGATGGAGGCCCTGCTCGCAAGGGAGATGGAAAACGGAGCAATCGGTTTTTCCGTCGGCCTGGAGTATTCGCCCGACTACCTGGCGACAAAGGACGAGCTCATAGGCCTAGCGAAAGTTGCGAAGAGGTATAACGGCATATACGCAACGCACATCCGGGACCTTTCCGGCGCGGTTGATGAGAACGGCAGCAGCAAAGTACTGGATGCGATCGAAGAGGCGATAGACATAGGCAGGCAGACAGGAATACCGGTGCAGATTTCGCACATCCAGCTGAACGTGCCTTACGGCAATATCACATCGGAGCAGATGCTTGCGCCGATCAGGGCTGCGCGCAGCGAGGGGCTGGACATCACCGCGGACCAGCACCCGTATGAAGCGGGCGTGTCCAAATTCACCTACCGCCTCCCGAAAAACTTTTCAACCAGCGTGGGCGTGGCTGAGGAATACAAAACGGAGGAGGGCAAGGCGCAGATACGCGAGGAAATAGGAAAGGTGTTCGAAGTGCTTCCGCCGGACAGGTGGCTGGTGGGCGAATTCCCTGCAAAGCCCGAGTACGGGATGAGGACCATACAGGAAATCGCGGAAAGCGGGGGAAGGGACCCAAGGGACGTTTACGTGGAGCTGGTCACGGCGGACGTGGCGGCCCTGGGTGTGATGTTCGAGATAAACCAGACGATAAACGAGGAGATAATGCCCGAGGAGTTCGTATTCACCGCTTCGGATGCGTTCACGGTCGCGCCGGGAGTTTACGAAATCCCGCACCCGCGCTTCTATGGAACGTTCCCGCGCAAGATAAGGAAGTTCGCGCTGGAGGACGGGCGCCTGAACCTCACTGCGGCGATACGCTCGATGACCTCACTGCCCGCGGAAAAGTTCCGCATGGAAGGCAGGGGCAGGATAGCGGAGGGCTACTATGCAGACATCCTGGTGATAAACATGTCCGCTTTTACCGACCGCTCGACATACGAGCAGCCTACCCTCTATCCGGAGGGGCTGGAGTACGTTCTCGTGAACGGCGTGGTTTCAATAGAGCAGGGAAATGCCACGGGCAAAACCGGCGGCAGGGCTTTAAGGCGGAGTTGAAAAAAGGAATCCCAGCGCATTATGAAAAGTATCCGCCTGCGCTTTCGGTTAATCCCGGGAAAAAGCGCTGACTAATTCCCTTTTTATTTTTCCCGCACGGAATCGCCTTAACGGACGGATTTATAAACGCTTTTCTACATAGTGTATAACGGTTGATGGGATGAAGGAGAAAAAACTTTCATACGGACAAATGAGTATTCTTAAGAAAGAGAGGAGAGGAAAGGCGAAACAGATTTTTGACAGATTCAAGGCGCATATTGCGATAGGCGGGGTGAGTCTGCTTCTTGCGGGTGCTGCCGGATGCGGACCTTCAAACGGCAACTGCCATCCGGTTTCAAGCGGATGGACAAGCCCGTCAAATCCGAGTCCGCCCATGATGCACTGCAGCACTCCGAGCGGGAAGAAATACACGAGCAAAAAGAAAAAGCTTGAACTGATGCTTATAATTGAAAGCGGAAACGGCTCTTTGGAAGATGTCAAGGAACTGATTGAAAAAGGAGTGAATGTGAATGCCAAAAGCGATAAAGGATGGACGCCTCTTCTTATGGCCTGTTCGATAAGTTCAAAATCAGAAAAATACGAAAAAGTGAAACTACTCGTAGAAAACGGCGCGGATGTGAATGTAAAAGATGAGGACGGGAAAACCCCGCTGATGAAGGCAGCTATCCATGGTGGTGCCGATATTGTAAAACTACTGGTGGAGTCAGGTGCAGATGTGAATGCAAAGGACAAGAAAGGAAAGACGGCACTGGATTTTGCCAATGAAAAGGATGCTGAAATCGCCGGATTCCTGAAAGAGCACGGCGCGAAGCAGTAAGCCGTAAAATCGCTTTAGCGGAAATGTTTTAAACGCTTGAACCTGAGATACTGCCATGAAAGGGAAACGCCGGGACCTGGACGCAATGCTCGTGAAGAGGATCGGGCAGGTGAATGAAAGCGCAATAGGCAGGCTCCTCAATTCGCTTGCATCCATGATAGGCGGGATATACTCCCTCGCATGCCTGAACATCGTCCTCACGGCCATGCTGGGATACCTGGTGACCTACATAGTATTCCTCATCGAAGGATTCTATGTGGCGCTGCTGCCTGCCCTGGTCACGATAGTGCCCATCACGGTGATATTCACTTCCATGATTAATCACCGGTTCTGCTTTTTCGGGATGAAGATGCCTAGGAGGCTGCTTCTCCTGGCGATATTCTTCTCCCTGCCGTTCGGGATACTCAGCCTCCCCCTGCTTCATAGCATGTCTTCCGGCCGCGCTAAGAATCTGTAAACCGGAAAAGCGCATGCGCTGGGATTTTAAATCTTATCAGAAAAACCAGAAATATGAAAAAAAAGCAGGCTAAAAAGCAGGAAAAACAGGAGAAAAAACCTTCCCTGAAAATGGCAATACCTTACATAATCGCAGTGCTTATACTGAGTTGGATAGTTCAGGCATTGATATTCACCGGGCAGGTTCCTGCACAGTTCGCTTCGGCATACATGTACGTGCCTGCCCTGCTTGCAGTAATATTCTATTTCCTCCAGAAAGATGCGATTGACGTCCAGATAAAGCAATTTACCAATCATATCACCCTGAAATCCCTCGCATTTGCAGTAATATTTCCGTTCGTCCTCATAACGCTTATCGCTTTGCTTGGAATCATCTCCGGACTTGCCCAGTTCAATGCCTCTGTTCTTATGGAAAGGCTTCAGCTTCCCTTCATACTCGGTTATCTCGGTCTTGTGCTTGCGATGATGCCCGCGATGTTAGGGGAGGAATACGGATGGAGGGGGTACCTGCTTCCGACGCTTACGCCCAAGCTTGGAAAAATCCAGGCGACACTGATAGTAGGGATCGTATGGGGCCTCTGGCATATACCTTCGTACTACCTGGCTTATAGTGCAGCCGGGATAGGCGATCCCGCGCTGCTTACGCTGCTCGGGGTTCTGTTCAACATCGCGTTTGCATTCCCAATGTCATACTGCTATTATCTCACGAAAAACATCATCCCATGCATGATCCTGCACGGAATCTGGGATGTAACGATGGTTTCCGTGGTATTCGCAAGCCCGGCTGTTCCGGGAATGGCTGAAGCCGTGCCCGGCATCATCAGCATGCAGTGGATCTATGTCCTGGCCTGCATGCTGGTCGCGGGGTCGGTTGTCGCCTACTTCTTCATAAGGGAATTCAAAAAGATGAAGGAATAGGGCTGGTCCGTAAAAGCGCTTAAAGGGGACAGGTATAAACGCTTTTAAGCTCTTTTATGCACAGTGATTGTTTATGGCGAAGGAGGAGACGATAACCAAAAAAAGCGGAGACCGTACCAGTCAGGCCGACGCCAGCCCCGAAAAAGCCGAAAATTTTTACGCACGGCCATCTTGAGGAGCTGGAAAAAAGAAACCTGTTAGGAAACGTTCTGCTTGAAACATGCGCTACAGCGATGGAGAAAAACAGGAAAACCATCCTTGCGATAGGCGATAAGAAGGACTGGGACTCCTACGAGAAATTCATAGAGCAGAAGGACTCGCTGAGCAACAATCTTATCGGTATTGAAGGCGCCAGCTACGAAGACGTGCTCGAGGGCCGTCTTCCGGAGATTAAAAGCAAAAGCATCGTGCTGCTGCCGTTCTTCCCTTTCGATTACTGGGACAGGAACATCGAGACCAAAACGCATAATGAGGTATACGGAAACAAGGGGTTTTACACCAGATTCCGCAATTTCTGGCAGCTCTTCCAGTCAAAAATAGAGCTGGCTTACGGCGGAAATAATATACGCTACATCAATCCTCCGAAAGCGATATGCCTTGAAAGGGACAAGGAGGAGACGAAGGGCATCCTTGCGGTAAAGGGGATACCCGTCCCTAAAAGCTTTTCTGCAAGGGACGCGGATGAAATCCTTGGAATGCTTGAAGCCGGTACAAGGATTTACATAAAGGTGCGCTACGGCTCCATGGGAAAGGGGATAAGTTATTTCGAGAAGGACAAATGGATGACAAATTTCGATTTCGAGAACGGAAGGATAGTGAGCAGGGGTTCGGATTACGGATGGAAATTCAGGGAGGTAACGAGGCAACGCGAATTCCTGGAGGAGCTTCTGAAGACCGATGTCGTGGTTGAGGAGGCCATAGAGTCCATGCGGATAGACGGGAGAAGGTTCGATATCAGGTTCTATGTATGCCTCGGGGAGATTCTGCGCATCTATCCGAGAAGCAATGGGGCGGATGCTGTCACAACCAACATAAGCCAGGGAGCGAAGGGCGAGAGCCAGGATTTCATTGGAAAGATTCCTCCGGATGCACTGGAGGGGGCGAAGGTATATGCTGTGGAGTCCGCGCATGCCATAGGGCTGGGGTTGTCCGGAGTGGATATCATACTGGACAGTGAAGGCAATCCTTTCGTGCTTGAGGCGAATTCGTTTCCCGGATTCCCGAGAAGAAAGGATTTCAACCTGAGCAGGAGCATTCTTGAGCGGATTGAAAAACACGATTTCGGAAAAGAATAACCCGCCAACAACCCTTAAAACCGATCCCGAAAGGCGCCTTTTGTTTTTTGAGTGGGTTTACCTCTTCCTGGCTTTAGAAACAGCATCAAGGAATCTTATGCTTTCTGACTCATCAAGGCGGTATCTCGGGTCTGTTGATTCGGGATTTGTCCATACGTCGAATTGGAAATTGTAATCGGGTGCTTTACCGTCCCTGCTTTTATCGTTTTTAACAATCTTTTCTGCCAGTTCCTCGGGGTTGTCGGCGCGTAGTTCTTCGTGTGTTCCAAAACCGTCCACTGCCCTCTCGGCAACATAACGGTTATCGAAGAGGACTTTGCCGCACAACATGCCTTTTATGGCCCGTTTCTTATAGACAGTGTTGTGCCTGGTGCCTCTCTTCTGTACCAGGCGTCTGCCGTGATTTTCTCCCGTAAATCTGAGCCTCTGTTCCATGTTATATATCATGCATAATAACATTTATAAACACTATTATACACAATATACTACATGAAAACCAAGAGGTTATGCATTGCCATAGCCGCATCCCTGGCACTGCACGCTGCTGTTCCTGCCTCAGTTGAAACCATAAAGGTAGTAGCGCCGAAGTTCAAGGACCTTATAGAGAGAGTGGATTCTGAAATAGACAAAATGAAAATAGAGAGGGCAAGGAAAAAACTCATAGCAAAGGCAAGGAAGGACATCAAAAACGGGGAATTCAATCTTGGAACATTCATTCTTGATGCTGAAAGAATAGATGCGGAAGAGCAAGGAGAAGAGTATAAATACGAAGAGGCGCTGGAAAAACTTGGGAAGAAAATATCGGAACTGCAGGATTTGCTTAAAAAAGGCCATAAAGTGCAGGAAGCAGTTCCAAATGTATTGAGTGAATTCGATTATTACGGGTTTTCGATGGGCAGTACTGGTGATGCTATAATCGAGAACGGTGGCAATTGCGAGGCTATATCGCATTATATCGCTTCAATAGTCCATGGTACGGGATATGAAGAAAATATCTATTTCAGGAGGTACGGCCCTGGCGAATCGGGTTCAGGGCATATTGCGCCGATTTTTGTTGATGACGGGGTTGAATATGACCTTGCAGCAGGTAATCATGCACAGATAAAGGGAGTCAGATTCAGACCTGAAAAACTTGTTGATTTTTATGCGATAAAACACGGATTGGGAGAGGGCGAGATAATCGACAAAAATTCCGTTGTTGCTTCGGCTGGAAGTTTCTCATATCCGCATACTGATGAGCCATTTTCAGAAGGTTCGGCTCCTATTTTCGCACAACACGGAGTCAAGGAGTTCAAACCAACCAACAATGGATTAAGCACGAATGATGAACTGTATAAAAGCAGATATTATCTTAACCATATTTACCCTAACTATAAAGCACTTAATCTGGTTCCATATCGTTTTAATCATCTGGAGCCCGATTGTATACTTGTAGAGCCGATATACGAAAAAGAAGAGAACTATATTGACCGTCTTATGAGTACGATAGAATATGATATGAAACTCCTGCAGACCATTGACAAAAAACCGGAAAGAATTATGCAACTCGCACGCTTGTCAGGCCTATATTTTGATGCATATCACCAGCTTTCACTGCTGGGAAAAACAGCACCGGCAAAAGAAGCATTCAAGCATAGAGAAGAGGTAATAAAGGAAGCGGAAAAAATCTTTGAAAGCATCGAGAATCCGGAAAAATTTGCTAAGCAATTAATGAAGATAAGTATATACCCTTATCAAGCTGCAGGAAGAATGGATTTATGGTATCTGGTCTATCTGGGCGAGGATGGTGCTGATTTCTTGTTCAACATGATGCATCCGGGGGTAACATATGATGAGTATACGTATCTGGAATTAGAAGAATCGCTCATGACCCTTCTCATCTTCCCCCCTACGCGTGAAAGGGCGGAAAAGAAAATGAAGGAATGGATGCACACTGGTTACGTGGAGAGATATTATGATGTGATAGACATACCGCACGAAAACATGAAGCTGGATGAATTGCAGTGGGTCTTTGGGCTATGTGGTGCCAGTTATAATGTCGAGTTGGACATCATATATGATTATCCACCTGCTTCGAGAATGACCTTTGAGATACATCCTGAACTTTTGCCCCATGAAACAGAAGCACCCGAATTCCGGAAGCTATTGAAATCCATTGAAAAAGAATCCAGAAGATATGGAGATGTGGATGACGAATGCAAAAAAGAGATGCTGCTGGAGTTGGGAACGGTCGCCGTTTGGAGCGGAAGGGGTTTCTATCCTGAAATAACTGGGCCGCTTCATCCTTCCGAGCATGACGCCGAGCTCAAATTTGCCAAAGAATTCAAAGAATGGCTTGATGACACTGAGTTTAATGATCCTAAGGCAAAAAAGACAGCTGAATTCATGAAGGAGCATATCAAGAAGAAATACGGTTTTTGATTGACGGGAAGCGCTTTAACGGGAACGCTTTTAAACTCTTATATACACAATATTTTCATGAGGAGGAGGCGAGTCATTACACCCAAAGACCTTCAGGAGCAGAAGGAGCGTGCAAAACGTTTTTCGAGTGATGCAGTTCGCTGCAGCCAGATAATAGTAATCAGCGGGCCTATAGAAAAGAAAATTCCTGAAAAACACCTTGACCAGGCGCTGGACAATGCGATAGTGAAGGGCGATTTTGAAAGAGTGAAAAAACTTGTCGAACGGGATGGTGCAAAACCCATGGACAAGCATCTGGAAACCGCCATGGACATGAAAGAGGAAAGAATAGCAGCATACCTGAAAGCCGAAATAGAAAAGAGAAGAAGCGATGTCGGAGTGTCCATGCCATCGGAAGACGGATGGAATGAATTGTGAAGGGATTGCCGGAAAATTTATCCCGGAATAGCTCCTTGGATCTGGTTTGCACTAACCGGGTAAAACAAAAAAAATAGAAGAAAATGGAAAAAACTAGATTTTCTCTACCTGTTCCGCCTTGGGCCCTTTATCTCCCTGCACTACCTCGAATCTGACTTTGTCGCCCTCGCGGATAGTTGTTCCTTCCTTTAGTCCGCTTGAATGGACAAAGTATTCCTTTCCATCATCGCCGGCTATAAAACCGAACCTTTTGGCTTCGTTAAAAAATTTTACAGTACCTTCTACCATATTTACACCATTAAGGATTATTTTATGGCATGATATCTATTATAACCTTTCCTTTTGGGCGGCCCGCCCGCTGGAGGGGGAACTTTATAAACGCTTTCGTATATATATTATAACATGGCTAAACGGATGGTTAGGGGGAGGAGAACCGCTAAGCATAGGGATGCTCCAAAAGAACCGCTGCTCGATGCCGTGGAAAAGGCGAAAACCCCGGAATGGATCCTGAAGAGGTATCCCGGCGTGGCCGGGGAACTGCCGAAGCATATTGTCGAGGAATTCAACGGACAGCTTGAAAAGGCAAACGAACTCATGGACCGGTATGAAAAAGGCCTCGACCCTGAAAAGCTGAATGAGAAAGTGGACCTTTACAGGGCGAGACAGTATTCCGAAAGGGCGAAGGAGGAGAACAGGGATGCAAGCGAGGTTCTCGAAGAAGCGTTCATTTTCACCGATTTCATGAACAATTTCTCTTACATGGTTTTCGGCCGCAGGCATATTTATTCCGAGGAGGACATGGGGGAGAAATTCGGGACTGCGCGGGATGCCGGCGGCTATGAGGCAAGCGAACTGCTGAAAAACCAGACGCGCCGGGAGTTTTATGACACGGTGCTGAAAGCCATAGAGGAATGCGGGCTTTCATATGAAAAAGGAGAGGAGCTTTTCAAAAGGCCGGACAACTCGGCAAACAGATATCTCTTCCCGGCATTCCTGAAACTCATGGAAATGGGCTACAGGAGATATCCGGACCTCGTTGCCTGAAGGTTTTTCAGCATTTTGAAATTCCGTGCTTCTGATTGTATTTCTGGTGACGCTCCTCCGCACGGTAGAATTCCGGGGCGGGGAGGATCTCCGTAACTATTTTGTTTCTGTATTTTCCCGACTCCCTGAGTTCCTTCCTTGATTTTTTTGCAAGCTTTTCCTGCTCTTTGCTGTGATAGAAGATTACGGAACGGTACTGCGAGCCTACATCAGGACCCTGCTTGTTCGGCGTCGTGGGGTCGTGGATGCTCCAGAATATTTCAAGGAGATCCTCGTAGCTCACTTCGCCGGAGTCGTATTTCAGCTGCACGACTTCCGCGTGGCCGGTTTTGTCGGTGCAGACCTCCTCGTAGGTCGGATTTTTCGTTGTGCCGCCCATGAAGCCTACTGCAGTTTCCTTTACGCCTTTGACTTTCATGAACGCGTCTTCCACTCCCCAGAAGCATCCTCCACCGAACGTTGCCGTTTCAAGCTCTGCCATGCCAGTATCTCAGTGCCAAATAATTTTAATGTTCCTAGGTCATTCACCGAGCATGGCAGGGAAAGAAGAAAGGATAGTGAAATGCTTTTAAACCCTTATAGCTACATCTTCTAAAACGGCTGGTTGCATGGCACTGCGGGAAAAAATAAAACAACCTAGAACAATTGATACAAACGGGACAACACACGGCCCTTTTTACGAAGACATAGTCAAAGGCAGGTCCAGGCAGGACATCGCGCTTCTGAAAGCGACCATCGAGCCGGATGTGGAAAAGGCCCTGATCCGGGCGAGGAACGCGCTTGAAGGCGGTGCCGACGTCAACGCAAAGGACGGCAGTTTCGGTGTAAGCGCCCTTATGCTCGCATCCTCAAAGGGCCGAATGGAACTCGTCGAACTTCTTGTAAAGAAAGGCGTTGATGTCAATGCCAGAGACAATGAGGAGCTGACCGCGTTGTGGTATGCACGCAGGGCGAACCATATGGACGTCATGGCTTTTCTTCAGGAGAATGGAGCAAAGGGATAATCAGTCGCTTATGTATCTGTCTCTCGGAAGGGGATGGATGCGCTTTTCCCTCTTATGGGTTATGAATTCCCATTCCGAAGGCTCGCCGGTCCTTTTTATCGCGATGCCCTCCTCTTTCTCGGTCCCGTTGTTCCTGTACCTGAGAAGCGCTGCTGTATGTATCGATGCGGGGCTTCCGCGTATTTCCTCCACGAGCGCTGCGGCCATCGCCCTCGTCTCCATGTCGCCGAGAACAGCTCCGGGGGTGCGGATAGCAAAGGAATGGACCGACCTGTAGTAAACGTGGGGGCGGCTGAGAAAGCCCTCGCTGCTTATGTAGAAATTGCCTCTCATTCTGCCTTTTTCAAGCATTTCCGGATAGCCGAGAAGCTCGTTCGAGAAATATTTTCTGCGCATCCGGTTGTACTCGCTTAGTGCAGACATCGCTTCGCGGGGCTCCACCTCGCTGTTGAGAAGCCTTGAGAGTATGGGCGCAACCCTGTCCGGGTCGTATATCATCACTCCGCTCCTTCCCCTTGTGATTTCAAGGTGTATGCGGCTGAAGGCCTCTACCCACCTGGGCTTGTTCACCAGGCTTATCATGAGCTCGTTTGCGGCCTCCACAGAGTCTGAAAGGTACAGGGGCTTGAGGCCGAGTATCGTGAATGCGAGGTCCATATCGAAAGTCTCGACGCAGTCCCTGGACGTAACCCTCCCGCGTTTGTGATTCGGATGGTGGGAAATGTCCGCTCCCTTCGGCGGGCTGGGCAGGAGGCGGATGAGCCCGTATCCCTTCTCGAAATACCTGGAGAAGCGCTCCTTCGCTTCGGGGAACCTCGGGAGGACCCGCTCCTTGAACAGCTGCCTGCAGGAATCCATGTGCCTCTGCATATGTATAATTTATGCGCAAAAGTGTTTAAAAACCAGCAACGGATCATGGCCGTTCCAGAAAAAGCGACTCTCCCATGGCCCAGCCGTCCTTCCCTGGTTCCCCCTTCTTCTTCGGCTTCCATTTCGCAATCACCTTGTGCGCCGTGCCCTTCTGCTCCAGCTTAGAAACCTCGCCGATGTCCGGAAGGGTTACCGACGGGGGAGGCGCGAACGACTTCGTCTGTCTCGCCTCGGCGCTCAGGGGGTTAAGCAGGTTTTCCTCCTTCGGCCGTTCCGGCGGGGGGGATGGAGTGGCTTTTTTCGAAGGCCCGTATGTGGGCAGGTCGTCGTTTTCAATATCGTTCCTGGTCAGGAGCCTGAGCTCCTCCTGGTGCAGCGCCCGGGTTTCTCCTGGTTTTGGGGCATATGTCGGGCGGTCGTCCTCCTCCCTGTCCGGGGACGGAACCGGGTTTTTTCTTTCCCCGTCGAAAAGCGGGCGCTGGCTGAAACTCCTGCGGATGACCTTCAGGTGTACGCCTGGTCCTTTGGGCATTCTCTTTTCGGCCGTCTCTTTGGACGGCACGACAGCACTGTGTCGAAGGGCTACGGCCATCCCGGTCACCTTTTGCATGGATTTTTGGGGAGTAAGGATAAACGGTTGGTATTTATAAGCCTTTACAAGCGGGCAAGGTTTATAAACTCTTATATACATATATTACAACATGAGTGAGGAGAAGGGCGGGAGATACAAGATAATAAGAACGGTCAGGACCGTGAGGAGCAGCAATGCGGATGCCCCGGTGGGAAAAATCAACAGGGGGGCATGCACCTTCCTTACCGACAAGGTTGCGGTGGAAACCCCGCTGCCGGAAAAGGCCAAGAAGCTCGCGATAGCATTCGCGGAGATAAGCGACGTGTTCAGGCTGACCTTCCTTGAAAGAATAGAGAAGGAGAAGGATTACGTCGGCATTTACGAGCATTATGAAAGGATATTCGAAGCGGTGAGGAAAACCGCGGACGGCCTCGAAGACCGGCTGAAGGTGGCTTATCTTTTCAGGGCAGCGGGGCTTTTCAGGCAGATGAAAAACGGGCTCCCGCACGCGCCGTTTGCATACGAGGTGCTGGGCAAGTGCGTGGCCGAGGACAAGGACAAGGCGGACGAGTTCGTGGCAAAGGCGATTGCAGCAAAGGACAACGAGACGCTCCCGAAAATCTGCAGGGAGTACGGCTGCTAGAAGGGCTTTTTATTCTGAAAATCGACGTGTCGACGTGAAAATTCGGGTTTAAAAACAGATATGCGCCGAAGTAATGCCGGATGCAGTCCGGACGCATACCTATTGTCTCACAAAGGGAGGTGAGGCGCATGGCAAAGAAACCAAAGCCGAAAGGCGAACCGAAACCGCAGGGATAGGCGGCTGATAATCACTGTTTTTCCTTATTCTTTTTCCCTTTTTTTCCGATGCAAACGAATTAAAAGGTCTTTTTCCAAGCTGGTTCATGAACACGAAGGAAATCATAGTCCTGATAATAGCTGCGGTGCTTTTTCTCATAGCGCTGAGCAAATTCGGATGGGTCGTATTGTTCATAAACTCGCTAATCGCGCTGGTGGTGCTCAAGCTGCTCTCATGGCTCGGGGTGAAGATAAGGATAGACATGTTCACCATACTTATCGCAGTGCTGTGGGGGGTGCCAGGCGTGCTCATCCTGATGTTCCTCGCGCTCACCGGAATCGCCTTTTCAGAGAAGAAAAAGGGCTGAATACGGCGTGAAAAACCCGGATTTCCAGCACGGATACATATATTTAAATACTTTTTCTACCATATATTATAACAGAAGGAGGGGTGATGGTTGTGGTGCTGGATGAGGAAGGGGAGCTGGATATCGAAGAGGTCCTGCTGCTGAACGACACCGAACTTCAGGCGCAGGAAAAGGAGTGCAACTGAATTCATTTTCTTCTTTTCAATTTTCAATACCCTTTTAATTATTTTCATTTTCATATAGGAAAACTTATACGGAGGCGAGCAAATGATAGTAGGGGAAAGGATACTCGAAGTATCAGGAAACAAGAATAAGATAGAAGCCATAAAGGGGCTAAACATAAACATAAGCATAGAGAAGGTCGACGTCAAGGGAGAGGACGTGGAGATAGAGTATGTTTACACGGCCAATTATGAAGAGGGCATAGGCCAGCTCAGGATAAAGGGCATCCTCCTGGCGAAGGAGGACAAGAAGATGGCCAAGCAGCTCGACGACGAATGGAAGAAGACCAAGAAGATACCCGAGGACTACACGCCGGTGGTGCTGAGCGCGATAAACTACAGCGGAAGCGCGAACGGAACGCTCCTCGCAAGGGTGCTCGGGCTTACGGCGCCGCTAATCCCCCCGAGGATACAGCTCTCAAAGAAGGAAAGCAAATAATTTTAAGGGCTGACCTGAAGAATCCTTTATGAGGAGACTCACCGCCATAAATTTCCTTAACCAATTCTTCTGGGCAGTGATAGCCATAACCCTGCCCCTCTACCTCATAGAGAAGGGCATAAACGTCGAGGAGATAGGGCTGGTGCTCTCGCTGATACCGTTCACCATGGTCGTCTTCAGGACGTTCCTCGCGATGGTTTCGGATGTGCTCGGCACGAGGGTTTTCTTCATGCTGCAGGGGGTGTCGCAGGCACTGGGCGCAGCCGTCTATGCGGTCGCCTCGCTTCCGATACATTTCGGGATAGGAAAGATATTCGAGGGCACGTCCTACTCGCTTTTCTGGGCGGTCGACAGGACCGCGATTTTCAGGACGGCCCAGAAGAGGGGGGTGGAGGCGGCCAAGATGACATCTGTGAGGATGGTCGCCGGCACGCTGGGCCTCCTGCTCGGCGGATACGTGGCTTACGTATTTTCATTCGAGGTCATTTACGTCTCCCTGGTCGCCGTAGGCCTGCTCACATTCCTTCTGGCCTCGAAAAGGCACGACACCGAGGCCAACCACGACGGAAAGCTGGTCCAGACGCTGGACCTTGACAAAAAGCACCTGCTCTTCTGGGAGGCAGCGCTCGTCCTGGGGTTCGCGATAACCGCGGATTCGCTTTTCCTTACGTTCCTGCTGCCGGTTTTCATGGACGTCTCGCTGGGTTTCGATTACGCGGTCATAGGTTTCGCGATGGCGGTGTACCTCGCCGGCCTCGGAATCGGAAGTTATCTTGCCGCAAGGGAGGAGCTGGACGAGAGGAAGCTGTTCCCGCTCCAGCTGCTTGCCGTTCCGCTGCTGGCCCTGCTGCCTTACAGCGGGCAGTATTTCATTCCGGTGATCTTCCTTGTCGGAATAGGAAGCGGCATAGCGTTCGGCATATACGAGGATGTTATTGCCAAGATGACAAGGAAGGACAGGAACCTCTCCACGTCAATAGCACTTCTCCACCTGCCCGGGAAGATACTTGAATTCGCGATGCTCGCCCTATCCGGCTTCATATTCGTGTTCCTCGGCGGCCCGGCCCTTTTCGTTGTATGCGCATTCCTTCTCCTGCTCTACGTGATATCAGCGAACAGCGTGCTGAAGAAAATCCCGGCTTCATAAAACACCATTTTCGATAAAATATACCACATTTAAAAACACTTCCGCACACAATATTTTATATGCGCTTTCGGCTGAAACACAGGGAACAACCAACGGAACGTCCAGGGGAAAAACCGGACGCGCCAAAACGCGGCGCCCTGAGGAATTTTGCCGGCGCGCTTATCGTTTCCGGGTTGATGGCATTCGGATGCCAGGAGGGGAAGGCCCCGGACAACGCACAGGACCTGCAGGCGTTCAGGAATCCTCCTGCTGCGCAGGTGCAGGCGCTTAGGAAAAAACTGCTCGTTCTAACCAGGGAAAAATTCAGGGATGCGATGGGCGATTACCTGGAAAAGAAAAGGGGGGAAGGCTACGATGCAAGGCTCGCTACGCTCGAGGAGATCCCGCAGGACGGAAGGGACGCGCCGGAAAGCATAAGGGACTATCTAAGGCGTGAAAAGGAAGAGAACGGCCTTGACTATCTCCTTATCGTGGGCGATGCGGACCCGGGGGATTACCTTGACGGCGTGATAAACCATGCGATAGACAAGGACTGGGAGATACCAATGAGGCACGTAAGCGTCGAGGGAAAGCCCTATTCCGAAGGGCCTGCCGAGCTCGAGGACTACAGCCATGACACGATATTCCCGACAGACCAGTACTACGTTTCGCTGGACGGGACGTGGGACGCGAACGGAAACGGAATATATGGGGAGGCCGGAGCGATGGAAGACGAGTTCGGCCTGCGCGCAGATGTTTCAGTGGGAAGGTTCCCTGTCCGCACCGTTGAGGAGCTCCAGGTTGTCCTGGACAGCAACTCGGCATGGGAGGTCAGGGAAAGGCCG
>Ga0209164_1002360_pt1 | contig 20393 bp, 20 predicted proteins | sample MTBNYHSulfiMetaG_FD_187458 | JGI IMG/M metagenome (GOLD analysis project Ga0209164, IMG submission 187458) | Enrichment culture microbial communities from rom New York Harbor, USA that are MTBE-degrading - MTBE-NYH (New York Harbor Sulfidogenic)... | ecosystem: Environmental > Aquatic > Marine >...
GTGACCAGTTGCACTGCAGTAAACTTAAACTCGCGAGTAAAATGACGATTCTTTTCTCCCATATACACGCCTCCCTTTCAAATCATACAAATTCTTAGGCGTGTCCATCAATTCGGGGGAAGCTCAACCAATAATCATCATATCTCGGTGCAGCTTAGTAGGAGGCGTTAGTCGCACAAAAGTCGTAATTCAGGAAGTGCGGATTTGAAGAGTCTCTGCCAGTCCAGGCATTCTCAGAAGGGTCGAAATGCTGTCTGCCATTTATGACGTTTTTATGACATTAAATGTTATAATTAACCGCAAACCCGCGTGCCCCCTTAGCTCAGTAGGATAGAGCACAGGTTTCCTAAACCTGGTGTCGCAGGTTCAATTCCTGCAGGGGGTACCAAATTGCCTTATTTTTCAATTAGTTTTTGGTCGGTCTTCTGGTGACTAATTGTGACTGATCGTGACTGTTTCTAATGATGGGTATTTCTCAACCTCTTAATCCAGAAGAATAATCATAAAATCGACACTAGGTTAAATAGCTCTGGTGTTCATATCGTCTTTGGTATTTTATGGTTTCCAGAATCTGCACCAGATAATTGTATGGTACAATCACGGCAGTTAAAATCAGTTAGGATTTATTCCAATTATCGATAAGTTACTTTGAGGCAGGTACAATGGATTTTTATTCTGCTGTTCAAACAACAAACAACCTGCTTAGACAGCGACAACCTCAATCATTTAACAGCTCTTGGATAAGACAATTTGCTCCGCAGGTGTATCGGTTTATTCAGAAAAATATAAGAAGCGAAATCGGAGTAATCGACTGGGATAGATTTACTCGTGCTTTGGATATGAAATTTCAGCGTCAGTGGCACTCATCATGGCGTAAGGGAACGAAGCTCTATCGTGATAAAACCGAGGTTGAAATTATCCTCCGAAGATACAATGACAAACTTTATACTTTTATTACGCAAAAAAACAAAAATGATAAATGCACATGCGATATTATAAGCATTGCGTTGGTTCGAATTGCTCAAAAAGGAAATATGTTGGCCAAGCAGAAGATTATAAAATTAGTCAGTTTTACAATAAATGAGTGGATCGAAAATTATCCTCAAATTTCTCGTTGGGAAGGATATCATACACTGATTCAAGAAAATATCGAAGGGTGCATACGCCGCTACCGCTATTCGGGATCATTTATGGGATATTTATTCAGGACACTTGAATATGCTGGAAGAGGGCTAAAGCCTCTGATCGCATATTCATTGGAAGATTCTCTATATTCCGGGGAACAGAGAAGGATCGATAAAATTGGGCAGGATCCTGAAACAGGAGAAATAATTATATATTCCTAAAGAAACAGCTAGTTATCTTCTTGTGTAATAATAGATTCTTCTTCGTCATCCCGGTTACTGATTTAATCGATATTTGATAAACTCTTCGTTTTTTCTTTCCTCTCTGCGCTGTTTTATGTATACTTAAAACATCCTTATAAATATGGTAATGTTTTATTTATGATTAAAAAGTATATTAAACGTTCATACTATCTCGACCGGATACTGCCATTCATGAGCAAGGACATAATCAAAGTCCTTGTGGGGCAGCGAAGAGTCGGGAAGAGTTATCTATTGTTCCAGATAATGGATGAGCTGATCAGGCAGGGAACGAAAAGGGATACAATTCTCTATATCAACAAGGAGTTGCATGAATTCGAGTCGATCAGGGATTATCACGACCTGCTGAGTTATATAAACAAGAGGGCAAAGAAACAAAAGATAACCGCTCTTTTGATTGACGAAATTCAGGACATATCTCAGTTTGAAAAAGCGCTGAGAGATCTTCAGGCAAGCGGCAGATATGATATTTACTGCAGTGGAAGCAACGCCGATCTCCTTTCCGGCGAACTTGCCACGAATCTGTCCGGCAGATACGTGGAAATAGATGTATACAGCCTCTCCTATCCGGAGTTTCTTTTATTCCACAAACTCGACAATAACGAAGACTCTTTTTTGAAATACATGAAATATGGCGGGCTTCCCTATCTGGTCAATCTTGATCTGAATGATATGGTTGTCTACGACTATCTGAGAAGTATCAACAATACAATACTCTTTAAGGATGTGGTTGCGCGGTACAACATCAGAAGTATTGCATTTCTTGAGCGGCTTGTCGAGTATATTGCGGACAACACGGGAAGTCTGGTTTCTGCAAAGAAGATCAGCGATTTCCTGAAGTCGCAGAAGACCAATATTTCACCCAACATCGTTCTGAACTATCTTTCCTTTCTGTCCAATGCCTTTCTAATCTTTAAGGTACGCCGTTCCGAGATAGGCGGCAAACGCATTTTTGAGATCAACGATAAATATTATTTCGAGGATAGCGGGCTAAGGCATGCCCTTGTCGGCTACAAACCTTCGGACATCAATAAAATGCTTGAGAATACTGTATATATGCACCTCCGTGCATCGGGTTATAACGTCACGGTCGGGCAGTTGGGCTCAAAGGAGATCGATTTTGTATGTGAAAAACAAGGGGAGAGGCTCTATGTGCAGGTAGCATACCTTATTCCCGATGAAAAGGCGCACACAAGAGAATTTGGAAATCTACTTCAGATTCGGGATAATTACCCGAAATTCGTCGTCTCGATGGACAAGATGATCGAAGGTGGCGAAAAAGGTATCACGCACGTACATATCACACAATTTTTGAAAAAGTATTTATAGCAGTATGAATGAGGAATCTGCTTCACAATATTCAAAGATTCCATATTAATTTTTAAAAACTTGACCGTGACTAAAACGTGACAAAATATATCTATAAATTTCGAAATATATACAACTATATATAAAACAAAAATGGCTGCAGATGCTTGACTTGCAATGATTTATGAGGTATTTTCAAGCACTTATGGAATCCCATGGAACTTCTTCCTAAACCTGGTGTCGCAGGTTCAATTCCTGCAGGGGGTACCATATTTTTTAGTTGACCCGCATAATATCTATAACATCTTCGCGTTGAGGCGAGGATTGTGTCTCTTCCGCAGAGATGTGCCCGACGGGCTGAAAAGGAAAAACGGCTTGACCTTGCGAATCAGGAAACAATACAATCTTATATCAGGCCGGGTCGGTATCAAGTCGCAAACTCATTAGAAGTATTCGTCCTGGCAAATCACCCCTCCCGGAGGCGGTAATGAAGATATCAGGTCTATAATGTGCGGGATTTTCGGAATTCTTTCTCCCTCCCTCCCCGGAGGGGGGATTATCAGAAATACCCTTGATTCCATCAGGCATCGGGGCCCCGACGACGAGGGATATCTTCTCATAAATACTGCCGATAACAACTCTCTGAAAGCTTCAGGGATCGACACATGCCCGGAACTTAGAGACGAATACAAAGACATTTCGGATGCGGACATGACGAACTACGATCTCCTTTTCGGACACAGGAGGCTCTCGATCATTGATCTTTCCTCCAGGGGGCATCAGCCGATGTCGTATGCAGGGGGGGATTTGTGGATCACTTACAACGGCGAGATATTCAACTACAGGGAGTTGAGAGCCGAGCTTCAGTTGTCAGGCTGCTGTTTCGATTCGGACTCCGATACGGAGGTGATCCTCGCAGCCTATCAGGAATGGGGACAGCAATGTATCCGCAGATTTATCGGTCAGTGGGCGTTCTGCATTTATGACAGGACGCGGAAGAGGCTGTTCTGTTCGAGAGACAGATTCGGGATAAAGCCTCTCTACTACTGGTTTGACAAAAATAATTTTGTTTTTGCCTCGGAATTAAAGGCCCTCCTCACACTGCCTTTTGTCCGCGCTGAATTGAACAGGACCCTCGTTTCGAAATTTGTTATCTTCTGCGAACTCGACGCCTCTGAAGAGACCATCTTCAAGGGCATCTATCAGCTTCTCCCGTCTCATAACCTCGTTGTTGATGTAGATAGAAAGCATCCACGGACGGAGAGATACTATGAAACGGTTTTCCTTGATGAATTGGGGGCCTATAATCACCAAAAGGCGCTCCGGTATGCAGACGATATAAGGGACCTGCTCATCGATTCGGTCAAGATACGGCTGATATCGGATATCCCTGTAGGGAGTTGCCTCTCGGGCGGCCTTGATTCATCGTCTATCGTGGTAATTATCAACAAACTGCTTAATGAAGGCGGGATTGAAAGGGAGCAGATCGGTGAGAAACAGAAAACATTCACTGCAGCATATGATGACCCCTCGGTGGACGAGAGGATTCATGCGGATGAGGTGATCAGCCGCACGAGCGCGGACGCGCACTACAGCTACCCAAACGCAGAGAACTTATGGGGAGAATTAGAGAAGTTCTTATATCATCAGGACGGCCTCTGTTTCTCGACTAATGTATATCCGGGATGGGACGTCATGCGTCTCGCCTCCCGTCATATAAAAGTTGTGCTCAACGGGCAGGGAGGTGATGAACTCTTCGGAGGGTATCGCCGCTATGAAGTCCTATATCTGGCTGATATTATGAAGAAAGGGAAATTCAAAGACCTCTTTGCTGCTTTATCGGGAATGGGACGTCGCCATGGTGTTACCCTCACTGCCTCAAACTGTGTGCTGGGCGCATGCCTCGCATCGGCTCCTGCCGGCCTCAAACCATTCCTTTTTAAAGAGTGGTACAGGCCTCACCACAGAGCTGTGAAGAAACTCTTGAATGACAGTCTTTCCATTGCTAAGCATGTGGATGGGGTGATTGACAGTATGAAATCCCTGAACCATTTCTTAATCTCTGATACAAACATGACATATCTGCCGCAGTTGCTGCACTACGATGACAGGAATGCGGCTGCATTTTCGGTCGAGAACCGCGTACCTTTTCTTGATCACCGGCTGGTCGAGTATGTAAACAGTATCCCCTCGATCTACAAACTCTACAGGGGATGGAGTAAATGGCTCCTGAGGCTCGCCATGAGGGACTTGCTCCCTGAGAGAATTCTCTGGAGGAAAGACAAGCTCGGCTTCCCTACACCTGTAAAGACCTGGCTGACACATAATCTTTCCCCTGTGCCGCGGCTGATGGAGCAGTACGGTATCAGAAAATACAACCATTTTTTATGGAGACTTTTTCTCGCGGACCGGTTAATTAACCACGGTGCGAATTGTTCAGAAAGAAACGGACAGGCTTGACGTTGTGGCAGAAATCCCTGCCCGGCGCAAGATCATAGTCCTCGGCGACGTGTCCGAACCGCCCGGCAGCCCAGGGCCGATTTACCGGCGACTGGGCGGTCGTGGGGCAGATATAGCGACCCAGGCCATCTTTATCGGAAGAAACGACAATAGTTATCAGGTCGGCGCCGTCAGAAGAGGGATGAGCCGCAATGCGATAACCAGGGCCGGTAGAAGTCTGAAAAGTGCGCTGTCTGCTCTTCCCTCAGACCTTGGAGAAGGGGATATAGTGCTCATAAAAGGGAGGACAACCAGCGGCTGGGCAGAATCGCCATGGCACTTATGGGACGGGAGGTACGATGTGACGTCCTTCCATGTTATGCACGCGATACGATCAGGTGTTCCCGGTGTCGAATGCTTTGACTATGGCGTGATGCTCGAAAAAGCGGGTATAAAAGATGGGTATTAATTTTCGGATAAGGGATTTTTCCTATCCTTTTTCCATCCTGAGATTAAAAAGGATATTCGACAAAAATCAATGGCTCAGCAAAGAAGCTCTCTATGACTTCCGGCTGAGCAGGCTGAAACAGGTCATCTCTCAGGCTTACGAAAATGTGCCCTATTATAGAAAGATTATGATGGAAAGGGACATCACACCGGATGATATCAGCACCTTGGGCGACTTGAAGAATATCCCTTTTCTTACAAAAACACTGTTGAGGACGAACTTCGCTTCACTTCTGGCGCATAATGCAAAAAGGTACAAACCGGTCATGCTCTCCACCAGCGGCACAGGCGGCAGAAAAATCAATTTCTATGTTGATAAAGCATCCAATATCCTTGAATTTGTCTATTACTGGCGGTTGTGGGGGTGGGCTGGGTACAGACTCGGAGACCCTTGCGCGGAATTATGCGCTGAATACTTCACTTTCTTTAAGAAAAAAACTACAGCGCTTCATCATTTTCACTATCCATCGAGGAGATTGCTCATTAACAGTTTATATATTTCGAGGAGATATCTGGATGATTTTATCGGTATATTCAGACGGTTCAAGCCTCTTTTTCTGAAGGGACTCCCTTCGAATATGTATATGCTGGCCCTGTTGTTGAATGAAAGGCCCGGTCACGGCATATCATTCAAGGGCATATTTTCCCAGGGGGAGAACCTTATGCCCCATCAGCGGGAACTTATCGAAAGCGTCTTTTCCTCGAAGGTCTATGACTCTTATGGGCATATGGAGAGGACCGTCGCAATCTCCAATTGTCCTGCCGGCTCTTATCATATTCATATGGATTATGGAATGGTGGAGCTTGAAGATCCCGAAATCCCCATGGTTAACCAGGGGGGCGGTGAGCCTGATGTCAAAGAGATTGTCGGTACGTCTCTGTATAATCTGAGCATGCCGCTCATACGTTACAGGACAGGCGATCTGGTAAAACTCGCACCTTGTGAAGAGAAATGTAGTTGCAAGAGGGTCTTCCCAAAGATAGTTGCAATCATCGGACGCGATACAGACGTTATTATCACACCGGATGGAAGGGCGGTTACTGCCATTTATACGGTATTCGACCGCATGCCGGGAATTGTCATGGGGCAGATTATACAGGACAGAAGGGATCGTCTCGTGGTAAAGATTGTGAGTGAATTTGAAAAATTAAATCGTGTGGATGAAATACTCGAAGGGCATTTGAGGTCATTTGTCGGTACAGGGATGGATATCGAAATAGAACATACGACTGCCGATGGGATCAAAGGTGACTCCCCCGGGAAGTTTAAAGTTGTGGTTTCTTTAATCCCGCGGGAGGATATTTTGGATTCATGATGCCGCAGGATATTTTATGAAGAAGATTCGGACACTTTATTATGATATCATAGGATTTGTCTTTGCATGGTACTCGAAGGCACTGCCGAAAGACCTCCGAAAATTCCTCTTTCCGTTTTTTGAGAAAATCTACCTCACAATTCAGTGCTCCATAACCTTATCGCAGCAGATCCGGCAGCGATCCTATGTCGTTTCGTGCAAATGCGGCGGTTCCGAATTGCGGGTATTGTATATCGGAAGACATCCGAAAAATTCCTTCATTATGCAGGCGACGGCCCTTGATGACCAGCGGATCGAAGAGAAGGGGAGGGTCTTTCTGTGGGATATCCGCAGATTCACAAGAGATTGTGACCGCTTTGATATCATCATCTTCGAGACAAACAGGCTGCTCGCATCAAGAACGCAGAGGGATGGTTATTTTCTGATCCCGGACTGGGTGAAATTCTTCCTGCGTGTCCCTGATTCAATGGAGGAGTATCTTAAAAATACAAGGGGCATCAGGTCGGATCTCATGAGAATCGGGAATTGCAAATATACATATGAAGTCAGTTATGATCCCCGGAAATTAGCTCTTTTTTATCATGAGATGTATATTCCCTATATAAACAGAAGGTTTTCCAACCTCTCATATGTACATGATTATTCGTTCCTTAAGAGGCTTCTCAAAACAGGTGTGCTTTTTTTTGTTAAAAATCAAGATGAATATGTCGCAGGACATTTCCTTATTTTTTATGACAGTATATTATGGGCCAAGTGGCTTGGCATAAAAGACGGAAGTAAAGAATACATGAAGAAGGCTGTTATCGGTGCCATGAACTACTATACCATTCAGTGGGCTGTTGACAACAAATTCAAGAAGATAGATTTCGGGCTTTGCAGGGCTTTCCTTAGTGACGGACTTTTTCGCTATAAGAGAAAATGGGGCATGATCATGGATAAAAACAATATGAATACCCGGTTCTCCGGATTTAAAGTTTGCAATCTCAGCGAAGGGGTCAGGAACTTTTTGAAGCGGAACGCCTTTATTTTCTGCAGAAACGGGGAGCTTGAAGGGCTTGTTTGCTTTGACGAAGAATCCGGTAGCAGGAAGGATTTGCTTGACCTTTACCGGCGCAATCATACGGAAGGACTCAAGACGCTTAACATGCTCTGTCTTTGTGATTTCCTGCCTGAAATGCCAAAGAACCGGCCGGAGGACTCAGGCCTCCGGCTGGTCAAAAGAGATTTTCTGTTTCACCGGGGAGGGTAGAGGTTTGTATCAGGGGTTTGACTGTCGGTTATTCCCGTTTTCTGCCCTGAATAAAGTCTATTTGTTGTCAGGGAGGAACGCACTATGGCATGCGATACCGGTGCTTGGCATAAAGAATGATGCAGAAATCCTTGTGCCGTCGTACAACTGCGGGGCCGAGATAGACCCGATAGTAAAGCAGGGATGCGGAGTTCAGCTCTATAAGGTCAACACAGACCTCAGCATAGATACCGAGAATCTCAAGAAGAAAATCGCTCATCGCACGAAAGCGGTGCTGGTGATCCATTATTTCGGTTTTCCCCAGCCTGTTGATTTAATCAGGGACATATGTAATGAACACGGTCTATATCTCATTGAAGACTGCTCTCATGCCCTCTTCAGTATGTATTGCAACAGGCCGCTTGGATCCTTTGGAGATGTTGCGGTATTCAGCATGAGAAAGTTTCTTCCTGTTCCGGATGGCGGCATCCTGGTGATTAATAACAGCGCCTTGCAGCTACCCGAAGGTTTGAGACCTCCCACGTTTAAATATGAAATGCACAAACGTGCCCTGCAATTTATTCTGAAGATGACAGGGATTGACAACAGGCTTCTTTTACTGTTGTATGATTTTATCTCCCGCTCATTTCTAAGACATGAAGTCCCAAACGGCTGGCCGAATGCCGCGGACGAAAATCTTCCCGCAAGATGGTACAATTATCGTATTGATTCAAGCACCGTTAACCGGACTATATCTAAAACTACATTGTCAGTGCTTGGGAAAATAGCGAAAGATGAACTGATGGAGGAGATTATCAGGCGGCGGCGGAGCAATTTTCTTTTTGCGGTAGAGGAAACAAAAAACTCGAATTCAGCTACGCCGGTTTTTGACAGTCTGCCGGAGGGAATCTGCCCATCGACATTCCCTGTGCTTGTAAAGGAGAGGAAAGAGAAACATAAACTCTTGCTAAGAAAAGGAATTTTCTGCCTCAAGACATGGCCGGTGTTTTACCCGGGTATGCCCTGGGGGCAATTCCCTGAAGCAGTGTTTCTCAAAAAGCATATTATTTCCATACCTATAAAGCAGGACTTCAAGAAGCAGCGCTTTCACGAAGTGATGAATTGGCTGAAAGACTGATCAAAAATATGAGTTGTATTGTTAATTTTGCGCCGTCAGGCATGATTCCGACGAAGGAGATGACTCCGCACGTCCCGGTATCCGTTGGGGAGATCGTTGAGGATGTGCTCGAGGCTGCCGATATCGGGATTACGATGGTTCATTTGCACGCACGCAATCCGGGAAACGGTCAACCGACGAGCAAGGCTTCAGTCTATGCGGAAATTATCGGAGGGGTCCGTAAATACAATAAGGATCTAGTGATCTGCGTATCATTGAGCGGCCGCACCGTAAATGAATTTGAAAGGCGTGCGGAGCCGTTGACGCTCGATGGCGATCTGAAGCCGGATATGGGCAGTTTAACGCTCAGTTCGGTGAACTTCAACAGACAGGCCAGCATAAACCCGCCTGATACGATCCGGGCGCTGGTTTGCGAAATGAACGCCCGGAATATCATGCCGGAACTCGAGGCATTCGATATCGGGATGATCAACTATGCCAAGTATCTCTGGAAAAAGGAGCTTCTGAAACCTCCGCATTATTTCAACCTGATACTGGGTAATATAGCCTGTGCTCAATCCGACCTGCTGCACGCCGGCATAATGATCCGTGACCTGCCGCCGGACTCTTTCTGGAGTCTCGGAGGAATCGGCGGTTTCCAGCTTGCAATGAACTCGGTTGCGATTGCAATTGGCGGCGGAGTAAGAGTCGGCCTGGAAGATAACATCTGGTTTGATTCAGCCCGTAAAAAATTGGCGAAAAACTCTGAGCTTGTCCGGCGTATACACAGGATAATCGAAACAAATGAAAGGGAAGTCATGAAACCGGAAGAGCTGAGAAGGCTGCTTAAAATGGAGAGCGGCCATGGAAGTTACGGCCGCATGAATCACGGGGATTAAGAGGAAGCGTTATCCCGGCTGATCAGGGTTTGTCGTCCGGCACCAGTTCTTTTTTAACGTTGTCATCCGCCTTTATATTATCAAATTTGGCCCGGAGCGTATCTGCAGTCTTCACCCGTGCGCCTCTCAAGTCCGCATTGGACAGGTTTGCAGCTATCAGGACAGTTTCTATAATATCTGCTTCTCTCAGGTCTGCTGAAGACATGTCCGCACCGCTTAAGTCTGTGCCGTGTAACATTGTCTTGCGCAGATCCGCACCTGAAAGGTCGGCGCCGATCATACTCGAACCGAATGCGCTGATACCGTAAAAGGTTGCGCCGGCACCCCTGATGAGGACAGCCTCCGTCATTTGCAGGTTTGCTCCCGAAAGATCCGCGCCCCCAAAGTAAGCCGCAGAAATCTTAGAATTTGTAAAATTTACACCCTTGAGATTTGCCCCGGAAAAATCCGCACCGGCGAAGGAAGAAAAGGTAAGGTCGGACTTTTCAAGAGAGGCCTTCTTGAAACTGGCGCCTATAAAATTCGAACTGCTCATATTGCAGCCGGATAAATCCGCATCATCAAAATTCGACATACCTGCATTCGAGTTGCTTAAATCTGTACCCTTCAGATTTGACCCGGAGAACGTGACTGCAACCAGATCAAGGTTTCTCATATCCAGACCGGAAAGGTCGTATCCTGAAACAACCCCTGTCTCCTTGGCTAATTTGACAACCTGCATCCTTGTAAGTTTCTCCATATTAAAGTTGTTAAATTATTTATTCCGCATTAGAACCCGTAATCGCCGGTCAGGATATCGACCAGCCTTCCGTTTTCAAAAATGAGATACCGGATGAAACTCCTGGGACCGAGGTTGTATGTCCACTCCTCGATAACAACCTCTTCCTCGACAAATAGCGGTTCGCGGTACAGTTCGGGTTCCCGCCGGTCGATCTCACGCGAGCGGAAAAGATCCCTGTAAAAATCTCTCTTGATGCGTCTTTCGTACCTTGTATTGCTGAAAGTGGGCTCACCGCATTTGCTCAGGACTTCGTATTTGCTAACCCCGACCGATATAAGCTTACCGTCGCACCTGAAACTGCTACCCAAGGCATGATCAGACAAGCCGATGATAATACAGAGGACTGCAAAGAGGGTGAGTACTCTGTTCATTTAATTAATATCCGCTGACAGGTTTTTCGATCAGGCCCGATGAATATCATATATTTGCAATTATAAGTCCGGGAATATGATTTGTACAGGGTTCTGCTGAATTCCACCTGAAAGATAAGGTACTATATGTACATATACTTTCCCCCCGGTTTCTCAAAAAAAGGGTGCGACTTATGAGAAAGCCCAAAGGATTCGGCAGGTTCATGGCCATTGCCGGGTCATATATGAAAGACCCGGATAACCGCGTGCGTTTGCTCAAGGCGGTTACCGGATATGCACGTGATAAGGGCAGTTTTGTCAGGGGTTTCAGGCATGACCTTCAGGCGCTCATAAACCTTGTCAGAGACTGGAGCTCGGGTACGTATAACAAGGTCTCAAAAAAAACAATTCTGCTTGCAATAGCAGCGCTTCTTTATTTCCTCTCCCCCTTTGATACGATACCGGATTTCCTTGGAGCGGTCGGGTTCACCGATGACGCCGCAGTTGTCCTTTTCGTTTTAAATGTATTGAGAAAAGAGCTTGATCGCTACGAACAATGGAAATCAGATTAAACTCCTGGAAAATGAGGGTATTGAAAATGGGAGTCTTTTTAGAAAGACTGATAATTGAGGCGCGAAACTCTATGTCAGGAATTACATATGATATGAACTAAATTACATAGAGCTGAGGATTGATTTCAAATCGTATCAGGGACGTCCGTTATTACAAGCTTTTGATGTAGTGCAATAGTTCCATAAATACAACCAGTTAGATCATTACGGCTGGGTTCTCCTAAGTCTCGCCATCAACCCCGGGGTGTGTGCCCGCGCCATAAAAAGATATGAGATTGCATGGCATGCAATATGCTTATATAAATAAAAAATAATAAATAATAAAAAAATGATGTAAACTATTGGTAAAGATACCGTGATAAGACAATTTTTACTCAATAACAACATTGAACGGGTCAGCCCGTTAAAGGATTGAGGGTGACGCCATGAAAGATGTGGATGTTTTTGAAGAGATTCTGGAGTTGGGTAAAAGGCGCGGATTCATTACTTATGATGAGATAAACAACAACTTCCCGCCGGAATTTGTTTCCCAGGAAGAACTGGAAGATCTTATCGACGTGTTGCAAGATACAGGGGTGAAGGTGATCGACAGCCAGGAAACCGAAGTCGAACTTGAAGAACTTCAGGAGGAGGAACCTGAAGATGAAAAGACCGCAGATCTTGTGCAGGCTTATTTTCATTCGATGGGTGACATCCGCGTCCTTACGCGGGATGAAGAAGGTGAACTCGGAAGGAAAATAGAAGAGGGTGACAAGATCGTTAAGGGGATAGTTGCCGGTCTTCCACTGTATGAAAAGGTACTGAAAGAATTGGACAATAATCCGGAAGAGGATGCAGAAGATTCTGAAGAAGAGAGAAAGGACAAAGCCCTGCATAGGAGCCTGATGAGACTTGACAACCTCATGGTAGAATGGACCATGGCAGAGAAAAAGCTTGAGAGATACGGCACACTGCAGAATTTAAGGCGGACAATACATGAAAAGAAAAAGAAAGATGGCAATCCGGCCGGGCTCATTCTCCTTGCAAATGAGACGCAGCAGCAGATCAGAAGGATAGAAGCAGAGGCCGGAATAAAAATGGATGAACTTAAAATCAGGTATGAGCAGGTTGCAAAGGCCGGGAAGCTTGTTGACGGTGCGAAGAACGAACTGATCACCCACAACCTGAGACTGGTGGTGAACGTCGCCAAGAATTACATCGGAAGGGGCCTTACCCTCCTCGACCTTATCCAGGAAGGCAATATCGGCCTCATTAAAGCGATAGACAAGTATGACTACAGGAGGGGGTTCAAGTTCAGCACCTATGCTACATGGTGGATAAGGCAGGCTATTACCCGGGCGATCATGGACCAGACAAAGACGATCAGGCTCCCTGTGCATGTGATGGAGTTTTATAGCAAGGTGAGCATCGCGTCGAAGGAGTTGACACAGCTTCTGGGCAGGGAACCCAATGCAGAGGAAATAGCACAGAGACTGAAAGTGCCTGCCGGGAAGGTGCAGGACGTATTCAGGGCAATTCAGGAACCGATAAACCTGCAAACGCCGGTCGGAGATGAAGACTCGACGCTAGAGGATTTTATCAGCGACAGCAGTTCGTCTCCTTTTTTCGAGGCTGAAAGAAACAAGATTACCGACGAGATATTGAAGGTCCTACGGACTTTGACACCGAGGGAGGAGGAGGTAATAAAAATGAGATTCGGCATCGGCCTTGACAGAGACCATACTCTCGAAGAAGTGGGAAGGCAGCTGTCGATTACCCGTGAGAGGGTGCGGCAGATAGAGGCAAAGGCGATTAGGAAACTCAAACACCCCCGAAGGCTCAAAACCCTGAGGATACTGGATACCGCATAACCGCTTGGCTATGAAATCATCCCGGACTTCCGGGGGCTTTATTCTCTGCGGCGGACAAGGTATTTTTGCTCATTCTCGGGCTATCGCCCTGCGAGGTAAATTCTGTTCCGATAAATCTGTACAGGATTTAAATCCGAAAAATACTTTGTCCGCCGCTGGCGCGAAGCCCGGAAAGATTAATCCGGCCTGATGATGTCTTTCTTTTTATGTTGAGATAGCAATCGTAGAAACGATAATATACTAAGTACAAAGTTTTTTCTCCATGCGCTTTTTCACCTTGCTCTGAAGAATTTGGATAACTCAAAAATGGAAAAGAATGCCATGCAGGAGATAGCTCAGGCGGACATAAAGCAATTCAGCCATGCGGAGTTGCGGGAGAGGATAGCGCACTGGCTCGGTCCGGAGCGGGTACCGGTGCGACTTAATGTCATAACTGATACCTCGGACTTCTACAAGGTGGATTATGACGATGTGGTCATCCTCGGCGGGAGACCCTATCTCATCCGCAACAATGAAAGAGAGGGCCGTTTCGGCATTGACGACCAGCAGAAGTTCTGGGTCAAACGCAGCCGCGACCTTGTCGACGGCAGTGTCAAGATTATCAAACTTGTCTTCCATGAGCGCTTTCAGGCGAAGGTCGGCGAGATCGTTTTCGACTGTTTCAGGAGTCCCAAGAAAGAGGCGAGGATACTTGAACTTACGAGAGGACATCCGCGCTTCATGCAGGGTTTTTCTCTGAGAGACTCCTCAGGCAACATTATCAGGATCATAGACTATATTAGGGGAAAGACGCTGGCCGATTCCATCCTGCAGTACGGCAGGGATCATGAAGATTATTTCCGGAATTATTTCCCGTTGATATTCGCCGAATATATTGAGCTGGCAGAGGCGATCAGGTTTCTCCATCAGCAGGGAGAAAAGCACGGAGATATCAGGCGTGACCATATCATAAGGGAAGAGGAAACGGGAAACAGCCGCTGGATCGATTTCGATTTTAATTACCTGCATAAAGAGAATATGTTCGGATATGACCTCTTCGGTCTTGGAAATATCCTCGTATACCTTACAGGCCGCGGCGATGTTACTGTCCAGCAGCTCAGGGAGAGGGGTTCGTCCGTGCTAGACCGTATAACTTCATACGATGTGAACATTATCTTTAACAACAGGGTTGTGAACCTGAAGAAGGTCTACCCCTATGTGCCCGATGAACTCAATCTTATTCTCCTTCACTTTGCCGCGTCCGCCGATATATTCTATGAAAATACCGACCAGCTTCTTCATGACCTGTATGAGGCAAGGGATAAGCTTTACAGTGCATAACTATTTTGAATGAGGGTGGCTATATGAATGAAAAGATACCAAATAACCGGAATATCCTTATTGCGGTCGATGAATCCGAAAACGCGAAACGGGCAGTGCTGTATGTAAGGGACCTGCTCGCCGGCTTTTCAGGGTTTCATATCAAACTCATCACTATCATCCCCGAGCCATCGGAGGACTATTTCGCATCTGAGACGGAGCGGACTCAGTGGGTTAAGGATAAGCAGGACTCAGCCCTGGGCATCCTGAAGGAATACAGTATGCTTCTTCATGAAGCCGGGTTCAGGGAGGAAGACATAACATCATACGTAATGATGAAGGAGTGCACGTCAATAGCCGAGTGTATTCTTCGCGAGCAGGAGAAACTATCCTGCGGCACGGTAGTCATAGGCCGCCGTGGCATATCAAAGAAAGAGGAATTTATCTTCGGCAGCACCTCAAGCAAGATCCTCCATACCGCCAGAGACTGCGCCGTCTGGGTTATCGAATAGAAAAAATTCCTTCAGCCGGCGTCCTTCAGGTGCTTGCCATCCCGTGGGACTTCGTAACTCATCGGTTTATATGGTGCCGGTGTGGGAATCGAACCCACACGGAGTTGCCCCCACCAGATTTTGAGTCAGTAAACAGTCATTTTGGCTGTCTTTTCCAAGCCCTTGATCTTAAGGAATAATTCTTTATTATCAAGGGCTTTTCTCTTTCTTTTGAGTTGGCTGGAGTTGGCCGGAATTGTCAGGAATTTGCTCCAGACCATTACAAAATCATTACAATTTTCATAATACAATTTCCAACGAGAATTGTCCAAAAAAATCCAGCAGAGCCTCCTGCCTATTGATTCGCAGGAATCATCTCTTTTTCGACGCTTTTCGCAATCAAATAACGGATATAAGCGTTATATGAGATCCCTCGTTCCCTGGATAGAATCTTGATCTTTTTCAAGACAAGTGGGTCAAATTTCAGTGTGACCGGGGTAAGTTTTGGTCTTTTGAAAATGTCTTTGCCTTCTTCGAGTTCATCCCAATAATCGGCTATCGAATGTTTTTCCCAGAATTTTATCTCCTCATCCTGTGTCTTGAATTCAGGTAGTTTTTTCATGATCATTTGCCCCTTTTTCTATAAAGCTTTCTTGTTTTTTCATCCATATCCATTGAAGTGATGACCCTTGCGATACCCTTGCCCTTTTACGTAAAATATTCCGACTGAAAACGGTTATTTGTTTAAAGATTCAAATTGAGATCATTAACGCCAGAAATTACGGGCAGATTCAAAGCCTGTCTGCTGGATTGTTTACCCTACACAGCCTGCCATGACATCCTCTTAAACTTCGGCAAGAAATCGCAGACTGTATGTCATTTTCTTTCTTCTATTTTTACTCGAAGTCCTTTAAGAGATAAAAGGTTGCCGGGAGTTGTCTTATATCGTCTGAGTCTCTTGCTTAATTCCTTTTTATGACTTTGAGGAACGGGAATATCAGACTCATCCGCAACTATTTTATCCCACAGATCCTCAACCAATAAGATTTTTTCAGGTATGCTTAGTTTAGATATCTGTGGCATATCAATAATGCGCATATCTAATCTCCCTTCTGCGATCCATACGGATGCACGAAATGGGCATCTATAGAGTGCCCGTGCGCTTGTTACGTGTAACGGGTAAGCTTTTCTTAAGCAAAATGAGCGACAGAAACTGAACGCTTAACCGCAAAGCTCTTTTTGTGCAACTTAATGCGTTCAACTTCATGAAGCGTTAGTGCTTCAAGATAGCTTTCTCCACAGTGTGGACAGACAACAACCGGTACATTTTCTATAACAAAAATGTCCTTACCTTTGCCATAAGTCCGTGCAACCCTGCGAATACGCGCACCTTCTTTTCCACAATTGTCACAAATCATTTCTTCTCTTCCTCTCATAAAAATATTATGGCATATACACAGTAATGATAACCAACTTGCCGGTTGGACTAATTTTAGCAATAACTTCGACCTTACTACCCAAAAGAGATTTTCCGAGTATACGGTATTTCCACTCCGCAGTGGCCTTATCCCTCTGGCGTTCCAGAATCTCACCAGTAAGGATACACCGTTCAACATCAAAAATAGTCAATGCATCATCGTTCATCTCTTCATCAGCGTGGATTGACATGATGTATTCCAGCTTACGAATTTTATCCCGCATCTCTTTTAAAACGCGTTCAAACATTTTACGTCCTCTTGGCCTCCAATAATCTGTAATCTACTCAAACAGCCACCTATACGATTTCAGCTTCACCTGTGTTGGCGGTGTACATATTTTAACTCAGTGGCTTTAGTTTTAGAAATCTATAAGGGTATACGAAGTTCTTCATCAAAAAGACACGGAGTTCCTTTCCCTCATCCTGCGTGACTATACCTGCTATTGTGCCCCACTAGCACGAGATAATAACTGATAATTTCGAGAGAATTATTGTACCTCTTCCGGAATTACTCGATCCAGACTACTTCATCTTATGTTGAGCTCAACATAAGATGAAGAATATTATACCCAACACCGATGCTACGTTTGTTCATTTCTCTGTAAAAGGTTATGTTTTGTAATGGCTTTGCGAGGCGGTCTGGTAGCCAAGGTTCATTGCTGAACCCCAGCCCCATAAGAACCGTACTTGTCAGTTTCCCGACATACGGCTCAAGCCTTTCATAAGCTGCCTTTCGGCAACCGGTTGCACAACTTCCAACTGACGGCTATGAACTTTTCTATGACAATGTTGATGCGTCATTCTCAGATTCGATAAATTGCTGCTACCGCCTTCAACCTTACGAGTGATATGATGGAAACTCCATTGCATATCAGCCGTAATCTTTTGTCGGCAAATTGGACAAATACCGCCCTGATTTAACCATAGACTCAGCAGCCTTTTATTTCCTTTCAGACTGTCCCTCATTTTTGAAGTCGATCGTTCCTCAAAATAAGTTTCAAACTTTGAGTCAAAAGGATTCGCCTCGCCTTTGATTTTGATATGCCGTTTTATCGGTGTATCAGACGCACAAAAGAGTTTTATCATAATCGGTTTCCCGTTAGAATTCACCTTCTCTTTTTCAACGGCCTCAAATACCCAGTTTCTATTCCCTGCTGTCTTAAAGTATTTCTCCTTAATCCAGACAAGACTTTTGTCGGGATGTCTGCGCCTTGCCCATTGCCACAGCGACTGCCAAATCTCCTTGTCTACTCGCTTAAAGGTTCCCGTTGCCATCACAGACTTATGATAATTCGCCCATCCCCTGATAATCGGGTTGAGCAGTGTTATCAGATTAATCTGTTTCGCAGGTTTGTTATCCTTTATGGCATTCCTGACTTTATCCAGAAAGGCTTTCACATTTTCCTTGGACGGCTTGATAAGCAGTTTGCCGTCATACTTACGAATGTTCACACCAAGAAAATCGAAACCCTTATCGATATGCGTGATACTGGTCTTCTCAGGAGAGAGTTCCAGTCCCCTTGCTGAGAGAAACTTTTCAACTAAGGGTCTGACTTCATTTTCCAGTAACTCCTTGGAGTTTCCGGTCACGATGAAATCATCCGCATATCTCACCATATGCACCTTGTCTTGCCTGCGGAACTTTTTGAGTTCCGCTTCCAATCCATCGAGTGTCATATTTGACAACGCGGGCGAGATTATTCCGCCCTGCGGAGTCCCTGCCTCTGTAGGATAAAGCTTTCTTTTGTGGATATAACCCGCCTTTAACCACTTATGGAGAATCTTCTTATCTATCGGGATATTGTTGATTAACCATTCATGGTTGATATTGTCGAAGCAGCCCTTGATGTCGCCTTCAAGTACCCACTGTGAAGATGTTTTACGTGACAATAATACAAAACAATGTCCGATTGCATCTTGAGTGGCCCTTTCAGCTCTGAACCCATATGAGTTCCTGTCAGCTTTTGTTTCCGAGACAGGTTCGAGGGCTAATAAGTGTAATGCCTGCATAGCCCTGTCTTTCATCGTCGGAATCCCCAGCGGACGCATCTTGCCGCTGCTTTTTGGAATGTAGACTCGCCTTAACGGAAGTGGTTTATATTCACGTCTGTTAAGGTTTTGTACTGCATGAGATTTGGCTTCGGGAGTTACCCATAGTTGCTTGTCAACTCCCGCTGTCTTTTTGCCTTCGTTTTCAGTAACCCGTTTGACGGCTAATGCCTTGCCGGAAAATGAGCTGGTCAGTAGTCGTTGCAAGACTTTCACCTTGTTCCATCTACCTTCCTGCGTTGCCTTTACAATACGCATTTGCAGCCTCCTTACGTTCCTGATGCATTGCACCCAATCAATATTGGGCCATTGCTCAGTCCCGTAGGAGGATGCACATACATTAACTCCTGTATTCATTTGCTTTTCCTCCTTTGAAGGTTCTGTAAACTATCTTGTAAAGAAAGACCAAGTGGAAGTCTGCCTGCTTTCGCATAGGATAATGTCGTTTGCACTCAATCCTTATCCGGCCCATTACAGACCGGCATTCGCTTTTTCCACCATCCTCTGCCCACATCTCTACTGGCTCCCCTTGCGGGTTGCTTTCCCTTTCGGGAGAAATATGGGTTTACCAAGTTCCGCATGAGTAACACTAATGGGTTAGACCCTGCCTCTCCTCCGATAGCCGTTATGTCCGTGTAACCCCAAACAAAAAGAGATTAACCGGCTATGTACCTTTTGGTTCAAGCCTACAGCATCTTTGGCTTGTTTCCCTTCACGAAGTTTATCGGCAGTTCACATATGTTGGTCATACCACTAAGCCCGACACCTTATCCGCCTTGATGCTGGCAGACATATCATTGCCTCACGGCTCTGATTAGACCTTTACGAGTCAGGTTATCCTTTTCCTGTCCGCACTTTATTCAGGACAGTAGGCTACCTCTAACGGAATAGAGGGTTTCCTGATGACGATACTTTGTCATTTAAAACAATTACTCATACGACTTCTTGTCGCACTTTGTGATAGGGAGAACCAAACGCCCATTGCTGCTTCTTAAAACTATTTTTTTTTGGATGGGAAAGTCTCGCTACGACACGATCACTACGTAAGGTATTTCAGGGCTTTCCACAGCTTATGCCAGACTGGGCAGGAAGTCTTTACAGGGCTGTACTGTGATTCCGTCGCGAAGCAGCTTTTCACGGTCGCGATAAAGCAGGAATCTCTCCTCTGGACGGTGACGGATAAAACCGTCTAAGGTACACAATAAAGGGCAGAGACGCGGAGCCATCGGGTAATAGGTAAACTGTAAGTCTGTAAGGTGTAAGCGGTCAACTGTAAATCGTAAATGTATGGATAGGGGTTCAAGGCCCAGGCTATTCTTCTTTAA
>Ga0209164_1002367_pt1 | contig 20359 bp, 23 predicted proteins | sample MTBNYHSulfiMetaG_FD_187458 | JGI IMG/M metagenome (GOLD analysis project Ga0209164, IMG submission 187458) | Enrichment culture microbial communities from rom New York Harbor, USA that are MTBE-degrading - MTBE-NYH (New York Harbor Sulfidogenic)... | ecosystem: Environmental > Aquatic > Marine >...
AGGTAAACCCTAAAAACTGACGTCTCCAAGGTCTATCAACCGCGCTTTTGGCTTCATTGACCGAAAGCTTCAAATGGATCTCCAAGAACCGGCTGATACTCCTGAGAACCCTTGATCCTGCCCGTTTGCTTTTGACGTAAATATTACAATCATCAGCGTAGCGTACGAACCGATGGCCCCGGCGTTCCAGTTCACGATCCAAATTGTCAAGCATCAGGTTCGCCAGTAGCGGGGATAACGGCCCCCCTTGTGGCGTTCCCATCTCAGACTTCACCAGTCTGCCTTCATGTTCAATTCCAGATCGCAAGAAACGTTGGATCAGGATGTTGACCCGTTTGTCTGATACGCGTTTCCGGACCTCGCTCATCACTTTGTCGTGATTCACTCGATCAAAGAACTTTTCGAGATCCATATCAACGACCCAGAGATATCCCTTTTTGAGGTATTCCTGGGATCGTTTTATGGCTTGGTGGGCACTCCTTTTAGGCCTGAATCCAAAACTCGATTCAGAAAAGGTCCCATCCCACTCCTGCTGCAGTACCTGCATTAGTGCCTGCTGGATAAATCGGTCCAGCACGGTAGGGATACCCAGCTGTCGTATCCCACCTCCGGGTTTGGGTATATCTACCCGTTTGACTGGTGACGGGACATATGTCCCGTCCAGTAACTGCCCACGGATCTTCGGCCATTTCCATTTCAGGTAATCCGGCAGTTCTTTCACCGTCATACCGTCTATTCCGGGAGCGCCTCCATTCCGTTTTACATTTCGAAGCGCCGTCAACAGGTTATCCCTTTCGACGACCTTCTCCATAAGCTGTTCTTCTTCGACCGGACTAACGGTGTCGGCTTTCGTAGTGAACAATCCGCCCCTAATTTCAAAGGGCAACCACAATTGTTTTGCCGGTCTATTATTCACTCGTCCCTCGTCCTGCAGTCCTATCATTTAATCCCTTCTCAGGGAACCGTTCAGGCCTTCAATATCCGCCTCTCGGGTGCAAACTTATTTCCCACACGGATATCTACTATGCCTTCTGCTGACTTCTCCATTGCGATCAGAATTGATTGCTCAATTCTCAGCCAAAATTCCGTCGCACGCGACTTCTCAAAGGGCACAATGGAGACCTCCCGGGGTAAGACACAGAGCTTTCCGCGCGTAAACGCCGGATTTATAAAGCACACCCCTCGGCGGATGGAGGACTTCGTGGTCACGTGCCCACTCGTCCCGGATGTACCACACCTCAGATCCGGTTCCTGTACGTCGCCCCGCGCTTTTGGATTGGGCTTCCTTCAGACCCCGCCTCACGACGACGCCCTTGCCCTTCTCCTAACCTTCGGCTCCGCGAACACCTGGTGGGAGGACTTTCACCTCCCCAGTTCTGTGCCATGCCCGGCACACACGCTGTATCCGGTGCACTGCCCGATTGCGCCACCTGGTCCGAGACGGACAGAGAGGCCATCATCAGCAAGGCAATGTCCGATGAGGTTCGCATCAAGGCAGCACAAAACGAAGATGTCAGATCCCTGAGAGAGATGCTGATCATCGGCTGCAAGGGGATCGCTGCTTATGCCGATCATGCGGCAATTCTGGGTCACGAAAAAGACGACATTTACGGATTTCTCATGGAAGCTTTGGCATCCACCACGCGGGACCTTAGTGTGGATGACATGATCGGCATGGTTATGAAAGCCGGGGAAACCGCGGTCAACACCATGGCCCTTTTGGATGAAGCCAACACCACTGCTTACGGACATCCGGAAATCACCGAAGTGAACATCGGTGTAGGAAAAAATCCCGGCATACTCATTTCGGGACATGATCTGAAAGACATGGAAGAACTGCTTAAGCAGACGGAAGGAACCGGTATTGACGTTTATACCCACGGGGAAATGCTGCCAGCCAATTATTATCCCGCCTTCAAGAAATACGGCCATTTTGCGGGTAACTATGGCGGAAGCTGGTGGCACCAGAACAAGGAATTTGAGTCCTTCAACGGACCCATTATTTTGACCACCAACTGCCTGATTCCCATTAAAAAGGACAACACCTATCTGGACCGGCTCTTTACCACGGGCGTGGTTAATTACCCCGGAGCCAAACACATCGCAAACCGCTCAAATGGCGGCTCCAAGGACTTTTCGGCCGCCATTGAAATGGCCAAAAAATGTTCGCTCCCGGAAGAAATCGAAACCGGGAAAATCGTGGGCGGTTTCGCCCGCAACCAGGTCCTGGCCCTGGCCGACAAGGTGATCGACGCCGTGAAATCCGGAGACATCAAGCGCTTCGTGGTCATGGCCGGGTGTGATGGACGGCAGAAGGGCCGCGGTTATTTCACGGAAGTGGCGGAGAACCTTCCCAAAGACACGGTGATCCTTACAGCCGGGTGCGCCAAATACCGCTACAATAAGCTGGATTTGGGCGACATCGGCGGCATACCGCGCGTTCTGGATGCGGGCCAGTGCAATGACTGCTATTCCCTGGCGGTGATCGCCCTGAAATTGAAAGAGGCTTTTGGGCTCGATGACATCAATGACCTGCCGGTGTCCTACGACATCGCCTGGTATGAGCAGAAGGCCGTGGCCGTGCTGCTGGCCCTGCTGTTTTTAGGGGTCAAGGGCATGCGTCTGGGACCCACACTGCCGGGATTCCTGTCGCCCAATGTGGCCAATGTGCTGGTGGAGAAATTCAACATTAAGCCCATCGGCACGCTTGAGGAAGACATCGCGGCGATGATGGCTGGAAAATAGCTCATTTCTGGAAAAAAGCACATCGCATGGCGCACCCGGACCCCACGGATCGGGGGTGCCATGCAAAAGGAGATATATGATGGACACAGTGAACTCAAAAACGGCACCTTTGACTGACAATCCGCATCGTGTAAAGGCGAGCAAGCTTTACGATACGGAACATGCCGAGGTTGTTCATTATCACCCTGGAGCCGGGTGAATCCCTAAAAAAGCACATAACGCCAGTTGATCTGTTTTTCTACGTTCTGGAAGGCAAGGGGGTAGTGGAAATCGGCGAGGAGAAAAGAGATGTTGGAAAAGACACCCTGGTCAATCGCCCAGCGAAGATACCCCATTGCTGGTATAATGAAAGTGGTGCGGTTTTGAGGTTTCTGGTGGTGAAAGTACCGCGCCCGACCGCGTCGACAAAAATACTGTAATTTCAATATTAACTTGACGGAACGAACGAAAAGCACCATGATCGTTAAACATCGCTTTTGAATCCCACCAGTCTTCCTGGGGCGATTGACCGGCCGATCACACCCAAAAGAGGAGGGATCCATGAAACCGCCTCGTCAAACCCAAAAAGGCAAAAAGCCCTTTCCTGTAAAAGCCATCAGAACCATCGTTCTTGTCACCTTGGGCGTTCTGGTCGCGTTTCCTCTGTTCAGCATGAGCTATTACACCATGGTCCGTACTTCGACCCCGGAATTCTGCGCCATCTGCCATGAAATCAAGCCGGCCGTGCGGGCCTGGCGCGCTTCCACCCACGTGAATAACGCCGCGGGCGTGACGGCGGACTGCATGGACTGCCACTTGCCGGCGCCTCACGATATGTTCGATTTCTTTTTCGCCAAAACCTATCACGGCATCAAGGATGTGGGTGTTCATTTTTTGACCGGAGAATACGATCGAAAGCAGGCAAGACAAACGGCTTACGCGGCCTTTGACAATGACCAGTGCCTCAAGTGCCACCGGAATCTACTTTATCTTCCTAATAAACGCGGGGCCATGCTGGCGCACCGTTCCGTTGTCTACGCCCGGGACGGACATGAGAAGAAGTGCGTGGACTGTCATTATGACCTGGTTCATAACGACAAGACCGCTGTCATGTACCGGCATTACCGGAAGCTTCCATATCAAGCCAAAGGCCTCAAAATGAACCCGTCTGGTAAATGGCCGCAGAGGGAATCATAAAAGAAACAGGAGGTTGCGCTATGAAAAAAACATCTTATTCGCAATGGATAATCGTTTGTGCCATGATGTCATTATTGGCGGTTCCGGTGCTGGTATCGGGCCAGGCGAACAATTTTCCCAAAGTGAAAGAATACCGCATTGAGCGAAGCATCCCTCCGGAAGCAGCCGCCTGTATTGAGTGCCACCGCGCTGAAACACCCGGAATATTTGCCGATTGGGCCAAGAGCCGCCACGCCAATGCCAACATCACCTGCCTGGACTGTCATCTGGTGCAGCCTGGTGATGCGGATATTGCCAAAGGCCATGAGCAATATTACAGTCGCTCCGACATGCCGTACGGTCAGGAGAAATACAAGGTTCCCATAGCCGCCATTGTCACGCCCAAAGACTGCTCCCGCTGTCATCCCGACGAAGCGATTCAGTATGGCCGGTCCAAGCACGCCAACACCCTTGAGATCATCTGGAAGATCGACCCCTGGCTCAATGACGGCATGAACTCGGACAATGAACGGAAGACGGGTTGCTTCACGTGTCACGGCACGGTGGTGAAGCTGGACGAAAAGGGGAACATCGATCCCAAGACCTGGCCCAATGTGGGTGTTGGGCGCGTCAATCCGGACGGCAGCAAGGGATCCTGCACTTCCTGCCACACCCGTCACCGTTTCTGGGTCGGGGAAGCACGGATGCCGGAGGCCTGTGATCAGTGTCACCTGGGTCCGGACCATCCGCAGATTGAGATTTACGAAGAATCCAAACACGGAACCCTTTATCACGCCTACAAAAACGAAACCAATTTCAATGCGGCAGGGGGCACCTGGACCCCGGGCGTTGATTACCGCGCCCCCACCTGTGCGGCCTGCCACATGTCCGGCAGTGGAAAGGTAAAAACCAGCCACGACGTGACGGAGCGGCTTTCCTGGGAAACCCAGGCCCCCCTGACCGTTCGGCCCCAGGACTTTAAGCCCTTTCCCGCAAATACAGACTGGAAGGCGGAGCGGGATAAGATGAAAGCCGTCTGCCTTCAGTGTCATGGCAAGTCGTGGGTGGAAGACTTTTACAGCGGATTTGACCAGGCGGTAAAGGAATACAATGAAGTTTACTACAAACCGGCCCGGGCCAAGCTGGATGAGCTGTACGCCAAGGGACTCTTAGATAAGACTCGTTTTTTCGATGAGCACCTGGAACTTCAGTTCTACGAACTCTGGCACCACGAAGGCCGGCGGGCACGCATGGGCGCCATGATGATGGCACCGGATTACGCCTGGTGGCACGGCTTCTATGAAGTCAAAAGCCGCTTTAACGAATTCAACGAAGAGGCCGACCACCTGCTCAAGACCGGCAAAAAGGCCTATGTCTACCCCGATTACCCCAACGCCACCGGGAGCACTCAAAAGCCCGTGGAAGTATTCCCCAAAAAATGACCAACCCCTGACAACGCCGCGAGGCAGGAAGTCTTTCCTGCTTTCGTGGCAAGCCTGCGAGCCGGGAGAATGCAGGGTGGCTTCTCTTGACTATCGAAACATCGAACCTTTGCCTTTAGAAGGTCAAAACCTTATCCGCCTCCATGGAAAGCTCATAAAGGTCGTCCATCCAGCCGATGGGGCAACTCGCTGATCCCTCCAGACCGTGGGATTTCATGCAAACCCCTCAGACATAGAAATCGCCTTCGAACTGCTCCATTTGTCCCATGACATTGAATTCTTCACTGCCGCTCTGCTCGAACGTGACGCCCTTGCCCAGCATGAACACGCTCACCTCGTCGCCCTTCTGGACACCCACATTGGCCAGCCGCATGGCGTTGTAGATGGTCTCTCCGTCATCGGTCGAAATAATAAACAGGACTTTCATGGTGTTTCCTCCTCCTCAATCGTATTTGCGTTTCATCATGATTTGTCCGGCTCTAACTTCCCAGCTTTCCCTCTCTGTCCAGTTTTGAAAACAGGAAGTTGGCCCCCTTGGCGGAAACCTTCAGCCGTTGCGCCAGTTCTACTGCATCGTCTGCATGACCGAACTGGACAGCCCGGACGGCCTCGGCTTCCAGTTCCTCCAGCCAGTCCTCAAACAGCACCAGCACTTCCGGTTCCGCGATGGCGGTAAGCTGCCTGGACCGAGCCACCTTGTCCACCAGGCTTTGACACATTTGCGTGGGGTCGACACCTTCGCCCATGCATTCGGCCAGTCACAAGTGGACCAGGCTGGAAACCTTATCCGTACCGGACGGCCCAAAAAGCCTCGACAAAAAATCCATTTTCGTTTCATCATCCAGACTGGAAAACAGGTCCTGCAGGATCTTGCTGATTTCACTCAGGGCCGCTTCCGGAGCCATGTCAGCCATTATTTTTCGGATTTCTGTCATATGGTTTTGGTACACCTCCCCTTTTTCAAAAGATTTTTCGGCTGGATATCAGATCGTTTGCCACCTGGATCAATGTCTCGACAATTTGTAAAATGCGTTGATCCGCCAGTTCGTAATAAATAAATGGACCTTGCCGTTCCACAGTGACGAGGAGCGCGTGTTTCAGCTCCTTCAAATGGTGTGACACCAGCGGCTGGGACAGACCAAGCTCTTCCACAATGGCCGAGACCGACTTCTGTTCGTTACGGATGCAATACAGAATCCGCAGACGATTCATGTCCGACAGGCTCTTGGCCAGAAAGGCCACCTGGTGAAGTTGATCCAGTTCCAATTCAGATTCCTTATGAAATAAACCAAGGTATAAATATATGTTTATATGTCTAGTCCGACCATGTCAACAGAAAAAGTGAAAGCCGGTTCAAAGAATCCAGCGTTTCCCGATGTTGTGAAGACTGATCAGAAAAAGGGCAAAACAGAAGAGGGAAAGGGCTATGAAATCGGTCAAAAAGGGCAGCATGTGATGGCCGTGAAAGGCCCCGTGGAGGATGTCCACACCATAGGTCAGGGGAAAAAGGTAGCTTAAAGGGCGCAGGAACAGAGGCAATTGTTCGATGCGGAAGAAGAGTCCGCAGAGAAAGATCATGGGGAACCGAAAGAAATTGGAAAAGGTCTGGGCCTCAAAGACCTCGCTGACCGAGACCGCCACAAACAGCCCCAAGAAGGTGGAACTGGCGGCGATGAGGATAACGGCGGGAATCGCCGTGCTCCACACAACCTGGGAAAGGTCGGTGAGAAAGGCTGCCATGAGAATGGGCACAAAGGCATTGACCACCCCGAACAGGATGGCCCCGGAGGTCTTGGCCAGCATGAGAAGCTCAAGCGGGATAGGGGCCAGGAGGAGTCGATCAAAGGATTTCCCCTTTTTTTCAAAGGTCACGGTGACAGAGAGCAGCGAGGTGGTCCCAAACAGGATGGAAAGGGATACCACGCCGGGAACCAGGGAAAGGACATCTTTCAAGCCGCCGGATTTGATAAAGAACATCCCTGTCCAGGCCAGTGGAAAAATCAGGCCCCAGCTCACATTTGGCGGTTTGAGATAGTAGGCCCGAAAATCCTTAACAAAGATGTTCCAGAAGGCGATCCATCGCTTCATGGTTTGCCCCCGCCTTTCTCTTTTTCCTTTTTCATGGCATCGGCCTCGATCCCCGTAATACGCACAAACACATCCTCGAGCGAGAGGCGTATGCGCCGGGCCTCGGTCACATCGATTCCCTGATCCTCAATGAAGCGCACCAGGGGACCCGCATGAACCGGCTCATCGGCCTCTACCCGAATGAGATTCGCGCCGGGGACCCTGAATGTCATGCAGGGAAATGCCCCGGCCAGTTTATCTTGCAGCGTGGGATCCGCGTTCGATACAGCAACTTGCATGACGTGTTTATCCTGAATTGGCTGAATAAGGTCACTCACCGTATCGACTTGAACGATCTTTCCCCGCACGATAAAGGCGGTGCGCTCGCAGAGTCGTTCGGCCTCTTCAATGTAATGGGTGGTCAGGAAGATGGTGGTCCCCGACCGGTTCAGGTCCGCGATGAGCTGGCGGATCTGCCGGGCGCTGGCCACGTCAATGCCGGTGGTGGGTTCATCAAGGAAAAGGATTTCCGGCGAGTGGATGATGCCGGCCGCGATGGTGAGCTTCCGCTTCATCCCCTTGGAGTAGCCCCCGAACTTCCGGTTCCCCGCATCGGCAAGTCCGAATACCTTCAGGAGTTCATGGGTGCGGTTTACCCGATCCTTTTTAGGTATTCCGTACAGGGCCGCACAGAAGGAGAGGTTCTGAAAACCGGTCAGTTCCGGATAGAGATTGCTCTCATCCGGAACCACCCCAATCAAATGCTGGGCCGCCTTGGGATTTCGTGTGCAGTCGATCCCTGCGATGCGGATCGTTCCCGCGTCCGGCCGGGCCAGCCCCGTGAGCATGTTGATGGTGGTGGTCTTGCCCGCCCCGTTGGGACCTAAGAAACCGAACAGCTCGCCCTGGCGGACACTGAAGGAAATGCCGGCGACCGCTTCGACATCTTCAAAACGCTTTGTTATCTGTTCAACATGAATGGATTCGCTCATTTCGATCACGCCGTGACGATATAGGTATTCTGATCCGACCGCCACTCTCGTTGAATGAATCCCCTATCCTGCATGCTCTTCATGACTCCGGATAAATCCTCGAGGTCAACAGGCAACGCATCGACTATTTCGCTTTGCATCATCGGCCCCCCGTGTTGACGGAGCATGGATAGAATCTCACGCTTCGGATAATCCAGCTTTTTTCTTTCTATCGGCGTCAAACCGTCCGATGCCACCCTTTTCCTATGGATCATCCAAACGATCCCTGCGATCAAGATGATGAAAACAAGAATAATCGCTCCGATCACCAAAGGCTCAGTCATTAACGTTGATGGATATGTCTCATGATGAAACTCTCTTCCTGACACTGGTCGCCCTCCATAACTCGCCATTTATATAGAGAGTTTGTCCCACCTTAGAAGCTGGGCAACGACCATTCCCGCAAGGAAACCCGCCGCCAGGTTTGAGGCCAGCGTGATGCCCAGAATCAACGTGGCGACAAAATAGTCCTTGCGATGGTCCAGATCCATGATGGTGAGAGCCAGCTGAGCGCCCGCAAATACCAGCAGAACACCCAAAATGGACATGGGCAGGAGATTGAAAAGCCCGATGATGTCGTCGCCTAAAAGGACTGCCAGGGCCAGAAACAAAACCCCGACCATCACATTGGACCCCGCTGTTCTCGCCCCGAAGCGATAATGGGCCGCCAGACCTCCGGCCCCGTGGCACAACGGCATGCCGCCTATCAAGAAGCTGAAAAAGTTGGCCAGGGCCATGCTCACGCAGGCTTTTCGGTTGGTGACCCTTGCCGATCGATCACCGAAATACTCCTTTGAAAGATCCGTGTAGGCCAGCACCGCGTTCCCCAATGTCATCGGCAACTGAGGCAGCACCAGGGCGAAGAGGGCAAAGGTGAAATCCGCCTTTCCCGGAAATCCGAACGGAAGGATTTCGGGGAGGTTCACGCCCAAAGCCCCGCGGCTCAAATGAAACCTGGCACCCAAAGCCAGGCCGGCAACGAGTCCCCCCGCCACCACAATCAATCCGGCATAGATTCCTGAAATAACATAGAAGAGGCCGATACTCAGAAACAGCCCCAGTGCATTGAGGCCGTTGAACAGGACCATGGCGATGGCAATGGGGAGCAGCGTGCCCAGATCCCCAAGGGACCCGGCCAACTCCAATCGATCGAACTTGAAACGCTCCGGCATCAATCCGCCTCAACAGGGATGTTTTATTCGCTTACTCGTCTATATGTGTACGGTCTTCCTGTGTAGAGGAGTGTCCCTTTTCATCCCCATGGCATTTCCTGATCTGATCAGGCGTGCAGTTCTCCGGCCTGTCCTTCAACTGAACCGGCTGCTGACAACAATTCTGACACATGGGCAACATCCTCCTTTCCAGGTCGTCTGTCTTGTTTTCTTCATCAAGGGTCCGTTGGCAGGCCGCTCTGGATTCAGGGGCCTGATTCGCGGTCTCCATCAGTGCTTCAGCGATCCGATGGATCACATCTTTATCAACGCCGTAGTGGGTCCAGTAGCCCCGTTTCTCTCCCTTGACCAGTCCGGCCTTCCGCAGTATCTGGAGGTGTTGGGACACGGCCGCCTTGGACAATGAGAGATGATCCGCCAAAGCCCCCACGCAAAGGTCGTGGCTCAACAACAGGTGAATGATTCGAAACCGCGTCACATCCCCCAGGGCCTTGAGTGCAAGAATAAAATCGTCCATTTCCTTGTTTATTTCGATGATTTCTTAAATAGATCATAATATCATGAAATTAATGTGTCAATAGCTTCGGCTTTGCATCAAAATAATTGTTTTTGCCGACAAGGCCGCGATTGTAATTGGTTCATAGCTTATCATAACGAATTTCACGCATATAACCAAAAAATGATCGTTTTTGTTGACATGCCCCTCTTTTGTAGCTATATTTGCAGAAAAGTAATGATTTTGTGAGGTTTGCCCATGGAAATAAACGTTTCTAATTTTCGACCGGCAGGTTATGCACACTTGCTGGAGAATTTCGCGATCGCAAGTATGCCTAACTGGCACAGGTCGTCGGTTTCCTCTACAGGCACTCACTATTCAAAGATTCAAGATGGCTTTGTCGATGAGGTTTTCAGATCCCAATATTGGCCCGGAGAAAAAGTCGGGGACCATCTTGAGTTTGCGCTGAAATACGACGGAGCCAATTTCGGCTTACTGGCTCGAATCTTCGAAAAGGTTCCAGAGGAGGACCTAACCGAATATATCAGATCCAAGCCGACTGGAAAGTATGCGCGAAGGATCTGGTTTTTCTATGAGTTTCTGACCGGCAAACAACTTCCTATCGACGACGTTACTTCAGGTAATTATGTTGATGTACTGGAGGCAAAAAAATATTACACCGTTCAAAACGGGGAAAAATCCCCCCGCCACCGCATTGTCAACAACCTCCTTGGCCCCCGAACATTTTGTCCTGTTGTCAGGCGAACAGATAAGCTTTCCCAACAGGATTCGTCTGATCTGCGGAAAAGGTGTGAGGATATTGTCACCGCATATCCACCGGAACTTCTTCGCCGGGCGCTGAGCTACCTCTATAACAAAGAAACAAAGTCGTCTTTTGAAATTGAGCACATAAAGCCCAATGCTTCCCGAACTGAAAAATTCATCACCTCTCTGGAACTTGCCCAAAAGGAAGACTTCTGTGAAAAGGAAAGTCTCATAGAACTTCAGAATCGGATTGTTGACCCGCGATTCAAAGATAGCGACTACCGGACGAGCCAGAATTACGTTGGGCAGACAGTTGCCTATCAGAAAGAGATCATTCATTTCATCTGTCCCAAACCTGATGACCTGCCAAGCCTGATGGCAGGTTTAATCGATGCCCATGAACGGATGAAAGCGGGAAAAGTCTCTCCGGTCATCCATGCAGCGGCGATTGCCTACGGTTTTGTATTTCTGCACCCGTTTGAGGATGGAAACGGACGCATCCATCGGTTTCTGATACACAACATCCTTTCGCTTCGGGAAATGGTACCCCGTGGACTCATGTTCCCGGTTTCAGCGGTCATGCTTAAAAATCGGGTGGATTACGATGCCTCATTGGAGGCTTTCTCACGGCCTTTACGTCAACTCATCGATTATCGACTGGATGAAATGGGGCAAATGACCGTCGAGAACGACACGGCATGCTGGTACCAGTATATGGATATGACACCTCAGGTAGAAGCCTTATACGCGTTTATAACTAAAACCATCGAAGAAGAACTTGTGCAAGAGCTCAGGTTTTTGGCCAACTATGACAATACCAAGAAGGCGGTACAGGTCATCATTGACATGCCTGACCGTCTGATTGACCTATTCATTCAGTTGTGCCTGCAAAACAACGGCAACCTTTCAGCACGAAAGAGATCCGCTCACTTTGATTTCCTGACCGATGAAGAACTTGCAGCCATGGAGCAGGCTGTAAGGGACGGTTACAATAAGGCGGAATGATGGAAAAGGTCCTCCTGGGACTTAACGTCTCCCTTTCTGATATCCGATTCGCCCTGAGAAAGAGCCTTCAGTATGCCGATGGCATTCCGCATGTTATCGTAGATCTCCGGATCTTGGAGAACAGGGCGAGGTTCACCGTTCTGGGTAATAATGACAGGACGGCGGGTTAAATTGATCTGCTTCAATAGATCGGCTGCCTTGGATTTTAAGCAGGTAACCGGCTTTATATCGCTTGCAATATTCATTGGATCTCCTCAAGTCCGAATATAATACCAAATCCGGATTGATTGTCGAGCTTCGCAGACAATGCCCGGTGCTGAAGCGCGCATTCTGCGGAACTTGGAGAGGGCCAGGTTCTGGGGCCGGGCTTCGACGAAATTGTCACAATCCATTTTCTTTCGACATTATTTGCCGCTATTACATGGATCGTCATCCGGGTATCAGAACCGGAACCGCCTGAATTGTCAGAGGGTTACGTTTCTTTTGCCCGTCCGGCACAAAGGGTGCAGAGGCTCTGTTGTCTTCGTATTTCAAAATGAACGGAGGTGCGAGTTGGAACTGATCACAGGACAGGATGTCCGTAAGGTCTACCATAACGGAGGCGTGCCCGTAGAGGCCCTCAAGGGCGTAAGTTTTTCCGTTGAAAAGGGGGCGTTTGCATCTGTCGTAGGGCCTTCGGGGAGCGGCAAGACAACACTCCTCAATCTCATCGGCTGCCTGGATAAGCCGTCCAGGGGCCAGCTTCTGGTGGCCGGGACCGATGTGGCGGCTCTTGACAGAAACGCTGCAGCCCTTTTCAGAGGGACGCATATCGGGTTTATCTTTCAGGGCTTCAACCTGATTCCCATATTGTCGGCCTACGAGAACGTGGAATACCCCCTCATCGTGGTTCAGAATGTCCCTCCCTCCAGACGTCGGAAACAGGTCGAGGAACTCCTTGCTGCGGTAGGGATGAGCGATCAAAAGGGGAAGCGGCCCGACCAACTCTCGGGCGGGCAGAAACAGCGGGTGGCCATTGCCAGGGCCCTGGTGACCCATCCCCAAATGGTGCTGGCCGATGAACCCACGGCCAATCTGGACCACGATACGGCCATGGCCATTCTCAGGCTCATGAAAAAGATCCGGGATGAACGGGAGACCACCTTTGTGTTCTCCACCCATGACCATCGGATCATCGGCGAGGCCGAGGTCATTTACCGGATCGAGGACGGTGTCGTGAAAACACACAAAGAGAATGGAGGGCACAGGCATGGCTAATCTCATCAAGATCGCGACACGAAACCTGTTCCGATACAAACGGCGAACCCTGCTGACGCTCTCCCTCATCGTGATCGGGGTCCTGTTCGTGGCCGGTTTCGTGTCCATTACCGGCTCTTTCAAGAGCATGATGATCGGCCAGATTACGGATTCCTTCGTGGGACACCTGCAGATTCACCGTAAAGGTTATCTGGCGGCCATCGACAACCTGCCCCTCACCATGAACCTGAAACCGGGCGCCGTTCAAAAGGCGGAAGCCGCCTTCAAGGCAATCCCGGAGATCGAGGCCTGGTCCAAGCGGATCAAATTCGGGGGCATGTTCAGCAACTTCACCGAGACCACCAGCATCCGCCTGAACGGGGTGGACCCGGAGATGGAATTCAAAACGGTCCCGCTCCTCCTTTCGCGGGTCCTGGAGGGGGAAAAGGGTCTTAAAAAGGGCGAGATCCTTGTGCCGGAGCTTCTGGCCAGGGGTATGAAGGTCAAGGTAGGCGATATGGTGGTGGTGATCGCCACCAACCGGGATGGATCGGTAAACGGAAAGCAGCTCAAGGTGGGAGCAATCCTGGAAAGCGCCAGCGGCCCCGGGGGCAGGGACGGATATGTTCACATGGATGACGCCGTGGAGATCCTGAGAATGGAACAACCGGAAATCAGCGAAATCGTGGTCAGAATCAGGGATTTCGGAAGGCTTGATGACGCATTCGCCGATCTCCGGATAAGGCTTTCCGGAGAACTGAACCCTCAGGGAAAGCCCATCTTCGACGTGAACACCTGGGAGAAGATCTCTCCCTTTTCAAATATCGCCCGCATGATCGACATGATGACCCTGTTTGTCAAGATCATGCTTGTGGCCATTGTGTTGATCAGTATCATGAACGTCATGATCATGGCCGTTTACGAACGGGTGAGAGAGATCGGGACCATCGCCGCTATCGGCACGCTGCCCAGGAAAATTCTCGCCATGTTTCTCCTGGAAGGGTTCCTCATGGGGACCATCGGCGCCATCATCGGAAGCATATTAAGTGCCTTGGTCGTTTACGCCATCCATTCAGCACACATATCCTTTGATTTCGGGAGACAGACCGGCCTGATCCTCGCGCCCACCATCGACCCGGCGTCGCTGATCACCATTTCGGCCATTGTCATCGGGGTCTCCATTGTGGCAAGCCTTCAGCCGGCGCTCAAGGCCGCCCGGATGGATCCCATCGAGGCCTTGGGGCATGTGTAGGATTGATGATTTTTGATTGTCGATTGAAGAAGGACTGAAAACCGAGAGAATGCCTTCGGGAAACCCTGTCCACCGACAAGCCAACAGTAAGGAGAGATATCATGTTCAAAGTCATAAAGCTTTTGACGGTCCTGGCGCTGGCGTCTGTGCCTGCTTATGCCGTAGATGGAAACGCCATCCTGGCGCAGGTGGACAAAAGGCTTGCGCCCGAGTCCTACGAGATGTACCGAAAGCTCGTCAATGTTGAACCGGACGGCCGTAAAAAGGAGTTCATTCTTTTTACGGTGAAGAAAGGAACCGACAAGATCGCCGGGCTTTTCATCTCTCCGGCCAGCGACAAGGGGCGAACCACCCTGAGACTGGGGGAGAACATGTGGCTGTATATTCCCAACGTGGGTAAGCCGGTTCGCATCACGAGTCTGCAGTCGGTCATAGGTGGCGTTTTCAACAACGCGGACATCCTGCAACTCGATTACGGCGCGGAATACGACGTCGTGAAGGTGGACGACCTGGAAAAGGAATACCTGCTTCACCTGAAAGCCAAAACCCGGGCCGTGGCCTATGACCGGCTCAGCATGTGGGTGGACAAAGAGAAGACGCTGCCCACAAAGATCGAATGCCGCACTGAGGCCGACATGCTCATCAAGACGCTCTACTTCAAGCAGATAAAAGACTTTGGCGGAGGGATCGTCAGACCGGCCGTGATTGAAACGGACAGCCCCCTCTACAAAGGGTATCGGTCCTATATGATCTTTGCCGGCGTCAAGGCCCGTGATGTTCCGGATGAGGCCTTTACCCCCAATTTCATGCCCAGGATCGAGAGCCTTCGATGAGGATAGGGATTTTTCTCCTGTGTGCCGTGGGCCTTTTGGGGTTTTTTCCCAGGGGTTCGGGGGCGGAGGAAACACCCACTTTTAACCTTTCCGAGATTGAAAAAGAGGTACAGAAAAAACCGTATTGGTTTGGCGGCTTTCTGCAGGTCCAGCCGACCCTGTCGGGTCTGGACAGTGATTCGCCGCTTTACAGACTCAAATATTACGATAACGAACCCGGAGGGACCCTGGAACAGTCCAATCTTGGGGCCCGGCTGGAGGGGGCCTTGGAGTACGGGGACCTGAGGGCCTTTGCACGGCTCGACAGCTTTCTCACCCATGATCACGACGGCTGGCATGGTGAGATGACCCTCATGGAAGGCTATATCACGTACAAGCCCGGTCCCCATATGGCTGTGGACGCGGGCAAGCGGGTCACCAAATGGGGGAAGGGATATGCCTGGAACCCGGTCGCATTTGTGGACCGACCCAAGGACCCGGAAGACCCGGAAGAGGCCCTGCAGGGCTACTACCTCCTCGGGGGAGACTTTATTCGAAGTTTTGACGGGCCGCTTCAGACACTGGCCTTCACCCCCGTGATCCTCCCCGTTTATGAAGACATCAACGACGAATTCGGGCAGACCGGTTATGTGAATGTGGCGGCCAAGCTCTATGCCCTTCTCTGGGACACGGACCTGGACCTCCTTTTCTTCTCGGGGCACAGCCGCACCACCCGGTTGGGGGGTGACTTCTCCAAAAATCTCCTTACCAACCTGGAAATACACGGGGAAGTGGCCTGGATACAGGACTTCCAGGAAATAGACTTCCTGGAAAACGGTCAGGTTGCAACCCGCGAATCCAATGTGTGGAGCTACCTGTTGGGGCTTCGTTATCTGACGGAGACGGACCTGACCGCCATCTTGGAATATTATCACAACGGTGAAGGGGTCGATCCGAACGATCTCAAAAACATGTACGCCTACATCAACCGAGCCTATGACACCAACAAACAGACCGGAAACCGCTCTTTGTTCGGCCCCATCAATCGGCTGACCAAGGAGGGGTTTTCGTGGCGGAATCCATTGAGAGACTATCTCTATCTGAGGCTCAGCCAGAAGGAGCCTTTTGACATCCTCTACTTCACACCGGCCTTCACTACCATCGTGACCATGAACGACTGGAGCTTCAACCTCATGCCCGAACTCAACTACAGCCCCATCACCAACCTGGACCTGCGGCTCAGGGGGATCATCCCGGTAGGCGGGGACCAGACCGAGTACGGTGAGAAACAGAGCGACTGGCGGGTGGAATTCAGGCTTCGATATTTTTTTTGAGAAAGGTCTTTGCGATTCCTCAATCGCTTTCAATTGGTTGGGCCTCATGTCATAAAATAAAGAGTCTCCAAATCACTCCCGCCGCCGCTCCCATGGGCACCAGGTAATGGATAGGGAGGTGCAATTTCTGCAGCAGCACCAGGGATACGGCCGTAGACAGCACCGCGAAAATGTCAACTCCGTCCTTGGGCAGGATCACTCTATGTCCGAACCACACCGCAAGGTTGAGCACCACTCCAACCACGGCCGCGGTGACGCCGGTGAGTGCTGCCTGCAGCCGCTGATTGCCGGCCATGGCCTCGATAAAGGGCGCGCCGGCGAAGATGAAGAAAAAACAGGGCAGAAAAGTAACATAGGTGGTTAGCAGGGCTCCAAGGATACCCGCCGTCAATGGGCTGAGTTCGCCGGGGAGGTTCCAGGCGGCCAGGAAACCGGCGTATTGGGTCACCATGATCAACGGACCGGGGGTGGATTCGGCCAGTCCCAGGCCTATCAACATCTGTTGGGTGGAGAGCCATCCGCTGGACACCGCCACATCGGTGATATAGCTGAGCACAGCGTAAGCGCCGCCGAAGGTCACGAAAGCGGCCTTGGTGAAAAACAGGCCAATTTGGGTCAGAGCGTCGCCGCCTCCGCGCCACATCGTTATGGCTCCCATCGGGACCACCCACAGCACCAGGCAGACGGCAAAGACCCTTGCGAAATGGCCAAATGAAGGAGGGGTTTTGTTGAGGCCGCTGGTGGATTCATCCTCCAAAAGGCATTCATGGGTTAGTGTATCAAAATGGTCCTTACAGAAAACCTCCGGTAGCCACCGCTGCATAATCAGGCCGCCGAGGGCCGCCGCCGCAACGATATAGGGAAAAGGCACTTTGAAAATGAAAATGGCGATAAACGCCAGAGCGGCAAAGGCGTACAGTACCCAGTGTTTAAGCGCCTTTTTACCGATGCGCAACACCGCCTCGAAAACCACCGCCACCACCACCGGCTGGATCCCGTAGAAGGCTGCCGCTACCGCCGGGATATCGATGTGGGCCACGGCCAGGTAGCTGAGCAGCAGCATTACGAATATGGACGGAATAACGAACAGGGAACCGGCGACGATTCCGCCCCATGTACTGTGCAGCCGCCACCCGATGTAAGTGGCCAGTTGCTGGGCTTCCGGCCCGGGCAGCAGCATGCAGAAGTTGAGCGCGCGCAAAAACTGGTTTTCGCTGACCCATTTCCGATGCTCCACCACCTCCTGGTGCATGATAGCAATTTGGCCGGCCGGGCCGCCGAAACTGATAAACCCCAATTTAGCCCAGAATTTCAGACTTTCTCCGAAGGAAACGATGGCCGTTGACGCTTTCATCCAATTCTCCTATCGACACCTTCCAGGGGTAACTGGCTGCCGAAAACTGAAAATCTGACTGCACTTAATCACCCGAAGATCGGTGCTAAAAAGACAAAAATGCAAAATTCAGGACCATTTAACAATCGACCCGCAATTAGAAGCAAAAAAAGAATACAAACCGATCCTGGAAATAGCCTGTCTAATAAGGCAGGTTACCAGGGTTCATGAACGACTGGAAACGTATTTTTGGTCATACCCGGTGCAAATCTTCCTTACAGACCTTCAGCCACCACAGACTTTTCTGTGACTTCCCCACGATCTCGGCGTTTCCGGCTTACCAACAGAATCCCTCCTGCCAATCCCGCAACCAGCAGACCAGTATCCTCGTATACACCCCATTTCAATGCGGCAAAAGAGCCGATGATGCTCCAGATAAACGGCAATGCAGCCAGACGCAAAGGAAACCCATCTCGACCGGTTAGCAGGAGTCCAAACGTAAAAATCGTCGTCGGACAGGGAGCCAATCCAAACATGGGGCTGAATGGATATAAATGGCCTGAAAGGACCCCAAGCAAGGGATACAGGATCATGGCGTAAAAGACCATCGCCCATCCAGTGACGGAGTATCCATCGACCCCTCTGCCGAAAACGAGATTGTCTCGCCAGACGCCTTCAAAGATGAGCCAAGCCCCTTCAATAATAAACAGCACGCCAAACCCGTAGGCTGCCGGATTGATGCGGGTGAAGAACCCCAAGTGGTATCCCACGCCGTTCATCAGCCACATTCCAGCCAGTATGTATGTCACCAAACGGTCACTGTAACGGGTTCGGCGAAAGGTAAGAAGAAGAGCCGCCCCACCCAAAAGATACGCCGCGATTTGGGCAGGCCAAACCGCCAGATTATACGTGCGCATAATGCCCATAAATTCTTCCGCTGTAAAAGGTACATTCATTTTAATTCCTCCTTGATCCAAATTTGATGAAGCACGAGTCCAAAGTCTCGAAGTCTTTCAGAGAGATAGCAACCATTTCCGGCAAACTTCTGGTGATCTCGCTAGTCGGCAGGTGATGGTTTGGATCCATTGCATGATCCAGGCTCCTTTCGGAACATGTTATTGCTATGATTGTGCCAATTTGGTTTTACAATTGATTTCAAATTGTTATAATTTTGGGGTACTAAGCGGCCGTCATATGCGGATGAGAATCACCGCCAAATACGACGGGCAGGCCTCTGTCCGCCAAATAAGGCGGTTAGGAGCGACAATGGAATCGGAGAATTACATATTTTTTCGCCAGGCTGTGCTAAGGCTATGCAGAACCCTGGATTTAGAACGTGGTCTTCACGCTTTCCTCGAATATGCTCGACACCACCTGCCCTTGGACCAAATTACGGTTAACCTCTACGAAAAAGACCTGGCCTCGGTGAGGGTCATTGCCGGGGCTGATCGGGAGGGCGGACGTGTTATGAATGTCGTGTCACCTCTCTCCCAGGAATCCCGCGTCTTTTTAGACGAGGACCCATTACCAGTGCGCATGGTCAATGACACCAATTCGGATCTGCTCACTTTGGAGATGGGGAAACGCATGGGTTGTCAAGACGCCTCCTTCCTGATCCTTGCATTAAAGATGGAAGGACAACGACTGGGCGCGGTGGTGATGCGTGCTGACGGCGTTGGTCGGTACAGGGAAGCGCATGCCCGATTGGTTGAACCCCTGATAGAGCCTTTTGCCATATCCCTGGCCAATTTCCTCAGGCACAGAGAAGTGGCACACTTGAAGGCTGTCTTGGCGGAGGAAAACCGTTTTCTTCGAAGCGAACTTGGCGACTCTGCTAAAGCTGAGATTGTGGGAGCGGAGTTTGGACTGAGATCAGTGCTGGAAATGGCAACTCGGGTGGCGGCGACAAGCAGCCCGGTACTCATTCTGGGCGAGACGGGTGTCGGAAAGGAATTGATCGCCAATGCCATTCATTATTCATCTGATAGGTCGGAAGGCCCCTTTGTGAAAGTGAACTGTGGGGCTATATCTGAAAACCTGATCGAAAGTGAACTTTTCGGCCACGAGAAAGGGGCATTCACCGGAGCAGCGGCATCTCAGAAAGGCCGGTTTGAACGGGCACACAAAGGAACCATTTTCTTAGACGAGGTAGGCGAACTTCGGCCGGAAGTTCAGGTTCGTCTCCTTCGGGTACTTCAGAGCGGAGAGATTGAAAGGGTGGGCGGTCAGAAACCAATGAATGTGGATATCCGAGTTCTGGCGGCCACCCATCAAAACCTGGAGGAGATGGTGGCACGAGGAGATTTCCGCGAGGATCTGTACTACCGAATCAATGTCTTTCCTGTCACCGTACCCCCCTTAAGGGAGCGCAAGGGAGATATTCCTGGGGAGAGCAAGGGGACGACCATGTTTTTATACTTTACAATTAATAATTGCATGTGATAAACGAGGATCATGCCACGGAAAGCAAGGATAGATGCGCCTGGAGCGCTGCATCATGTGATCATCAGGGGG